>ULYD01069718.1_pt1 | contig 146574 bp, 124 predicted proteins | sample 1961831 | NCBI WGS metagenome assembly ULYD01 (sample SAMEA4835854, study PRJEB28245) | human gut metagenome | biome: gut microbiome; material: fecal sample | place: Denmark | collected 2008 | reverse complement strand
GACTGCAAATATATAGCTTTTTGGCGGCTCTAAAAAATATATTCTGGACATTTTTTGAAAAAAGTCAAAGCATTAAGCTTTGTTAGACTGAAAAACTGTATTTTTGTTCTTTCGAAAAAAGGACTGCATCCTTTTGGGGTATGGAACTATATATGAATAGATTGACTGAAATTTTATTGGATTGGTATGCGGACAATAAACGCGATTTGCCTTGGAGGGATACTGCCGATCCTTACCGGATATGGATTTCTGAGATTATTTTACAGCAGACGCGAGTGGCGCAAGGATATGAGTATTTCCTTCGTTTCATCCGCCGTTTTCCTGATGTGGAAACTTTGGCTTCGGCTTCGGAAGACGAGGTCTTGAAATATTGGCAGGGATTGGGATATTACTCTCGTGCCCGTAATCTGCATGCCGCTGCCAAGAGTATGAACGGTAAGTTTCCGGAAAGCTATCAGGAAGTCCGTGCCTTGAAAGGAGTAGGGGACTATACGGCTGCCGCTATTTGTTCCATAGCCTATAATATGCCTTATGCGGTAGTGGACGGAAATGTATATCGTGTGCTTTCCCGCTATTGGGGTATCGACACTCCTATTGACTCTACGGAAGGGAAGAAACTTTTTGCAGCTTTAGCCGATGAAATGCTTGATAAATCCCGGCCGGCTGCGTATAATCAGGCCATAATGGATTTCGGGGCTATTCAGTGTACGCCACAGTCGCCTAATTGTATGTTTTGCCCTTTAGCGGATAGTTGTACCGCTTTATCGAAAGGGCAGGTTATGCAGCTTCCCGTGAAGCAGCATAGGATAAAGACGTCTAACCGTTACTTTAATTATATATATGTACGCATGGGCGCGTGTACCTTTATACATAAACGAACGGCCGATGATATTTGGAAAAATTTGTTTGAGTTGCCATTGGTTGAAACAGACAGGGATTTATCGGAAGAGGAGTTTTTGTCATCGGTTTCCTTTCGCTCACTTATGGTGGAGGGGGAGATACCGGAAGTACGTTCGGTGCTTCGGAATGTGAAACATGTTTTGTCTCATCGTGTGATTTATGCTAACTTTTATGAAGTTGTTTTGCCGGAGAATTCCCGTTCTTTTTCGGAATATCAGTGTATCGGAATGGAAGATTTGGAGCAATATCCGGTATCTCGTTTAGTACATGCTTTTTTGGAGAAGTATGTATAAAAGTTGGCTGTATTCTTGCATGATGTTGTTATTCTCGTTAATTTTGGCAACAAATTTTAAAGTTGAAAGCGTATGTCAGTAAATAAAGTGATATTATTAGGAAATGTAGGCAGAGACCCTGAGGTGAGATACCTTGATACCGGTGTAGCTGTCGCTACTTTCCCTTTGGCTACTTCAGACCGTGCCTATACATTGGCAAATGGAACGCAAGTTCCTGAACGTACGGAGTGGCATAATCTTGTCCTTTGGCGCGGACTGGCGGAAACGGCTGAGAAATACGTGCATAAGGGAGACAAGCTTTATGTGGAAGGTAAAATACGGACTCGTTCGTATGATGATCAGACCGGTGCGAAACGCTATGTAACAGAAATTTTTGTGGATAACATGGAAATGCTCTCTGCGAGAAGCGCAGTGCCCGGAACCGCGCCGCAGGCCGGTATGCCCGGACAAACGGGTGCTCCCGTACAGTCAACACAATCGCAGGTTATTCCTGCGCAAAATAATCCGACGGACGATTTACCGTTCTAATTGTTTAACTAAAACCAAAATCTTTGGACCCAGACGCTTATTTATGCCAGTTGGCGGATATATTTAACGGTATAACCGTACATGCTCCTTCTGTTTCGGCTATTATAGCCATTGTATTGGCAGGTGTGCTTTTACTTGCTTCCGGTTTTGCTTCGGCTTCCGAAATAGCATTCTTTTCACTCTCGCCGTCCGATTTGAATTCTGTTGAAGAGGGGAAACACCCTTCTGACGGGAAAATCAAAAATCTATTGGATGATACAGAACGATTGTTAGCCACGATACTGATTACGAACAACTTCGTGAATGTAACGATTATCATGCTCTGCAATTTCTTTTTTATGAATGTGTTCCAATTCCATTCAGCCATTGCGGAGTTTTTAATCCTGACGGTTGTATTGACTTTTCTGTTGCTGCTTTTCGGTGAGATTATGCCGAAGATTTATTCGGCGCAAAAAACATTGGCTTTTTGCCGTTTTGCAGCTCCCGGTATCATGGCATGCCGTTCCATATTCTATCCGTTATCGTCAATACTGGTACGCTCTACTTCGTTTCTTAATAAGCATTTTGTGCGTAAGAATCATAATATTTCAGTAGATGAACTTTCGCATGCGTTGGAGTTGACGGATAAAGCCGAGCTCTCGGAAGAAAATAATATTTTGGAGGGCATCATTCGCTTTGGTGGTGAAACGGCCAAGGAAGTCATGACATCGCGTTTGGATGTGGTTGACTTGGAAATCCGTACTCCTTTTAAGGATGTGTTGAAGTGTATCGTGGAGAATGCTTATTCGCGTATTCCCGTTTATGCGGAGACGCGTGACAATATAAAGGGGGTGCTTTATATCAAGGACTTGCTCCCTCATCTGAATAAGGGGGATAATTTCCGTTGGCAGTCATTGATTCGTCCGGCGTATTTTGTTCCGGAAACCAAGATGATTGATGATTTGTTGCGTGATTTTCAGGCAAACAAGATTCATATCGCTATTGTGGTGGATGAATTCGGAGGAACGTCGGGTATTGTCACGATGGAAGACATTATTGAAGAGATTGTGGGCGAGATTCGTGATGAATACGATGATGAGGAGCGTACATATGCTGTACTCAATGACCATACATGGGTGTTTGAGGCTAAAACACAACTGACGGATTTCTATAAGATAACCAAGATAGATGAAGAAACCTTTGATGAGGTGGCAGGTGACGCCGATACTTTGGCGGGGCTTTTGCTTGAGTTGAAAGGGGAGTTCCCGGCGCTTCATGAGAAAGTGACCTATGATTGTTATGAATTTGAGGTTCTTGAAATGGATAACCGCCGTATCTTAAAGGTGAAGTTTACAATTAATGAGCCGGTTCGGGAAGGTACTGAAACAGAGAAATAATGCCCGTTTTTAAACAATATACAGAGAATTCATACAGATGGGGTATCTGGAAAACAAGTGAAAGCCTGGAAGAAATGCTTGCCTTACTTCCTCATAAAGGGAAATATGAAGAGGGCATCGGGAAATTTGCAGCCGGTTCTCGTAGATTGGAGTGGCTGGCTGTGCGTGTGTTGTTGTATACAATGCTTGGTGAGGAGAAAGAAATACGCTATTATTCTAATGGAAAGCCTTATTTGGCAGACGGCTCTTTTTCTATCAGTATTTCGCATACAAAAGGTTATGTTGTTGTCTTATTAGGTGATCCAAAGAAAGAAGTAGGTATTGATATCGAGTATTATAGCGAACGGGTACGGAAAGTGGCGCATAAATTTATGCGTGCGGATGAACAAGAATCACTATTCAGGGGTACGGAAACTTGGTCGTTGTTACTTCACTGGTCTGCAAAAGAAACCATGTTTAAATGTATGAATGCTTTCGATGTCGATTTTCGGGAACATTTGCATGTAATGCCTTTTAAAATTGACGAACAAGGAGTATTCTCCGCTGCGGAATATCGTACAGCGGAGAAACGGAATTTTCAGATTCACTACTACTTGTTTCCGGATTTTGTACTAACGTTGAGCTTGTAGCTTATTAAACGTGAACACCTCTTAGGACAATCCGTCTCCATTCCGGATGTTTGTGAATATAACCCGCTATAAATGGACATAAAGGAACCAAGCGGAGTTGCTGCCTTTCAATGTCCTGCAATGTTTTTTCAACAAGCTGGCTGCCAATACCTCTACCGCCTAAACCGGCGGGAACTTCTGTATGCGTTAGAAATATTTCGCCATTGATTGATTTAATATACTCTATTCTTGGGGTATACTTTTCGACATGGAACTCATACTGATGGCGCTCCTTGTTGTCTATTAATTCATAATTTTCTGCCATAATTGTAAATGCTGATGTTTAGTCATATAACATTCATTATGGCAGAAAAGTTTTTTTACAGCCTTTCCAACTGCACTGTGAAGTGACGCATTAACGGAGCTTCCCAGGCGATGCGTACTCCTCTGGTAATTGTTTCACGTCTGTCATATACATTTTTAAGCGCGGCGGCGATTACATTCATGTGGTTATCCGTGTATACGCGGCGTGGAATAGCCAGTCGGAGTAAATCCAATCCGTTGAAGCGGTTTTCACGGGTAACGGGATCACGGTCGGCAAGTAGATAACCGATTTCACACCCGCGTATTCCGGCTTCCAGATATAGCTCGACGGTTAAAGTCTGCGCAGGAAACTCTTCTTTAGGAACATGTGTCAAAACTTTGGGAGCATCTACAAAAATCGCGTGTCCTCCGGCGGGACGTTGATACGGTATTCCGTATTCATCTAATTTTTTAGCCAGGTATTCTATTTGGCGAATACGGGTTTCAAGATTATCGAATTCGGTGTTTTCATCCAAGCCGATAGCGAGTGCATTCATATCGCGGCCGTTCATACCGCCATAAGTAAGGTAACCTTCGAATTGTACACAGAATCCTTTTGCTCCTTCATACCAGTCCTGACGGCGGGTTGCGATAAATCCTCCCATGTTTACGATGCCGTCTTTCTTGGCACTCATGGTCATACCGTCTGCAAGAGCGAACATCTCTTTGGTTATTTCCTTTATACTCTTGTCTTTGTAACCTTCCTCGCGTGTTTTAATGAAATAGGCGTTTTCGGCAAAACGGGCAGAGTCGAACAGAACAGGTTTGTTGTACTTGTCCGCGATATTTCGGACTTCGCGCAAGTTTTGCATGGAAACCGGTTGCCCGCCGGCTGTATTGTTGGTGATGGTAACAATGATGAATGGTATGCGGTCATTATGTTCTTCTAAGGCCTTTTCCAGTTTTGCAGGATCTACGTTACCTTTAAAGGGAATTTCCAGTTGTGTTTGTCGCGCTTCGTCTATTGTGCAGTCCAGTGCGATTGCCTTTCGGCTTTCAATATGCCCTTTGGTGGTATCAAAATGCGAATTTCCCGGTACAATATCTCCAGCGTGCACCAGATGAGAGAATAAAACATTTTCGGCGGCACGTCCTTGATGTGTAGGAATGATATATTCAAAACCTGTCAGACGGGTAATAACTTCTTTCAGATTGAAGAAAGAGGAAGCTCCGGCGTAACTTTCATCTCCGAGCATGATACCGGCCCATTGTCGATCGCTCATGGCTCCTGTTCCCGAATCGGTGATAAGGTCGATATAAACTTGTTCTGATTTTAGTTGAAAAACATTGTAATGAGCTTCTTTCAACCACTGTTCACGCTCCTGGCGGGTGCTTTTACGGATAGGCTCCACCATTTTGATTTTCCATGATTCGGCGAATGGTAATTCCATAGATTCTTTTTTTACAAGTTCGACAATAGGTCAACGGATGAATCCGTTTTTGTGTTTTATGTGCCGAATATAAGGATTTTATGGATGATTGGCAATGTTTTTTGTGACTTTTTGTAAAACAAATGTCCGGACGAATCACTTCGGCCGGACATCATTTAAATAAACTTGGCAGAGTTTATTCTCTTTTTACTTTCTTTGAAAGAGTTTTGATGAATGAAATGATTGGATAGAATTTATCCGGCTCATTAGACTCAACGCTTTTTCCTCGAAAGCAATGATAAGATAACGCATGGCAGGTCTTCTGACTTGTTTCTGTTGCAGACAGCCTTCCCGGACAACATATCCAGTGGCATGGAGAGAGAATTTATTGTCTGCAACATTATGTGAAACTTACAGCAGCGGGACTGTTCAGGACTTACACCTGATTCCCTTTTAATTGCCCCCTTTGAAAAAAAGGGGCAAACCAATGCATTGCAAAGATAATGAAAAAAGTAACAAACAAAACCGAATAAGAGAATTTATTTCTCCTTTGCCAATGTAAATACAAACTCCAGTCCGCCACCTTGATTATTTTTGGCGGAAATTGTTCCGCCATGAATGATGACGGCATTTTTTACGATGGCAAGTCCTAAGCCCGTACCGCCTAATTTTCGCGAACGTCCTTTATCTACGCGATAAAAGCGTTCGAACAAACGATTCAGATGCTCCGGTGAAACTCCTATTCCTGTATCCGCAAAACTGAAATAATAGAAGTTCTCATCTTCACGGAAACAATTGATGTTGATGTGAATATCGGTGCCGGCATAGGCTATGGCATTATCCATCAGATTGCGGAATATGGAGTATAGCAGTGAGTAGTTGCCTTTTAACTGTATTTTGGGTTGTAAGCTGTTGACTACCGTAATACGTTTTTCTTCCAGTTCCAATGATACTTCATTGACTATATTGGTGACAAGCATGCTGATGTCTACCTTTTCCATATCAATCATATTGGCGGCTTCATCCATACGTGTCAGTACGGAGATATCCCGCAACAGGCGGCTGAGGCGATTGCTTTGGGCATAGCAGCGTTCGAGGAAGGTCTGCATCTTTTCATGCGAGATGTTCTCGTTGTTGACGATGGTTTCCAGATACCCCTGAATGCTGCTTACGGGAGTTTTCAGTTCGTGGGCGATGTTCTGCGTGAGCTGCCGTTTCAGGCGTATCTGTTCTTCTTCCAGAGTGATGTCGTTGATGGAGATTTCAAAGCTCAAGTCTTGGAAGATGATACATTCTACAATGAATATGCGTCCGTTTTTATTAATATTGATGGATAGCCGTTTTTCTTCTTTATCCGAAGGCCGTTTTTGCGCTTTGCTGATGAAGTCGGTGATCTTCTGGAACTCACAGATGGAGAATATCTCTTCTGTGGTCTGCAAGTTAGAGTCGGAAATGAGGTTGCCGTATTGGGTGAAAAGGTTATTGACAAGAATTTCCTTCTTGTCTTTGGTGAACACTCCCAATCCTTCACGGGCGGTTTGCAGATGGGTGATAAGCTTTTCGCGTTCAATGTACAGCGCTTCTTTAGTTTCACGCAAGCGTCTGTATATCTGTATGATGTGCTGGGAAATCTCGCCGAGCTCATTGTGCGGAAAAGCGGATTGTATATCGGTTTCCACCGGCTCGTTCTTGTCGGCGCGCTTGGCAAATTCGCGCAGGTGATTGATTGCGGTACCCAGTTTGGATGTAAACTTGTAGAAGACGAATATCAGCAATAAGGTTACGATGGCTGTAAACCAAAGGTAATGCGGGTCGGCTGCCAGGCTGTTTATAAGGTTTACATTATAGGGCAATGCCGAGCGGATGATATAATCGGGATAGAGAGTTGCCGAATAGAAATAAGGTATACCTGTAGTTTCGGAAGTACGTCTTAAATCATATCCTTTACCGTCTTTTAATGCTTCTTGGACTTCCTGACGATTGATGTGATTGCTGAATACTTCTTGGGAAGTTTCATCGCAACTGTCATAAAGCACGTGACCTTGCAGATTTACGATAGTAACACGAAGGTCTTTGTGTGGACCTTTGGCTATGTACCGGTTTAAGGCAGATGTCCATAAACTGTCCGGAATATTTCGCAGCTCTTGTTGCAGGCGTTCGTTATAGTCTTGGAGTTGCGTGTCAAGTAGCTCGACTTTATACTCTTTCTCCCGTTGATATTGATAAGCAATAAAACAGGTTGCAAAAACAAGAAATAATGAGATTACCGAAAGGAATAACTTCCGGCTGAATGACAAAAAATGCCTGTCATTATTCGGCTTCGAAGCAATAACCATATCCTAAACGAGTTACAATACATTTGCCATATATTCCTATTTTTTTGCGCAGGCGGGTGATGTTTACGTCTATGGTGCGGTCCAGTACATATACTTCGTCACTCCAGATGCGGCTTAATATGTCTTCACGGGAAAATACGCGTCCCTTGTTTTGCAGTAGCAAGAGCAGTATTTCAAACTCTTTCTTGGTAAGAGGCGCTTCCTCTCCATCTATGCTTACTTTCTTTTTTATGATGTCGAGCACTAATGATTTGTAGACGATTTGTTCCGGCGCGCGTTCGGTTTCAGCTTGCTGTGTACGACGTAACACGGCTTTGACGCGTGCTGCTACTTCTCGTAAAGAGAATGGTTTGGAGATATAGTCATCCGCACCTAAATTAAATCCGGTTACCGTATCGTTTTCCGTATCTTTGGCAGTAATGAAAATGATAGGGACTTTGGCTGTTTTCTTTTCCTTTTTTAGCATACTTGCCATTTTGAATCCGGAGATTTCTCCCATCATCACATCCAATAATAACAAGTCGTAAGTACTGATATCCATTTTTAAGGCTTCTTCTGCAGAATTTGCGGTATCTACTTCGTAGCCTTCGTTCTCAAGGTTGAACTTTAAGATTTCGCATAAATCTTCTTCGTCGTCTACTACTAAAATCCGGTATTCGTTCATTGTACTTCTTATTAATGTAAAGAGAGACATACGGCGTCTCTTTATTACAAAGTTAAACTTTATTTCTTTTCTTGGACAAAATTGCGGCGTTTTTGTTACGATGGAATGAAACAAGTATTACATTGTGATTACAAAATCTCTATTTCAGTTAATTAAATATTATCTTTGTGTTGTTTTAAGAAGGGTGACTATATGAAAGAATTAATGAATATAACAAGGTGGGGGCAATCTAAGTGGCGTATGTCATTGATAGTGGCTGTATTGGCTGTTGTAATCATTGGTTCGGTTTGGTTGAACGTCGTTCCTTTCCGTTCCGGTTTTGAGATAACGGATGAATTGGGCGGTAATATTTTTCCTTCCAGCATTTTGTCTGTCGCAACAACAGACGCTCAAGTGATTGTACCGGCTGACTCAATGTTTGTAGGGAACCCAAAATCTTGTATTGCAGTGAAAGTTCGCTCTACAAAGGCTTATAGCCGGGTGAGGATAGAAGTTGCGGAGACCCCCTTCTTCTCTCGTTCTGTTTCAGAATTTGTATTGGCAAAACCGCGTACTGAATATGCAATCTATCCCGATGTTATTTGGAATTATGAAGCTTTGAAGAATAATAATCAAGCGGAGCCGATTAGTGTTGCCGTTACGGTAGAAATGAACGGGAAAGAGCTGGGGCAACGGGTGCGTACTTTTTCGGTGCGCAGTATCAATGAGTGTTTATTGGGATATGTTACAGGAGGTACAAGATTTCATGATACCGGTATTTTCTTTGCGGCGTATGTAAATGAAGAAAACCCTATGATAGACCAGTTATTACGTGAAGCATTGAATACTCGTATTGTGAACCGTTTTCTTGGTTATCAAGGTAGTCCTGAAGCTGTCGATAATCAGGTTTATGCATTGTGGAATGTTTTACAGAAACGTAATTTCCGGTATAGCTCTGTTTCTAATACGAGTTTATCCAGTAATGTGGTATTCTCGCAACGAGTCCGGACGTTTGATGATGCTTTGGAGTCATCGCAGATTAACTGTGTAGACGGCAGTGTTTTGTTTGCTTCTTTGCTCCGTGCCATCAATATCGAGCCGATACTGGTACGTACGCCCGGACATATGTTTGTAGGTTATTATACTGACGCGAATCATAAGGATATGAAATTTCTTGAGACTACTATGATTGGAGATGTCGATTTGGATAATTTCTTTCCTGATGAACAGTTGGATTCTACTATGGTGGGGAAAACACAGAATCAAATGTCCCGTATAACTTTTGATAAATCTAAGGAATATGCAAGTCGGAAATATCAAGAGAATGAAAAGGGGATTCATTCAGGCAGATTGAATTATATGTTTCTGGAAATATCCAAGGATGTAAGAAGACGGATACAGCCAATAGGGAAATAACTAAAATAAAGTTAATTGTAAGGTTATAAGTACTCTGGGAACTTTTTTACTTTATGTAATTAAGTTCTGTCTCATTTTTGATATATTTTCCTTTTCTATATTTTATTATTTTAAATATTTGTTTTTAATAGTTAATGCTATTACTGTCCTTCTAATAAAATCCTGCTTTTTGAAAATGCTATAAAATTATTAATCGCATGGTAATAAAGGAGTATTCACCTGTCGTGTATAATGCTTTTTTGATAGGGATTAATGAACTTTGTTATTTTGTATTTGGTAATATTACAAAATTATAAAAGCAAATATATTAATATTTATTTAATATATTTTAAACTGGCTACTATTTGATTTGCTGAATTAATTTATAAATTTGCAAACAAATCCAAATAAATAGAGCTTATGAAAAGAAATTATTGCTTATCATTAGTGTTGCTTGCATTGTTTGGGATGTCTGTGCCATATTCAGCTGTTGCCGCTGATAATGTGCTAAGTTCCCAGAGTACTCAGCAAGCTAAAACAATCACAGGTAAAGTAGTGGATGTTGCAGGTGAACCGATTATTGGAGCCAGTGTATTGGTGAAAGGTTCCGGTACGGGTACTGTTACTGACATCAATGGAAAATTCTCGGTAGAAGCTCCAGTGGGTAGCACATTGGTAGTCTCATTTGTCGGATATGCTACGGAAGAAGTGAAAGTAGGAGCGGCAAGCGACTATACCGTTACCCTGAAAGATGACACCCAGTCATTGAGTGAAGTTGTTGTAACGGCGATGGGTATTAAAAAAGAGAAAAAAGCCTTAGGTTATTCGGTTTCAGATATTAACTCCAAAGAGTTGATGAAGAATAAACAAACGAATGTGGTAAACTCTTTGGCCGGTAAAATTCCCGGTGTAAATATTACGCAGGCCGGTGGTGCCGCCGGTGCCGGTTCCAATATCGTAATTCGTGGTGGTAATTCTGCCAGTGAATCTCGTGACAATCAACCTTTGTTTGTTGTAGACGGTATTATCTATGATAACTCTACGGTTAATACCGGTAATTCCGGTACCGATGGTATGACGAAAACGGCGACGACTTTCAGTAACCGTGTAATGGATATTAACCCTGAAGATATCGAAAGCATGTCTGTATTGAAAGGTGCTGCGGCTGCCGCATTGTACGGCTCTCGTGCCGCTAACGGTGTTATTATCATCACTACCAAAAAAGGAGAAGAAGGCGCTGTAAGAGTAAATGTAAGCAGTAAATATACCTATTCATGGGCTAATAAATTACCGGAAGTTCAGAATCTGTATGGCCGTGGAGAATATAATACTTCCGGTTCCTTTATTGATAAGACAATGGATTCCTGGGGAGACAGAATCGATGGAACCGCTTATGATAATATAGGTGACTTCTTCCAGGGAAGCAGTGTTTGGGATAACAGTGTCAGTGTATCCGGCGGTAGCAAAAACGGTTCTTTCTATTTGTCCGGTTCCAATTATCATCAGTCCGGTATTATTCCTACAACAGGTTATGACAAGACGACTTTCCGTTTTAATGGCGAACAAAAATATGGTATTTTGACAGTAGGAGCCAACGTTTCTTATTCACAGGCAAGTACCGATAAAACGTTGACCAGTGCGGGCTTGTACGGACAAGGAGGTAACGGCGCGATGACCGCTGTTTATGGATGGCCTATTGATGACCAAATGAGCCGTTATCTGAATGATGATGGTAGCAAATACCGTATATTGGAAGGTTTGCAGGATTTGGAAGATGATATAGAAAACCCGTATTGGATTCTGAATAAGAATACTTTGACAGACGAAACATCCCGTTTTACAGGTGCTCTTAACGCAAGTTTGAAACTGACAGACTGGTGGGATGTGTCGGCACGCGCAGGTATTGATAAATATACTACCAGTTCCAATACGCTTCGTCGCGCAGGCGGTGCGGTTAAGCAGATATATCAGAACGGTTATATGTCTAAGGGCGATGTGAACTATCAATATATAACAACGAACGTAATGTCTAACTTCCATAAGACTTTCGGGGATTTCGACTTGAATCTTTTGGTAGGTACCACCACGGAAGCTACAAAGACCACGAATAATACCCGTTGGGGATATAACTTTGTAACGGAAGGACTTTACAGCTTCAATAATATCATTAAAGCCAATCAGTATTTCAAGGAGAGTACGGTACGTAAACGTATGGTAGGTCTTTATGGAGAATTCCGTGCCTCTTACAAGAACCTTGTTTATTTGACGGTGACCGGACGTAATGATTGGTCTTCTACATTGCCGGTAAATAATCGTTCTTATTTTTATCCTTCTGTAAGCGGCTCATTCGTATTTACCGAGTTGTTGCCGAAGAATAATGTACTTTCATTCGGTAAGATTCGCGCATCCTGGGCACGGGTCGGTAAGGACGCTGATGCGTATTCTTTAGGTTATTATATGTGGCCTGTGGCTACACTGAATGGCGGCAAGTACGGTATGGGTAATAGTTGGACAGGCGGTAGTGTCGGTTTGAAGCCCGAGATACAGGATTCTTATGAATTAGGTTTGGAAATGCGTTTCTTTAACGGACGTTTAGGATTTGATTATACCTACTATCAAAGCAAGACGAAAGACCAAATCTGTGCACCGCGTTTAGCACAGTCTACCGGATATATCTTCCTTACACTGAATGGCGGATCGGTAGAGAACAAGGGTATGGAACTCTCGATTACGGGTAAGCCTATTGTAACAAGAGATTTCCAATGGGAAACAACATTAAATCTTTCCGGTAATCGCGGACGTCTGGGTGACTTTATCGACGGCGTAGATATTTTCTATGTGACAGATGCGCAGATTGGTGCGGCTAAAGCCGGTTCAATACCGAATGGCGGTTATTTCTTAGGATTGACGGGTAATAAGTACGAAACGGCTCAAGGACCTGACGGTAAGATGTATAATGTAATCGATGCCTCTACCGGCTTATATAAAGATACGCAAGTTGAAACCAATATTGTGGGTAACCGTGAGCCGAAGCTGATAGGTGGTTTTAACAACAGTTTCAGTTATAAGAATTTCAATCTTTCCTTCTTATTTGATATACGTTTGGGTGGCGATATCTATAACGGTACCGAATATTATCTCGTAACGAAAGGACTGAGTACGAAGACAATAAACAGAGAGTCCGTATCGTTTACAGGCGTTGTCAATACAGGTACTACGGCGAAACCTGCTTATGAAACCAAAACTATTACTTATAATGCCAATGAAACTTATCAGGTTGGTAATTCTACCCGTTCCGGTAAGTATATGATTCAGGAATATTATAAGAATTACGCAAAGAATGCTTACAACTTTATTACCGATACCAATTGGTTGCGTTTGCGTTCTATTTCTTTGTCCTACGATTTCAAGGATCTGTTGAAGAAACAAAATATAATCAAGGGACTGACTGCCACGATTACAGGAACCAACCTGTTTGTCTGGACAAACTATAAAGGTATGGACCCCGAAACATGCGTTTCCGGTTCCGGTACAGGTGGTTCCGGCTCTGCAGGTATTGACTATTGCGGTGTTCCGGCTACAGCCGGCATGTCGTTTGGCATTAATCTTACATTCTAATAACGGATTTAAAAAGATAAGAGTATGAAGAAACTAATACATATTGCACTTGGCTTGGCGCTTGTGTTCGGAATGTCTTCTTGTGAGGACTACTTGGATGTGAATACAGATCCGGATAATCCGGTGTCCGAAACCGTATCACCGCAGCTTCGTTTGCCGTGGATACAGAACTATTACGCTTATGCGTGGGGTACGGCCAGCATGCGTACCAATACGATTGCCGGTATTATGACACAGACGGGTGGTACGGCTGCCAACAGTCTGCTGTCATCATGGAATCCGGCCCAAAGCTCATGTACTACCATCTACCAGAATTTCTATCTGGGTGCGGGTGTGAATATTGAGGCATTGATTGATAAGGCGGAAGCAGAGGGAGCTTATCATTATGAAGGTGCGGCATATTGCATTAAGGCAATGGGATTCATGATGATGCTCGATTTACATGGAGAATTACCTGTTCAAGAGGCATTCATCGGTAAGACAGACCCGGCTTATGACGATGGTAAGGCCATGTATGAACTTTGTATGGGCTATTTGGATAAAGCTATTGAGAACTTTGGCAAACAACAGAATCCCATTGCTCCGGCACTGAGCGCCGGTGATTTGTGGAATGGGGGAGAAGTTTCCAAATGGTTGAAATTATGTTATGGTTTGAAAGCCCGCTATTTATTGAAATTGTCAAAGAAGGCGGATTTGTATGATCCGGAGGCTATTTTGACAGCATTGAATTCCGCGCCTCAATCGAATGATGATAATACTATTATGAAACATTATAACGTAGAGGGAGATGAAGTCAATTTCACAGTAAGCGATCCTTATCAGGCTTCCGTTGTTTGGGACTGTACCGGATATGGAGGAACGCAACGCCTGACACGTTGGTATGTTAATCTGCTGACCAATGAATTTACAGGTGGTTCGGGAACGGAAGATCCCCGTTTGACAAAGCTGGTTCCAGCTATGATGAAAAATGTAAAATTGAATGCTGATGGCAAAATAATTTCCAAGGAATGGGCACGTGATGCCGGAGTAGATGTAATACATTCCACTACTCGTGCAGAAGGTGGACCGGTAGCCGCTTTATTTGTAACGGGTGGAGAAACCGGCTATAATAAGGATAAAGGAGGTTTTGTGATAACTTATGATTTGTCCAAGGCGGATAATACAGTAAAGACGGAATTTATTACCAATGCCCAAGCCATACATCAAACTACGGTTGATGGGGATAAAGTGACTATTCTATATCAGAAAGGCTCTGCTTACTGTAATACTACAGACTATAAACGTGCGGGTGATACTATTTATGTGAACTTACGTTCCAATGGTATGGCCAATAGCGGGCGGAATACTACGGATATGTATTACTATACAGATGCGAAGTATGATTATGTAGGTGGTACGGGTACATTCTATGCACGTCCTAATTCGGATACGGATATCCTTACTTATTCGGAAATGTGCTTTATTAAAGCGGAAGTTCTTTTCCGTAAAGGAGATACTGATGGAGCGTTGAGTGCTTATAAGAAAGGTATAGAGGCAAACTTTGACCGTATGCAGGAAAAACTGAAATCATGGGAGGCTGAAGGTACGCAGAACGAGGATCAGAAACCTATGGCTGATAATGCCAAAAGTTCTTATATGGCTAGTAATGCCGTATGCCAAAATGCAGCCAATCTGACTTTATTCGAAATCATGCGTCAAAAAATTATAGCATTGGGTATCAATATTGAAAACTGGAATGATATGCGCCGTTTGGATTATGACTATGTAGATTATGACCGTCCAAATGATTTTTCCGCTGTTAGTAAGATTATAGGTACTTCTAAGGATGATCCTACTTATTGGTTCCGTCGCTTCAGCCAGAGTACTCACGAAAGTAACTATAACTTAACTCAGTTGAAAGCATCCAACAAGCAAGCTATGACAGACCCGATTTGGTCGTGTCCGGTTTGGTGGGATTGCGCAACAGATAATGAATATTATGGTTACATTAAGTAAGCGATAAATTCGTTAGTTTATAGAATGTTAAATTAAATATCTTAAAATCTTGATGTGCATATTATTTCATTGATTATCTTTGCACTCGAAAATAGATTTATAAGATATATTAAAATATTGGAGACCTAAACAGTCTTCATTCATAGATGATGATTGGAACAGTCGGTTCGTGAGAATCGGCTGTTTTTTGTTTGGATTGTTTGCATATCAACAGCGGTAATGTTACTTTTGCAAGAAAGAACTCATTTAGTCAATGAAATATGAAACAAGGTAAGAAATTTATTTCTCCGGGAGCATGGTTCTCTATGGTTTATCCGGCAGACTGGAACGAATTTGAAGACGGGGAAGGTTCTTTCCTGTTTTATAATCCTAATGAGTGGACGGGTAATTTCCGTATATCTGCTTATAAGGGCGATACAACGTATGGTCAAGAAGCCGTTAAGCAGGAATTAAAAGAGAATACTTCGGCTGTATCTGTAATGGTAGGGCATTTAAACTGTGCGTACAGTAAGGAAATGTTCGAAGAAGAGGGTACATATTATACTTCCCATCTTTGGATTGCAGGAATAGACGATGTCGCTTTTGAATGCTCGTTTACAGTGCGCAAAGGCGAATCAGTGGTAGAGGCCGAAGATATCATAGCTTCATTGGAAGTCCGCAGAGCCAATCAGAAATATCCGGCAGAAATAATCCCGGTACGCCTTTCTGAAATTTACCAGATAAACGAGGCATACGAGTGGGTAAGTACCACAGTGAAGGAATTGCTGAAGAAAGACTTTCAAGGACAGGAAGAAGATATAGCCAATATGCAGCAGATAATGGATAATGGCAGTATCAGCACCAAAAAGAAAGAGGCATGGCTTGCACTCGGCATTACACTTTGTGTTATTTTAGCCAATGAAGTAGACGGCTTGGAATGGTACACGCTGATTGACGGTAATCGCGAAGCGCCTGTTCTAACGAATATCGCAAGCAATACAATGATAGACCCGATGAAATTAGTATGGAGCACAGTGAAAGCCGGAAAAACCTGCAATCTTGCAGAGGTTTATAAGAACCTGCTTTCATAACAGCCCTTGTTTTGATACCCCTTGCCGTCCGTATGGCAATTCTCAATTTTTAATTCTCAATTCTTAATTTAATAAGTTTTGGCAGCAGTAAATTCAATTCTCCAAGTAGAAAATTTAACCAAATCATTTGGCGACTTGGTACTATTCGAGAATATATCTTTTGGTCTATCCGAAGGGCAGCGTGTAGGGCTTATTGCCAAGAATGGAAGCGGCAAGTCTACATTGCTTAATATCCTTTCCGGAAAAGAAGGTTATGACAGCGGTACAATCTCTTTCAGACGCGATATAAGAGTTGGTTATCTGGAACAAGACCCTCAATATCCGGAAGAACTGACCGTATTGGAAGCTTGTTTTCATCATGGCAACAGTACCGTGGAATTGATTAAGGAATATGAACGTTGCATGGAGACGGACGGACATCCCGGTTTGGACGGGATTCTGGCGCGTATGGATCATGAGAAAGCCTGGGAATATGAACAAAAAGCCAAACAGATCCTTTCCCAACTCAAAATCCGTGATTTCAATCAACAGGTGAAATCACTTTCCGGCGGACAATTGAAACGCGTAGCGCTTGCCAATACACTTATCACCGAACCCGATCTTTTGATATTGGATGAACCCACCAATCACTTGGATCTTGACATGACCGAATGGCTGGAAGACTATCTGCGTCGTACCAACCTTACCCTGTTGATGGTGACACACGACCGGTACTTTCTCGACCGTGTCTGTTCGGAGATTATTGAAATAGACAACCGTCGGATATATCAGTACAAGGGCAATTATAGTTATTACCTGGAAAAGCGTGAAGAGCGTATCGAAGCCAAAACCGTAGAGATAGAACGCGCCAATAATCTGTATCGTACGGAACTCGAATGGATGCGACGTATGCCGCAAGCCAGAGGTCATAAGGCGCGCTATCGGGAAGACGCTTTTTATGAGTTGGAGAAGGTAGCCAAGCAACGCTTCAACAATGATAATGTAAAGCTGGATGTAAAAGCATCTTATATCGGCAGTAAAATATTTGAGGCAGACCATCTTTATAAGTCATTCGGTGATTTGAAGATACTGGATGATTTCTCTTATATCTTTGCCCGTTATGAGAAGATGGGTATTGTGGGAAATAACGGTACGGGAAAATCTACTTTCATCAAGATACTGATGGGACATGAACAGGCGGATAGGGGTGCGTTGGACATCGGCGAAACCGTTCGTTTCGGTTATTATTCTCAAGACGGGTTGCAGTTTGACGAACAGATGAAGGTCATAGATGTAGTGCAGGACATTGCGGAAGTGATAGAGTTGGGTAACGGCAAGCGTCTGACGGCATCACAGTTCTTACAACATTTTCTCTTTACACCCGAAACGCAGCACAGCTATGTCTATAAGTTGAGCGGTGGCGAACGTCGCCGTCTTTATCTGTGTACGGTATTGATGCGTAATCCTAACTTCCTGGTGTTGGATGAGCCCACCAATGACCTTGACATCGTTACATTGAATGTATTGGAAGAATATTTGCGGAATTTCAAGGGATGTGTCATTGTGGTGAGCCACGACCGCTACTTTATGGATAAGGTAGTAGACCATTTATTGGTATTCAACGGTCAGGGAGATATTCGCGATTTCCCCGGCAATTACACCCGGTATCGCGACTGGAAGGATGCGAAAGCCGCTCAGGAGCGAGAGAAGGAAAAAGAAGCGGCAAAAGCTCAAGAAGAGAAGACGGCGAAAGTGCGTTTGAATGAAAAACGCCGTATGTCTTTCAAGGAGAAGCGCGAATTTGAACAACTCGAACAAGATATAGCGGCATTGGAAGCAGAGAAGCAATCCATTGAAGAAGCTCTGTGTAGCGGCGCGCTGTCCGTGGATGAATTGACGGAGAAGTCGAAACGCTTGCCGGAATTGGCGGATTTGATTGATGAAAAGACAATGCGCTGGCTGGAATTAAGCGAAATAGAGTCTAACTGAAGTTAGGGAATAAGTAAGTATGTATAAGTAAACGTGTATAATAAACATGTATCAGTAAACATGCATAAGTAAATATTGAAATTTAGTTTATATCAGTAACAATCAGTTTATATCAGTAACAATGAAATAGCGTAACCTAAGGCTGAAAGCCTTTTTATCTTATAGCCCGGGGTAACACCCCGGGAATGCGAATATGAATAACATTGCGCCCTGTAAGGGCAAAAGATGAATCTGCAAATATTTTGCCCTTACAGGGCGCAGAATGCCGGGAACATTTATTCCCGGGGTGTTACCCCGGGCTATAAGATAAGAGCCTTTCAGGCTTAAAGATAAAAAAACTTTCAGCCTTAGGTTACGCTATTTCATCGTTACTGATATAAACTGATTATTACTGGTATAAACTCAGCTTTACCGATACAATCTAACTTTCAATACCTATTTAATAATTTAATTAAAGAATAAGAAGATGAGCAGGAGTAAAAATCTGACGAATTATCATAGTCACAGTCTGTATTGTGACGGACGTGCCGATATGGAAGACTTTGTACGGTTTGCCTTGAGCGAGGGATTTACTTCGTATGGCTTTTCATCCCATGCCCCACTGCCTTTTTCTACGGCATGGACCATGGAGTGGGACCGTATGAACGACTATCTGGCAGAATTTCATCGGATGAAACAGAAATATGCTCGGAGGATAGAACTTTATCTCGGTTTGGAAATAGATTACCTGAATGAAGAGAGTAATCCGTCTATTCTCCGCTTCCGGGAGTTGCCATTGGATTATCGTATCGGTTCCGTACATATGTTGTACAATGAGAAATCGGAGGTTGTAGATGTAGATGTTCCGGCTGATATTTTCAAACAAATAGTGGATGAACAGTTTGGTGGTGACTTGGAACATGTAGTGCGTTTGTACTACGGACGGTTGAGGCGTATGTTGGAGTTAGGAGGTTTCGATATAGTAGGGCATGCGGATAAGATGCATTATAACGCGTCTTGTTATCGCCCCGGTTTGCTGGATGAGCCTTGGTATGATATGCTTGTAAAAGAGTATTTTGAGGACATTGCCGCGCGTGGTTATCAGGTGGAAATCAATACCAAGTCTTATCATGAACTGGGTACTTTCTATCCCAATGAACGCTATTTTCCGTTATTGTACAGTTTGGGGATCCGTGTCCAAGTAAATAGTGACTCTCACTATCCGGAACGGATTAATAGCGGCCGTCCGGAAGCATTACAGGCATTGAAGAAAGCCGGTTATAACACCGTAATGGAAATGTATGACGGCGCATGGCAGGAGATGCCGATAATCTTATAGTATCTTTGTCAAAAGAGCAAGTTAACATCATCGCAATAATAATGTTAACTTGCTCTTTTGATAATGTTAACTTATAGGAAGCAATTATATTAATTTATTGCTTATAATACAGTTAACTTCTTGTTGATGCTAATTATTTCTTCAATAAAAACTCATCAATCGCTTTCTTGTAAGTTACCTTATCGGCAGCTCCGCGGAACAACTGAGGTTCGCCCTGCATCGGAATAAAGACAAATAAAGGAATACTGGTGGCATTGAACAAAGCGGCCAGCTCTTTCTCCTTATCCACATTGACTTTATATATCACGATTTTCCCGGCATATTCTTTCGCCAGTTCCTTCATGATAGGAGCCGTCATTCGGCAGGGTCCGCACCAGTCGGCGTACAAGTCGATGATGGCAGGTTTGTCACCCTTATATTTCCACTCTTTGGATTTCTCGTAATCGAATACGTCCTTGATAAACATATCTTTGTTCATTACGATTACACTGCCGTCTTGAGTAGTTTCTTGCGTTTCCGCTTGTTTTTGTTTGGCTCCATCGGTACAGGCATAAGTCAGTATGCTTGAAAAGATGAGAGCGGTCATAGCTATAATTTTCTTCATTTTCTTAATTATGAGTTTTGTTCGATAATGGCTTTAAGCTCCTTACCGCTGATTACACCCGAATGACGCCATACGGCTTCACCTTTTCTGAACAGGATGAAAGTCGGAACCATCTGTATACGATAGCTTGCAGCTAATGCTTCATGTTGGTCTACATCGATTTTTGCGATACGCGCTCTGTCGCCAATCTCACTTTTCAATGCTTCCAATACAGGATGCATGGCTTTACAAGGTCCGCACCAGGTAGCAAAGAAATCCACCAAGACAGGTTTTTCTGATTGTATTAATTCTTCAAACTTTTCCATAATCTTTGTTTTTATAATAGTTTATGAGTATATAACAGATAAACGGGAGATTTGTTCACGCTCGATTGTAAATGAGTAATAACTAATTACTCATTGCTATGTACTAATCACTAATCGTCAGCTCTTTGATAATGTGCGAAGCGCCGGCATATTTGTCTATGATGAACAAAGTATAACGAATGTCTACACAAGCTGCACGCTGTGAAGAGGGACGGAAAGCGATGTCACCTGTCAGCCCTTCATAGTTACGGTCAAAAGCCGTACCTATCAATTCACCCTTGGCATTGAACACCGGACTGCCGGAATTACCACCCGTATTGTCCGTATTTACGATGAAGCAGACGGGCATTTCTCCATCGGGCATCGCATATCGTCCGAAGTCCTTGGCCTGATATAATTGTTTTAATTTAGCCGGAACTACAAACTCCCAATTGTTGGGATCTTCCTTTTCCATCGCTCCTTTCAGAGTGGTGTAACAGCCGTACTCCACACCGTCGGCGGGCTTATAAGGCAATACGCGTCCGTAGGTCAGGCGCAGGGTGGAGTTGGCATCCGGGTAGATGGGGGTGCCGGCTTCCTGTTTCATATCCATCATTCCTTTGACCCATACTTTATGGGCGGCGTTATAGTTACGGTTGGCATCCATCATGGCGATGGTGGTTTGTAGCAGACCGTCGGTAACGGAGTACTTGAACAATGTCATCCAGTCGTTACCGAGCTTATACAAACTAGGTTTACGGATAAACTTGGCAAAGTTTTCCTTGCTGCCGAAGATGGAATATTTGAAGCAGGCATCGATAAAGGCATCACTATCACCCTTGAAACGCTTGTCGATAACCTTGAAGATACCTATGCGTTGTTCGGCGGGAATATATTTCATGTAGGTTTGCAACATCTTCTTTCCTACAATCCGCTCTACTTCGGGGAAGGGGACGGATGCGAAATATTTATCGGCTGCAATTTGCAGGCTGTCGGAAGCGGCTTTTATCCTGGCTTTGTCCTTGCTCTGTAAGGCTGTGACCAATGCGGTGGTATTCGGAATCTTCATAAAGTCAAGACCCGTAATCAATGCTTCCTGAATGGCTTGCTGGTGATAGAGAGCATTACGGCGATGCTTCACGATACTGCGTATTTGGTCGAAAGCTTTCTGATAGGAACTGTCGTTTAAGGCGCGACCGCGTGCGAGGAGTTGTTCCTGTTGCGTGCGTTTCGTATCCAGTACTTTCAGGCGTACAAGTCCTTCGTTCATGCCGATGGCATTCTTCCAGTAATTGGCGGATGAGGCATACTTGCTTGCGTAGTGAATGCGTACGGCATCATCCTTCAGCATTTGTTCCATAAGGGCTTTCTGACGGACATCGCGCACGTGGTGGCGCATAAAGTTGGTGGTCTGCATACGTTCTTCCACTTCGTCGGAAATCATGTAGCGCCAGTTGCGTCCGGGGAATCCCATGACGAATGTAAAGTCGCCTTCACGATAGCCGGCAAGACTGATAGTAAGGTGCTTTTTTACCCGCAGGGGCACATTGTCCGGGTTGTAAGCTGCCGGTTGTCCGTCTTTGTCGGCGTAGATGCGGAACAAAGAGAAATCTCCTGTGTGGCGGGGCCACATCCAATTGTCCGTATCGGCGCCGAATTTGCCGATGGAAGAAGGGGGAGCGCCCACCATACGGATGTCACTGTAAGTAGTCTTGAGAAACAGGTAGTATTTATTTCCGCCATAGAACGCTTTCAGTTCCGCTTTACGGCCGGATGTCAGTGTGATGCCTTGTTCGGAAAGAAAACGGTCGGCTATCATGGTGAGGTATTTGGGCGACAGATAATTCGTGCCGCTCGGATCGGAATCTATCTGCAATTGGTCGTTGACGTAATCCGTTACGTCCATTATTTCATCGATGTAGGTTACGGTAAGTCCTTTGCAGGGAAGTTCTTCGTTGCGTGACATTGCCCAAAAACCATCGGTCAGATAGTCGTGCTCCACACTGCTGTGTTGCTGGATAGCTCCGTAACCGCAGTGATGATTGGTCAGTACCAGTCCTTCTGCCGAGATAACCTCGCCTGTGCAGCCGCCACCGAAGTGTACTACCGCATCTTTCAGGGCTATACCGCCGGGATTGTATATCTGCTCGGCAGGAATCAGCAGACCGAGCTCCGTCATGGCGACTTCATTTTGTTGTTTGAGGTCGGTCAGCATCCACATCCCTTCATCGGCATAGGTGGAAAGAACTCCCGATGTAAGGAATAATGATAGTATTGATAGTCTTAAATGTTTCATAATAAATGTGCGTTAGAAGGTATTATGAGAGGGGGGAGTCTCTGTGTACGACTGAGGTACCCTAAGTATACGACTGAGGGTATCTCAGTCGTATACTTAGGGTACCTCAGTCGTATTGTGTGTGGCCGGGAAAATAACGGTTACTCGACTATGTTCATTTCTTTTATCAGGTGTCCGCAGTCTCCCAGTTTTTCCAGAATAAAGAGTACGTAGCGGATATCCAGTGCGATGCAACGTTGCAGGTTGTTATCGAAATTGATGTCACCGCTCAGGGATTCCCAGTTGCCGTCGAACGCGCAGCCTATAAGTTGGCCTTCACCATTGATGACCGGGCTGCCGGAGTTACCGCCGGTAATATCGTTGGTCGTCAGGAAGCAAACGGGCATTGTGCCGTCCGCCATGGCATACCGTCCGAAATCTTTATTAAGGATAAGCTCTTTCAGCTTGGCAGGTACTACGAACTCACGGTCTTCGGGGTTCTCTTTTTCAAGAATACCGTCTGTGGTGGTGTAGTAATTGTAGTGCACTGCATCACGCGGGCTGTATGATTTCACGTTACCGTAAGTCAGACGGATGGTGAAGTTAGCGTCCGGATAAGACGGTACGGGCAACTTCATTTCACCTAAACCGCGGATATATGCTTTGTGCAGCAGGTCAAGGCCTTCACTCAGCGCTTTTTCTTCCATGGCGACAGCTCTTAACTTTTCTACTTTCGAACGGGAATAAGCTGTGGCGGGGTCTTTCTCGATAGCCTTTATGGTTGGCTTTTTCATGAACTTGTCAAAGTTGGTACGGTTGGAGAGGATGGAGTTGTCGTATATATCATCTATAAAAGCGTTGTAGTCGCCTTTGTATTTGTTCTGAACGGTCAGATAGAAAGCGGGAAGCTCTTCCGGTTTCAGCTTTTGGGCGAGAGCCGGCAAAATGGCTTTGGCTACGGCGCGGTCTACTTCATGGTCGTAGTCTTTGTTGTGGATGTCGTTGAATACTTCTTCCAGTTGCGCCGTGCTTGCGGTGAGCAGTGAATCGTTTTTCTCTTCCAGCGCGGTTTTAATCTTGTCCATAATCATGTACGGACTGCCAAATTCAATGGCGCCGCTCAATGCCTCGTACAGGTAATTGAGCTGGCGGGTAACGGGCATTCTTTTGGCGATGATACCGTCCATCTTGTCTACCACGCCTTCGTATTCAGGTTTGCCTTTGGCAAATTCGGCGAATTTCTTTTCCTGTTCCGCTTTGGTACCCAATACGTCGTTGTCGATGATTGCCTTGTTCATGCCGATAGAGTTCTTCCAATAGTTACTGCTTCCGGCAAACTTATTGGCATACTGGATACGGGTTTTATCGCTGGCATCCATATATTTGCGCAACACATCGAGGCGGACGCCGCGCATGTCAATCATGGCTTGGTTGTCTGCTTCCATGCGTTCTTTCACTTCCGATTGGGTGAGGTAACGGCTGGTTCTGCCGGGGAAACCCATAATCATGGCATAGTCGTTCTCTTGCAGGCCTTTGATGGAAATCGGCAGATATTTAGGAGTTTGCAAAGGTACGTTGTCCTTGGAATATTCGGCAGGTTCTCCGTTCTTGTCGGCATAGATGCGGAACATGGAGAAATCGCCCGTATGGCGAGGCCACATCCAGTTGTCTGTTTCACCGCCGAACTTTCCTACTGAGGAGGGGGGAGCGGCTACCATCCGTACATCGCTATATACCTTATAGTAGAACAGGTAGAATTTATTTCCTGCATAGAAGGGCAATGCTTTTACCTCGATACCCGGTTTGCCGTTCAAATCGCTCTTTTCCAGTTCTTCTTTGGCGAGTTTGTTGAGAAACGGAGCTGTCAGCGCATTGACTTCCGTCACTTCTCCGGCTTTGACTTTCTCGTTTACGAGGCCGGTGATGTCTACGATACGATGTACGAAACGGAATTTTAATCCCGGAGTAGGCAACTCTTCACTGCGGTTTTTAGCCCAGAAACCGTCTGTCAGGTAATCGTGTTCTACCGAGCTGTGTTGCTGGATTGCTCCGTAACCGCAGTGGTGATTGGTAAGGATTAATCCTTCCGGTGAGATGATTTCACCGGTACAACCGCCGCCAAAGATACCGACGGCATCTTTCAGTGATACACCGTTCGGGTTATATAAATCATCGGCTTCGAGTTTTAATCCCTGTTTCTTCATCATGTCGGTGGAGTTCTGCTGCTTCATGAGTTGCAGTAACCACATTCCTTCGTCTGCGCGTACGGAGCAGACTGTCAGCACGGCAATAGCCGCAATCAAATACTTCGTTAATTTCATCCTTGTTATTGTTATTAATTAATTTACTATATGTTATTTGAATTTTCCTTCCCGGATGGCGTCCATGATATTGGCAGGCGGACGCTGATTCAGCAATTCCTGTTTCATAAAGTCCATGTAAGGAGCCACATGCTTGAAGAATTTCCGGTAACCGGCACAAAGGTAGTTCAGTCCGGGCTCACCGTTTGCGGTATGTGCAAAGCGGTTTTTAGGACATTCGCCGTTGCAGGCGAACAGCCATTCGCACTCCCGGCACTGGGTAGGGAGTGATTTTTGTTTCATCAGTCCGAAAGCCTGCTGTTGCTCGCTGTACATCATTTCAACCAGTGTTTTCTGATAGATGTTTCCTAATTTATATTCCGGAAATACAAAGTGGTCGCAGGCATATACATCACCGTTGAACTCCATTACGCCGGCATGCCCGCAGGTCTTTGCCATAGAGCATACGCCCGGTTGCTCACCCACCCAGTTGGCAAGGGTGGAGTCGAAGAGCTGGATATAATAAGTCCCCACATCTTGTTTCACCCATTCATCGAACAAGGCGCAGAGGAAGTTTCCCCATTGTTCCGGACTGACGGAGAAATCAGCCAGTTCGGCAGCCTTCTCCTTGTCGGCCAGTGAAGCCAGATGACGTCCGTCTTGATGCGGTGTAATCCGTTCTACGATAGGAGCGAACTGGATATAGCGGGAACCTATCTCTTTAAAGAAATTATAGAACTCACGGGGATAGTCGGCGTTGAAGTCGTTTACTACCGCCATCGCGTTCCATTCCACCCCATGTTTTTTCAGCAGGTTGATGCCTTGCATCACTTTGACGAAAGAAGGCTTTCCAAGCCTGTTTTTGCGGTACTCGTCGTGAAACTCCTGCGGACCGTCGATGGACACGCCTACCAGCCAATTGTTCTCTTTGAAGAACTCGCACCATTCGTCGGTAAGCAACGTACCGTTTGTCTGTATGCAGTTATCAATCGTCCGGCCGTTGGCGTACTTTTTTTGCAGTTCCATAGCCTTTTTGTAGAAGGCCAACGGGCGCATCAAGGTTTCTCCGCCATGCCAGGTGAATAATACTTGCGGCATCGTTTGCGAATTGATATATTCTTCAATGAACCTTTCCAGCAGTTCATCGCTCATCACATGTTTGGGATTGTTTACATACAGTTTGGACTTCTCCAGATAATAGCAATAATCGCATGCCAGGTTGCATACAGCCCCTACGGGTTTGAGCATTACATAAAGAGGTTTGGCGAAAGGAGCATAGGTTGACATGTATATTTCTCCGGTTTTATGATTTATGATTGTGCAAAAATACGTAAACCAAATGAAAATTCCTTTCTTTCTATCCGGTTTATAAGGAATATTAATACCTTTGCCGCGTGTAATTCATAAATCGTTTCCTGCATGATTAGAATGAATGTAAACTATATCTTGCCTTTTTTGTTGTTACTTGTGTCTTTCTCTTCTTGTAGTCGCAAATATAAGATTGAAGGAAATTCTTCGGTAACCAGTCTCGATGGTAAAATGTTATTTCTTAAAACACTGCAAAACGGGCAGTGGGTAACAATTGACTCGTCCGAGGTGGTTCATGGACTATTTTCGATGAAAGGCCCCGTAGATTCGGTAATGATGGTGACGCTGTATATGGATGACGAGGGTATTATGCCTTTGATTCTGGAAGATGGCAGGATTGAGATAATCATTTCCAATTCACAGCTGTCGGCTAAGGGAACCTTGTTGAACAACGCGTTGTATGAGTTTATAGAGAAGCGTAATGCAATGGAAGTTGAAATGGGAGAACTGGAGCGAAAAGAAGCGCGTATGGTGTTGGATGGCGCCAACTTGGAAGATGTACACGAACAATTGGCTAAGGAGGAAGAAACATTAGCCAAAGAGATGAATGATTATGTGAAAGACTTCATCATTGAAAATTATGAGAATGTGCTTGGTCCGGGAGTGTTTATGATGATGTGCAGTACACTGCCGTATCCTATAATGACACCCCAGATTGAAGATATAATGAGAACCGCTCCCCTGATTTTTAAGGAAAACGCTTTTGTAAAAGATTTCCTTTCCAAAGCCAAACAAAACATGCAGCTGCTGGAAGAACATAAGCGCTTGCAGCAGAGTTCGGAAACCACGGCCATGCAACATTAGTACTTTCACTCATCTTGCCGATATTCGAGAGATTTGTTACATTTATGTAACTAACAAATTAAGTAGAAGTATGGCAAGAATAAAAAGTACGAATGTTCTTTCGTTTTTTAAAGAACAGATTACACTGCTCGAATCGAGCAATAAATTGGGTACGGCAAGGAATTACCGTCGCACTCTCAGTAGCTTTTCCCTGTTTCTGGAAGGCAGGGATATTCCTTTCAGGCTGCTCGATGAGCCGCTGGTTATCCGGTATGAAAGCTGGCTCCGGTCGAGAGGCGTTTTACGTAACAGCTCTTCATTTTATATGAGGGTTTTGCGTTCCGTATATAATAAGGCGGTTACAAAGCGGCTGGTCAAGCAGACTTTCCCTTTTCAAAATGTATATACGGGAGTGGATAAAACCCGTAAACGGGCGATAGACGAACAGCACATACTGGATTTGTGTAAGTTGAGTTTACCGGCATTATCTCCATTGGCCTTGGCCCGCGACTTGTTTCTTTTCAGTTATTGTACACGGGGAATGGCTTTTGTCGATATGGCGTTCCTGTGTAAAAAGAATATACACAACGGCTATATCTGCTATACCCGTAAAAAGACCGGGCAGCAACTTGTTATCCGTGTCGAGCCTCTTATCCAGAAAATCATCAGCCGGTATGCCGGACAAACGAAGCGTTCGCAATACCTTCTTCCCATCATTTCCTCGGAAGATCCGGTGATAGCTTTTTCCCAGTATCAGACGGCGCTGGGGTATTACAATAAGCTGTTGAAGAGGATTTCCAAGATTCTTGATCTCGATATATCGCTGTCTTCCTACACCGCGCGCCATTCATGGGCTACGGCGGCACGCAATCATAATGTGCCGATTTCGGTTATTAGTGCAGGAATGGGACATACTACGGAGAAAACAACACAAATCTATTTAGCCAGTTTGGAAAGTTCCGTTATCGATCAGGCTAATCAAAGCATATTATCAGCTTTGGTATAGGCTTGCGGCCATACATTGTATTGTTCGATATAATGTATAAATCTATATCGTTTCTATACAAGAGACGTTACAGATTCATCGGCAAAAGTAAACCTTTTCTGATAAAGATGAGAGTAATTGAAAGGTATTTTTTGATACATTAACAAACAAGATTGCTTGATAATTTGTTGTAAGTGATTTTTGGACAAAATTTATAGGGCTGCTTATTATTGATTAATAGAGATTTAGCTGGCAGAGGCGAGCTGAAAGCGTTAAGTAAAACACTCCTGTTTTATGATTTTCGGGAAGAGGGTTATAACTGCTTAGCCAATCTATGTCTTATTCTTTGACTTCTGTGTACAAAGCATGCGGAATTATCATTTATTAATAGTACAAAATACATCTACACGTTTTGTATAAGATTGATTATTAGTAATTTATTGACATGTGCTATTTCTTGTATAGAAATGGTATAACGGATGTATTGAATAAAAGTATCTCATAATCAATTGATATATAAAGTGTTAGTTTGATATTGAGGAGCCAAGAGTATATCCGCTTTTCTTGTTTTGATAAATACTTTACATGAATAATGATGAAGAAAATATAGTGTGGTTTGCTATGCGCGCTCCTTTTTGCAAGGAGCTGGAGGCAAAGCGGCTGTTGGATAAACAGGCTATAGAAAACTTTGTTCCCATGTGCTATAAAGTATTCGAGAAGAATAACAAGAAAAGGAAAGAACTGGTGCCCGCCGTTCACAATTTGATATTCGTTCGTACCACCCGGCGGATTATCAGGGAAACCAAAAGAACAGTTCCGTTTCTGCAATACATCACGATGCCTGATGCCGGTAAAAACTCTCCTATAATTGTGCCGGATATACAAATGCAGCAGTTTATTTCCGTATCCCGACTGCATAATGAACGTTTAATTTATCTAACTCCGGAAGAAATTAATTTGGCCAAAGGTACGCGGGTTCGTGTGTTGGGCGGTCCGTTTGACGGTGTAGAGGGAGTGTTTGTAAAGGTAAGAGGCTGCAGGAGCAAACGTGTTGTCATACTCATACAAGGTATTCTTGCTGTTGTCGTTGCGGAAGTGAAACCTGATCTTATAGAAGTCATTGGCTGATGACTGTTGTTTTAAAGAAATGAAACCATGACATTCATTACTTTGTTAGAAGCGGTTATTATTATTTATTTGGCGGTATACAATATTCGTATCATACGTAAGATGGATCGCTTGAAGAAGCAACTCCGGAGTTCTTCACCGGATAAGCCGAATCCAAAAGCAACTTTGGATACTCCTCTACCTGTTATCCAAGAGACGGAACCGGAGAATAAGAGTGCAGAACCGAAAGCCGATGGTGAAACTAAAGTAACGGATTCTGCAAAGGACAAGAAACTCTTTGAACGGATAAACCGCACTATTATTGAAGAACAATTATTTCTCGACCCGGAATTCTCAAGGGAGAAGTTTATCAGGCTCGGACTCATCAATAAGAATAAAGTGGCGCAGTTGCTTCAGCAATACGCCAATACCAATCTCAATGGCTATATCAACAGCCTGCGTTTGGAATATGCTTCGAAGCTGATACAGACCCAACCGGACATACCTATCAAGGCTGTTGCCATAGATTCCGGTTTCAATAGTTCACGTACGTTTTACCGGCTTTTCCAGCAGAAGTATGGAATGACTCCGGCTGAATATAAAGAGTCTCTTCACGGAGTATCTTGATGTTGATTTTTATATACTAAGTTTATATGATATTACAAATAGCAGATTGGCTGATGGAGGTATCGTGTGGCAATGAAGTCGCAGACCGATTACAGAACCTGAAGCCGTTTCTCCTGCCGGAGATGCCCGTATGTTCCCGTTCCCATATATGCCGGTTGGAGTTGGGTTGCAAGTTTCCCATTAAAGAAACTGCTCCCGATGTAGTGAACCATCCGGATGGACGGACAATACATATATGGCTTACCGCCGATTATTGCTACATTGCGTTAACTCCTTACGGGAGCCCTCATACCTATTGGTTGCGTACCGACCGCCGGTGGAGAAATGTACAAACCGATTTGCTTCCGGAAACTTCCGAGGATTATGCGCTCCTGAATGATTTTATCATGATTTCTTTTATTTATAGCGCAGCGTTTCATGGGGGAGCATTGATACACGCGTCTTGCATAGCCGTCGATGATAAGGGAGTGGCTTTTGTGGGACCATCGGGCATTGGCAAGAGTACCCACTCGCAGTTATGGCTGAAACATATACCCGGCGCGCGTTTGTTGAACGATGACCAACCTATACTGCGCCTGATGCCGGGGGGAGAAGTAATGCTGTTCGGCTCTCCCTGGAGTGGAAAGACTTCCTGCTATATCAATGAAGGTGTCAGACTGGAAACTATTTTCCGTATGGAGCAGGCAGATGAAAACCGTGCGGTTCGCATGGACGGGATAGAAGCTTTCCGCATGCTGCTGAGTTCCACTTCCCTTATCGGGCGGGATAGTTTGAGCTTTGCTGTTATCAGCGGTACGCTTGCACAGATTGCAGGAAGTATCCCGACATTTACTTTATACAATAAGCCCGAACAAGAGGCTGCCTTGCTGAGCTATAATATCTTTAAAGATAAATAGGAATATATGATTATTGCTGTCGATTTTGACGGAACTATCGTCGAGCATCGCTATCCGGATATAGGTAACGAAATACCTTTTGCCATCGAAACGTTGAAGCGCCTTTCCGAGGAGCGCCACCGGCTCATCCTGTGGAGCGTTCGCGAGGGCAAACTGCTGGAAGAGGCTGTCCGTTTTTGTAGCGACCGGGGGCTGAAGTTCTATGCTGTCAACAGTAACTATCCGGAAGAGAACAAGAACCATGAGAACTTCTCCCGTAAGCTGAAAGCCGACCTCTTTATCGACGACCGTAATGTGGGCGGATTGCCCGATTGGGGACTTATCTACCGTATGATACACGAAAAACTGAACTATGAAGATATATATCGGGAAGCCTGCCGTTCGGCAGAGCATCCCAAACCCAAAAGTTTAATAAAGCGACTCTTGGGGTAAGTAGGCCGAATCAAACGAAACATTAAACAAAACAAGTATATGAATATTAGAAGAATTCTTCTGTTACTGTTGCTCCCGCTGTTATTTTCAGCTTGTACGTCTTATAAAAAGTCATTGTATCTTCGAGACGATGAGGTCTTGGAGATGGTGCCTCAAAAGGGTATGCTTTACGAGTATCGTATTATGCCTAAGGATGAACTGACTATTGTTGTCAGCACTTCGGCTCCCGAAGCCTCGGCTCCGTTCTATCGGAAGATAGGGCAGACGAAAGACCAGCCATCGTCAAATCAAGGAACCAATAATGCCAATCTTCTGGCTTATTTGGTAGATAATGACGGTTATATCGATTTCCCGGTATTAGGCATGATTAAGGTAGTAGGACTTACCAATCGCGAATGCGAGGCTTTGCTGCGTCAGAAACTTCGCCATTATCTTAATGAAGACCCTAACGTTACGGTGCGTACTTCCAACTATCAAATCAGTGTATTGGGTGAAGTAGGCAGACCGGGTACTTATACTATCAGTGATGAAAAAGTTACAATCTTCCAGGCATTGGCACAGGCGGGGGATATGACTTTGTTTTCTGTCCGTGATGATGTGCAGCTCCTGCGTGAAGATTCTGTGGGCAGACGTCATGTCATTCATCTGGATCTTACAGCAGCCGACATCTCTCTCTCTCCTTATTATTATCTTCAGCAAAATGATGTGGTTTATGTAAAGCCCACTAAAGCAAAAGTACGTTCCAATACATTCAGCAATAATTCATCTATTTGGATTAGTCTGTTGAGTTTGGCTACCACTATTGCTTCCTTAATTATAGTCACTGTCAAATAAGTATTCTATTAAGATGAAAGAAGAACAATTTAATGAATTCCTTCAGGACGAAGATAAAAAAGTCGATTATAAAACCATTATTTTTGAATATTTGCTTTATTGGCCTGTTATCCTTGCTTTTCTTGTAGTCACTTTAGCGGGAGCCTATGTATATCTCCGCTACCAAGCACCGGTGTATAGCGTCAGTTCTACGGTTCTGATAAAGCAGGGAGATAAAACGAAGTATAGCGCATCCTCATCCTTGGCTTCCATGCAGGATTTGGGTATGCTATCCATGGCCAATAATTTTGATAATGAGTTGGAGATACTCCAGTCATACACATTGGCACGAAAGGTGGTGGATGCCTTGAATCTCTACATCAGCTATAAGGAAGATGGCAATTTCGGTTACGACCATATTCTTTATAAGACTTCGCCTGTACAGGTATGGATGGCTCCCGATGAAGCGGAAAAACTTCCTTCCGCTCTGCAGGTAAAGCTGGATTGTACGCCCGATGGCAAGGTGGGAGCTACGTTGAATTATTCTGTAAGAGGAGAAGAACGAAGCATCGGCAAGTCATTCGATAAACTGCCGGCCGTATTCATTACTCCTGTAGGAACCTTGAATTTCTCTGCTGCTTCGGACAGTGTTGTGGCTCATATATCTGCTCCTCGCACACTGACTGCTACAATTATCCCCCCGTCGGTAGCTGCTGATGGATATAAAGGGCGTTTGAGTGCAGAACCTACGGGTGAGTATACTTCTATCGTACGTCTCACTTTCCACGACAGCAGTATCCGTCGTGGTATGGATTATCTCGATATGCTGGTAGCGCTCTATAATAGTGATGCCAATGATGATAAGAATCAGGTGGCAAGCCGCACTGCCCAGTTCATCGACGAACGTATCCATATCATCAATACGGAACTCGGCACTACAGAAAGTGAATTGGCCGATTATAAGCAGCGTGCCGGTCTCACCAATCTGAGTGCCGACGCACAGCTTGCTCTGCAGGGAAGTACCGAATACGACCGGCGACGTGCTGAGAATACCAATCAGCTGCGCCTGATAAATTTCCTTCGGAGTTACATAGACAATCCGGATAATAAGTATGAAGTAATTCCTGCCAACGTAGGCCTTACGGATGGAGGACTGACGAACGTAATTGCCCAATACAATGAAATGCTCATTGAACGTAAACGCTTGTTGCGCAGCTCCAATGAAAACAACCCGATGCTCATCAATCTGGACACTTCCATCTCCGCTACCCGCAATTCTGTGCTCACGACTGTAGAAAGTGTAGAGAAAGGATTGCAGATTACCCGCAACAATCTGGATTTGGAAGCACGTAAGTATCAGACACGTATCAGCAATGCCCCGCAGCAGGAACGTGAACTTATCAGTATCACCCGTCAGCAGGAAATCAAGGCGAATCTTTACCTGATGCTTTTGCAGAAGCGCGAAGAAAATGCTATTACTTTAGCTGCCGTAGCCAATAACGGACGTCTTGTCGAGGAACCCCGGGCTAAAGGATTGGTTGCCCCCAATGGCCGGAACATCTATATGATGGCGCTGGTTTTGGGTTTGGCGTTCCCCATTGGATGCATCTATCTTTCTCGCCTGCTCCGGTTCAAAATAGAGGGACGTGCGGATGTGGAGCGTATCACCAATGTCACGATAGTAGGCGATGTGCCCCAAATCAAATATCCGGAAGGGCAGCCCATTGTAGTGAATGAGAACAAGAACGGGCTGATGGAAGAGGTATTCCGTAGTGTGCGTACCAATATTCAGTACATGCTGCAAGAAGGCCAAAAAGTAATTCTTTTCACTTCTACCACTCCCGGAGAAGGCAAAAGCTTCAATGCGGCCAATCTTGCTGTCAGCTTTGCTCTTATGGACCGTAAAACCGTTATTGTCGGTATGGACATCCGTAAACCGGGACTAAACCGCATGTTTGCTTTATCTCATAAAGAAAGGGGAATTACTCAATATCTGGCATCTCCCAAAGATACGGATTTGTTGTCACTTTGCCAGCAATCTTCCATTTCTCCCAATCTTTATATCCTGCCGGGTGGAGCGATACCGCCTAATCCTACGGAATTGGTGGCGCGCCAATCCCTCGACCAAGCTATTGAGATATTGAAAGAGCATTTCGATTATATCATTCTTGATACGGCTCCCATCGGTATGGTTACCGATACCCGATTGATAGCTCGTGTGGCAGATTTAAGTGTTTATGTCTGTCGTGCCGACTATACGCATAAGAGCGATTATGAGCTGATTAACGAACTGAAGCATGATGAAAAACTGCCTAATTTGTGCACTCTGATTAATGGTATCAACATGGATAAGCGTAAGAATGGCTACTATTATGGCTACGGCAAGTATGGTAAGTATGGTAAATACGGCTATGGTAAGAAGTATGGTTACGGCTATGGCTATGGTTATGGAAAGGATAATAAAAAGTAAAAAATGAAGAAAGTTGCATTAATTACAGGCATTACAGGACAAGACGGTTCATTTCTTGCCGAGTTGTTGATTGATAAAGGATACGAAGTCCACGGTATTCTCCGCCGCTCCTCTTCCTTCAATACAGGGCGTATCGAGCATCTTTATTTAGACGAATGGGTACGCGATATGAAAAAGGACCGTTTGGTAAACCTGCATTATGGAGATATGACGGATAGCAGTTCTTTGATTCGCATCATTCAACAGATACAACCGGACGAAATATACAATCTGGCAGCACAAAGTCATGTCAAGGTATCGTTCGATGTTCCTGAATACACGGCGGAAGCCGATGCGGTAGGTACACTCCGTATGTTGGAAGCTGTTCGTATTTTGGGGCTAACTCATAAAACCAAAATCTACCAGGCTTCCACATCCGAACTGTATGGTAAAGTACAGGAAGTTCCCCAAAAAGAGACTACTCCTTTCTATCCCCGTAGTCCGTATGGTGTGGCAAAGCAGTATGGCTTTTGGATAACAAAGAACTATCGTGAGAGCTACGGTATGTTTGCTGTCAATGGCATACTTTTTAATCACGAAAGTGAACGTCGTGGTGAGACTTTTGTAACAAGAAAAATAACTCTTGCTACTGCTCGTATCGCACATGGGCAGCAGGATAAGCTGTATCTTGGTAATCTGGATGCACGTCGTGATTGGGGATATGCCCGTGACTATGTGGAGTGTATGTGGATGATTCTTCAGCACGATTCTCCGGAAGACTTTGTGGTAGCTACAGGTGAGATGCATACGGTTCGTGAATTTGCAACATTAGCATTTTGCGAAGCAGGTATGGAAATTCGCTGGGAAGGAGAGGGTGTTGAGGAAAAAGGTATTGATGTAAAGACAGGTAAAGTATTGATAGAAGTTGATCCTAAATATTTCCGTCCTTGCGAGGTAGAACAATTGTTGGGAGACCCTACAAAAGCAAAAACGCTATTAGGTTGGAATCCAACTAAAACAAGTTTTGAAGAGTTAGTGTGTATTATGGTGAAACATGATATGCAGTGGGTAGAAAGATATTGTAGCTAAAAAACAATCGTATATTATCGATAAACAATTATATGGCAGAGGTTACAAAAATAGCAGTGGCAGGAACAGGCTATGTTGGGTTGAGTATGGCGGTTTTGTTAAGCCAATACCACCAAGTAGTGGCAGTAGATGTGTTATCTGAAAAAGTGGATTTGATAAATAATCGTAAATCGCCTATTCGTGATGAATATATAGAAAAATATTTAGTTGAAAAGAACTTGACATTGACGGCTACACTTGATGCTTCCAGTGCTTATAAAGATGCGGATTTTATAGTGATAGCAACTCCTACCAATTACGACCCTGTAAAAAACTATTTTGATACCAGCCATGTCGAGGAAGTTATTGATTTGGTGCTGAAAGTAAATTCTGAAGCAGTAATGGTTGTAAAGAGTACCGTTCCGGTTGGTTATTCTCGCTCGCTTTATGCTAAATATGCGGCGAAAGGGATGGATAGGCTAAATCTTCTCTTTTCTCCGGAATTTTTAAGAGAGAGCAGAGCACTTTATGATAATCTTTATCCGAGCCGTATTATTGTAGGCACAGATTTGGATAATCCTTATTTAGTGGCGGCTGCGCATAACTTTGCTGCTTTATTACAGGAAGCAGCTATTAAGAAAGATGTCGAAACATTGTGTATAGGGCTTACTGAAGCTGAAGCGGTAAAACTGTTTGCTAATACTTATTTAGCTTTACGTGTCAGTTATTTCAATGAACTCGATACGTATGCCGAAATGAAAGGGCTTGATACAGCTGCCATAATCAATGGCGTATGTCTTGACCCGCGTATCGGTATACATTATAATAATCCATCTTTTGGATATGGTGGCTATTGTTTGCCCAAGGATACTAAGCAGCTTTTGGCAAATTATTCTGATGTACCCGAAAATCTGATTCAGGCTATTGTAGAAAGTAATCGGACTCGCAAAGACTTTATAGCCGACCGTGTACTTCACCAAGCTGGTTATTATGATTATTATAGTCGTGGTGATTTCAAACCGGGTGAAGAAAAACATTGTACGATAGGTATATATCGTCTGACCATGAAAAGTCATTCAGACAATTTCCGCCAAAGTAGTATTCAGGGAGTTATGAAGCGTATAAAGGCAAAAGGTGCAGAGGTGATTATCTATGAACCCACATTGGAGCATGGAAGTACATTTTTCGGAAGCCGAGTAGTGAATGATTTGTACCAATTCAAAGAGCAAAGCGATGCAATTGTTGCCAATAGGTATGATTCTTGCTTGGAGGAAGTTAGAAATAAAGTGTATACAAGGGATATTTTCAGAAGGGATTAAGTACATCATTCTTGATACATTATGGATATGGCAAATACGGCTATGGCAAGGATGATGAAAAGTGAAAAAAGAAATTATTCATTAGGAAAAGTGGAATAATTTTTAAGGTTTAAAATGATATATCAACGGAGTATAATTTAAAACCATAACGAATATAAGTACATTAATGGCGGTAACTACATCGACAGATAAAAATAAAAGTAGTGTTATAGCTAAAAATACTATGATGCTTTATTTCCGTACATCTATCACCATGTTAGTAAGTTTATATACGGGGCGCATCATGCTTGATGCGTTGGGTATAGAAGATTATGGCACCAACAATGTGGTAGGGGGGATTGTGAGTATGTCAAATTTAGTAACGGGTACCATGTCGGCATCTATCAGTCGTTATATAACTTATTCGCTTGGTGAAGGAAATATCAGTCGTTTGAAAACGGTATTCAGTACTTCGGTTAATGTACAATTTTTGATGGCTGCCGTCAGTGCGTTATTGTTGGAAGCTGTAGGAGTGTGGTTTTTGAATTACGAGGCTAATATACCTGAAGGCCGTATGGAAGCTGCTAACTGGATATTGCAGTGTTCTATCTTTGGGCTTGCTGTAGGTCTGATTAGAGTGCCGTTTAGCGCTGTTATCATTGCCCATGAACATATGAAAATCTATGCCTATTTAGGTATAGTGGATGTATTTACCAAATTGGGTATTTGTTTTATCATTCAAGTATATGGTGGTGATAGATTGATTTTGTATGCTATTTTAATACTTTGCTCTCAACTTCTTAATAATTTGTTGACTTGGGGGTATTGTATGCGACATTTTATAGAGGCCCGGTTTCGAAGAATGTTCGATGTGAAACTACTTAAGGAGATGTCTGCTTACGCAGGTTGGAATTTATTTGGCTCTAGTGCATGGATGCTCAATACCCAAGGTGTTAATATGTTGGTAAACGTGTTCTATGGTGTAACCTTTAATGCTTCACGAGCCGTAGCAGGCACTATTAATGGTGCGGTTCAACGCTTTGTAGGAGATTTTACTACTGCATTTAGCCCGCAAATTACTAAATCATATGCTTCCGGAGATATAGAATACTTAAATACATTGGCTATTCGTGGTACCAAATTTACGTGGTTGCTCATGCATATTTTCATTGTTCCTGTATTTTTAGAGGCTGAAACATTGTTAGGTTTATGGTTAGTGGATGTACCACCTTTAGCTTCTGTGTTTCTTCGCTTGACTTTATTTGAATCATTGGCGATTCAATCCGGTCAAACGTTGTTCAAGGCGATACAAGCTACCGGTAATGTGAAACGTTATCAAATAGAGGTAACAATGTGGGGATTTTGTGTATTTCCTTTGACATGGATTGCGTTTAAGCTGGATGCTCCTGTTTGGACTCCTTATGTTATTTTTATCGTTGTGTATTTTCTGCTCAATATCGTCCGTCTTTATACATTACGCAGGTTAATGGTTTTTCCTGTACGTAGATTTTTAAGGGAGAGTTTGCTTCCTTGTTTATTTGTTTCATTGATGTCATTTACTGTTCCTTTGTTAATTGGGTATTTTATTCCTATAGGTATTATTCATTTTTTGATAATTGTACCGATTGCTGTAATATGGACTACTCTTTGTTGTTATCAATGGGGATTTAATGTCAATGAGCGAAAATTCTTTATTAATAAATTGAATAGCCTTATTTTAGCTAAAATATATATAAAATTAAAATAATATTGCAAATAATGATTTTTTATTATATCTACTTAAAAATCAAGTGATTAGTGTTTGTGTTTTGTGTTAATTACTTTGAGTATTGTAATCATTATATTTTTACTCTTTCTGACGAAGTTACCATTGTTAGAACGTTTTTTAAACATGAATCCATTTAAGTCCATGTATTGTAGTAATTATGAAGCTAAAAGAACTCTGTAAGAAAACTCTAAAATTTATTTTTGCCAAACCTCCGGTATTGGTTACAGCAAACATTGTAACTCTTGCTCCTAGTGAAATGTTACAGGGGCGTTTTGCGTTAATTACGGGTGGAACAAGTGGTATAGGATATGCCATTGCCAAAGCTTTTTTAGCAGCGGGGGCATCAGTGTGCATTACAAGTCGTAATGAAGAAAAACTTCAAAAGGCGTGTTTGCAACTTCAAACGGGGCATTCGGATTATCATAATCGTATCTTTGGCAGGGTACTTGATAATCAAAATGTATCTTCATTTAAAATAGTTATTAATGATATTTTGCAAAAGAAAGGAAAAATAGATATTTTAGTGAATAATGCAGGTGTATTGGGAGGTTCATTTCCTAATGCAAAGGAAGAGGATTTTGACACAGTAATCAATACCAATCTTAAAGGAGTGTTTTTCTTATCTCAATTGATCGGTACATATATGAAAGAAAATGGAATTAAGGGGAATATACTAAATATAGCTTCTTCATCAAGCCTGCGTCCGGCTGCTTCTGCTTATACTTTGTCGAAATGGGGTATACGTGGTCTTACTATGGGATTAGCAAAATCTTTAGCTCCCTATAATATTACTGTCAATGGAGTTGCACCTGGCCCGACAGTGACACCTATGCTTATTCAGGGAAATAGTAATAATATTGCTCATCACGGTCTTCCTGCAGGACGTTATGCAATGCCTGAAGAAATAGCCAATATGGCAGTCTTTTTGGTCAGTGACATGGGGCGTATGGTAATGGGAGATATTATATACATGACTGGTGGGGCAGGTCTGCTTACCTATGATGATTTAGGCTATGGCTTTTGAAGGGTAAACAAGCAGAAACCCCTTTGCTATGTAAATGCTCTTATATCAAAAACAATAAGTTCAATTCATTATTTTTATGGGACAACAATTTTATTATTCCGATGAGCGTAATATCTTAATTTTGATTTCATTGTTAAAGCAAAATGGGATTAAAAAAGTGATTGTATCACCCGGTGCTACGAATGTATCGTTTGTGGGAAGTTTGCAGAATGACCCTTTTTTTGAAATGTATTCATGTATAGACGAACGTTCTGCTGCATATATGGCTTGTGGTTTGGCTGCTGAGTCGGGTGAACCTGTGGTCATATCTTGTACGGGAGCTACCTCTTCTCGTAACTATATGCCTGCATTAACTGAGGCGTATTATCGTAAATTACCTATTTTGGCAGTTACTTCTACCCAAGATATTCGTAGAGTAGGGCATATGATTGCTCAAGTAACCGACCGTAGTGTGAAACCTAACGATGTGCTTGTACATGCAGAATATGTACCTTCATGTAGTGACGAAACATCAGAATGGGATGCTACCATTCGTTTAAATCGGGCTATTTTAGCACTTTCCCATCATGGGGGAGGGCCGGTACATATCAATTTGGCTACTAGGTATAGTCGGAATTTTTCAGTGCGAGATTTGCCGGTAGCAAGGCTTATCAAGCGCTACACAATGGTAGATATATTACCTGAGATTACTCAGGGGCAAATTGCAATTTTTGTAGGCTCTCACATAGCTTGGAATAAAACCTTAGTAAATGCAGTCGAGTGTTTCTGTACAAAATATGGTGCAGTAGTATTCTGTGATCATAGTAGTAATTATAAAGGTAAATTTCGTGTATGTAATGCTTTGGTTGGTTCTCAGGCTGCCTATCATTCATCTATTTATAAAATAGATTTACTCATTCATATTGGTGAAATATCCGGACATTATGCTGAACTCTCAAGGATGGGAGGTGCTAAACAAGTATGGCGGATAAATGAAGATGGAGAATTGCGTGACCCCTTTCACCGATTAACTTGTGTTTATGAGATGAACGAGGAAGCTTTTTTTGTATACTATGTATCGAATGTGGCAGAAATAGCTGAAACTAATGAATATCTTGCTGCTTGTCAATCAGAGTATAAGAAACTCCATAATCTCATTCCGGACCTCCCTTTCTCCAATGTGTGGTTAGCCCAGAAGTCAGCTCCCATGTTACCTGAAAATTCAGTATTGCATTTAGGTATTCTTAACTCATTGCGAACATGGAATTTGTTCGAGATTCCTCAAAGTGTGACTTCTTATGTAAATGCAGGTGGTTTTGGAATTGACGGGGTACTTTCTACCTGCATTGGGGGAACATTGGCACAACCTGATAAATTACATTTTGTAGTTATAGGTGATTTAGCGTTTTTTTATGATATGAATGTGATGGGAAATCGGCATATTACTCCAAATTTGCGTATATTGTTAGTTAATAATGGTAAAGGAACCGAATTCAGAAACTATAATCATTATGCTGCAATATTCAATGATGAAGCTGATAAGTATATGGCTGCTGGAGGACACTATGGAAATAAATCTAATACATTGGTACGTCATTTGGCCGAAGATTTGGGATTTGAGTATTATGCGGCTACAAATAAGGATGAATATGTAACTTATGCAAAGTCCTTTTTCCTCCCCCCCCCCATTTGTTAAAAAATAAAAAACCATTACTGCTTGAGGTTTTTACTGATAGTCAGGAAGAAAGTGACGCTTTATATTGCGTGGAGCATTTAATTGTTGATAATTCATTAAAGGAAAAAGTAAAGAAAGCGGTTAAGAAGATAGTTCCACAGCCTGTTATTAACACAATGAAAAACTTACTGACCTAATAGACTTTCTTATATCTATAGGTTGGTTTAATCTATAGATATGGAAACGAAATACTATACAGTTGAGAGAGGACAGCAAATATTGTTATCATTGCTTAAACAGCATGGTATAAAACGAATAATAGCTTCTCCGGGTACTACTAATATAACTTTTGTGGCGAGTGCCCAACATGATTCTTGGTTTGAAATATATTCTTCGGTTGATGAGCGTTCGGCTGCTTATTTGGCTTGCGGTATGGCTGCAGAGACAGGCGACCCCGTAGTCTTATCTTGTACCGGTGCTACGGCTTCGCGTAATTATGTGTCAGGAATGACGGAAGCATATTATCGCAAGCTTCCTATATTGGCTGTAACAGCTACCCAGAATGAGAATCGTGTGGGGCATCTTATTCCGCAGATGATGGATCGTAGCCAGCAAATGAAAGACATTTGTGTGCATAGCGAGCACATTGCTGTTCCTCGCAATGCAGATGACGAATGGGATGTTACTATTCGGCTGAATCGGGCTGTACTTGCTTTGTATCATCGTGGAGGGGGGCCGGTACATATTAACTTGGCAACAGATTATAATCGTGATTTTTCTATACATGAATTACCATTAGCTCGATGCGTACGCCGTTATTTACCAAAAGATAACTTACCTGTCATACCTCAAGGTCGTGTAGCAATCAAAGTGGGCAATCATAAACGGTGGTCGGATATTTTATTACGATCTGTTAATTTATTCTGTCAGAAGTATGGTGCATTGGTTTTTTGTGATCATAGTAGTAACTACACAGGGCCTTTCCGGGTACACAACGGATTATTGTCATACCAATCGAGATATAATAAATCTGCTTATTATCACTCTAAGTTATTAATCCATATCGGCGAAGTGAGCGGTTATAGCAATGAAGGGTTGGAGAATACGGAACAAGTATGGCGCGTGAATGAGGATGGCGAACTTCGTGACCCTTATCGTAAACTAACAAAAGTCTTTGAAATGACGGAAGAGGAATTCTTCTTTTATTATATCAATCAACAGGAAGCTTTTGCTGAAAGGGAAACAGAAAGCGAGAAATGGTTGCAATCATTTCATACTGTGCAGAAACGGATGCAAGCTGTTATACCTGAGCTTCCTTTCTCCAATGTATGGGTAGCACAACAAACAACTATGCGGTTACCTGAAAATAGTGTACTCCACTTGGCTATTCTTAATTCATTCCGGACTTGGAATTTATTCGAATTGCCTGTTTCTGTACAAAGTGAGGTATATGCCAATACCGGTGGATTTGGGATTGACGGTTGTATGTCGTCTATGATAGGAGGGGCTATTGTTCATCCGGAGCAATTACATTTCTTAGTAATCGGTGATTTAGCTTTTTTCTACGATTTAAATGTTTTAGGGAATCGTCATGTGGGTGATAATGTACGTATCCTATTGATAAATAATGGAAAGGGGACAGAGTTTCGTAACTACAATCATTTTGCTGCTCAATTTGGAGAGTCTGCTGATGAATATATAGCTGCGGCTCGTCATTATGGTAATAAGTCACTGAATTTGGTACGTCATTTGGCAGAAGATTTAGGATATGAGTACTTATCAGCGAATAATAAAGAAGAGTATTTGTCTGTAGTAGAACGCTTTGTTGATATTATTCCCAATGAACATCAACGGTCTATGATATTTGAAGTATTTACAAATAATGAGGATGAAAGTGATGCGTTACAAGCAATGTCTATGCTTATGCAAGACCCTAAAACTTTTAAGCAGCAATTGAAAAGAGTTTTACCTGAATTAGTTATAGAAGCGATACACAAACAGAAAAGAAAAAAGTTTTTTTAGTGAAATATATTTGATATTATGAAGTTAGCAATAGTAACTCTTCCCCTCCATACGAATTATGGAGGTATATTGCAGGCGTATGCTTTGCAAACAATATTGACCCGATTAGGTCATCAAGTAGAAATGTTGCAAATAGAACGCCCTAGAAAGTTATCATATAGACGTATGCCATTAGTGTATGTAAAGCGTTTTGTTAAGAAGTTTATATTGCGACGTCCGGGTATTTATTTATTGGAAGAACAATGGTGGAATCAAAAAGGTGTGTCTGCTATACGTGAATATTTAAATAAGTATTTGCACTTGCGTCTTTTGCATTCTATTAAAGAATTGAATATGACAGATTACGATGGATATATAGTGGGAAGTGATCAAGTATGGCGTAAACCATACTTCTGTTATAGTATGTGTACTTCTATTTGTGATGCTTTCCTTGATTTCGCTAAAAAATGGCCAGTAAAGCGAATTGTCTATGCAGCATCTTTTGGTACTGATACATGGGAATATACAGATGAAGAAACTTTGCAGTGCCGTTCATTATCACAATTATTTGATGTGATTACAGTACGTGAGGCTTCTGCTGTAGAACTTTGCAAACAAAAATTAATGCTGGATGCTACTCATGTACTTGACCCTACCATGTTGCTTACTGCTGATGATTATCAAAAACTATTCGAAAGAAGTAAAACTCCTAAGAGTGAAGGTAATATGTTTTGTTACATATTAGATCTTGGCCCCAAAAAACAAGAGCTAATTGATAATATAGTTTGTGAACGAGGCTTGAAACCATTTTATATAAAGTCTATCGGAAGTCAGGTTAAGGAAAATGCAGAACTTGTTCAATCGCCTATTGAACAGTGGTTACGGGCTTTTTATGATTCTGAATTTGTTGTGACAGACAGTTTTCATGGTTGTGTGTTCTGTATACTTTTCCGTAAGCAATTTGTTGTCTATGGTAATGCATTTCGAGGTATGGCACGTTTTAATAGCTTATTATCAGTTTTTGGATTGGAAGAACGTTTAGTTATTGGTTATGAGAAGTATAAGGAATTATCTCCTATTGATTATACTGTTGTATATTCTAAACTAGATGTCTGGCGGGCTAGGTCATTAAAAATACTGCAAAGTATTGAGTAGACTGAAGTTTTTTTAAAGTATGTTTTCTGTTTATAGTGTAGTAGCTTATATTTATTGTAGCATAAGTATGTTTGAACCTCAATAAGAGAATTTATTTCAACAATGTGTAACTTTTAAAAAGAAGTATAGAAAATCGGGTTTAGACTAAAATAGTTATATGTATATGGATCGTGTTGTCGAATTTTCTATAATAATACCAATATATGATGTAGAAGCTTATCTTTGTAAATGTTTAGATTCTGTTGTTCTCCAATCTTTTAATAATTGGGAAGCCATATTGATAGATGATGGTAGCTTGGATAACTGTCCGAAGATTTGCGATGAGTATGCAAAAAAAGATATACGTATAAGAGTTTTTCACATTGAAAATGGGGGAGTGAGTTTTGCTCGTAATGTGGGTTTGAATAATGCTAAAGGTAAGTATATTGTTTTTCTGGATGCAGATGATTATCTTTCTCTAAATTTTCTATCTGTTTTGCATAAATCTTTATCTAATGAAGTAGATGATATGCTTTATTATGGAAGTGTGTATGTTTCAGCTAAAGAAGGAGTATCATATAGGTCTGTTTCTCAGAAAACAGAGCTGTTATCTTTGAAAGAGGTGTGCAGAAGGAAACTATACAGTGGTTATGTGTGGACGTATGTTTATAAACGAAGTATTATTGAAGAACATAATTTGCGATTTCCCATTGATTTAAAATATGCCGAAGACTGGGAATTTATATTGAAATATTATTGCCATATTAGGCAAATGGTAGTACTATCTGATTGTCTTTATTACCAGTTACAACGTGAAGGTTCTGCAACACAACGTAAATTGGGTCAAGTTTATTTAGAGCATAATTTTAAAATGTTTGACAATGTGCTTTCGTGCACCTCTGTTATGCCTTTTTTCTATAAAAAGTTCGTTTTCATTCAATTTCACAATATTATTATTTGGTTTGTAAATAATGTGATTTCGAAAGATTTATTATTGTTAAAGAAATATAGATTATTGGCTGTTACTTTGAAAAAAAAGCACACTTTATTCTGTGCATCTCCTATAGTTTGGTTACCATATGTAAATAAAAGATTGTTTTTAATAGCTACAAAGATCTTAAAGAAAATCTTTTAATGTAAGATGATTGGTAAAATATACATGTTATAAATATTGTAAGAAATCATGAGAGATAGATTGGTTTACATTGATGTCCTGCGCGCTTTAGCTATTTTATTCATTGTTTTTGGTCATCTGCCGATGTATGCTTATGGGGAGATGCATGGGGAGCTGATTTCTGTACGTTCGTTTACTTCAATGGTGCAAATTCCATTATTCTTTTTTATTTCAGGCTTCTTGTATAGTACGAAATGGATTAGAAGAGATAATAATAGAATCACACAATGTTGCGGTAATCGTATTGGGGGTAAAATATTTTACCTTTATTCTTTGAGCAAGAGATTATTAATTCCTATGTTGGTATGGGGCATAATATATTGTATTTGGCAGAAAATTTCCTTTATGCAAGCAATTGTGGATATGTATAAAGCCGGTTACTGGTTTACGTTTACTCTATTTGAGTTTTATATCATGCAAATGGTGTTGGAACTTATAACTAAGCGATTCGAAATGACCAATAGGAATTCTAAATATATATTGATGGGGCTTGGTATCTCTGTTGTAAGTTATTTGTTTTTAATACCTTCGGTAACAGATTCATTGGGTATATTCTCCGGATTGTTAGGATTAACACAAGTGCATTATTATTTCTTTTTCTTTTTAGGCATACTGGTTCGTACTTATCATTACGATTTCATGATGTGGAAGTATAAAGAACAAGTGATGACTGGTATTACATTACTTTTTGTAGGGCTGGCTGTAAACTATTGGATTATAGATGTTCAATTCAATGGTTTATGGTTTCATGCTATGTGGACACTTTTTCAGATGACAAGTGTGTTGCTTCTTTTTGCACTTTTTTATCGTAGTCGTAATTTCTTTGCGGGTGATCGGAAAATATCAGTTGTTATGAGTTACATTGGACGGCGGACGTTGGATATTTATTTGTTACACTATTTCCTTTTGCCTAAAGATTTACATTTGTTTGGTAGTTATTTTGTGACACACGAAGCTATCGTGGTAGAAACTTTGTTTGCTGGTGTAGTAACTCTTGCTATAGTGGCGGTATGTGTGGCATGTAGTGATTTGTTACGAAGTAGTAAGACTGTTGAGAGTTGGTTATTGGGTGGAAAATAATCACTCTTTTATCATATTAATAGTATTTTGTGAAAATAAAATAATTAATCAATGGAAAATGGAATTACAAATAAAAGTCATTTGGTATGGCTTGATGCTTTACGTTTTATAGCTGCATTTTTGGTACTATTTTGTCATTCACGCAATGATTTCTTTCTAAAATATAATTACTTACCATCAGATGAGCAGGGTATAGGAGCATTCATCTTTTACACTCTTGGCAGGTTAGGTTCTGAGGCAGTCTTTGTGTTTTTTATTTTAAGTGGCTTTTTGGTGGGAGGTAAAGGGTTAGAGCGTATTATGGCAGGAACTTTTAAGTTACGAGGATATGCGGTAGATCGGTTTTGTCGCATTATGATTCCACTTTGTGCGGCAGTTACACTCTATATGGTTGTAGCTCCCATTGTCGGTGAAAAATACAGTATATGGACGGTAGTGGGTAATTTGTTGAGTTTACAATCTATAATATGCGACTCGTTGGTATCTCCTTTTTGGAGTTTGAGTTATGAAGTGTGGTTCTATATTGTACTTTTTGCATTGGCTTTGGCGGTAAGAGGTAAAAAGATTGGATTTGTTCTTTTCTTTATTTGTTGTTTGGTATACACTCGTATGAATGCTCTTTTTTTGCTAATATGGTTAATGGGAGCAGTGGCATGGCTATGTCGTCCAAAGCGCGGGAGCCGTTGGATATTATGGAGTAGTTTGATTGTAATTGTGATATCATGTGGGATGACACAAATGACGTCGAATTCAAAAGCTTTTAGTTTTGACATGCCTTTCAGTAATATGTAGGCTACATTATTATTGTGCGCTTCCATGTGTGTATTTTGCCAACAAGTGATATTGTTCCCGCCTAAGCATAACTATAGTTGTAAAGTAGAGAAAGTGTTTTCTAAATTAGCAGATTTTTCTTATTCTTTGTATTTGATACATCGTATTTTATTGATGATTGTCTTTACATTCTTCTTCAACAAAGAAGAAGCTGATTTAAGTGTTATTTGTTTATTGCAGTATTTAGCTATTATAGCAGGTGTTATGATAGTGACATATGCTATTTATTATGTGACGGAGCGACGGACAAATGATGTGAAGCACTGGCTGAAGAGGAAATTAGATGTAGAATGATTTTTTTATTTCCCGGTTATGGTGTAACTATTTTGTATTATTAATAATAGATCGATGTCCGACAGTATTTTCATTTCTTTTATAGTTCCCGTTTATAACGTAGAACCATATTTGCGTGAGTGTATCGAGAGTATCAGAAAACAACAAGGTAGCTGGGAACTGATACTAATAGATGACGGCAGTCCCGATGCTTGTCCTGCCATTTGCGATGAATATGCTGGGAAAGACAACCGCATAAAAGTAATCCATAAACAAAATGGTGGTGTGTCATCGGCACGCAATGCGGGGTTGGACGTAGCACAAGGGGAATGGATTTGGTTTATAGATGCGGATGACTATATTGTTACTGATGCGTTGCAGCAGCTTATTCCGCGAATAGCAAATCAATCTTATGACATGGTACGATTTACCATGAAAAATTTAGTGGATGGACAACTGAAAGAAATGCGGTTTATACCCGCTTCCAAAGAAATTTCGATAGATGAATTGTTGTTGAAATATCCTTGTTATAATAATGTAATGATGCTTTTTAGACGGCAATTGATTGAAAGTAATAGCCTTCGATTTAGTTATGGTCTACGTTTGGGAGAAGATATGGAATTTCAACTGAAATATCTTCTTTTTTGTCAGCATGCAGTCCAGTTTCCTTTTTCCCTTGCTATATATAGAATACGCTTCGGGTCAGCTACAAAATCCACACAATCAAGGTCTTATTTGGTGAATGATACGGCACAAGTGATGCGTAATCTACTCCTTTTTATACAAGAACGCAATATTGCTCCCAAACCGTGGTTTCGAATGCGTGTGCAAGGAATGATGAGTAATTTGCTTTATTCAGCTTCGTTAGTTCCAAATATAGATAGAGAGAAACTGCAAACCACAGTATGTAGTATTATGGATGCTTATAATGAAGCTGGTGTTCGTTGTTTTGATGCAGCTAAAATGCTGTTGGCTTATCATAGTGTGAAGCTTTATTTTATTTTCAACAGAACTTATTTAAAATTGAGAGGATTAAAATAACACGCTCTAATTTCATTTAGATAGAAATGATACCAAAAATAATTCATTACTCGTGGTTCAGTGGTGAACCTTATCCGCTTTTCTTAAAAGAGTGTATGGACACATGGCAGCAAGTTCTTCCCGATTATGAATTTATTCTCTGGGATGCTCAAAAACTGGCAAAGTGTAATAATATATTTGCTAACGAAGCTGTCAGTGTAAAGAAATGGGCATTTGCCGCAGATTTTATACGATTGTATGCCGTATATCATTATGGTGGTATATGGCTTGACACCGACATAGATATGTTTAAGAGTTTTGATTCTTTCCTGAATGATGGCATGTTCATCGGAAGAGAGTACTATGTACATAAAGAGCAAGGTAAAGAAGATTATGTTACACTGACGTCACATTGTTTTGGTGCAGAAAAAGGGCATCCTTTTATAAAGGAGTGCTTGGAATTTTACGAACACCGTCATTTTATCCGTTCATATAATGAAAATCTACCACAAGAATTACGATATGACATGACAATTATACCGATGTTGCAGATGCGATTGGCAGAGAAATATGGTTTTGACGCAAAGAATTGTGTAAATAAGTTACAAATATTGAGTAACGGCATACATGTGTATCCTTATCAATATTTCGATCAGCCTGGATATACAAGTATGAAAGATGTGGTGTGTATTCATAGAGTAGCACAAAGTTGGAATAAAAAAGCTGGAATGTCAACAAGAGATATTACTAGTCTGAAGAAAAAAACACTAGGGTATAGAAAAATGAAAATGCAAGAATGGTTGGTACAATTAATTCTAAAACTATGATGCTTATGAAAATATTTTATATACTATGGGGATTACCACAATTATTATGTTACTTATATTATTGTAAACGTATTCCTGAAATAGTAGAAGATTTAAAAAGTTTTACAAATTCGGGGGGGGAGGGGTAAACTCTTTTCTTTCTCAATTACCTAAAAGGGAATACCGGAGTGTATTCTATTATAGTATGCCATTCGTTATTCGTCAGTTGCTGAATTTAACCATGCCTAGAGCACGGAATTGTTATTTGTCTACTGCTAATATTGGTGGAGGCTTGCACTTACAGCATGGGTATTCATTAATTTTGGTAGCTGAGCATGTTGGTAAAAATCTCCAAGTACATCAAAATGTAACGGTAGGATGGGGAAAAAATGGTAAGCCAACGATAGGTGATAATGTCAGTATCTTTCCAGGTGCTGTAGTGGCTGGGAAGATTAAGATCGGTAATAATGTACGGATAGCTGCCAATACAGTCGTGAGGCATGATGTTCCTGATAACTGTTTGGTATATGGGAATCCTTGTGTGATTAAATATAAAAAATGAATGGAAGTAACATTTATAATGCCAGTCTATAACGCTGTGGCGTTTCTGGAGGATTCAATAAATTCATTGTTTAACCAATCAAATAAAAATTGGAGATTGATTTGTGTGGATGATGGAAGTACGGATAATTCAAAAGAACTGTTGGAAGTATTTGCAAGTAGAGATAGTCGGATTACGGTTCTTTCTAAATCCAATGGAGGGGCTGGAGCTGCTCGTGCTTTTGCTATTCAATATGTTAAAACAGAATATTTAGCTATTTTAGATGCTGATGATACAGTTTCTCCAGATTATGTGGAAACATTTATTGATAACTGTGAAGATACTTTGGATATATATATTCCAAATGTGAAATGTGTTGATGAAAAGAATAATGTTGAATTGTTAAATCATTTTGATAGAAATGATCTGAGAGCAGGGATGAAAATAATGAATAAACAATTAGCTTTTGAGTGGGGGATTGAATGGAAATTAGTCAGTTGGAACATTCTAAAGACTGAGTTTGCAAAACGAAACTATTTGTTACAATATGTTGATTATTCTAGATATAATTCAGATGAATATATTTCGAGATATTTATGCTATAAAGCGAATGGAATAAAACTTTTACCTTGTATTTATTACTATAAAAGTGTCCCTACCAGTACTACCAGAAAACTTTCACCTTTGTTTTTTGATAGGTTGCTTACTTATGAAAAGTTACTACTATTCTGTATTGAGGAAAAAATGGATGATAGAATTATTTATAAAGTTTATGAAACTTATCGAGGCTTTATAAATGGTGCACTATTATTGAATTATAAAGAGTTTAGTGGTGAATATGTAGATGTGATTAAAAGCTCTTATAGAAGATGTGTGAGAAAGAATTTTAAAATTGCATTTTGGAAACATGCTGGTTTTAAGAGTATTTTTAAAGATATTTTTGTGTTATCTAGTTTTAATGCAATACGATTATTGGCATATTTAAAATTTGTTTGTAATAGAAATATGTGCATCATAAAATCTAAAAACGAATAATATGAATATTCTTTATATATTGAAACACAACCCTTGGGGGATCGGTGGCGGGTGTTATGCTTGCCGGAATTATCTGGAGGTTTTCACTGATATTTTCGAGGAAGCGACAATAGATGTTTGTATATGTGCAGAATACTTGCAGTGTGGCAGACAAAATGAGTATTCGAATGTCAATTTCATTCCTGTAAAGGAACGAACAAAAATGCAGAAATTGTTGTCACCTTTAACAGGTGAGATGCATCGTTTTCAGTCTAAGGCAAAGCAACTGCTAAGTATGAAAAACTATGACTTATGTATTTTTGACCATAATTGCATTGCAGGTACATTGGTAGATACATGTAAAAGAGATGGAGTAAAAACGATAGTGATTAATCATAATTGTGAATATGAGTATTTCCGAGATAACTCACCAAGGATACATAAAATGTTTTTTTTGCCTTGGGTGAAGAGGAACGAATGTCATTCATACAAACAATGTGACTATAATGTTTTTCTGACTGAAGAAGATAAAGTTTTGTTTACTGATATGTACGGGAATAGTAATACGATGCCTATTGTCGGTGGTGCCTTTATGCGGAAGGGAGAATGCTTACCGAATGTGGCAGGAATACCATTTTCTTCTGGAAGGCTAAAAATAGTCATTAGTGGCACTATGGGAAATATACAAAACTTGGATGGACTATATTATTTTTTGGATGAACTCTATGATATGATTCCTGAAAATATTGATATTGTGATGGCTGGTAAGAATCCTCCTGCCGAATTGATGGAAAAAGTAAAATCATATGCCAACATTACTATTATTCCCAATCCGAAAGATATTATGAGCATTGTTGGTAATTCTGATATATTTCTTTGTCCAACGCGATTGGGGGGAGGGATGAAGTTGAGGCTGATGGACGGATTGAAATGTGGATTGCCTGTGGTTACACATGAGGTTTCGGCAAGAGGGTATTCTAATTTTTTTAGGATGGGATATTTAGAGAGTTTTTCAAATAGGGATGAGTTTAAAACAGCCTTGTTGAAAACGATAAAAAAAGTATCCGGTCATATCGTGACAAAATTGGAAATTCAGCAAAAGGTAAGTGAGGAATTGAATTTTAATATGGCAGTAAATCGTTTGACAGCTATTAAATACTAAACCATCTATCGCATGAAAATCTTTTCTGTATCTGAATTGCGTAAAATTATCAGAAATTATAAATTAGAGATAATTTTAACGATATGTTTATTTTCTAACTTATATTCAGATATCCCTTCTTTTTTATACTATGTTTTATTGTTGTCAATGCTGTTTTTGGCACAACAAAAAAAAGGAAAATATACAGGAGAACGTGCTGCTTTAGCTATAACAATGCTTTTTGTTATAGTTTTATCTTCAATAGTCAATTTATCGTTGTCTATGCGTATTCCTATATTTATTGTAATATTCTTAAGCACGTTAATTCTAAATTCTTATCAGTACTATCTATTGAAAAGAAAAATTCTTCGTTGTTTTATGTGGGGATTTGCTTTAACTGTTCCATTGAATTATTATGCTCATTTGGTAGGTATTAATTATCAGCTGTATTCATGGATACATATCGGTGAAAAGTTCACGCTTGATTTTTCTGGTTTTACTGTTCATCCCATGTGGCTGAGTGCGGCGTGTGGAATAGCTACGATATTTTTTGTATATCAAATGGTTAATATCTATGATAAAAAGGGTTTAGCCTGGTCGCTTTTGATGCTACCGTTAATATATGCCTCAGTAATGGTTACAGTATGGGGAGCTTCTCGCTCTGCGCTGGGGATTTCAATAGGTACTGCGTTGTTATTGGTTTACGTTACCAATAAAAATATTTCGAAGACATTTGGTATTGTGGTTTTAATAAGCATTATGGGGGTGATTGCACTTCCTCGGTTTGTAGAGGGGTCGGAGCGCATGCAAAACAAGAAAGAGGTGAAGAGTATTACAGATAATTCGCGTGGTGCATTATGGACTGCGCGAATTGACGAGTTTGTATCATCTCCTTTATGGGGTATCGGGTTCTCTACTACGGGTATAGGAGAAGAAAAAAAAGTTGGTAGGGCGGAAACTGGATCGGGCTGGCTTACTGTATTATCACAGACAGGGTTGATAGGTTTTATTTTAATTCTACTGATTGTGAAGCAAGCTATATTACCCTTACGCTATCTAAGAGAAAATAAAGAAATAGCTCTTTTTTATGCTCTTTTTATTTATATGAGCTTGCATACAATGTTTGAAGCATATCTTTTTCAAGGTGGATGGTATCTTTGTTTCTTGTATTGGCTTATAGTAGGGGTACTTGACGATTATAAAAAATATAGGAGATTTCCAGTTTTTAGGATTGGCAGACAAGCGTAAAATAGGATGAAGAAACAAAGAAAGACGTTGTTGATAAGCTCTTTGCTATTGGTAATAGCAGAAATCATATTACGTTGTTGTTTTGGTTTTTGTGACGCAGTACTTTATTCTCATAGTGATGCTTACGAGTATATAGCACAGCCTAATCAGCGACGGTATCGTTTTGGTGCACATACCTGTTATAATACCTATTCACAGCGAAATGATACTAATCCGGATTCTACTAAAGTACGAATATTGGGTTTGGGAGATTCTGTGATTTTTGGAGGTACTATGCTTGATCAGGATTCTATCGCTACTACAATTTTTAATCGGGAAACGAATATGCAAATGCTGAATATATCGGCAGGGAGCTGGGGACCGGATAATTGTGCGGCATATCTTAAGGAGAAAGGAACGTTTGGTGCTAATGCCATGATACTTGTGTGCAGTAGTCATGATTCGTATGATGTGATGTCGCATATTCCGGTAGTAGGCATGTATCCTAATTATCCGGATAAGCAATATAAATTGGCAATATGGGAGTTGGCAGAACGCTATTTACTTCCTTATATAAAAAACTTTTTTCAGGCGGTTAAATCCTTAGACCCTGATGAGATAGTTGTAGAGCAGGTAGAAAATAGCTCAATAATGCCGAAATCACCCTTGTTCAATCCCGGATTTGATGAACTTAAGGGGATAGCGGATTCCATGAAAATGCCATTCTATATTTACTTGCATGCCGAACAAGGTGAAGTGCAAGAAGGTGGGTATAATGAGATGGGGCAACAGATTGTGGCATGGGCTTCACGTAATAATGTGCATTGTATAATGGGAATATCTACAGGCGAAAAGGTTGGTATGTATCGTGATGCTATTCATTTCAATGAAAAAGGGCAACGGCATTTGGCAAATGTTTTTATAAGAGTTTTTTCTTCAGATTCTATACATTATGATAAATAAAAAAATCGCATTACTTCAACCGGAGGTGCCTCATTATCGCGATGAGTTTTTTTCTTTATTGCGTAGACAATGTGAGTGTGTGGATATTTATATCTATAACTCGATGGATAGTGTGAAGAAAAGTGGATTTTATGTACATACAAATAATCTGATTCCTATATTAAATGAAAGCGTTCATGGCTTTTTGTGGTATAATCCCAAAATAATGTTAAGAAAAAAGTATGACACGTTGGTTCTGATGTTACATTTTGCCCATCTTACTACTTGGTTGTTACTGCTCACGAAGTTCATTCATCGAAAGAAGATTATACTTTACGGACAGGGAATTTCGGTGAAACGCTATATTCGTGAAGAAAAACATCCGGATTGGAAATTGAAATGGATGATTGCATTGGCTGATGGAATATGGGTATATATGCCGAAAGAGGAAAGACAGTGGAAAGCCATTTTCCCTAAAAAGAAAATTGTTGCATTGAACAACACAATTACTGGAATGGGGGATATTTTAAAGTATCATCCTGATTGCGATATCTGTTTTTTGAAGAATAAATACAATATCAGAGAAGAACGTGTGCTCATGTTTTGTGCCCGCTTTACTTCTCCTCATCGTAGAGTGGATTTACTGTTGGAAACCATTCAGCAGTTAGATGCTAAACGTTTTGGTTTTATTATAATAGGCGACGGTATTAATAAACCGGACTTTTCAAGATATAAGAATGTACACGATTTTGGAGCAGTGTATGATGTTAATATAAAGAGGGAACTTTTTACAATTGCAGATATCTACTTTCAACCAGGTTGGGTTGGATTGTCAATAGTGGAAGCAATGGGATATGGCTTGCCTGTTTTTACTTTTAAGCGTTCTGAACATACACTGCAATGTGTAGAGTACAGCTATATAGTAAATGGAGAAAATGGAATGTTGTTTGAAAGTATGAAGCAATGCATAGAAATACTTACTGATATTTCCCATGAAGAATTAGTATGTATGGGAAACAATGCAAAACAATTGGCAAAAACACTTTTACCTGAAAATATGGTTGAGAAAGCTTGTTCTGTGATATAGTTGCTTTTTTCTTAAAAATGAAGATAATACATTATATTCCCAGTATTGACCGCACTTCGGGTGGTACTACTGCGTATATGCAATTATTAGCCAATGAACTTGGTAAGTTAGTGGAACTACATATTGTTTCGCATGTTAGTCTTAATCCGGTAGGTATTGAGAATAGTCAAATACACTACATATCTTTTTCTGTCTTAAATGGTATGAAGAAAGAGTGGCAGGCGCTGTTGAATAAAATCCAACCGGATGTTATTCATGTAAACTGTTGTTGGATGCCTCAATGTGCTTTTGCCCAAAAATGGGCACAACAGTTAGGCTATAAAGTTGTATTGACCCCTCATGGGATGCTGGAACCGTGGATTATGAAACGGCATTATTGGACTAAGAAAGTGCCTGCTCTTTTGTTGTATCAGAAAAACGCTGTAGTAAAAGCAGATTATCTCCATGCTACTGCTGAAAGTGAGAAAGAAAACCTAGTAAAGTTGGGATATAATCGAAAGATTGAGGTGATAGCAAATGGAATAGATATTGATAATATTGTGATGAAAACGTCATGGGAGAGAAAGAAACAAATTCTTTTTCTTTCACGGATACATGTGAAGAAAGGGATAAATCATCTGATTGAAACTGTTGCCGTAATGAAAGATGAGTTGAAGGGGTATAAAATTAATATTGCCGGTGAGGGAGAAGAAAGTTATATCGATGAATTGAAACAGATGGCTTATAGGCTTGGGGTGGCTGATTATATTCATTTTATAGGTGGTGTCTACGGCAATAGAAAATGGGAATTATTCTGTAATGCGGACGTATTTGTACTTCCCACTTATAGTGAAAATTTTGGCATTGTGGTGGTAGAGGCATTGGCATGTGGCATTCCTGTAGTAACGACGAAAGGTACTCCTTGGCATGAACTAAGAACAGAAAATTGTGGTTGGTGGATAGAAGTTGGTACAGAACCTACCGTAAATGCATTAAGAGCATTTCTACAATTGACCGCTAATGATTTAGACAAAATGGGACGTAATGGACGTCGGTTAGTTGAACGTGAGTATTCTTCAAAAAAAGTGGCGGAAGACATGGTTGCTCTATATAAAAAAGTAATAAACAATATATAACTAAAATGCAAAAGGAAAATATAGATTACATGCATTTTGTATCTCCATATACTACTACTAATCGTATTAAACGGATGCTATGGGAGGTATGTTGGACTCTATTGGCTCGTCCTTTTCCAAAAAGTACACTAATGCCTTGGAAGCGTTTTTTACTTCGTATGTTTGGGGCGAAAATTGCAAGTACGGCAAATGTGTATGCTTCTGCAAAAATCTTTATGCCTTGGAATTTGGAAATGAAAGATTATGCTTGTATAGCATCGGGGGTAGACTGTTATAATGTGGTTCCTATTATTATTGGTATAAATGCCACTGTGTCACAGAGGGCTTATCTCTGTACAGCTTCACATAATATATCTTCACCTCGGCATGAACAAATAGAAAAACCTATTATCATAGAAGATAGGGCATGGGTAGCGGCAGAAGCCTTTATTGCTCCGGGAATCATCATAGGAGAAGGAGCTGTAGTCGGTGCAAGAGCCGCTGTTTTTAAAGATGTGGAACCATGGATGGTAGTCGGTGGCAATCCGGCAATGTATATTAAAACAAGAAAAATAACTGATAACATTTGATATGACAAACTTTTCATTAATAAATATTGACAAAATAGGGGGTAAAAATAAAGCCATAATAGTTCTGAAATTTATGGCAGCCTTATTTATTACTTATTCACACATGGGAATATTATTTCCTCAATATGGTGGGTTGGTAACGGGAGGTGCTATAGGAGATGGACTTTTCTTTTTTTGTTCAGGATTTACTTTGTTTTTAGGTAGGAAAGATGGATTCATAAATTGGTATAAAAGGAGAATTAATCGAATATATCCGACAATTATTATGTGGGCTTTTCTGTCTGCTACTATATTGGGATGGGAATGGTATATCACAGATTTGATAACAACTCCTAAATATTGGTTTATACCATGTATCATGATATATTATATGATATTCTTTTTGATACGTACTTATTTGTTTAAATATCTAAATATAGTGTTTGGGATTGCTTGTCTTATTGTAATAGCAAGTAGTTTTTGGTTATTGGATTTTAATAAATCCGTGATGTATGCTGCAGTACCTTTTATGAGAATATATTATTTTCTTTTTATGATGTTGGGTGCTATGGCTGCTATTAAAAAATATAAAGAACAATCTGCTTTTAAAGCAGGAAGTTATGTGGTATTAAGTTTAATCGTGTACTATATACTTATGGGCATTTATAAGATAGAACCATATTTTTGCAGATTTCAAGTTGTGTCTCTTTTACCATTATTGACTGCTATTTATTGGATGTATCGTTTTTGTGGCACACCGGCTGTTAATCGTATTTTAGAATATAGAGTTGGAGGAAAATTTATTTATTTTATTTCAGCTTTGACATTGGAGATTTATATGGTGCAATATGCTATTTTTACAGATAAACTTAATGGTATATTCCCATTTAATATCTTAATAATTTACATAATCATATTTATTGCTGCATATTTATTGAAATGTGCTTCTCATCTATTTTCACAGATATTTGGAAACGAACCTTTTGATAGAAAAGGGATATATCAGGTCTAATAATTATATTATGAATAATACTATTTCCGCTATTATCCTTACTTATAATGAAGAAAAGCATATAGCTCGTTGCATCAACTCTTTAAGAGGTATTTGTGAAGAAATCTTTGTTATTGATTCTTTCAGCCAAGACCGGACACTAGAAATTGCAAAGCAGTTAGGAGCCAAAGTTTATCAAAATCCTTGGAAAAATTATGCAACTCAATTTAATTGGGGAGTGATGAACTGTCCGATAACTTCCGAATGGATATGGCGTATTGATGCCGATGAGTTTCTGGAAGGAAATTTAGGTCAGGCAATGAAATATACATTAGCTGAATGTAGTAGTGAAGTCAATGGAGTATACGTGCGTAAACGTATTGATTTCATGGGAAAGCCCTTGCTTCATGGCGGTTGGTATCCATCCTATCATTTGAAAGTTTTCCGTAGAGGTCATGGCGAGTGTGAAAACCGTTGGATGGATGAGCATATTCGTATTTTTGATGGAATAACTATTACTGTAGAAGAAGGCAATCAAGTGGATGCCAATCTGAATGACCTTACTTGGTGGACGGAGAAACATAACGGATATGCCACTCGTGAAATGGTGGATATGCTGATGATGGAGTATGGAATGGATGATAAAGGCAAAGAAGTGCAAGCTAAATTTTGGGGGACAGAGGAGCAGCGTAAACGCTGGCTTAAAATGAAATACATCAAAGCTCCTCTCTTCCTACGTCCTTTCATCAACTTCTTTATTCGATACATTCTGAAAGCCGGGTTTCTTGATGGCAAGCAAGGCTTTATCTGGCATTTTTTACAGGGTTTCTGGTATCGTTTTCTAGTAGATGCTAAGATTTATGAAATCAAAAAACAGTTTGATTTTGACAGTGAAAAAGTGAGAAGATATTTGAAAGAAAACTATTTCAAAGATTAAATATCCCATTTATGAATCAATATTTCAGTGAAAAGATAAAAGTAGTATCTTTCTTTTCTATAATCTTGGTCTTATATATTCATTCCGGTTTCCATGATTATCCCCATGAAATAGCAGGAATGCAATTCAATTTCTTGCTGCAAGATATTATATCGGGGGAAATAGGACGGTGTGCAGTGCCTATGTTTTATATGATATCCGGTTATTTGTTCTTTTTGAATGTGGAGAGTATCAATGATGTTTATCATAAGATGCGAAAAAGGGTGCATACTCTTTTAATTCCTTATGTGGTAGCATGCTTGTTCTTCCCATTATTTTATCTGCTTTTAGAAGTTGTTCCTGGAACTAAACAGTTTGTCAATAGTGCTTCTTTCTCAGAACAACTACAACAACCGGTAGCAGATATTCTATGTTCTCTTTTTTATAAAGTAAAAGACGGCGGTTCTCCTTATGCTTTTCACCTTTGGTTTTTGCGGGATTTGATTCTGTTGGTTTGTATTTCTCCTATTTTGTATTATCTGCGTAAGCATATACATAAGGGATTGATTGTTGGGTGCTTATTTTTACTGACCTTAACAGAAATCAGACAATATGTTCCTGTTTTTGCTGCATTTTGGTTTATGGCAGGAGATGCTTTTCTTATTGATTTGAAAAAGCATAAATCAATAATTATCTTATTTTTATTCCTTGGTTTTTCTATAGCGGAATTAAGTTATGATAGTGTGGCTTGGCGATGGTTGAATATACCGATTACGGCGTTAGGAGTTATAGGCTTATGGAATTTATATGATTGTTTGGTAGGAGTGAATTTCAAGTTGAAGGAACATTCTTTACTGAAAATGGTATGCGGTTTTACTTTTTTCATTTATCTGTTCCATGAACCTACTCTGAATATTGTTAGAAAATTGCTGGTTGTTATATTGGGAAATTCTTCTTTTGGTTTTGCGGTTGCATATTTATTATCATCTTGGTTGTTTATCTTGATAGCAATACCGATAGCTGTATTACTGAAAAGATGGTTACCACGATTCTATATGCTTTTAGTAGGTAGTAGGAATTGAATGACTTTGTAAATAATTTGTTAGGTGAAATATGATTTCAAGTGTAACTAAAATCATTGATAAGATAGGTGAAATATTCACAGTCTTTGATTTCTCTTATATCGTTTCGGGCATAGCTTCGTTCTCCATTATTTGTTATGGGTTATGGCAGAATGATTTATTAGGTAGTCTTGGTAGCACTTCGTTGAATGTGATTGCTGCTATTATTTTTACTTATTTATGTGGTTTACTTTCGTTTACTATAGGTAAGACTATTAGAGCGACAGTCATAATGTATAGGCGGAAGCATTATGTGTTATTGGTGAAAGTGGAAGAAACAAGATTCATGACCTGCTTTAAAGAAGCGGTAAGGTATGCTAATAGAAAAGAGAAAATTTTGGCAGATTATACTGACGAAGATGATTGTAAAATGTATTATACGGAAATGTGGACCTACTTGCGGGAATGTGAAAATGCCGCTGCTACGATGGCATTTATCAATAAATATTGGGTAATGCAGGCGGTTTATGAAGGGCTGATAGCATCTTCCTTGATAGGATTGATAGTAGGATTCATATTGTATCAAAGTGGGTTCGGTCTTGTTTGTATCCTGCTTTTTTTAGCTTCAGGTTTTGCTTGTTGTTTTTGTTGCCACGAGGGAACCCGCTATGCGGAAGTACAAATAAAGGAAATAGTAATAGCATATAGATACTTTAAATTAAAAGAATAATATTATGGGAGAACAGAATGAAAAAAAGATGTATGATCATAGCTTTATTTTAGGAGAAGAGACTCGGCCTAAAATAGAAATTTTTACTCAAGAAGATAGCGACATAACAGTAAAGAATTCTATCTTTTACAAACAATATCGTCAGATCTTGTCTGCCATTGCTGAGCATCTCTTGCTTTGTAAGGAAGGAGAGAAGCAGGATGCCATTTATTCTTCTTGGGAATTTCCCAATAATATATTTGTTTTTGCAGGAGAAAGAGGTTCGGGTAAAACTTCGTGTATGCTGACAGCGAGGGAACTACTGTGTATGCAGAAACGGGATCATAAGGTTGTGCTTGATGATTTGTTTGAAATTGAAGATAGTGTAAAGAAAAACCAAGATAAAGCAAAAATAAAGGAAAAGGAGATAGATATTTATAAAGATATTTTGAAAGAAACTTCTTTTTATAGATGTGAGGTGATTGATCCGCTCTTCTTTGACAGTAACCATAATATCTTGGAATTGTTTATTGGGACTTTGTTCCGTGATTTGATGAAAAAGGAAGCAAAGGAGCCACAATATAGACATGACAGGAAGTTGCTTTTGTCCCGCTTTGCAGAGATTAGACGGATATTTCCATTGTTGGGAAAGAGACTTGAATTTTCTGAATTTGGCGAACTTGAGCAATTGAAAGATCTGAGTGCATCCCTTGAATTGAAAGAAGTCCTTAGAGAACTGGTACGGGACTATCTGGAATATGTTTATAAAGATACGAATGGCAAATTGGTGTTGTGCATTGACGATATAGATTTGGATATGAAAGATGGTTATGGATTAGTGGAGTGCATTCGTCGTTATCTCAATATGCCGGAGTTGATTATTTTGATGGCGGTTAAGCTGGAGCAGTTGGGGAATGTGATTCGGATTAAATATACAAAAGATTTTCGTCCATTGCTTGAGAGAGAGGAAAAATATATTGAAAATAAGACTGTTAAAGGGGATGATAATTATAATGAGGTGGTGAATCATATAGTAGAACGGTATATTACCAAACTGCTTCCTCTAAACCAACGTATTATAATGCCTTCTGTAAAGGATTTATTTGACAAAGATATTCAGGTTTGCCGTAAGCAAGGAGGGAAAGTAAGGAAAGTCAACATACTCTCTCCGATGAAAAACGGTATATTGGAGGAAATCTACAAAAAGACCCGTTTGTTATTTTATAATACAAAATCGCAAGTCAATTATATCATTCCCTATAATTTACGTGAGTTTTGTAACTTGCTGCATTTGCTGTATAATCTGGATGACGTGGAAAGTCATGAGGGAGCATTACCCAATCTTATTCCTTTTAAGGAATATTTCTATGGAGTATGGTGTACGAATAATTTGGATAAAGGCGGACTCTCAATTATACAAAAGCTGCGGGATATACAGGATTATGGGCTTATCAATCAGACGGTAATAAAGCATTTGAAACGGAGGTTTGAAGTCTTAAGGAATATAGAAATCAGTAATGACCCTAAAGATGCTGCAAAAGATAAAAAAGAGACCAAAGAAAGTAGATTGAGTGATAGCAGTATGAAAGAGCTGCAGAATATTCTTGATGAAGAGAATATGATGTATAATATATCATTGGGAGATGTACTGGCATGTTTGGATTGGCTGGGTAAAGTTTCATACCAAGAAGACGATCGGAAACTTTTCTTTGCTATGAAAACATTTTATACTTTTTCTTTATATGAGACTTTCCGGAAAAAAGAGGAGATAGCAGAAGAAAAGAAAAAATTGACTCAAAAGGAAGTTATAAATAAGGAGATATTGACTAACAATGAGATTGTCTATGGAGATATTGTTAATGGTAATTTTTTGAATTCTGAGTATTTGAATGTAGCTCCTTATGAGAAGATAGATAAGGATAAAGAAAAGGGAAGTGTTTCAAGATGTAGAAGAGTTATTGATAATGAAGCAATAAGTGATTTGATTAAGTACATTTCTGGTAGGGAACCCAAAACGGATATTTGTAGTAAAATTGTTAAAGAGAATTTTAAAGAAGAACTTCTAAGAAAGATTGTAGAGTTCTTTTTACTTACAACCTCTTTTGTGGTGGAGTCTAAGGAAAAAGAAAGCAACAGTTCTTTTTCTCAATATAGGAAACGTAATGAAGTGTACTATGAAAAGAATATAGCTCAATCCCGTAAATATATTTGTTTTGATGTGCTTTCCATATTTTATAATTTGGTGAATGTAGCTCAAAGCTATGGCCGTTTTGATAAATTAGTTTTGGAAAATAGTCGTGAGGTAAAAGCAAATGAGGAAAAAGAGCTAAATAAAGAACAGGATGCAGAACAGGGGCAAATAAAAGAACAAGAGCAAAGACAAGAGGGAGAACAGGTAGAGGAGCAGGAACAAAAACAGCAACAGAGTGGAGAACAAGAACAGAATTTAAATGAGGGGCAGCAACCTATTGAAGCTCAGAATTCTGGTGAAGTAGAAAAGGTAGATGAAAATCCAAAGAAAGATGAAGAAGATAGCGAACTGGAAAAGAGTGCAAAGCAGAAATTTAAAGATGAGATGTTGTCAAATAAAACTAAATATCCGTTATATTTAGCAATGTTAGACTACATTATAGGTAATGAGCCTTTACAAGCATCTGCTAACGAGAAGCGTGATCATGAGTGGGCTAATAAGAGACTTGTTTATAAAGTGAGTTTAAGAAACATTGATTTGTTGGAGCAGATTTCTTATCGACTTCAGCGTCAAAGACCTGATAAAAGTGGTGATACTGTAAAACTATTCAAAAAAATGTTTGACAATCTTGCTGAGATTGAAATCTCAACTTATAGGAATGGACAAGGATTACAAGCTAATATAAAATATGAATTCTTCGGTGTTATTCGTGATTTTATGGCAGAGTTATTAAGTCCTGGAAATGAGGAGTATAAGGCGATTTTTGATAAAATATATACAGACTCTTAAAGACAATATCCCTTCTTGAGAATCAATAAAAGCAATAATATAGATTTTATTTAATAAGTCATGGATAATATTCGTGCGGTTATCGATACTTTGTTCTCTCAAATAAACAGTGCGGAGATCCTACATCACAAAAAAGACTGGGATGCCACTTTAGGAGTGACGGAGGATATGTTTTGCAGCAAGTTTATGATAGAGAACAAATGCTATACGATAGACCAGGTAAGGGAATTATATTATTTGCTGAGGTCGGATTGGATATCCTTTCCTACAGAGTGCTTGGAGTATAGACAGCCCGACTTCTTCTATGTGTTATTGCATTTCAGTCAAAAGGTACTGATTGAAAAAGATTTTCAGCCATGTTGCAGATTTCAGGAGTTATTGAGATGGCGCATGCTCACTTATAAGTTGGGGGAGGATTTGTTTACGACTTCCTATTTGGCTTTTAATAATTTCAATGCCAATATAAAACGGGATTCTTTTTTCTGGCCTGTGGTATTAATGCAAGATAATCCTTCCATTGCTCACATTTTGCGGAAAGGTGTGTGTGACCTGCATTTTCATCTGCGGGGTTCTTCCTTGAATTATGAATTGAATTGGCTCTCTTTGATGAATGATATGTCTGGTCGGCAGGCAGAGTTTGAAAAATTAAAGAAATGTCTTTCGCATAAAACAATTACGACAGATAATGAAAAGTGGGAAACAGCTCATTTGACTACTATAAAAGCGTATGCCATCCGCTATTATTTGTTTATGAGAATTACAAATAAGAAAAAGGCGGAAGCTTTTTTTCCGGTACTGTTAGTGATTTTACAATGCGAGGATGAGATGGCTATCCAAACAGTAGGGGCTATTATGGAAGTAAATGGCCTGATAGATAGTTATAAATTTACGGAAGGAAGCAAGTTGGAAATCGGCGATAAATCTTTTTATCCGGATTATGCGATTTTGGACAGTTTCGGAACTGTGGAACGTTGGAATCTTGCAGAGAAAATCTTATCGGGAGAACGTTGTCTTTTGTATAATATGTTCTATCTCATCTTTTCAGGAAATGCTTCCGCCGAAGATAAGTGGTTATTTTACGCTTATTTATTACAGAAAGGACAAATCAGGAGAGAACTGATACAACTGAATGAAAAGGCGGGATTTAGTAACTTTTCCGATTATGAACGACGTAAGGAGATATTTATAGAAGGACGTTGGGGATATCAGGAACTCATACCGAAACTGGCGGTAGATATGGCTTTTTCCAAAGAGTATCTTAAGTATTTGGAATGTCGGATTACTCCTAAGGATACCAGTTCCCAGCTGATTCATTCTATTGAGCTACTTGAACGGCAGATTAATAGACGGTTGCCAGGAGAGAGAACAAGTGAAGAGAATAGAGAAAAGCAAAAGAAAGGTAGGAAGCATTATTACATACTGCATTTTATTAAACAACGTGATGCCGAATCGGACAATAGGTTGAATTCTTTGATTGAGTACCCGTGTGTGATGGTAGATTATAGGCATTATGGATTTCGTCGGAAAATAAAAAAGCAGGGAGAGGCCATACTGGAAACGGTGAGAGAGAGACCGCGTATGGCAGAATTGATTGTAGGAGTAGATGCTGCTAACTCTGAATTGTATTGTCGTCCGGAAGTGTTCGGACCGGTTTATCGTTATATGAAATGTTTCTGTAATTATAGTCCGGATTTTCATGAGTTGGGATATGACCATTATAAAGGACTCCGTTCCTTGAATTTTACTTATCATGTCGGTGAGGACTTTTGGGATATTACGGATGGATTGCGAGCTATAGACGAGGCGGTGTTATTTTTGAATTTGAAGGCCGGAGATCGTATCGGACATGCTTTGGCTTTGGGAATTGATGTGGATTTATATTATAAACATCGTAATCATCGGGTGGTCATGTCTAAGCAGAATATGCTGGACAATGCGGCTTGGCTCCATCACAAGGCACGTGAATTGGGGATACAGCTTTCTGTTAATGTCGCTTTAGAACTGGAAAATATTTTTGAGAACTTTTATGATGAAATTTATTTAGGAAAAAAGGAGCGGGAAGGAGAAAATATATTTGTTGAAGATGAATTGTTGGATCCTGGCAGAAACCTTACTACTTATTACTATTCATGGCTGTTGCGTGGAGATGATCCTGCATATTACCTAAACCCGATAAGTCAACTTGCTGAATATCAATATCACACTTGGTGGGAAATTACAGCCTTGAATACATTGACTGCTGATATGGCTCATGTGAGAAAGGACAAGATTGCTGTATGGTTATATCATTATTATCATTATGACAGCGGTGTTCGGCGAAGAGGAGAGGAAAGATGCGAAATATGTTTGTCATCGGAAATCATAGGCTTGATAAAGAAAGTGCAGCATGCCATGCGCATAGAGATTGCGGCAAGATATATAAGTGTTGAAGCCAATATTACTTCCAATCATCTGATTGGGAGTTTTAAACATTATGCGCAACACCCCATTACACAATTGTACCGCTTGGGATTGCCCTCAATAGGTGAAGAAGAACTGTGTCCGCAAGTATCGGTTTCTGTCAATACGGACGACCGGGGTATTTTTGATACTTCCATCGAAGATGAATATGCCCTCTTGGCATTGGCTCTTGAAAAAGAAAGAGATTTGGAAGGAAAAAAGCGATATGCACCGAAGGAAGTTTATGAATGGTTGAACAATATTCGTAGACAAGGGTTTGAACAACAGTTCCGTAAACATAATGGAAGCAAATATGAATAGTGTAAGAGTAGGTGTAGGCGGGGTATTGCAAGACAACAAAGGCAGGCTTTTTTTGTTGAAAAGGAAGAAAGCGCCGGAAGTCGGTTGCTGGTCGATTCCGGGTGGAGCGGTGGAATATGGTGAGACAGTAGAAGAAGCGATAATTCGTGAATTTGGTGAAGAAACGGGACTTGCGGATTGTACAGCCAGGTTTATAGGGTACACTGACTATATCCTGCTTTCGGAAAATGCTCATTGGTGTTCTTTGTTTTTCGCTATGCATAGCTGTAATACAGAATGGGTAGTGAACCGGGAACCGGATAAGCATGAAAAAATCGGTTGGTTTGCTTGGGATGACTTGCCGGAAAACTTGTCACAAAATACGCAGAGAGCTTTAAATATATATAGAAAATGGTACGAAGAAAATTGTCCGTGATAGCAAAAGGTCGTCATTTTGACCATTGCTATATCTGTCATCGTCCATTAAAAAAGGAAGAAATTCCTTTTTCAATGTGCTCCGAATGTTATGCTGCCAATCAACGTAAGTTACAACAACTTCAGTGTAGGGACACTACTATGGCAGGAATGATGGTGCTGGTTACGGGAGCGCGCATAAAGATTGGGTATCAAGTCGGATTGTCCTTGTTGCGTAAAGGGGCAACGGTACTTATAACCACTCGTTTTCCTGCAAATGCAGCGGAAAAGTATAGTAAGGAAAATGACTTTGCGGAATGGTCCGATCGTCTGTTGATTTATGGGATAGACTTTCGGGACATTAGGAGAGTGGAAGAAATGATTGCTTGGATGAATGCAAAGCTTCCTTATTTGAATATTATTATTAATAATGCTGCTCAAACTATTGCACGCCCGGAAGAATATTACCGGCACTTGAGAGATTTGGAAAAGCATGAAAACCATAGATTGTCTCCCGTTCAGGGTAAATTGTTGCGGTATTATTTGGAACAGAAGCAAAACTGTGGGAATATTGAGAGGACCTTTATGCCGGATAAAGTCGATGAAGATGGTTTTTTGGAAGATTTGAGAACGCATAACAGTTGGATATCAAAAGCTTGGGATGTGTCGCTTAGAGAGTTTTTGGAAGTACAGTTAGTCAATGTGACAGCACCTTTCTTGCTCTGTTCGCGGTTGGTGGAATTATTGAAGAAAGCCCCTGTTAAAGAAAAATTCATAGTAAATGTTTCTGCAATGGAAGGTTGTTTTTCCAAAAAAAATAAAAATCCGTTTCATCCTCATACCAATATGGCCAAAGCTGCTTTGAATATGCTTACCAGAACTGTTGCAGAGGACTATTTGCGTTTGGGAATTTATGTGAATAGTGTTGATACCGGGTGGATTACGGATGAAAACCCTTATCCGATAGCAAAGAGAAATTTGGAAAGTGGTTTTACGCCCCCTCTTACTGTAGCTGACGGAGCGGCAAGAGTGTGCGATCCTTTTCTCTCTTATTTTTATTCCGGTAAAAAGGAGTTTTTGAAGTCCGGATTGTTTTTGAAAGATTATCATGGGATAAAATGGTAGTGGTTTTCAGATGAATTTGTACTCTTCCTTTGCATCAAAGCAAGGACACGCCTTCTTGATATTCGGACTGACCTGATAATGTCCCAGTATCTTTGCCTGCGGATAATCTACCTTCAATTGCCGTAGCAGGTCCAGCAACGAGCACTTTTGTGCATACGTACGTGTATCGGCGGGCACGCCTTTTTCCGAGAGCCCGCCCTCATAGCAAATGCCGATGCTTTTGTCGTTCCAGCCGGTGACATGTGCTCCGATTTGATGTGCGGGGCGACAGATATGCACCTTGCCCTCGCGAGTAATATAGAAATGATAACCTATACTGGCAAAACCGCGTGCCAGATGGCTGCGGCGTAAGGCATCGAGCGGAAAGTCACGATTACAGCGTGTGGCGCTGCAATGAACTATCAGGAGGCGAACCTCCCGATAGTTTTGATAGAAACTGCCTGATTTCATACGTCTATTTGGTACAGGCGCTTAAACCGAATATACCTGCCAACGTGGTGCTGATGGCGATAACTACTTTGAGGATAACTCCCCAGATGGATTTTGATTCTTTCTTCATGATAATTGTTGATTTGAAATTTTAAATGTGATGATAAAAGGGAAATAGGCCCGTATGACGGTTTTATCCTAACGGATTTTCTTCCTCTTCACCGGAGCCGCCGCTATTGCCGCCACCACCTGTGGAACCGCCGCCGGAAGTGTCCTTTCCCGAAATATCTACCATTGTCTCCCCGGCCTTTTGGGCTTTGAGCACGGCACGGGCTGCCGCGCGTGTCGGCACAGGGGTGAAGCCCATACCTGCAAAGATGTTTCTTAAATCTTCACCGGGCACAAACTGAATATTGACCCCGGCGATGTTGGCTGCAGTGAATTTCTCGGCTGTTTCAGCTCCGCGGCTGGTGATTTGAAGACGGAATTTTCCCAGTTCTCCGAAATCCGCCTGTTCTCCTGCGCGCAGACTGTCTATCATGTTGTCTACGGTAGCAATCAGTATGGCGGATACTAATCTAAAAATCAAAAAGTTATGGATATGAAAACAACTATGGATACAGAGAGAATGGCTTTAGAGAAATGTTGGAAAATCAACCCCTATTCCTAGCAGAAATTGGTGCAGCCTATGCTCCCGATATAGCGCCGATATCGGCGCTGAACCGCTTGGCACGCTGGATTAAACTGAACAAGGCACTCAACGAGGCTTTACAAAATGCGGGATATTACTCCCGTCAGCACGTATTTACTTCATGGCAGGTAGAGTTGATTTTTGCACATTTGGGCGGGCCTTGAAGTGGGGCTCGGCATTAGTAGTCTTGATTTTGTCACCTTGCCACCTTTGACACTTACATATGAAAGTCTTAGATATAATGGTTCGTTAATAATACATGATAGTGAAAATGGATGTTATATATAATTCTGCATGCGACTTTAAAAAGTAAGTGTCAAAGGTGTCAAGGTGTCATTTATTACGGTTGTTCGTCCATGGTTGAAGAATCTTTCCAGAGGCTGAGTTGAAGTTCTTTCATATAAAATTATTTCGTTGATAAATGAGAGCCTGTATCCTTTGAGGCAGATTCTAAAAAGTGTCGAAGTTCACAATATTTTTTTGTTGCAACAAAATTTCATGACCGCCATGACGGTCATGAACCGTACGTGATTTAACATTCTTGATAAATTTAAACTAAATGAAGAAAAGCAAGCAAGCTGCGGATTTCGGGCCTAACCTGGAATTGGGAGACCTTTTGGAACTATTTCGCTATAGCTATATGGTGGGTGGTAAGTTTTTGACTATAAATGAGGTATGCAAAATGGCCTCTATGAGTACCCGCACTTACTATAAGGTAAAAAAGGGATTAGCGTAGATATAAACCAGTGTTTTTTAATAATGTGTAAGGAGCGCGTTGTTTTATTATTAAATGAAAGTATCCATTATCACTTCCTGCTTTAACAGAGAGGCGACCATAGGGCAGGCCATAGAAAGCGTGTTGTCGCAAGACTATCCGGATATAGAGTATATCGTTGTGGACGGAGCAAGCAAAGACGGCTCTTTGCAGGTGATAAACCGATATAAGGACCGGATTGCCAAAATTATTTCAGAGCCCGATAAAGGTATGTACGAAGGCATCAATAAAGGAGTGCAGGCCGCAACCGGAGATATCATAGGGCTGTTGCACTCGGATGATTTTCTGTTCGATAGGCATGTTATTTCGGATATTGTGCGAAAATTCAGTGAAACAGGGGCAGAACTGGTATATGGCAACGGATTGTTCGTGGATTTTGAGCACACGGACAGGCCCGTGCGCGACTGGATTAGCGGGAACTATCGGAAATGGAAAGTGAAGTGCGGCTGGCTGCCGCTGCATCCTACGGTGTACATCCGGCGTGAGGTGATGGGCCGGTGGGGATTGTATAACGAGAACTATAAAATAGCGGCGGATACTGACTTGCTGGTGAGGTATCTGTATGAGGCGGATTTGCGTGTGGAGTATCTGAACAAGTACATCGTGAGGATGCGTATGGGCGGTTTGTCCACCGACAGCGCCAGACGGAAGCAGATGTGGAAGGAAGATGTGGGCATATACAGGGCGCACGGTTTTCCGGGAGTACCTGCAAAGCTGATGAAGATGAGCTGGAAAGTGCCGCAGTTTATCGGAGCAAGGATTAAACGAATTGGTGCGGAAAGGTAAATACCAAGGATATGGAAAATATGGGGCGTGATGAGGAACTCTTCTTCCATTTTCTGAGACTGGGATTGTGGGGAGAGGAGCCGGATGAATCCGGATATGACATGACCGGGCTGACACGAGATGATTGGTGCCGGATATACGATATGGGGCATCGGCAGGCTGTGTCGGGCATTGTGACGGACGGCATCGCGCATTGTGGCGTGCGTCCGGACGGAGAGTTGTGGGGGCAGTGGATTGCACAGTTGATATATATGGAACGGATGAACAGCCGCATAGCCAATGAGGGAACTTTCTGGCTGGAAAGTCTGGAAGAGGCAGGCATAGAGGCGGAGGTCTTTAAGGGGCCGTCGGTGGCGCATTGGTACAATAGGCCGATGTATCGCAGCTATGGTGATTTGGATATTGTAGTGCATGCGGGCTGGGAGAGGTTGGAAGAGGTGCTGCAAAAGTGGAAATTGCCTTATCGGGTGGAGCACGAAGATGTTGTGCTCCGGAACAGGGGAGTGTTCGTTGAATTCCATCGGCAGCGGGAATATCTGTATAATCCGGTGGTGCATAACAGGCTGACGCAGTTGTTGCATGCGGATAAAGAGGGGTATGAGCTGTATCTTGCCTGTCTGATTCTCCATTTACGCCGCCATGTGCTGACCTACGGGATTGGGTTGAAGCAGGTGTGTGATGTGGCGGTGATGCTGCGCAATGCCTCGCTCGATAAGAAAAAACTGGTGGGGATACTGCGTGAACTGAATATGATAAGGTTCAGCAGGGTGCTTTTCGGGTTTATCGATGTCTATATCAAGGGTGTCAGGGAGTTTCCGCTACGACCTTTGCATGACAGGAATATGCAGCTATTGCGAAATATCATCTGGCGAGACGGCTATCTGTTGAAAATGGAGCGGGAGCAGTGCAGTGAGAACAAACGAACAGTTGCCGGCAGGGTGATGGGGAACGGATTCTTTTGGTTGAAACGCTGTTCCTTACTGTTTGGGCTGATGCCCGACGAAGCTTGCTGTTTCCCTCTCTATATGGTGTGGAGAAGGCTGAAAGGCAGCTCTGTGAAGTCTGTGAATGCCGCCTTATAGACAATTTATCACATACTGGTGACCGAATGTCTATTTGCTTACCCGTTTTTTCTCTTTTTTTGCAGCTTGATAAAAAGAAACAAGCAGATAACAAAGAATGGTAAGAATACAATCATATAGTAAACTGATAAAGACTACGGTAATTATTGGAGACACTTTGTTATGTGGCGTTATCTTTGAATTGTTCTGTTTCTTTCTGGCAGGTACGCATTGGGAGAAAATACTGAGCGCCCCGAAAGCTCAGATTATACTGACCCTGTTGCTGTGCTATGTGCTGTGCAGCATGAAGAGGTCGGTTATTCTGTATAAAAGAAAGGTATATGCTTATCAGATTGTAACGCTTGTATTTCTTAACGTATTCTACTTTGCCGTTTTGTCCGGGGCGATTCTTGCCATAGGGCAGTACATGGATGTGTGGTCTTATTTCTTTTTGGGCTATATCATCGTACTGTTTGTCTGTATCGTGTCTTTCAGATTGCTTTTGCGTTTTTTCATCAAGAGTTCCCGTGTGAAAGGGAAGAATCTGCATTCAGTGGTATTGGTGGGCAGTACGGAAAACAATCTGCAATTGTATTATGAATTGACGGCACAGTCTTGGTCAGGATATAAAGTTGTAGGGTATTTTGATTATCAGCCCAATCCGGCTTTTCCTGAAGAGTGTACATATTTGGGCAAGCCGCAGGAAGTCGTCGGATTTCTGAAGAAACGTACTTATATACGCAGTCTTTTCTGCTGCTTGTCTTCGGAGCATAAGGATGTCATTGTGCCGATGATTAATTATTGCGAGAATAATCTGGTACATTTTTACAGTGTACCCGATGTGCATAATTATTTGCAGAATCAGATGTATCTTAATATGGTGGGCACTGTGCCTTATCTGAGCCTGCGGCAGGAACCGCTGAACCAATTAGGCAACAAGGTGCTTAAAAGAGGGTTTGACATTGTGTTCTCGCTTGTGTTCCTATGTACTTTGTTTCCTATTATTTATGTAGTGGTGACCATTGTGACGTGGTGTACCATGCCGGGTCCCGTATTCTTTAAACAGAAAAGGAACGGACTGAATGACAAGGAGTTTTATTGCTATAAGTTCAGGAGCATGAAAGTGAACAGTGATGCCGACCGGATGCAGGCCACCAAAGGGGATGCCCGTGTGACGCGTTGGGGAAGCATACTGCGCAAGACGAATCTTGACGAGACGCCGCAATTTGTCAATGTGTTGTTGGGAGATATGAGTATTGTGGGGCCCCGCCCTCATATGTTGAAACATACGGAAGAGTATTCGCAACTGATAAATAAGTACATGGTGCGGCATTTTGTGAAGCCCGGCATTACGGGGTGGAGCCAGGTGTCCGGTTTTCGTGGAGAGACAAAGCTGTTGAGTGATATGGAAAACCGCATCAAGAATGATATATGGTACATCGAGCACTGGAGTTTCGGGCTGGATGTATATATCATTTATAAAACGGTTGCCAACATTGTTCATGGTGAAAAAAACGCTTATTAGACGGAAAAGACAAATAACAATAATTAATATATTCAACACTAAGAGAAAATGAAAAAATTAGCATTTTGCATGATGCTCTTCTCCCTGCTTTGGAGCGGTAGTATCGGCGCACAAACGGTGGAGCAGGATTCCATCGACATGATTGAAAATCCGCAGCCTACCGATGATGAGTATCGTGTGGTGACCAACCGTTTCTGGGATAACTGGTTTGTACTGGGAAGTGTGGGCTACCATGCCTTCTTTGGTGACTATGGCAAGGTAGAAGATTTCGCAGGAAAACTTTCTCCCGACTTTAATATGGGTGTGGGTAAGTGGTTTACTCCGGGCATCGGTGTAAAACTTCAGTTCGGTATGGGTAACTCTCGCGGATATAGCAAGGAACCGACTCCCTTTACATACGGACAGATTCTAATAAATAGTGACGGTGTTCCTTATTGGAAGACGAAGAACAAATGGTGGGACTTGAATGCCAATGTTATGTTCAACCTGTCCCGTCTTTTCTGCGGATACGAAGGTATCGATTCCGACAAACTGATGAACCAGTTTATCTTTTCTGCGGGTATCGGCGCTTTGCATCACAGAGATATTCCTCAGCAGCGTAATGAGTGGAGCGGACACCTCGAAATGCAATACAGCCGTTTCTTCTCCAAAAAGAAAAATCTGTCTTTAGACCTGAAATTGTATACTACCCTGTTTCAGACTAATTTTGATGGTGTGACCAATAAGGCTGTTGCCGAAGGTAGCAAGTGGTTTGACAGTAATACGGGTATCCGTATCGGTATGACTTATTATTTCAAGAAACGCGGTTGGGAGAGATGTGCGCCTTGTGCGAAGCCGGTGTATATTACCCGTCCCGTTATCAATCAGATTATCAGCGATTGTCCTGAATATAAGTCAATGGTATTTTATGTGTTCTTCCCGAACAACTATTCAGGACGGGATGATGCTCCGGTAGTGTTTGATGCTGCGGTGAACTCCATCGATTACTTGGCATCGGGTATTTTCACTCAGAAGAAGTTCGAGGACAATGTTGCGGTAGCTGCACGTCTGGCATCGGGCGCTTCGCTGTCGACACTGCGTACTACGGATGTGGCTACGGATGAGGCAGGCAAGTCGGCCGATATGGCAGGTGTTTCACGCGGTTATGAAATATCTTCCTCACCTATTTCACTGGATATGGACGCCGAAAGCATGAATGCCTTTAAGGAGAAAAACGGATATTACTATGCTCCTGTATACAGCGGGAACAAGGCTTGGTATTATCGCGTGGATAATGGTACCAAGAATCAAAGCCTGATGAGCGGAGACAATTATAAAGAGAGCACTTCTTATGGCTTGAATGCACATGCCGGCCTCGGATTGGTGAAAGAAAACATGAAACCGGATACCGATGCCGAACTGTTCAGCTTTGCCGATATATATGCAGCTATCGAGGGTAACGAAGGTTATACCGGACAGTTTGCCGACTCTGCGGCCGTGAGCGCTCTGAAGAGAATCTTTGAAGAGGGAAGAATACTGCACGTGCAGGCTGAGGGATTGGCTACCAGCCAGGACAACTACACGGGTAAGGATGCTGCCAATGTTGGTTTGGAACGTAATAAGACATTGGCTCATAACCGTGCTTATTCGGTTATCAAATGGTTGAAGGAAAATGAGCGGTTCAAGAAAGTGGTGGGAAGCAATTTCTCTCTCAACACACTGACCGATCCTATTGCCACCGTGAATGATAAGAGTACACAGGGGCTGAATGCAAAATTGAATCGCTGTGTGAAAGTTAAAATACACTACGTGGTTGATAAATAAATAGACATAACGTCCTATGTCGTCGTGAGACGAGTTCGCATTCCCGCTTAGCGAAGCGGGAATGCCTGAACGGAAAGTCATAAAAGACTTTCTTGTTTGTTTTGTTTGTTTGCGGGCCGCCTCAGGATTTAATGAGGCGGCCTTCTTTTTTCAACGGATACTCTTTTTTTAGAACTGAATGTGTACAGAGGATGAAAAAGGTTTTTGATAATGAAGTGATATTGCCGGAGGTGGCACGACTGATTGAGCAAGGACATTCGGTGACTATTCCTGTGCGGGGAAACAGTATGAATCCTTTTTTGGCGGATGGTCGTGACTGTGTTACTTTGGGTGGTTTTGTTCCTGAGGAGCTGCAAACCGGAGTTACCGTATTGGCAAAGGATATGGAAGGGCGGTTTGTGTTGCATCGCATTATAGCCCGCAGGGATGATAAACTTATATTGCAAGGCGACGGCAACCTGCAACAAACCGAGGAAACAATTCCTGCGCAAGTTGCAGGGAAGGTGATTGCCGTGATACGGAAAGGCAAGAGGTATGCTGCCGACGGTGTGTTGTGGCGTACGTATTCTTATTGTTGGGTGAGGCTGTCGCCTTGTCGCCGGTATTTGCTGGCATTGTATAGACGATTATAAATATTGAGTGATGAAAGAAGACTTGATACCTGCTCTTACAGGGAAGAATCTGAAAGATAAAATCTGCTATGTGTGGAGAGTTTCTGCCGGACAGCGTTGGGCGGTTTTGGTAAGTTGTGCGCTGGGAGTACTATCCGTATTGTTTTCTCTGGCCTTTATCGGGGTGTCTAAATATGTGATAGATATTGCTACGGGGACGGTTACGGGTAGTTTGCCGGGGGCGGCTCTGTTGCTGGTCGCTTTGCTTGTATTGCAGTTGTTTTGTAATATTGTTGATAGTTGGGTGGGCATACGTATGCAGATTGAGCTGGGAAATACGCTGAGACACCGTCTTTTTACCCGCCTGCTGCATAGTCGCTGGAATGAACTGGAACGGTTCCATACCGGAGATATTGTGAATCGTGTGGAGCAGGATGTTTCATCGGTGGTGGGATTGCTTACCGGGTCTTTTCCGTCACTGGCGGTGACCGGAGTGCAGTTGCTGGCGGCCTTTTTATTCTTTTGTTATTTAGACCCGTTTCTGCCGTGGATTGTGGTAGCCGTCTTTCCGCTGTTTCTGCTGGGTAGCCGTTATTATATGAAACGTATTCATCGCTATACGCATAAAATTCGCAGAAGTGACAGCCTGATACAGGCTGTTATTCAGGAGAGTTTGCAACATAGGACGGTTATAAAGACATTGGAACAGAGTGGTAACCGTGTCAGTAAGCTGGACGAATGGCAAGATACGCTACGCAATCAGGTTTTGGGGTGTACACGATTTTCGCTTGCCGCGCGTTCTTTTGTATCGCTGGCTTTTTCTGGGGGGTATCTTACCGCTTTTCTGTGGGGTAGTGTCAGTCTCAGTACGGGGGCTATAACTTTCGGTACAATGGCCGCTTTTCTTCAGCTGGTGGGGAAAGTACAGCGTCCTGTGCTGGACCTGTCCCGGCTGATACCTTCCTTTGCACAGGTATTTACAGCTATAGACCGATTGGAAGAGCTGGAACGGTTGCCGGAAGAAAGCGGTGAAGAAAGTATACGCTTTGCTGAAACTCCCGATGTGGAAATTGATAATATTACGTTTCGCTATGTGGAAGGCGAGGCACCTGTATTCAGCCATTTTTCCTGTAAGTTTCCGGCGGGTAGCTGTACGGCTGTAATGGGGGAAACCGGCAGAGGGAAAACGACCTTGGTGCGTATGTTGCTTGCTCTTGCACTGCCGGAAGAGGGGAGCATTGTGCTTCGTACGCATTCGCAGTTGCAGGAAGAGGGTTGCCTCGTTTCTCCGTCCACGCGCTGCAATTTTACTTATGTACCTCAGGGGAATACTCTGTTTAGCGGCACTATTCGTGAAAACCTTTTGATGGGCAATCCTGAAGCTACGGAAGAAGACATGAACCATGCTTTACGTACGGCAGTTGCCGATTTTGTGTTCTCACTTCCGGACGGGATAGATACTCTGCTGACCGAACAAGGCGGTGGACTCAGTGAGGGACAGGCACAGCGTATTGCTATTGCCCGTGCATTGCTTCGTCCGGGGCATATTCTGCTATTGGATGAAGCGACTTCTGCGCTTGATTCGGAGACGGAACGGGTGTTGTTGGGCAATCTGCGGCGGGATTGCAAGGGAAGGACGTTTGTGTTCATTACACATCATTTGATGGTGGCAGAGGGATGCGATGAGGTGGTGAGACTGTCATAGGTTATTAGATAATTCAGTTATTTATTAACCGAATTATCTAATATAATTGAAAGGCTGTACTTCCGTTAAGATAGTACAGCCTTTGTAATTAGATTGAAGAATTAGTTGGATATTTCAATTTTTTACATTGAATGGTATGGTTCAGAAGCTATAATAAGTTGTTCTGCAGGAAGAGTCATTTCTATATCGGAAGAACGGGTATTCACAGCAGGAGCTTGTAGTTTTTGATACAAATCAACTAAGTTTTTCACTGTAAGGATTACGTATAAACTCTGAAGTTTATTAGCTGGTATTATATAGCTCTCATCAGCAAAAGGCACTTTTAATATGATTGCCTTGTCATAGGTACCACCGGGATTTTCTTCATCAGGATGTTCTGTCTCATCACGCTCTCCTATACCGATGAAAAAATGAAGTTCTACCCTAGGTATATTTATGGCTGATGCTGGAATAAAAGGCTCACTGTCACATATAGATGTCATTCCATGTAGGTGGTTGTCTCCATTTTGGAAAGAAGTAACTGAATTTACCCAAGCAGGATAGTCAAGATTACAGAGATATAATGGCTTTCTTGTTGTTGGTCTTGGCCCATTGGGAACTAAACCGTCTATCCAATTATACTGATAAGAAAAATTAGATAAAAGCTTTTTCCGAACGAATATATTTTTTGCATCATAATCTGATATATCAAGACTATTTTCGTCAATATACTTTTTTAAAGCTGTATTGGTGGCTTCTAGGGCTTTATCAAATTCAGTACTTCCATCTATACCGGTTATGTTAGTAAACTTACCAGTACTAGCTTCAAACTTGTCTACTATTATCAATCGAGCAGAAAAGCATGTGGTTAAACGTTGCATGGATAGTTTCCATGAACTTGTATTCCAATCTGTATCTATCTTGACAATTTCTTGAATCGTTCCTATCTCTCCCTTTTCAGCCGATGCCAAGTCTATTGTACAAAGATTGACTTGGGTTTTAGAGGCATCGGTCCATGCAAAAAAATAGTGGGTGCTCGTAAACAATTTGTCTCCATATTCAGCAGTAGCATTGGGATACCGAGTGGGATATAAATTATCTGCAGGATCGAGGTTTGGAAAATCTATAGTTTCTGATGCTTCTTTTACGGAATTAAAACAAAATACATCTTGTGGCTGAGAAATGTTATATGTTTCTTCTATTTTTAATGTCATTTGAGCTTCCTGGCTTGTTTCTTGCTTTAAACGTACAACTCCTGCTGCTGTGTCTATTTGATATTCAAAATCTTCAATGCTGCTACTTGTTGCGTTCTCTTCACGAAGTGTAATCACATCTTTAGTCAGTAAAGCTCTATCCTCACCTTCTTTCCATGTACGTTTGTGTATATGCAGACCTGCTTTGTCCGGATAATGAGCTGAGGGAAGTCCCAGTACCGGATCTAACTCACCAATTTGTTTTGTTGATATACTGGCTTCTTGACCTTCCTCAACGCTGGTTCTGATATTGACTTTTTGCCATACGCCGTTGTTTTCTGGCGGTGTGAAATCGTCTTTAGTGCACGACGTTATAAGTAAGGCGATAACCCCTACCAGCAATGTTTTGATTACTATTTGTGTTTTTATCATTTGTCTTATCTCCTATTTTTGTTATTAATTACCATCTTGATTTTTTCTTGGGGCTAATGTCTACTACATCTCCCCAATTATCATCTGTCAGTTCACTGTTATTAACATTCATATGAATGGAACTTCCTTTGTTACTAGATATGTCTGAAGTATTAATAGCAATACATTTGTCTAATTCAATCTTTATAACTTTGAATGACGGGGTTTCATACTGTTTTTTCATTTTCTCATTCATCATATGCTTTTAGTTTGATTATTATCTGAACTTATATATTTATACTCTGCTGATAGTTACTACTTCGAGTTGTTTCAACTCATCCAATAGCCTTTCTATATCCATACGTGCCTGTTGTAAAGAGACATTGTATTCTTCGATGAGTTGCTTAACCAATTCTTCGGATGTAGCGGATTTTTTTTGGAGTGCGGTGATGATATAGGCTGCCGTGTCATTCAGTAGTAGCATTTTAGAGAAATCAACTTCTTCTCCCATGCCTATAAGTACTTGCTCACCTGCTATATTGTGGATGATAAAGTCTGGCTTTATGGTGATTTTCATAGTAGGTATACTTATATCACTTTGTTTCACGGTTCTACACTCTTGAATTAATACTTGATTTTTGCGCACAAAGATAGTCCTTATAGGGGTGAGAGTATGTATGAATAGTCATTATGGAGTGACAAATAGTCCTATATCGATATTTATAGGTACTATTTCCTTTACCTATTACTCTGTATAGGTAGGGATTACAAAATATATACTTAAAATGTATGGAACTGACCTTTTAAGAGGGATAAATGTGATGAGGACAATATGGGAAGTTTGAAAAGAATAATCGGAGTAAAGAAAAGTACTTGATATTCTATCTGTCCTGGTCTTCATTCTTCACCATCCCCTTATACTGTTCAGGCAATGCGCTTTCTACCGCTGTATAAGCTTCCGCCATAGTCACTTTAATATTTTCCGCCCCTTGTCCTTTGGGAGCAATCGGTTCATGAATCGTCAGTATCATGCGGTGACGGTGTATCCACTTGCCGGTACGGGGAAGTATCTCGAACGAACCGTCAATCGTCACAGGCACTACCGCCAATTGCAGTTCGTCTGCCAATTGGAAAGCCCCTCGCTTGAAGTACCCCATATGTCCGGTGAATGTGCGTGCACCTTCGGGGAATACCACTAATGACACGCCGTCCTTTAAGGAAGCCTCTGCCTGACGCATGGTAGCCAGTACTTTCCGGGGGCTGGAACGGTCTACGAAAATATGCCCGGCGCTTTCGCAAGCCTTGCCCACGAATGGAATCTTACGCAGGCTCTTCTTCATCATCCATTTAAAGTTTCTTCCCAGAAAGCCATAAATCAGGAAAATATCGAAAGAGCCCTGATGGTTGGGGACAAATACATAAGAAGTACGTTTATGGAGTTTCTCCCGTCCGTTTATTTTTACCGGAATAAGCAGGAGATAGCAAATCAGTTGTGACCATATTTTACCCGGATAATATCCCCAGAAATGAGCGCCACCCAATAAGGAACCGACAATTGTGACCAGTGCGGTAAGAATAGTCAGCACCAATAATATAGGCAGTGCAAAGCAAATCTGATAAATATTATAGAGTATCTTCATAGGTTTTGGATTTTATTGCCACAAAGATAGACCTTTTTTAGATTTTGTCACTCATTCTCGCTAACTAATTTTATAACGGTGATTTCGGGCCATGCACCGAAGCGGAAAGGCAGTCCCACATATCCTATGCCGACATTGACATACAGGGCTCGTTTGCCTTCGTAGTACATACCCGCCCATTCCGGGTAGATGAGAGAAGCTAACGAATGTCCGAACATTTCCATCTGCATGGCGTGCGTATGTCCGGAAAGGGTTAACTCTATATCCGAGCCCGGCAGGACTTCACGTCGCCAGTGCGTAGGGTTGTGGCTGAGCAGGATACGGAACATACCTTCCGTGCCCTGCATGGCTTTGGGCAAATCGGCGAATTGTGAGAAAGGCGGCTCCCCGTCGTTCTCGACACCTATCAATGCTATACTGTCGCCCTTATGATATAAAATGTCATGTTCGTTATTCAGCATTTTCCAGCCCATCTCTTTTTGCTGTTCTATTAAATACTCCAAATTGGCTGTTTCCTCTTTTCGGTTACGCCAGCGGTAGTAAGTCCCGTAATCATGATTGCCGAGAATAGAATATATTCCGTCGGGAGCATGGAGCCGGGAAAGTATCTCCTTGAAACCGTCCAGTTCGTGGCTTTGCTGATTAACCAAATCACCGGTAAAGACAATAAGGTCTGCTTTCTGCTCATTCACCAGACTCACCAAATGCCGGACAGCTTCCGGATTCCCCAGCCAGCTGCCTATATGTATATCCGACAGCTGAAGGATGCGATAACCGTCAAAGCCTTTGGGAATGTTGGCCGAGCGATATTCGACATCCTTTACCTCAAAGCGTGTGATACCCGCAATGGCTCCGTAAAGAATATTGGCAAAACTGATTACCCCCAATATCAATCCGAGCAGTGTGTAAGGAAGCCGGTGTGTAACGAAAGGAGAGCGGGGGCTTCTGAACGGTGTGCGGAAAATGACGAGCGACAGGAGCCGGCTGATTCCCCGCATCAGTATTCCCAGCAGCGAGCAAAGCATAAACACCGTTTTCGGAACAGCAAACAGCATCACGGCCACTGCCAGCCTGCCGATGCCTTGCGGATGATGTGAAAGGGCATTATCCCCTGTCATATAGATATAATACATATATATGGCCACCAACATAGCGGTAGGAAGCCAATACGTACTGCGCCAGACTATGTTACGCGTTTTCTTTACGATGTACACCAGGTAGATGTACATATCCGGCAGAAGCAGGAATAAAATGAGTATAAGAGTTATTCGGTGCATATATCTTCGAGTTCTTCTATATTCTTTTTAATACTGTCGAGGTGCTTATAAACAACCTTTTTATAGATGAAATAAATAAGAATTACATCCCAGATGATACAGAAACCCAGCATGGCGGCTTGGGCTATGAGAGGCATCGTGTAGTAATCCATTACCCAGTAGAACAGTGTGGTGAAGATGACGGTCCAGACAGCCACTGCCCACACTTCGTAGCGGGTCCAGTAACGGAACGTGGCCATGCGCCGGCTTACTTCGGCTACGGACATCTCATCCACCCGGGTATTCCTGTTCCAAAGGTAAGTTTTCCGGTCCCACCACATACCGCCGAGGATGGTGACGGTGATGAAAGCCAGAAATATGGCAGTCTTGTTTTGCAAGTGCTCATTGAAGCCGAAGGTAGGTAGCAAAAGCCATATCAGCAGGATGACGGCCAGCCCCACCGCACCTACTCCAAGCGAGAAGCGTTGCAGGACAACGAGCCGCCTCAGGCTGCGCCGGGTATTTGTTTTATAGCTCGCAAGCAGTTCCTTTATTTGCTTTTCATCGGCGATAGGTTCCTTTTGCAACTGTGCATCCAATGCATTCCATGATTTTTTCAGTTCGTCCAGTTCCATATATTATTCCTCCTTGTTCATCTTTTTCAGTTTGTCTTTAATACGGTTGAGTTTGGTAGCCACATTGGTTATGGTCAGTCCGGTGATTTCGGAAATCTCCTCATAACTCTTCTCTTCCAGATAAAGCAGGATGATAGACTTTTCCAGTTGCCCCAGCCGGTTTATCATCCGGTAGAGTTGCCGTAACATGGCTTGCGTCTCGTCGTCTTCTTCGCTGCGGTCGGCTTCCTGTGTGAGGGTTACAATCTCCGGAATGTTCTTTTCTTTCCGTATGAAGCTGATACAGGTATTCAAGGCGATACGGTAAATCCACGTCGAGACTTTACATTCCCTTCTGAATTTAGGAAAAGCTTTCCAGATGTTGAGTACTACTTCCTGGTACAGGTCGCTAAGAGTCGCGTTCGGAGTGGTGTACAGGTAACACACCTTATAGATGACGCGCTCATATTCCCGTATGACGGACATAAACTCTTGTTCTATATTTTCCATTGTATTGTTTCTCGAATCGCTTTTTATTTATTTGTCGTAACGGAAACCGGAAAATCACACTCCCGGTTCTTAACTCTTCAGGTTGGCTGTAAGAAACTTTCGCATTTCATCAATCGGCTTACCGCGTCGGCGGGCATAATCTTCCAGTTGGTCTTCACCAATCTTGCCTACGGCGAAATAGTGCGACTGGGGATGTGAAAACATAAGACCGCATACAGAAGCATGCGGATACATGGCCCCGTTTTCGGTGAGCGTGATACCTATCTGTTTCATATCCAGTAGTTCATCCAATATGAAGTTTACGGATTGGTCGGGTAGGGAAGGATAGCCTACCGCCGGACGGATACCCTGATATTTCTCAGCCAGCAAGTCCGGAATGGAAAACGATTCGTCGGGAGCATATCCCCAGACCACTTTGCGCACATGTTCGTGCATCTTTTCTGTCGCGGCTTCGGCAAGCCGGTCTGTCAGGGTCTGTACGAGGAGATGTTTGTAAGGGTCGTCTTTGTAGTACTTTTCACTCTCCGCACTGACGGAAGATGCGAAAAGGCCTATCGTGTCTGCCACCCCGGACGAGAGAGGCCGTATGAAATCGCTCAGGCAGAGAAACGGACTTCTGTCCGGATGAGGGGTCTGCTGACGGAGTAGAGGGAACACCGTATCCTCGATAAGGAGATTGTCCCCTTCCGCATTGGCGCTGCACAACCTGTAAATGCATTGCACCGTAATTACCTCATCCAATCGGTTGAGTACTCTGTTGGCTTCCTTAAACAGTTGCATGGCTTCGGCGGCTTTGGCACGCTCTTCTTGAGGAAAAGCCGCAAGCCACATGGCACGGCAGGAATCGCAACCGTGGATATCGGCTATTGCCGCAAACTTGGGTTGAAAGCCCCAGGCATGGAAAAAATAAATCCAGTTGATGTAGGGACTTACTTCATGTATTTTATAATTGATGGTTGACAATGGATAATGTATATATAATAAGTATTGATAATGTATATATAATAAGTTAAGTAAATAAGTAAGTGTTTAGATTTAATTTGTATCGGTAACAATGAGTGTATATATAGGTAACAATAATGTAACATAACCTAAGGCTGAAAGCCTTTTTATCTTATAGCCCGGGGTAACACCCCGGGAATAAATGTTCCCGACATTCTGCGCCCTGAAAGGGCAAAAGATTAATCTGCAAATATATTGCCCTTACAGGGCGCAATGTTATTCATATTCACGCTCCCGGGGTGTTACCCCGGGCTATAAGATAAAAAGGCTTTCAGCCTTAGGTTATGTTACATTATTGTTACCTATATATACACTCATCGTTACTGATATACATTCATTGCTACTGATATAAATTAAATTTCAATATTTCAACATTTATTTATTCTCTGAATCGGTTATGTATTACGCTCCCGCCGACGGATAATCGAATCTCAGCTCTTCACCGCGATAAGAATCGTCTACCGTATCGCCGTTATAAATAAGGTGTCCGTTGGCAAACGTTTTTTCTACTTTCCAGTTGAACGTATGTCCCTCTAAAGGGCTCCAGCCGCATTTGCTCAGAATCTTGTCGGCGGTAACTTCCCAGGGAGAGTCGGGGCGTACCAGCACTAAGTCCGCCTGATAGCCTTCACGGATATATCCGCGTTGGCAAATACCATATATTCGGGCAGGCGCATGACACATTTTCTGTACAACCGTTTCCAGTGAGAAAACGCCTTCATCCACCAGCCCTAACATGCTGACAAGAGAGAATTGTATCATAGGCATACCTGACATCGCTTTCAGCGCTCCGCCTTTTTTCTCGCTCAACAGATGAGGAGCGTGGTCGGTGGCGATAACGTCAATCAGCCCTGAGTTGACGGCAGCCCGCAGAGCTTCCCGGTCTGTTTTCCGTTTGACGGCGGGATTACATTTTACGCGCGCGCCCAGACTGTTATAGTGCGCCAGTGTAAAGAGCAAATGCGCCACGCATGCTTCGGATGTGATATTCTTGTCTTCCAGAGGCTCGTCACTGAACAGTTGCAGCTCTTTGGCCGTGGATACGTGCAGAATATGCAGGCGCGCTCCGGCAATTCTCGCCAGACGGACGGCCAGTTCGGAAGATGCGTAACAGGCCGGAACGGAACGGATACCGGGATGGGCGTTGACAGGAATGTTATCCGCTCCTTTGTATTTTTGCCTGTATTTCTCGATATTGGCTTTTATCGTTTCCTGGTCTTCGCAATGAGCGGCAATCAGCATATCCGTACCATTGAATATTTTCAGCAGGCTGTTCATTTTGTCCACCAGCATATTACCGGTACTGGAACCCATAAACAGCTTAATGCCGCAAACGCGATGCTTGTCCAGCTTGTCAAATTCCGTATAGTTATCGTTGGTTGCGCCGAAATAGCAGGAGTGGTTGACGATACATTTCTCATTCAGCAGGTCGAACTTGGCATTCAGGGCATCCAGCGTTACGGTCAGCGGATTGGTGTTGGGCATATCCATGATGGAAGTTACCCCGCCGGCGGCAGCCGCACGGCTTTCCGTCAGGATATCCGCTTTGTGGGTAAGGCCCGGGTCGCGAAAATGCACGTGGTCGTCGATGATGCCGGGCAGCAGGTAGCAGCCTGTTGCATCGATTACTTCTTCACAAGGGGCGGAGAGCGGTTTCCAGTTGGTGAGAACTTCGGCGATGCGTCCGTTTTCTATCACTACCGAACCTTGGATAGACTGTCCTTCGTTGACAATCGTCGCGTTGTGTATCAGCGTTCTTTTCATATCTTTAGTTTTTTAAGTTTGGATATTTATGAAACCAACTGTCCCATTTCAGCCGGATTACTCCGAACACGGCTTCTCCGAAAATGCTGCTGTTCATCTTGGACGTTCCCAGTTCCCGGTTGATGAAGATAACCGGTACTTCCTTCACATCCGCTCCGCACTTGTAGGCGGTGAACTTCATCTCTATTTGGAAAGCATAGCCTTTAAAGCGGATGCCGTCCAGATTGATGGTCTGCAATACCCTGCGGCGGTAGCACACAAAGCCGGCGGTAGTATCGTGAATGGGGAGCCCCGTAATGATACGTACATATTTGGAAGCGAAATAAGACATGAGCACACGTCCCATAGGCCAGTTCACCACATTCACGCCGCTGACGTAGCGCGAGCCGATAGCCACATCCGCCCCTTCTTCGGCGCAGGCTTTGTAGAGGCGGGGCAGGTCTTTGGGGTTATGGCTGAAGTCGGCATCCATTTCGAATATATATTCATAGTCGCGTTGCAACGCCCATTTGAATCCGGCTATGTAAGCCGTACCCAGTCCCAGCTTTCCCTTACGCTCCACCATAAACAGGCGGTCGGAAAACTCCCGTTGCAAGTCTTTTACGATAGCGGCAGTACCGTCGGGCGAACCGTCTTCGATAATAAGTATGTGGAATCCGTGCTCCAGGGCAAAAACGGCACGGATGATATTCTCGATATTTTCCCGTTCGTTGTAGGTAGGGATGATGACAATACTGTCTGATGTCTGCATATTCATTGAAAATATATAAAATTATCCATCGTAATTCGAATTTGTATATTTCAAATTAAGTATGACAAAGATATATATTCTTTTTTATCTAATAATATTTCTCGGTAAAATCTTCTAATTACAAGCCACCGTATATCTTAAGTGTTAATGAAAGTGTCGATATAAATCCAATCTCAACATTTACTTTAATTAAAAGATTTTTCTTTATACGTCAGCAAGGAGATTTTTTGTCATAAGTTCTTTTGATTATACCTTTAATAAAAAAGTCTTTCTTCTGTTTTTTTTAATCTTGTTAGGTAATAGTAGTGTTATAAATGATATTTATGTAATATAAAAAATATATAAATATTGAAATTTTATCAATTCTGTTCTTGTATTAATTATTATATTTGCAACGCTGATATTTATAAAAATAATTACTAATAGGATAAGAGAACGCTCGTACCAACCTATTTCTACATTGTTTTGGTTAAATTTCATTCTTTTGGGATATGGAACTGGAGAGCAAAGAGTGTGTTTCTATTGATAGTTTTTATATTCTTGTTTGCTTAAGAAAGTGTTCGTTATGCATTGATTAATTTTAAGTTATTAGGATATTTTTCACACTAATTTCTTTCATTTTAGTTTTATTTTTTATGTCTGCTTTATTAAAATAATAATAAATGATAAAAGCGATATGAAAGTATGAAACAGGTTCGTCAAAAAATAAGATATTATCTATTCTTATTTCTAAGTATATACTTTTATTCGGATGGATATTGTCAGGATGTGGCAGTAAAGACAAATTTATTGGGTTGGGCTACGGTAAGTCCCAACTTTGGCGCTGAACTGAGGATTAGCGGAAATTCCACTCTGGATATTTATGGTTCTGTTAATCCGTTTAGCTTTGAAGATAACAAGAAATGGAAGCACTGGTTGGCTATGCTCGAATACAGATATTGGTTCTGTGAGGCTTTTCACGGTCATTTTATTGGTGCACATACGGTTGGGGGAGAGTATAATATAGGTAATACGAAACTTCCATTCGGGGTATATCCCAATACCCGGTATGCGCGTTATGAAGGCTGGGGGGTAGGTGGCGGCATAACTTACGGTTACCAATGGATTCTATCTCGGTACTGGAGCTTTGAGGCGACTTTGGGAGTAGGATATGTATACTCGCACTTTGAAAAGTATCCTTGCGACACATGTGGCAGTTTGTTAGAGTCCGGCAAAAAACACTATTTGGGAGTGACTAAGGCTGCTTTAAACTTGATTTATGTATTCTGAGTTTCTGCAGAGTATATGGTTAATTTAATTTCAGTAATATGAAACGTATCTTATATAGTATCATTTTTGTCTTGCTGTTTATTTCTCAGCAGATGTATGCGCAATGGGAAAATACCGGAACGGTAACGGCAGACAGCGTTTCCGTGGTTTGGAAACCCTCTATGGATATAAGCATGAGGCTGGACTTGAGCGACCTCTATATAAAACCCGACCAATCCGTTGAAATTATTCCTCTGCTGCAAGGGAGCAAGGATACGGTACAACTTCCGCGTATATTGGTGAACGGACGTGTACGTCACCTTATTTATAAACGTGAGGGGGAAGCCGGACATGCCGACTATCTACGTGTGGTCAGGCGTCATAACGGGACCGCTCAATACATCGACTATTCTACGTGGGTGGTAGCGGAAAAATGGATGGATGGAGCCAAATTGGCTCTTATAACTGATTTGTGCGGGTGTGGATGGCGTTCGTTGGCAGACAGGCAAATGACGTTGGCGGAAGTGAAAGCCCCCAAGTACGAACCGTTGTTGGCCTACATAGCTCCGATGAAAGAGGAGGTGAAAACTCGTGAAAAGAGTGGACGCGCTTATTTGGACTTTCCGGTGAATAAGACGAATATATATCCCGACTATCGTAACAATCCGTTGGAATTATGGAAAATACGGGCTACCATAGATTCAGTCCGTACCGACCCTTATGCCACTATTACGGAGGTTTCCATTAAGGGATACGCCTCTCCCGAGGGTTCTTATTCCAATAATGCGCGCCTTGCGCAAGGCCGGGCCGCTACTTTATCAGAATACGTGAGGAATCTTTATCATTTTGATGGGGTGCGCTTCACCGTAATGTCGGAACCCGAAGATTGGCAAGGGTTGGAAGAAAGGATTGCAGTGTCCGTTTTGCCGGATAAAGAAGAGTTGCTTGCCATCATACGCAATCCGAGGCTTGCAGACCCTGACGAACGCGAGCAGGTGCTGAAACGCTTGAACAAGGGTGAGCCTTACCGCTATCTGCTGCAAAATATCTATCCGGCGCTTCGTCATTCCGATTATGTGGTAAAGTATACTATCCGGAACTTCACGGTGGAAGAGGCGAAAGTGTTGCTTTATACCGATCCTCGGCAGTTGAGTTTGGATGAAATGTATCGGGTGGCGAAGACATATGAAGCAGGCAGCAAGGAATTCAATGCGGTATTTGAGATTTCCGTAAGGCTCTATCCCGACGACCCGGTTTCCAATCTGAATGCCGCTAATACCGCTTTGCTGCGCAAAGACCCTGTGGCTGCTGCCGGTTACTTGCAGAAGGCTGCCCCCGGTAAAGAGAAAGAACTTGCTGAAACAGCACTGAAAGAATTGGAGAAGTATTTGAAAGAGACTGAGCAATAAAGTAAACATAATAACATTTTTAAAACAGAAAAAAAACAGAGAACTATGCAAAAGAAAAATTTATTGTTTGCTGCGGGACTGATGCTCTTGGCAGCATGTAGTGAAGACATCCAGCCGGGAACATCGGACAACGGCGGACTGAATTTTACCGGAGAAGGTGAAATGCTGGTTGAGTTGAAGTTTAATAATGCTTCCGGAACGAGAGCAAAGAATGATGGCTTTGATGGCTATGAAGACGGTGAAGGGGATGAATCCAAAGTGAAGGATGCAACTTTTTATTTCTTTAATAATAAGGAGGCAGGTGGTGCCTATTTGGGTTCCAGTGGGAAAATAACAGTTGCTGGAGCAACAGCAGATAAAGATGAAACTGATTATATAGAAAGTAATATTGCAGTCACAGTCCCCGGATTAGTGGTAGATGCGCTACACGACTCTAAAGGTGAAGTTAAAGTCATCGTTGTCTTGAATAGAGATAATGGCTTTACAGAACCGGTATCGGGACAAACTTATGAGAGTTTCAGAACCCAGGTGAATAAGGGAAGCGAGAATCTTTCTTTTATGATGACCAATTCTGTATATTATACAGGTGACAATAATAAACCCTGGACTGATACTGACTTTGCAAAGAATATAGAAAACTCCATTGGAACAGTAACCAAGGCTAATGTATATGAAAAAGGAACAACTGAAAATAAGCAGGTATTTACTGTTTATGTGGAACGTGTATGTAGTAAAGTGACTTTTGCTGTCAGCGGTGCCAATAATAGCTTTGATATTAAAGATGCTGAGGATGCTACTGAAGTACAAGGGACTGTTACTGTAAAGGCATGGGGATTGAATATCTTAAATACAAAGTATTATCCCGTAAAACAATTGGCTGCTATGTTTGGATATGGTGTTGACGATAACAATTATTCATTTTGGCCTGCAAGTCAAGCTAAGTGGAATAACGCAGGCAATTACCGTAGCTTTTGGGCAGTAGACCCGAACTATAGTGGTGACGGCTCTTATTTGGCTGATTTTACAAAGACTCCTTTCTCCGATTTGAAAGAGCTTGCCACTACCGGCACCAACGCACTCTATTGTTTGGAAAACACATTCAGTAATAAAGGACAAGACCAGGATGAAACAACTTCAGTTGTTGTTTTGGCGCAATTCCTTTTGAAAAATACCCAATCTGGTAATGTCGTGGCCTATGGTTCTAAAGGTGATATTCCTGTATATTACAGTGAAGATGATTTTCTTAAAAAGGCATTAACAGAGAAACTTGAAAATACATATTATAAAGATAATAAGCAAAAAACTCCTTTAACAGCAGATGATTTCGAATTAAGAGCCGGAAACCCTGATGCGACTGTATCCGGACCTACAGGGGTTGCTACCGGTAGTGAGATAGGTTATGAATCAGCACTGAAAATAGCGTTACAGAAAGACGTAATTGTATATGACGCAGACGGAAACCAACAAGAAGAGACTGCTCTCATAGAAAAATTAACCCAAGGTCTTTCCGAGTACACAGTCTACGTAAACGGTTACTGCTATTACTCTATTCCCATTCGTCATTTTACTGATTTAGAGGTACCTCTTACGAATAGCACCGAGATTAATAAAAATACCCAATTAGGCCGTTACGGTATTGTCCGCAACCATGTCTATAACGTAAACATTAATTCGATTAAGGCTTTAGGAAAACCGGTAATAGATAATACCCCGGAAGTTCCTGAAAAACCGGATGATAAATTTGAATTCTTGATGGATGCAAGTATCAATGTTCTCTCTTGGGCAGTAAGAAATCAGAATGTAGATTTATAAGTAAATAGCAATTACTTTTTCTCATAATATCGGGAGGATGTGTCCAACTTTCGGGGCTCGCTTCATTTTGGCACATCCCCCCATTTTTCAAGTCAATGCAGGCTGTTCCCTTTATACAGCCTATTGTGGAAACCAAGAAATATATGAAAGTACAGTCATACATACGGTATATGGTACAGGGCATGCTGCTTACTGCGCTTCCGTCCGTTTTCACAGCCTGTTCTTGGGTGAAAGAGGATTTGCCCGAATGTCCGCCCACAGAACTGAAACTCAAGTTCGAATACGACTATAACATGATGAATTCGGACGTATTCAAAGACCATGTGGGAGGCGTGACGGTATTTGTCCTTGACGAAAACGACTGCGTGCTGGCACAGCGTGAAGAAACCGACCCCTACCTGCTGGGAAGGGAAGACTATGCAATGGTCTTTACGGACTTGGAACCGGGCAATTATCGTTTCGTGACCGTAGCTTTCCAAAAAGGAGAGAAAGAAGCTCTGAACACACCGGGAGCCAAATTTCGTCGTACACAACCGGAGATTGGCGATCACATCGACCAACTCAACATCAAGCTGGACCGTAAGCCTGCCGATGCCGAAGGTATAAGCTATGTGGACAACACTGCTCCACTGGACACCCTGTGGATAAGCCGCAACGACTGCCGGGGCGAGGTACGTTTCAGAGAGACAACCACCGCTACCGCCAATCTGATGAGGCACACCAACAATCTCACAGTCACCCTGCGTCAAATAGACGACCCTGTAAACATAGATTGTGAAGATTACGACATACGCCTGACCGACAACAACGGTTGGGTGAATTACGACAACTCCCTGCTGCCCGATAACCATCTGGCCTATCTCCCTTATGCCCGCTGGAATACGGACTTCAAGGACGATAACGGACAAGTGGCGCAACGTGCCGCACACGCCGACCTTAGTTTCCCGCGTCTGATGTATCACCAAGACCACCGGCAGAAGAACGCCCGCCTCACTATCGTGAACCGACAGACCGGAGTTACAGTGGCAGACATCGACCTGCCCGACTATCTGGCACAAGGGCGAAACTCCATGGAGCAGGCAATCTACTCTCCGCAGGAGTTTTTGGACAGGGAATTCAATTATAAACTCGACTTTTTTCTGAAAGGGGATACGTGGAGCTATGTGGAGCTGCGCATATCCGTACTCAGTTGGTCTGTCAGAATTCAGAATGTGAATTTATAAATATCACCTGATATGATGCATCGATAATGAGAGAGGAGAATTTATTTCATATAATCGTTATCAGCTTGCTGCTGCCATTGCTCACCTGCTGCCAAGGTGTACCGGAGAATGCATTTCCGGAAGAGCGGGATTGCTCTGTCCATCCTGTTGGAGTTCATCTGGACATTACTATGTCCGTGCCGAAGGAGGGTATACCGCAATACGAGCAGGTTCATGAATTGCGTATCGTTGTGGTAGACAAGGAAAGCGGGGTGGTGGACATGAATGAAGTGATAGTATCCCCCGAGCTGGATGCATTGAAGGAAGAGGTGAAAGGAGAAACCAATAATAAGTATGTTTATAAAATCCGTAAGCAGGTATCTGCTACGGTAGGAACGAAATATGTCTATGCGTTAGCCAACGCCGAACGTTTGATGACGGATAAAGCGAAGTCCGGTTCCGGCCCGGAGGTGATGGCGGCTTTGGACGCGATAGAACTGAAAGGAAAAATAAGCAAGGGAGAAAATGTCCCCGTTGCTTCCGTGAGATACGAGGTGCAGCCTAAGGAAGATACCGGTACCGGTGGGATATTTGTCATGAAAACCGACATTGCGATGGCCTATGCTGCGGTGAAGTTTACCTTGTCTTACAACAATAAATTAGGCGGAGACGGGAGCACGACAACTGCACAGAAAATCAGTATTGTACACTGGAGCGTGGATAAGGTATCCGATAATTCATATTTGATTCCCCGCATGGCGCCGGATGCTTGGAAGAAGTTGGAGGAACTGGCAGGCTCGGTATTCAATGAAGGCGAGGGTGAATGGATTTATGAGTATAAGCTTCCCGAAGGAAGCAAGCATGACTTGCATACCGAAGAATACAAGAACGTCATTGCGTTGGAGCCGGGAGCAACGTGTCAGGATAAGGACATCTACTATTTGCATGAAAGCCGAAACCTGATTGCCGAAGAAAAAAGCGGAGAAAATGACGATGAGGAAGAGCGGCAAGAGTATAGATTGACTTTAGGCGTCAAAGAAGTATCGGCAAAAGAAACGGATGCGCCCATTATTCTTGGTCCGGTAACACTGCCCAACCTGCAATCGCTGGTGCGCGGTACGCATGTGGCAATAGAGGCGAATATCAAGAACCTGCCCGCGGCAGGAGACAACACTCTCAGTGTGCGCGTCGTAACATGGATACGGCCTGAAGACTCCATCGGCGGAAGCTGGGATGTAGTGGAAGGTGATAAATAAACAAAGAAGGCAATGCATAGAATAGCATACATATTGTTTACGTGTCTGCTGCTGGGCGCTTGTTCTGCAGAGCAGGAAGTTGCTATGACGTTGCCGCAAGAGAATGACCAGCTGGACTTCCAAACCTCTGTCGGTAACGGAAGCGTAGTAGTGTACGAACAGAAATATTTCAATCCGGGTGACGAGATACGCATCTGCTGTCCGGAGGCTCATGCCACCCCGAATTTTGAGGACGGTGCCGACGGAATGTATATCTACACATACAAGGAAACTATCCTGCAACCGGAAAACCCCGACTGGTCTGACTGGCCTTATAAATTCCAGCCATCGGCGTCCGGTGGCTTCAGTTGGCGCACCTTGCAGCCCACATCTATCTATTATGTGTTCGAGGCGAGGCATTTTCCGGGAAAGAGTTACCTGCGCACGGTGCCTGTCGGGCAAGATAAGGAAGAAGAATTCAAAAACGCCGATATGCTGATAGCCCATCACCGCCAGATACTTGAAAAGAGAGGTCAGGCTGTGCAGCTCACTTTTCACCATGCTTTCGCCATGGTGGAGATAACGGTGAAGTTGCCGGTCAGTGAAACCGCAGCTGCCGGCCCGTATCCGGAAAACGCCTTGAGGGAAGTCTATATGCGGTCGATGCTGACCGGTTACACGGTGAACTATTCGGAAACAATCGATAACGACGCTCTGCGTACGGTTCGCGGTGCTGCCGCGGAAGGTGTGGGAGACGAAGGCAGGGAAGACATCCGGATGTATCGGGTGCCCATCGACGAGAAAGAAGAGTTTGAGACGGGGACGGACGATAACGGAGTACCGGTCAAATATCAAAAATACATTTTCAGAGGTATCGTTCCCGAGCAGGACTTTCTGGAGAGCGGCAAGGAATTTCTTTACTTTAAGGTGCACCAGCACGGACAGTCCGAGGAGGAGACAACGCTTTATCGGTTCGAACCGGCTGATAAGAACCTCACATTGCTGTCGTCGCATATCCTTGCATTCCGGTTGGATATAAAAGAGAACGAATTCGATGTGGCAATGATACAGGCGGAACTATTGCCTTGGGGAAGGGCGGAGGCGGACATGGAGATAGGTCCTAAGTCTGAGCCTTAATGATTCATACGGATATAACATGGGAGGAAAATTAAATATCATATTGAAGAAACTGCCGTTTGCCGCCATCTTATTATTGTCGGCGGCATGCAAGGACGACGCAGCGATGCTTTCGGCGGACAATGACGAGCCGGTAGTGATTCGTGCGACGGCTGACGGAGACGGCATGAACAACGGGCTGGCCGGTCGTGAGCTTCTTTTCACCTATCCCTCTAAGGCGGAAGGCGGAAAGATGAAGAGTCTGGTTTGTACTTTCAATGACGAGGGATATGGGGTCGTTTATACCGATGAAGAGAAGACCAAGCTGCTGAGATGGGATGAAATAGATACCGGACGGGATGCCGCCGCATATCCGGAAGGCGCTTTGGATGCGGTTTACCTGGATAATCTGGTGAACTATCCGGTACAAACTCCGGACCCTTCCAGCGAGGATATCTTGAAAAAATACGATAACTTCCAGGCGATGAGGTTTGGATATAGGAGTAGCGAGGAAGACAAGGAACTGCCTCTCTTGGATGGAGCGAATCCCAGGCCTGCCGACTATAACTATAAGTGGATGGCAGCGCCGGTGAAGAGTGAAAAAGCCAAAGAGGTGGATATTATTTGGAATCGTATTTCCAAGCCGGAAAAGGGTAAGTTGCTTGAATTTAAGTTGGAGCATAAGATGAGTGCCATCTCATTTCGGTTTTATAGTGAAGATGAGGATATGGTAACCGCTCTGCAAGGAGACGGCATAACCGTTTACTTGGATTATGTAAGGCCTTGGCTGGAAACTAAAGGGGTGATTGGTGAACAGAAAGATGCAAAGATTATTCCGTTTAAACGTGCTGACGGTACGTTTGGCATTAAGGGAAATTTGGAAATCCAACATGGACTTTGTTTGGTGAAAGAAAGACGACTCGAGCCGATCGAGACGGCCGGTGAAGCAGATAGGAAGTATTGTTCGACTCCGGTATGGATTTTCCCGCCGAATCAATATGCGGCAGGTAGTTCATCCGGACCAGAAATGACTATCATATTAGGGAATGGGAATCAATATGGCGGCAGGTTACCTCAACAAATAAAATATTGTAAGGTTGACGAAGAAGGGAAAGAAGTCTGGATAGAAGAGAATCTGAATTTCAAGGCGGGTTATCACCTTACGTTCAATGTAAAGCTTAGTTCTGCAACCGTGGCGCAACCGGTGCTTTTCGAAAGAGTTGAGGTGGCTGATTGGTACAGGATGCTGACCGAGACGTCTTCTTTGAGTGAGAGTGGAATTAACAGTTGGGAAGATTATGTATTATTGGTAGAACTGTATAATAAAGGAGATCACTCGGAAGATAATTATCGGTTGATGAAATACGGAGTTTACAATGAGGGCACCGGACAGTGGAAATTCGACTTGTGGCGCAACATAACAATGCCCGCAGGAGAAGTGGAATTGCCGAAGTTCGATACGGACGATTTCGAGATAGAGTTCAACGGTTACACTATTGCAGACAGCCAGGGAAATGTAATAGCCGGAACCAAGGAAAGTATTGTACGAAATAGTAAATCTTAAAAACAAAAGATACGATGAGAACAAATATCGGATATATCGCTTCACGGGTCTTGCCGTTCCTTTTCATTCTGTCTGCCTGCAACAGCGAGGAGGAGTGGAGCATTCCGCAACCTTCCGGCTATTTGCAGATAGAGGGTGAAATTGTGGGTACCGGTATGGCGACTACCAAGGCGAAGACCGAGGATATACTTGACATGTCATTTACGCGTTTCGGGGATAACGACTCGATAGGTTTTTACGCTTTCCATGAGGAAACATGTACCTTGACTGACCGATGGCTCCATCAGCAGAATAATTGTAAAGATGACGATAAGGACTATATAAAGAACGAGAAGTTGGTATATTCCGGCAGTAAATTCATATCTGACAGCATACGGAATGTAGCTCTGAATAAGTTGGGTATGACTTTCGCCTATTTTCCTTATGCCGGTACTGAAAAAAAACCGCAGGATTACCCGCTCAATCCCTCGAAGATAGAACAGCACCATTATATTCATATCTTCAATGAAAAAGGCCAAGTAGTGGATTTTCTTACCGCTACCAAAATGCAGTATACCGATATAAATTATGAATTTCATCATGAGTTCTCGATGTTGCTGCTGTTCTTGGGTGAAGGCTTCGATGCAACCATGCCGGAGAATGAAGTACTGAAGATACATCTTACAAAGCACGTGCTCGGTGCGCATCTTGTCCGGAAATGGAAGGCCGGTTTCCCTTACGAAGTATTTGAAGTATCGGTAGATACGATACCGTTGGGTGATGCCGGGAAGTATTCCTACGGCTCTTCATCTTTCATGGCGTCTAAGAAGGAAGGTTATGTTTTGCCGAATTCAGAAAGAGCGCCACGCACTGTCTACCCGGTAATTCTACCCGCCGGAGTGAAAATAGACTACATCGAGGTGACGGATAAGACGGGTACGCTTCAAAAAGTGAAACCCACGAACGAAGCGTTGCCCAAATTGGAAAAGGGATTTAAGTATCCGCTGACCATCCGGATGGACGGACTGGCTCCCACGGTGTATCCGCATAAAATCATCGACTGGAACGATAAGGGAACAATAACAGTCAAGGAACCTTACGGCATTTATACACGTGAACAATTAAAGACTTGGCTTGACTTATACAACAAGCATGCCGAAGACGATTTTGCGGATACGGGCGATGAGTTCGAAACTCTCCAAAAATACGGGAACTATGACGAAAACAGGAATCATTGGACATTCTATTTGCGCGACAACATCGATTGCGAGGGTATTGAGGCAACGGGCGGCGTGCTTATGAATGTGTTGAGGAAAAACGTGACATTGGATGGCGGTAACCATATCCTGAAGAATCTGACATTGGATTTGGGGGCATCGGCATCGGAGACCGGCAAGATCGGTATGATTGGGACAATAGAAGAAGGAGGCTATTTGCAAAACCTTCATTTGGAGTATGTAACGGTGAAAAATACGATACCGGCGGATATCCCCGTCGGCTGTATTGCCGCTGAAATCAGCGGCGGACAGATTATAGGCTGTACCGTGAAGCAAGCGGTCATGAGTTGCAAAGGCAACAGTAAAGCTGGAGTGTTGGCAGGGCGGATGAGTGGCGGTACGGTGGACGTATGCAAGTTTCATGGTATGGTGCAGGTTGCCGGAGCATTGGATGATGAGAAGCTAAGGGGAGTTGTAGGTGTCGTGGAAAATGAAAGTAATGTTCATGTTATGGATATAATCAATCGTGTCATCCTCACGGATTGAGGTCTGAAGCAGGAAAAAAGCAGCACTATGGATAAAAGGAATATAGTATTGATGATAAGCGGCATCGTATTGTTGGTATTGTATGGTTGCCGTGACGAGACGGATTCCCTATACCGGGGCGAAGACTGGAAGGAAACGCCGGTTTGCTTCACGGCGAAGTGGCCGCAAGACTCTTTCGGAACCACCCGGGCGATAACGGACAAAAAAGAATTTAAGAATGGAGATGTGATGCACGTCTCGGCCATATTTACACTGAAATCCGGAACGGTGGCGCCCGGCGGGGAACCGGTTGTAAAAAAATACGCAGCCCTCACACTGGAAAACGGAGAGTGGATAAATAAAGTAGACCCGGATGTGAATATAGATATGAATTGGCCTTGGAATGCCGAGAGTGCCGTATTTACTGCCTACTATCTGGAAAGGTGGACCGCACCGATAACCAAGACGGACACCGCGCTCGATCCGGTAGTCTTAGACCGTTATGTTGTGAACAGCGATACCATTAATCCCGACCCTTTGAAGGCTGTGACCGAAAAGGTGGAGTACGGGCATGCCGTGCATCTGGAATTCGAGCATCTCTGCGCCCGTCTCACTGTAACAGGTGTGGGTGAGGACAACGAATATTGGTTCACTTTTAAGACTCCCGCCTCGGGTGAGGGAAAAAAACTGAGCAACGCTTGTACAATGACACGTCTGGGAGGAGATAAGCTGAATGAACTGGAATTCTCTTTTACGGAAAAGAAAGAAGAGGTTGGAGACGGCAAGAAAGAGATGGTGAAAATAGCTTCCCAGGTAGATGTGGACGCCTCAGGAAACCGTTCGGTGACTTTCCATTTATATCCGGGCGATTACAGAACTTTTACGCTCACCCGGCGCAATGATTATCCCTACATCACCATATCGGGCGTAGAGGAATTGATGGTTTTGGAAAAAGGCAACTCCTATACGGTTTCGCTGGAAGCCTTAACCGGAAATATCACGCAAGATGATATGGATGACAGTTGGTGGGAAGAAGAGGAAGGAGAAATCTATGGGAAGTTCGAAACGCAAGAGTTTATGGAAGCGATATCCGGCTGTAAGGACTATAATATAACAATATCGAATGAAGACGGAACTACTAAGACGGTCACTTTGCTGAAGAAAAATGAATCCCGGAATGAAGTGATGCTCATGGAAGATGTGGATTTCGGAGGCGCGTTATTTAATCCGGTGGTATTACCTAATATAGTAACCTTTCATGGCAACGGGCATACCATTTCAGGAGTCGATTACCCTATGTTCAGCAACTTGTCGGGCAGTGTGAAAGAACTCAATTTGAAAGATGTGGAGATGGAGCACAAAGGAGAGGGGAAACCGTCTTCTGACCCGAACCATGATACGGCATGGGGAGTGCTTGCCCATATATGCGACGGAGGAAGAATCAGTAATGTCAGTTTAAGAAATGCAAGTCTGGATATCATGCTTCATAATAAAGCGCCTGACGGGACGGGACAGGATAAGGTTTATAACGTCGGCGCTTTGGTAGGTTGGGTGAAATCGGGGACATTGTCGGACATTACGTTGGTAGATGCCGTATCCGTTACTGTGGAGGCTGAAGAAACCGAGGCCGCTTATATTTCTTGTGTCGGCGGAGTGGTGGGGCAATGTAGCGGAACGATGAAAAATATCATCAATATCGGTGATGGTGGCGATCCTCTCATACGTGTAACCAACAACAGTAAAGGATATTCCGCTCAGTATACCGGCGGAGTGGTGGGACTTCTTACCAATGGCAGCCTGGAGGAGTGCGGGGTACGTACGGAAATTCATGCTGAAAATGCTGCGGGCACGCGCAATTATACCGGTGGAATTGCCGGAACCGTGAGGGCGGATGAGGGAATACAGACCGTCGTTTACAAGGCGGTTGTCGCAGGAAGTATAACAGGTGGAAACGCTATCGAGTATTCGGATGCCGTACCTCATTCTTCTACCGGTGGAATTGTAGGGCATGTCAAGAATGCCTCGATTATGCAAAGTCGTACTTTCAGTAAGGTCGGTATGCCTGAATTGGGCGGAGTGAGCGCCAAAGCCCAATTTACCATAGGCGGAGTGATAGGCTCTATTGATTCCGCCAGGGAGATTAGCGATAATGAGGGATTAAGCGAATTTGACGCCGCAGCGTTCCCTGCCGGCTTTTACGCGGGGAGGTTTGTAGGTGGCGGCGCCAAAGAGGCGGAGCTGACAGCAGCGGGCAATAGCGCCGGGGGAGAAGGTCCGTTTGTCGGTTATCCGTATCAGTAAAAGAAAAAGTGTATGGAAAATATGAATAAGGCAATCGGATATATAATCGGGCTGTTTGTACTTTTTTTGGCAGGATGCGACGGCGAAACGGACAATACCGGCTTTTCGGGGCGGACGTCCGAAGTGCTTTTCTCCGGAGCGGAAGATGTTTTTGTGGAAACACGTGCGCCTCTTATCGGCTCCGATGGAAAGGGGGCGAAATTCGGTACTTTCTACGTCTTGCAGACAACGGTCGATAAACCGGAGCAGTGTTTCTGGGGACATTATACACACAAACAGGATGAAGCGGGTGTATTGACGGTTGCGGATGCGGCCAGCGATAAGTACAAGCTGTTTTGGGCTGATTTTAATACAAAGTATCATTTTCGTGCCATATCTGTTCCCGAAGGAGATGATGGCAAGCCCCTCAAAGGAGTGGCTTTTTCTCACGAAGATAATAGCGTGTCTGCAAAAGGTGTGGTGACGTACGGGGATTATACCACAGGATTGGAATATTTTGTGGGAGCAACGATAGACTCGCGGAATCTGTCCGGAGGACAGTCTGTGCCGTTGATTTTCCAAAGACAGGTATGTAAAGTGATATTCAACTCATTTACCCATTTCAAAAAGAATGGAGAAAAAGGTAATTCCGTGTATGAGTGTAAAATTATCTTTCCTAACCTTCCTTCCCGGGCTACATTCGATATGGAACATTTTCATATGTTTGAGCGGGATGTTCAGGTAGGTATCGGTGCGAATTATAGTTATGTTACATTGACGCCCGATGAGACGGAGAAGAAAGGAGTGACGCTGGATTGGAAAACGGCAAATAAAGACACTCCCGATTATGGCTCCAATTGGAATGCTCTCTATCTGCATCCATTCAAGTTTTGGGATAATGCCGATAGTAACAGACCGGAAGACCAGTCCGGCTTTTTTATCGTGAAGTTTGACGGGAAGTCTTATACGGGAAATATCTATGGTATTGAAAAAGAGTCTCAGAAAATAACAACCTTGTTTCAAAGAAATTCTTGTGTTCTGAATGTGGAATTGAGAGATGGGGCGGCGTCCGGTGGCGGTAGCGCATCGGTCATAGATGACTGGGGTGTTAAAACCGAACAAGACACACCGCATTATCCCGGCTCCGGTATATTCACCCAAGAGGACGCTGTCAAATTATTGACGGCTTTGCAGTCGGATAATCCGGACGAAATCCCGGCCGTATTTTATCAAGAAGAAGAAAGAGGGGGTGAGAAAGTGAAAGTCATCCGCCTTTTCAAGAATATAGACTGGAGCGGAGTGACCGGTGAACTGACGATACCCGAAGGATTTATCTTAAACGGGCAGGGATTTAACATCCTGTTGGGGAATGGTTCGCTACAAGGAGACGTGGAAGGCGAGCTATATATAAACGGGGAACCGTACGAAAAAAAACGGCCTTATTGAAATGCATAAATACGAATCTGCTGCAACTAAGGATTATTTATGTATTTTTGCAACGGAAATTCACCGTAACAATGATTATTACCGAACTGCAACAATTATACGCCGCCCATCCCAATGTAGAAGGCATGTGCAGGCTGCTAAAGGACAATTCCGTCCGTCACCTCTACTGCAGCGGCCTGTGCGCTTCTGCCGCTTCGCTGTTTTCGTCCGTGCTGGTACAGCGGGCTGAATGTCCGTTTGTCTTTATTCTCGGCGATTTGGAAGAAGCCGGGTATTTCTATCACGACCTGACACAGATTTTGGGAGCCGAACGGGTGTTGTTCTTCCCCTCTTCCTTCCGCCGCGCCATAAAGTACGGACAGAAAGATGCCGCCAACGAGATTCTCCGCACGGAAGTGCTGAGCCGCCTGCAGAAAGGCGAGGAAGGGCTTTGCGTGGTTACCTGCCCGGATGCGCTGGCGGAAAAAGTCGTTTCCCGTAAGGAACTGGGAGATAAAACCTTGAAACTCCATACGGGCGAAAAGGTGGATATGGACTTCGTGACGGAAGTGCTGCGCAGCTACGGCTTCGAGTACGTGGATTATGTGTACGAGCCGGGGCAATATGCCGTGCGCGGCAGTATCATCGATGTCTTTTCCTTTTCTTCCGAATGTCCTTTCCGTATCGATTTCTTCGGAGATGAGGTGGAGAGCATCCGTACGTTTGAGGTGGAGAGCCAGCTTTCCAAAGAGAAGAAAGAGGATATCGTCATTGTCCCCGATTTGAGCCGTAGCCTGGAGCAGGGCGGCAATGGCGGCATGGTATCTTTCCTGGACTTTCTCCGGCCGGACACCTTGCTGGCGATGCGTGATTTCCTTTGGCTGCGCGAGCGTATTCAGGCCGTTCACGACGAATCGCTGACCGCCGCGGCCCTTGCCGCCCGCGAAGCCGAGGAAAACGGTGCGATATCTCTGGAAGGAAAGTTGATTGACGGGGGAGAGTTTACCTTGCGCGCCCTCGATTTCCGCCGCATGGAATTCGGAACGAAGCCTACCGGAACACCGGACGCGACAGTATCATTCAGTACCGCAGCGCAACCTATCTTCCATAAGAATTTCGACCTGGTGGCGGAAAGCTTCCAGGACTACCTGGCGCGCAACTATACCCTCTATATATGCAGTGACAGCCTGAAACAAACCGACCGTATCCGCGCTATCTTTGAAGACCGGGGAGATAACATCTCCTTTACCCCCGTTGAGCGTACTTTGCACGAGGGCTTTGCCGACGATACGCTGCGTCTCTGTATCTTTACCGACCATCAGTTGTTCGACCGTTTTCACAAATACAACCTGAAAAGCGATAAAGCCCGCAGCGGCAAGGTGGCTTTGAGCCTGAAAGAGTTGAATCAGTTTACTCCCGGAGATTACGTGGTGCATACCGACCACGGCGTGGGACGTTTTACGGGATTGGTGCGTATTCCCAACGGAGATACGACGCAGGAAGTGATGCGTCTGGTCTATCAGAATGACGATGTGGTCTTTGTCTCCATCCATTCTTTGCATAAGGTTTCCAAGTACAAAGGCAAAGAAGGCGAAGCTCCCCGTCTCAACAAGCTGGGTACCGGCGCATGGGAGAAACTGAAAGACCGTACCAAGACCAAGATTAAGGATATAGCCCGCGACCTGATAAAGCTCTATTCGCAACGGCGCGAGGAGAAAGGTTTTCAATACAGCCCCGACAGTTTCCTGCAACGGGAGCTGGAAGCGTCTTTCATTTACGAGGATACCCCCGACCAAAGCAAGGCGACCGCCGACGTAAAGGCGGATATGGAAAGCGCCCGCCCCATGGACCGGCTGGTATGCGGCGACGTAGGCTTCGGCAAGACCGAGGTTGCCGTGCGTGCCGCTTTCAAGGCGGTGGCGGACAACAAGCAGGTGGCCGTCCTCGTTCCCACCACCGTTCTTGCCTATCAGCATTTCCAGACTTTCAAGGAGCGCCTGAAAGGCCTGCCCTGCCGTGTGGAATATCTGAGCCGCGCCCGGACGGCGGCACAGGCCAAGGCCGTTGTCAAGGGTCTTGCGGACGGTGAGGTGAATATCCTTATCGGTACCCACCGCATTTTGGGTAAAGACGTTAAGTTCAAAGACCTCGGCTTGCTGATTATCGACGAAGAACAGAAATTCGGTGTCTCCGTCAAGGAGAAGCTCCGCCAACTGAAAGTGAACGTGGACACCCTGACCATGACCGCCACGCCCATTCCCCGTACCTTGCAGTTCTCCCTGATGGGCGCGCGCGACTTGAGCGTCATCCAGACACCGCCGCCCAACCGTTATCCCATTCAGACGGAAGTGCATACTTTCAGCGACGATATCATCACCGATGCCATCAATTTCGAAATGAGCCGCAACGGGCAGGTGTTCTTTGTAAACAACCGTATCTCCAATCTCTCCGAACTGAAAGCGATGATAGAGCGCAACATTCCCGATTGCCGTGTCTGCATCGGTCACGGGCAAATGGAACCCGCCGAACTGGAAAAGATTATTCTCGACTTTGTCAACTATGATTATGACGTATTGCTCGCCACTACCATCATTGAGAGCGGTATCGACATACCGAACGCCAATACCATCATCATCAACCAGGCGCAGAATTTCGGCTTGAGCGACCTGCACCAGATGCGCGGCCGTGTGGGGCGCAGCAATAAAAAGGCTTTCTGCTATTTGCTGGCTCCCCCCTTGTCCTCGCTTACGCCGGAAGCCAAACGCCGCTTGCAGGCCATCGAGAACTTCTCCGACTTAGGTAGCGGCATCCATATCGCCATGCAGGACCTTGACATTCGCGGCGCGGGTAATATGCTCGGCGCAGAGCAAAGCGGCTTCATTGCCGACCTGGGTTACGAAACCTATCAGAAGATATTGTCCGAAGCCGTGCACGAGCTGAAGACCGACGAGTTTGCCGACCTCTATGCCGACGAGCTGAAAGGCGACGGTACTATCAGCGGCGAGCAATTTGTAGACGAATGCCAGGTGGAGAGCGACCTTGAGCTGTTGCTGCCCGCCACCTATGTCACCGGCAGCAGCGAGCGTATGTTGCTCTATCGCGAACTGGACGGCCTGACGCTGGACAAGGACGTGGATGCTTTCCGCGCCCGTCTCGAAGACCGTTTCGGACCTATCCCCCCCGAGACGGAAGAATTGCTCCGTATCGTTCCCCTGCGCCGTCTTGCGGCACGTCTGGGAACGGAAAAGGTGTTCCTCAAAGGCGGCCGCATGACGCTGTTCTTTGTTTCCAATCCGGACAGTCCTTACTATCAGAGTCAGGCTTTCGGCAAAGTCATTGCCTACATGATGAAATACACCCGTCGTTGCGACCTGCGGGAGCAGAATAACAAGCGGAGCATGGTGGTGAAAGACGTCACTACCGTGGAAGAGGCTGTGGCGGCGTTACAGGAGATTGTGGCGATGCAGGTGGAAGAATAGGTCAGTCTGTTGTTGCTTTGATATATATTTTGTGTGACCCTCTGCCCGTATGGCCGATTCCGCTTTCGGGCATTTCGCTCCACTGTTTCAGCTCTTGTGCGGCGGCGTTGCGTAGTAGTCCTGTCAGTTCGCAGTAGTCACCTACTTTCAGCAACGGATGCGACTCTAAATAGTCATGCGCCAGTTTCAGCCGTTGTCCGGCGGTGTAGCGTGAGGAGGAGTGCCGGAACTTCCATTTAGAGCGGTCCAGTATGCAACTTCGTCCTGTTTCGTAGATGAAATCCTTGTCTGCACGGAAGTTGATGTTGTCTACACAGATACTGCTTACGTTACGTTTTTGTCCGCCCTGTTCGGCGCTTTCCCGTTCAAAACCTTCGCGCAACCCTAACGAGGGAGTGAATACACCCAGTCCGTCCACCTTCACCGAGTGTCCTTCGCCCATTTCACGGGCTATGGCCTGGGTGAGTGATTTTACCAGTCCGATGATGTCGCCGGGAGTAAAGGTACTGGCGTAGTTGATGCGTTGGGCAAGGTAGTCCAAATCTACCTGTCCCCAAATCTTGATACGGGGGAAGAGTATTTTTTCACCGTCTTCGTTGGGAAGATTAGAGGTCTGCATTTGATATTCTGCCATGATGTTTTTTGTTGTTTACGGGTTGATAATTCGGTGATGGATGTCCGTCCTGCATGGGGCTAAGGAAGAAGTGGCATGGGGTAGGGACGAAAGTAGGCGGACTTGCTTACCAGGGAGACTTAACCTATGCTTTAAACTGTATCTTCAGTTTAAAGATATGTATCTTTAGGCTGGAGATGGCGGTCTTTAACCTAAAGATGTTCATCTTGAGCGTAAAGATACGGCTTATTTCCTATATGAGCAAGCCTTTCTCCTAAGAAGTGAGTGTTTGAAAACGGGAGTGTGGATGTTTCTTTATGGATAGCTGACGGTTAGCTGTTGGATAGCGGTCTTTGAGAAAATTGGGAAGGAAAAACTTTTTTTTATTGAAGTATCTTCTCTATCTTTGTGTCAGTATGGATGATGAAACATAAAAGGCTGTGAAGAAGTATAAACAACAAGAAAATAAACCCTTGCAAGTATGTGAGCCCGTAGCGGCTTATCAGAAACAAGATACTAATGTTTACCAAATTCCGGAACATGAGTTGGCATCTGTCATGCGGGCAAAAGAGCAATATGCTCGCGGAGAATATATCACGCATGAAGAACTGGAAAAGCTGGTAGAAGAATGGCTGGGCTGAAAATTATTTGGTCTGAGGAAGCGGTGCAATGTTTTCATCAAATATCTTCGTTTTATTGTTCCCAAGCGGGAAATTCGGCTTATGTGCGTAAATTACTTCAAATGATAACAGGCACATTACGGTTGGTATCTTCTTATCCTTATATGTATAGGGCGGCATCAGCTCCTGATACCCGTGTTTTTGTATGCGAATATTTTAGAATTTATTATAGTGTTCATTCAGATTATATTTTAGTGGAGTCAATTTTTGACACAAGACAAGACCCGATAAAAGATTTGTATCAATAGTGTTCATTGCTTGGATAAGTGAAATCTTATAAACTTTTCTGATAGTTTTCAATAATTTTCATGGCTTCTTCTCTTATTTTGTTCCAACCAACGCTGTTTGAATACTTTCAGACAATAGGCTGATAGCAAGGTAGTATAAGAATCTTTATTGAAAGGGTGATAGGTAAGTTTGGCTTTTACAGATGTTTCCATGGCATTAAGTAATTCGGACAGATGGAAATAGCCGGTAGCGGGTTCTTCTAACAGTATTCGACTTTGCATCTTTTTATATGTCTGTAAGATGGAAGATACAGATAGTGTTTTTAGTAGCCAACTCCTTACGCTTAATAAGATATGGCAATTATTGGCTTCTTCTCTATTTCCCGTACAGCTTGTCAATCAAGTCTTTCCGTCCTATCCGCCGCAGTTCATTGATGATATTTCTCCGTTCTTCGGGTTTGTACCAAAAGAAGAACTGACGCTGCGCCAGTTTCTCGCGTTGTGTCTTGGCGCTGAACACGGGTTCCAGGGTATAGGGGTGGAAACCTGTGTACCACGCTTCGGTGGCGACGGTCATGGGAGTAGGAGTAAAGTCCTGTACCTGCTCCAGATGAAAGTCCAGACGCTTGGTGATGACGGCAAGTTCCGCCATGTCCTCTTCCTTACAGCCGGGGTGGCTGGAGATGAAGTAGGGGATGAGCTGCTGCCGCAGGCCTTCTTCACGATTGATTCGGTCGAATATCTTTTTGAACTCTCCGAACTGGCTGAACGGCGGTTTGCGCATGATGTCGAGCACACGCTCCGAGGTGTGTTCCGGCGCGACTTTAAGGCGGCCGCTTACATGACGGGCTATGAGTTCGCGGGTATATTCCTGCGTGCTTTTGTTGGTTTTGGGGTCTTTGCTTTGGTGCAGCAGCAAGTCGTAGCGCACACCGCTGCCTATGAATGACTTTTTGATGCCCGGCAGACTGTCTACGGCATGATAAATATCGAGCAGCGGGCTGTGGTCTGTGTTCAGGTTAGGGCATACTTTGGGGTGGATGCACGACGGGCGTTTGCATTTCTTGCATACGGCTTCATCGCGTCCCCGCATCTTGTACATATTGGCGGAGGGGCCGCCCAAATCACTGAGATACCCTTTGAAGTCCGGTAATTCCATTACGGCCTTTACTTCCTTCAAGATGCTTTCCTTGCTGCGGCTGACGATAAACTTGCCCTGATGCGCCGAGATGGTACAGAAAGCGCAACCGCCGAAACATCCGCGATGGATGTTGACGGAGAACTTAATCATATCGTATGCGGGTATACGCTTTCCCTTGTATTTGGGATGTGGAAGGCGGGTATAGGGGAGGTCGAAAGAACGGTCGAGTTCCGCTTCCGTCAGGGGCGGGTAAGGCGGATTGACAACGACGGTTTGCCTGCCTACGGTCTGCAGGATGCGCGATGCGGCGTATTTATTGCTCTCTTCTTCGATATGGCGGAAATTGGCGGCCTGTTTCTTCTTGTCTTTCAGGCATTCTTCGTGCGAGAAAAGGGTGATGTCCCCTTCCTGCGGCTGCACTTCTTTAGTAAGATAAGCCAGTTGGGGGATGTCGAGAATAGGTTGCTGCCGCTTTAATCTTCTTACAAGCTCCACAATGGGTTTCTCACCCATACCGTACGTCAACGCATCGGCGCCGCTGTCCGCAAGAATGCTGGGACGCACGCGGTCTTGCCAATAGTCGTAATGCGTCAGCCGGCGCATGCTCGCTTCGATACCGCCCAATATGACGGGCACATCGGGATATAGTTTTTTAAGGATTTGGGTATAGACAATCGAGGGATATTCGGGGCGCATGTCCGGACGTGCGTCGGGAGTATAGGCATCATCGCTGCGCAGACGTTTGTTGGCGGTGTATTTATTGACCATACTGTCCATACAGCCTGCACTGACGCCGAAGAAGAGGCGGGGGCGCCCCAGTTTCTTAAAATCCCGTAAGTCGTCTCGCCAGTTGGGTTGGGGAATAATCGCCACACGCAGTCCTTCCGCTTCGAGTATGCGCCCTATGACGGCTGCCCCGAACGATGGATGGTCTACATACGCGTCACCGCTGAACAAAATAACGTCCAGTTCATCCCACCCGCGAAGTTCCACTTCTTTCTTGGTTGTAGGCAACCAATCAGTCAGTCTGTATTCTTTCATGGGTGCAAAGATACGGAAAGTTTTAATTACTTACAGAACTGCACCAGCATTTCCTCTCCGTCATAAATCTCACGGAAGCCGATTTGCTGTTCGGCGAGATACTCCTTGAGGTCATTAAAGGCGGTTGCGTCGTCCATAATGATTTCCAGTTTCTCGCCTTTCCCGGCTTCGCACATGGCCTTTACGGCGGGGATGAGAGGGCTGTAAAGCTTCTGTCCGCGTGTGTCGATGGTTTTCATTTATCTTCTTCCTCTTCTATGGTTTCTTGCCGGGAAAGCCATTGCAGGTAGAGCTTGATAAGCTGCTGCAGCCCGAAGGCTTTCATGTTGTTGTGATAGATAACGTCGATGCAGAGGTCGAGCAGGTCTTTACTGTCTTCTTCCTGAGCGGCGATGAGGGAACGGATATTCAGCTTGAGCTTGTCGAGCACGGTTTCGTCCACGATGCCGTTGCTGTCGATGAGATGACGGAAGAGGCCGTATTTCTCGATGGTGGCGAGATTCTCTTCCGATATTTCCAGGTTGCGGGTTCCGCTGGGATTGGCTTGTATAGTGTACATGGCGTTAATGTTTTAATGATTAATGTTTAGTAATCGATGTTTTCTGTAAAAGCAAAGATAAGTTTTTCACCACAGATTATGCATATTTCCACAGATTATTTATCAAGATTGTCGTTATTATCTGTTCATACCCGTATTATCTGCCGTAAAGAAGTGCAGTATGGATGCCATAACCGCCGTTCTGTTTGCTTCTTCCCGAATGCTTTCAAAGGGAAATGACATGACGAAAGTACGGTAGTCGTTACCTTTATAGGCTATGGCGGCCGGTTGGTTCCCGTCTGTATAGGTCATGACGGGAAAAGCGGTTGCCATAGGCAGGATACAGTCGGGGGCCGTTACGGGATAGGCCTGCTCGTTGGGCAGACGGGGGATGCTGAGGCTGCGCCCCAAGCCTTGTATGCCGATTTGCCCGCCGGATGTCTGTAAACTGTTACCGAAGCGGTATTTCAGAACGTTTTGGGTAAATTCCCGGTTGCCTTGCGAATCGTTCATGTCGCTGCCTATGTAGGCGCCGCTGACCAACAGGTTGCCGCCCGACCGGCAGTAGGCTGCCAAGGCGCGCTGCATGGGCGAGGAGAAAGTTTTGTAATAGGCTGTCCGTGACAGGTTGCCGTCCGCTTTTTCCAATCCCAGAATATAGTCCGCTATCGGATAGTCTTCCAATGCCACACTGCCACTTTCCACAGCTTCGTCACTGCATGAAGTGAAGCTGTAGCCGCCTGCCGCCTGTATGGCTTTGCCATGCATAAAGGGGTAGTCGAAGGTGTTCCCGGCTATTTTCATGCCTTCATATTCATTGCCGCTTTCTCCCAAACGTTTTCCGGCTTCTTTACGGTTGAAGTTCTGCTGGATGCCGCAGAGGGATATATCGTATAGATAAGGTACGCCGGGGTCTTGAACCATGTCAAATCCCGCTTCGTCGGGCGTGTTTACCACAGCGGGACCACTGATGCGGTCGAAGCCGTTGATGATAAGTACACGCGCCTTTTCGTGTTCGGACTTGTAGGCCGCGAGGATTTCGGACGGGAAGCTTTCTCCACCCCGGTTCACTGCCGTTACTTTGAAAGAATAGACGATGCCCGGTTCTATCTTTACGGTATGGAACGGATTGTTTACACGTACGCCGTTGTCAAATCCGCCCCGTCCGATACGTGTGTAGACAATGTATTCGCGGGGTGTGGCGGTGGGTTCCAGTGGGTCGTTCACTCCTTTCCAGGAAAGCTCCAGCGTATTTTTCTTCTTGCCGAAGCGGATGGCGAAATTGCTGACGGGCAAGGGCTGCACAACGTATTCTTTCTTATGCTGCGTGCAGATATATTGCAGGATGGATTTGTACAGGGCGCGGCTGGCCGTGAACTTGAAATTGGGGTCGTGTCCCAAACGCATGTCCGCAAAGTTCTGGTGCGAGAGAATCTCCACGATTGCGGAAGGAACGGCGGGTAGGCGGGTTTCGCTGTAATTGCGGTTCCACATGCTGCGGCGTGTCCAGTCCGTATTGAAAATGGAACGGATGTCTTGCCGCAAGCGGGTGAGGAACAGGTCGGCAAGGTCGCGCGAGGCGTAACGGTCTGTTCCCGCCGCCAATTCGCCGTTATTGAAATCGGTGGTATAGATGCCGAGTGTTCCTACGATCCGGTCGTCGGTCTTGAAGCCGGCATCGCTGTGCAGTGCCATGCTCATTTCAAACGGTACTCCCAATCCCTGTTCGCCGGGATTGAATACGGAGCCGCCCGACAGATAGTTGATGGCACGCGAACGTACATTGATGTCGTCCGAGAGGTCGTCCTTGCCTTTGTATCCGGCATATACGGGATAGGGCATACCCGCCCATTGCGCGGAGTAACGGGCGCCTTCCAGATAGCGGGGCAGACCGCTGGTTTTGCCGTCGCGCGCAATGTTGCCCATGCCGCCGCCGAAACGTACGGCATCGGCGCATACCACTCCTTTCTCCCGGCTTTCATTGCTCAATACCACCATACCGTAGTCATTGCTTCCTTTGTCGAAAGTAAAAGTACCGAGGTATACCCATGTGCCGCCGCCAATGCGCTGGTTAACTTTAAACTCTGTGACACCGCCGTTGTGGAATACGAGGTATTTGGCATCGCTCACGCTGTTCGGCAGGCTCTGATAGGAAACGTATACGGCGTATTCTCCGGTTTCCGGAATATCGGGAACCCACTCGGCGAAGGCTTTGTTTTTCTTCTTTTCGGTCTGCGCGAAGCGTGCCGTGCCGTCAAGGAAAGGATTTTCTCCTTCCGCATAGATGCGCTTCCGCTGTGCAAATCCCGGCAGAGAGGTCTTTTCCCAACGTGCTTTCCTGCTTTTCACTTCGAGATAGAGGGAGTTTGTACCGTTCCGGTTGCCGTCGTTGTCTACGATGATTTCCCGTTTCTGCGTGTCGCGTTCGCGAGGGGTGAATACGTTGGCTCCCGCATTTTCCAGCATCGGGATGAGGTAGGGGAGGATGAACGATTGCGTGAATTGGTCTTCGGAGGTACAGAACAGGCGGGGACGCTGCCAGCCCCATTTGTCCTTGCTGTTGATGTAGTACCTTCCGTGACTTTGCCACAGGGCGATGTGCCGTCCTTCCAGTCCCCGGGTTATTTCAAAGGGACGGGATGCGCGGGTCACCCAGGGGGCGCCTTTGTAATGTATGTCCGTAAACAGGCGGTTTTTATCTTTCTTTCCGTTTCTGTATGCGTTGGGGATAAGGTCGCCGATGGAACGTCCGCCGGTAAAGACGGTGATGTCGAAATAGGTAACGGGGCCGGGGAGTATCTTCTTGATGTCCCGGTAAGTCTTTTCCACCGTTTCAGGCCGGAAGGGCTGGTAAGAGAATTTATCATCGGCATAGATGCTGATGGTTTTTCGGCGGAAGTCTACGCGTACGCTGTCGAGCCGGCATGTACCGATATTGACATCGGCAGGGGCATATGCTTGGAAGAAGGTTTGCAACCGCTCCCGGACGGCCTGTTCTATTTCTTGTGAAAAGAGGGAAGTAACTCCTGCCGACAGGAGCAGTATGGATAAATATAGCTTTCTCATATTCAATAGTTAAGTACCGTACAAAAATACACAAAAAAAGAGTGGGAAGTTCATCGCTTCCCACTCTCTTATCGCTATTTAGTAAACATTTACAGCGGAATGTATTCTACGAATGCTTCCATGGCTTCGTAAGATGCCAGACCCAAGCTGTCGTACAGTGCGGCTGTACCGCGGTTACGGTCTTCACTGCGCTGCCAGAACAGGCGCTCGTCGTTACCGAGGAACGGTGCGCTTTCCATCTGGCTTTGGTGCTTCAGGATGGAGTTACGTTTGGCACGTAATTCCTCGGGACTGATGGGCACCGCCATTTCGATGTTTTCAATTTCCCATTCTGCCCATGCGCCGCGGTACATCCAGATGCGGCAGTCTTTCAGCCATTTGGCGCCTTCTTCCTTTTCAAGGTCGATAGCTGCAAATACGGCATCCGTACAAACACGGTGTGTTCCGTGCGGGTCGGCAAGGTCACCGGCAACAAAGATTTGGTGGGGTTTCACTTCGCGCAACAGGTTGCGTACGATTTCCACATCGGCTTCGCTGATAGGGTTCTTCTGAATCTTACCCGTTTCATAGAACGGCAGGTCGAGGAAGTGGCAGTGATCCAACGGGATATTGTTATAAGTACATGCCGTACGCGCTTCGCCGCGACGAATCAGCCCTTTGATGGTCAGGATATCGCGGGTATCCATATCGCCGTCTTTCTTATCTTTCAGATAGTTGCGGATTTCGGTGTATTTCTCGTTGATGACCTGGTCTTCGCTGTTGTTGAAGAGCTGGTTGAAGCCGTTGATGAAGTGCAGGAAGCGGATTACTTCTTCATCGCCTACGGCAATGTTACCGGAAGTCTCGTATGCCACATGCACGTCATGTTTCTGCTCTACCAGACGGCGGATAGTACCGCCCATAGAGATGACGTCATCATCCGGGTGCGGAGAGAATACAACGACACGTTTGGGATACGGTTTAGCGCGTTCGGGACGATAGGTGTCGTCTGCGTTCGGCTTGCCGCCCGGCCAACCGGTGATGGTATGCTGCAGGTCGTTGAAAATCTTGATATTTACGTTGTATGCAGAGCCGTAAAGGGCAAGCAGTTCACTCAAACCGTTTTCGTTGTAGTCTTTGTTGGTCAGCTTCAGAATCGGTTTTCCGGTCAGTTGGCACAACCAGACGATGGCGCTGCGAATCAGCTTGTCGTTCCATTCGCAGGAAGTTACCAGCCAGGGACGTTGGATACGTGTCAGGTTGGCGGCTGCCGAAAGGTCGATGGCGATATGGGCATTGTTGTGCGTTTGCAGGTAAGATGCGGGGATTGTATCTGTTACGTTGCCTTCTACGCACTCTTTTACCATTTTGGCCTTTTCTTCACCCCATGCCAGCAGATATACTTTCTTGGCCGAGAGAATTGTGGCTACACCCATTGTGATGGAACTTACCGGAGTGCTTTCAATGCTTCCGAACATCTTGGACGCTTCGTTGCGTGAGTCGCTGTCCAGCAAAATCAAACGGGTGGTGGAGTTCAGGCGCGAACCCGGTTCGTTGAAACCGATGTTGCCGACACGTCCGATACCCAATACGGCTACGTCGATACCGCCGAAGCTTTCGATGCGTTGCTCGTACAAGCGGCAATATTCGAAAATGGTGTCTTTGGCGATAGTACCGTTGGGGCTGAATACGTTCTGCATGTCAATGTCCACGTGGTCGAGCAGCATTTCCTTCAATGCGTTGAGGTTGCTGTTGACTGCGTCCGAAGCCAGCGGATAATATTCGTACAGGTTGAATACCACTACATTGCGGAAACTCAGTCCTTCTTCCTTATGCATACGCACGAGGGCTGAATAGACATTGCGTGGCGAGTTACCGCCGGCCAGCGCCAATACGCAGAAACGTCCGGCTTTCTGCTTGTCACGAATCACTTGTGCGATATCCAAAGCAATCTGGTTGGCTCCTTCTTCGGGAGACTCGTAAATGTCTGTCGGAATTTTTTCGAGACGTGTCAGTACCGATCGCTCGAAAGCGTTCTCAGGTCGATAGTACCTGGGGGATACTCTGTTCAGAGTAATTTGAGAACTAAGATTGGTTTTCATACAATAATTGGTTATTAATAAATGATTAAAGCTGTTCGCTTGTTCAAAACTTAACAAAAATACGAAAAACAAAGTTCATTCGCATTATGTTGAAATAAATTTTATGATAAAGTATCGGTTTCAGGCACTAATTTGCCCATTGCCCATACCGCTCTGATTTTCAAATCTTCGTCCATTACGATAATGTCGGCGTCTTTTCCTTTCTGGAGCGAACCCTTACGGTCGTATACGCCCATAATGCGAGCCGGTGTTTCGGACACCATACGCACGGCGTCCGCCAATGGTATGTCAGCCTTCTGTACCATTGTGCGTATCAGGCGGTCCATCGTTGCCACGCTGCCGGCAAGGGCGGAGTGGTCGGCCAGCTTGCATACGCCGTCCTCGATGATGACACGCGGGTCGAAAGCTTCCTTGCTGTCGCTGGCGGCACATGCCAGAGCATCGGTGATGGCGCACATCCGTTCCACGCCTTTTATCTTGTAGACCAGGCGCAGGATTGTGGGCGGTACGTGGATGCCGTCGGCCACTACTTCCACGGTCATGTCGTCCATGAGGTAGATGCTCTCCACGGTACCTTCGTATTTATATTCACGGCGTTTATGGAATCCGGGCATCGCGTTGTAGAAGTGCGTGGCATGCGTATATCCGGCTTCATAGGCGGTGCGTATATCTTCAAATTCGGCTTGGGTATGGGCTACCGAGGCCAAGATGCCTTTTCCGGTGATGTATTTACCGAACTGCATGGCTCCGGGTAATTCGGGAGCGGCGTCCCAACGCTTGATGCAGTGCCAGTTTTCTACGATGGGGATATATTCGTTGGGGTCGGGGTTCTTGATGTTCTCGGGCATCTGTCCGCCGGCCATCGCCATGTTCAGATAGTGGCCTTCGAGGTGCAGACCCAGTATCGGGCTGTCTTTTTCCGCCATCATCTTCGTACAAGTCTCTGCCGCCTGTTCAATCATCGGTACGGTAGAAGAGGACAGGGTGGGGAATATGCTGGTGGTTCCGTATTTCATGTGAGTTTTGACCGCACCGCGAAAAGCGTCTTCGGTACATTCCATAAAGTCGCGTCCGCCGCCGCCATGTGCATGGATTTCTACACCGCCGGGCAGTACATACATTCCTTTTACATCAATCAGTTGTGCGCCGATAACGGCAAGGTCGCAATTGGTTACTTCTAAAATTTTCCCGTCTCTGATGAGTACGGAACCATCCTTGAGCCAACCTTGCGGGGTCAGGATGCGTGCGTTGATAAGTTGAGTCAACATAGGATTTAGGGGTTAGTGTTAATAAATTAATTGTTTCAGTCGTCAGACATCGTTTCAAAGGACAAAAATAACTACTTTTTGGGTAAGATGCACTCCATGCATTTAGGTATTTTCATTAAATACTCTAAAATTTGATGCGTAATGTTTAAAGAAATACCTATTTAATATCTTTTAATCGGGATGACGGTCAGCGAAAACTTTAATTTCGTTACTTTGAAGAAAATAGGAATTAAAGAGAGTTAGAGGGAGTTGTCACTCCTTAATAAGACGAATCAGGAGTTTAAACAGTAAATAGCTAAGTATGATTGAGCAATTAAACCGATTAGATGATTAACCGATTAGATAATTAACTGATTAGACAAATTCTAAGCCTGAAGGGCTTTTATCTCTCAGCCCGGGGTAACACCCCGGGAATGCGAATATGATTACCATTGCGCCCTGTAAGGGCAAAATTTGATATTCAAAGATTTTGCCATTATAAGGCGTGAGTGCAGAGAACATTTATTCCCGGGGTGTTACCCCGGGCTGAGAGATAAAAGCCTTTCAGCCTTAGGCTACTCTATTATTAACTCTTGATTCGCATTAATAATAAAAACGATTGATTATGAAAACATGGAAAGCAGAAGCCGCCATTATTGCTGTCGGTATGGTTTTGTTGGGAGTGGTAATAAAATGGGGTATAAACGATTTTATAGATAAGGAGCGCATTGTCAGCGTAAAAGGACTGGCTGAGATGGAAGTCCCCGCCGATAAGGTAATATGGCCTTTGATGTATAAGGATATCGGGAACGACCCGTCTTTGCTTTATGCCAATATGGAGCAGAAGAACAAAGTTATTGTGAAGTTTCTGGAAAGTAACGGCATCGCTAAAGAAGAAATCAGCATTGCTCCGCCCGAAGTGATAGACATGCAGGCCGAACGTTACGGGAACCGTGATATAGCTTATCGGTACAATGCCACATCGGTCATTACGGTCACTTCAAAGAATGTAGACAAGGTGCGGAAGTTGATGTCGGAACAAGCCGAGCTGCTGAAACAGGGTATTGCCATCAGCGGGGGCGATTACCGCTATAACGTGGTATACGAGTTTACGGGCTTGAATGACGTGAAACCGCAAATGATAGAAGAAGCTACGAAGAATGCCCGTGCCGCAGCCGAGAAGTTTGCGAAAGACTCGGACAGCAGTCTGGGTAAGATACGGAATGCTTCGCAGGGACAATTCTCCATTTCGGACAGAGATGCCAATACACCTTATATTAAAAGCATACGCGTAGTGACTACCGTGAACTATTATCTGAAACGATAGTGAAAGAATCCGCATCTTTCCATGCGGGAAACTTGTTTCTGAATGCTTGCAGCGCGGAAAGTTCGAGGGGTACGGTGGCTGCCCCTTCTTCATTGTCGGGTACCTGAGCCATCAGTTCGCCCTTATATGAGTAGATTGCGCTGCCGCCGTCGTAAGGGAGTCGATTACCGTCTTTACCGACACGGTTTACGCCGCAGACGTAACTTATGTTCTCCAGCGCACGCGCTTGCAAAAGAATGTCCCAGACTTTTCGCCGGGGTACAGGCCAGTTGGCGACGTAAATCAACAGGTCGTATCCGTTGTTTACATTCCTGCTCCATACCGGGAAACGAAGGTCGTAGCAGACAAGCAACAGTATGTTCCAGCCCCGGTAAGGGATTACGGTACGGCGATTGCCCGCCGTGAAATGTTCCGTTTCGTTGCCCATGCGGAACAAGTGCCGCTTGTCGTAAAAATAGGCTTCTCCTTCGGGAGTGAGGAAAAAGGCGCGGTTGTAATAGGCGGGATGTTCGCGGGATAATGGATTATCTTCGGATGAAACGGAGTTTTCTTCGCAGGAAATGTAGCTTCCGGCGATGGCTATCCGGTATTCAGACGCCCATTGGCGCAGCGTGGTGATGGTGTCGCCCGTTACCGGTTCCGCCAGTTTATCGGTATTCATGCTGAATCCGGTAGAGAAAGTCTCCGGCAAAACAACAATCTCCGCCGCTCCGCGAAGTGTTTCCAGCTTTTCGCGAAGACGACGGAGATTGTCTTGTTTATTTTCCCAAGCAATATCCGTTTGCAGGATACTGACACGTAGTCGGTTCATTGTGACGAACGGTTGTCGGAAACCGTTTTTTTAAATCGTTCCGATTGAGAAGTTTTCGGGAATCTTTCCATGAAAGTCCTTGAAATAGAGTTTTATCTCATGCATATCCTTTTCAAAATCTCCCGTCGGCATTATTGCCTTGGTGGAAGTTATGGTCTTGGAAGGATAATCTATACCGATGAGCATGATGGGAACTTGCGCTTTCAATGCAATGAAGTAAAATCCCTTTTTCCAGTTAGGGTTGGGTTTACGCGTTCCTTCCGGGGTGATGGCCAAATGGAACTGTTTGCTTTCGGCAAATTTGTTGGCCATCTGGTCTACCAAGGAAGTATTCCGGTTCCGGTCTACCGGTATACCGCCGACGGCTTTGAATATCAATCCCAAAGGAAAGAAAAACCACTCTTTTTTCATCATGAAGCTGGTCTTCCGTCCGATGGCGCCGTAAAACAGTTTGCCGATAAATAAATCCCAGTTGGATGTATGCGGTGCCGCGCAGATGATGCATTTGTCATAGTTGGGCACTGTTACATTTGTTTTCCAGCCTAACAGGCGATAATAGATAAAACTATATAGTCTTTTCTTCATTCTTATTATTTAAGTTTGCCGATAGCTTCAATAATCTCGTCTACTTTTGCGTTAAAATCAGAACGGAATTTTTTGTAGTAACCTTTTACATTTCCCGGTTCGGTGTGGCTGATGCGGCTGATGAATTCATCTTGCATTTTCAGAATCTCACTCATTAGCTCGTCGGCTTTCTTCTTGTCTGTTCCGGGTACATACAGGCTGTTCACAAGACATTCGGTGAATAACTCACCGGCGATATAGTTGACGTTCTTCTTCAATACTTTTCTACTTGCCATAATCTTTACTTTTTATGTGAATAAATTGAATTATTTTCGGTAAAGATAGTGTTTTTCTCAATGACTGGAGAGGAAAAATGGGATTTTATGTGTTTTTAATGAGAAGTAGTTCGTAGAATAATTCTACATTTGTGGAGATTTTCTACAATGCAAGTGTGGAAGATGAATGTGACGGGGATACTTTATGCGTATGCTTATAGCTGATAACTAAACTATTATATAACAAATATAGCCTTTGTTGTGTTTTGGCATCGCGTTTGCTTTGAAAAGAGAAACAGGGTTAATTTTAATAAACAAACAAGCATGAGACTATTTTTTACGAAAAGAGAATTAAAGCTGAGAAAGAAAAGGGTAATAATGATGATAGCCTGTATGGCGGTACTGCTTGCCGGTTATCTGATATTGACCTGGCCGAAGAAAGTTCAGCCGGAAGCGCCCACTGTGATTGTGGAGCCTGCCGAAGTTGGTGATGTGGAAATTTTTGGCGAATATGTAGGCCGTATTCGCGCGCAGCAGTTTGTAGAAGTTCGTGCGCGCGTAGAGGGATACCTGGAGAGTATGCTTTTCGCCGAAGGTAAGTATGTAACAAAGAATCAAGTCTTGTTTGTCATCAATCAGGACCAGTACCGTGCAAAGGCTGATAAGGCCCGCGCGCAGTTGAAGAAAGACGAGGCGCAGGCGTTGAAGGCCAAACGTGACCTGGAGCGTATTCGCCCTTTGTATGCGCAGAATGCCGCCAGCCAATTGGATTTGGATAATGCGCAGGCCGCTTATGAAACCGCCGAGGCTTCCGTTTCCATGAGCCAGGCCGATTTGGATCAGGCGGAACTGGAACTGGGGTATACAATCGTGCGTTCCCCCTTGTCGGGACATATCAGTGAAAGAAACGTGGACTTGGGAACATTGGTAGGTCCGGGAGCCAAATCGTTGCTCGCTACCGTGGTAAAGAGCGATACCGTATTGGTGGACTTCAGTATGACCGCATTGGATTATCTTAAAAGCAAGGAACGCAATATCGAGATAGGCCGTCAGGATTCTACCCGTTCCTGGCAGCCCAATATTACGATTACTTTGGCTGATAACACTGTCTATCCCTATAAAGGTTATGTAGACTTTGCCGAACCGCAAGTCGACCCGCAAACGGGTACATTCTCCGTTCGCGCCGAGATGCCCAATCCGAACAGGGTCTTGCTGCCAGGACAGTTTACGAAAGTGAAGCTGCTGCTGGATGTGCGCGAAGGTGCGGTAGCGGTTCCCCAAAAGGCGGTTACCATTGAAAAGGGCGGCGCTTATATCTATGTGATGCGCCGCGATTCTACGGTCGAGAAACGTTTCATCGAACTGGGACCGGAGTTTGGCAACAATATGGTTGTTGAGCGCGGACTGGTGGCGGGCGAGCAAGTAGTGACGGAAGGTTTCCACAAACTCACTCCGGGTATGAAAGTGCGTGCGCAGGCGGCGGTTCCAAAAGAGGAAGAAGAACAGCCGGCAGATTCCCTGAACAAGAAAGCCGTTTCCGAGAATAAAGCAAAGGATAACAACCTCTCAAAGTAATGACAGTATGAAAGTAAGTTTCTTTATAGACCGCCCGGTATTCTCGGCGGTGATATCGATTGTGATTGTAATTGTCGGTATCATCGGTCTGACGATGCTTCCGGTGGATCAATATCCGCAGATAACGCCGCCCGTCGTGAAAATCAGCGCATCCTATCCGGGAGCAAGCGCGCTGACCGTATCGCAAGCGGTGGCGACTCCTATCGAACAGGAAATAAACGGTACTCCGGGCATGTTGTACATGGAGTCCAACAGTTCAAACTCCGGCGGCTTTTCGGCAACGGTGACTTTTGATGTGTCTGCCGACCCCGATTTGGCTGCCGTAGAAATTCAGAACCGTGTGAAGTTGGCGGAAAACCGTCTGCCTGCCGAGGTTATCCAAAACGGTATCTCGGTGGAGAAGCAGGCGCCCAGCCAGTTAATGACCATCTGCCTGACTTCCAGTGACCCGAAGTTCGATGAAATCTATCTGAGTAATTTTGCTACCATCAACGTGCTCGACCTCTTGCGCCGTATTCCCGGTGTGGGCCGTGTGTCCAATATCGGAAGCCGTTACTATGCCATGCAGATTTGGGCTATGCCGGACAAGTTGGCGAACTTCGGTCTGACCGTGCAGGACTTGCAGAACGCATTGAAGGACCAGAACCGTGAGTCGGCTGCCGGCGTATTGGGACAACAGCCGGTGCAAGGCCTCGACATCACCATTCCTATTACGACGCAAGGCCGTCTGAGTTCCGCTAAACAATTTGAGGATATTGTGGTCCGTGCCAATGCTAACGGGTCTATCATCCGTCTCCGCGATGTGGCGCGCGTATCGCTCGAAGCCTCTTCTTACAGTACGGAAAGCGGTATCAATGGCGAAAACGCAGCTGTTCTCGGCATCTATATGCTTCCGGGAGCCAATGCCATGGAAGTGGCGGACAACGTGAAGAAGGCTATGGAAGAAATCAGCGCGAATTTCCCCGAAGGAATGAGCTACGAGATACCGTTTGATATGACTACTTATATTTCGGAGTCTATTCACGAGGTATATAAAACATTGTTCGAGGCGTTGATTCTTGTGGTATTGGTGGTGTTCCTCTCGTTGCAGAGCTGGCGTGCCACTTTGATTCCAGTTGTCGCGGTGCCCATATCCTTGATCGGTACTTTCGGCTTCATGCTGATTTTCGGCTTCTCGCTGAATATCCTGACTTTGCTGGGATTGATTCTCGCTATCGGTATCGTGGTGGATGATGCCATTGTGGTGGTGGAGAATGTGGAACATTTAATGGAAACGGAAAAACTCTCGCCCTATGAGGCCACTAAGAAGGCTATGAGTGGTTTGACGGGCGCTTTGATTGCCACTTCATTGGTGCTCTGCGCCGTATTCGTTCCGGTGAGTTTCCTAAGCGGTATCACCGGGCAGTTATATCGCCAGTTTACCATCACTATTGCGGTATCCGTATTGCTTTCTACGGTTGTGGCGCTGACGCTCAGTCCTGTGATGTGCTCGCTTATCCTGAAACCCGGTAGCGGAAAGAAAAAGAATATCGTGTTCCGTAAGATTAATGAATGGCTGAATATCAGCAATCATAAATACATAGGCGTCATCAGTCGTGTAATCAAACATCCCAGACGCTTGATGAGCGCATTCGGCATGGTGCTGATCGCTATCTTCATTATTCACCGTCTGATACCGACCAGCTTCTTGCCGGCCGAAGACCAGGGATACTTTAAGGTGGAGCTGGAACTGCCGGAAGGCGCTACACTGGAGCGTACCCGTATAGTGACCGATCGTGCGGTGAAGTATCTGGAAAAGAACCCGTATGTGGCTTATGTGCAGAACGTAACGGGTAGCAGCCCGCGTGTAGGAAGCAATCAGGCACGCAGTGAACTGACCGTTATCTTGAAACCTTGGGAAGACCGCAAGAATACTACCATTAACGAAATAATGGAGAAGGTGGAAAAGGACCTGACGGAATATCCCGAATGTAAAGTCTATCTTTCCACTCCGCCTGTGATTCCGGGATTGGGAACATCCGGCGGTTTTGAAATGCAACTCGAAGCTCGCGGTGAGGCTACCTTTGACAATCTGGTACAGGCAGCGGATACGTTGATGTATTATGCGCAGAAGCATAAGGAACTGACGGGACTTTCTTCTTCTCTGCAATCCGAGATTCCGCAACTCTATTTTGATGTGGACCGTGACAAGGTGAAGATGCTGGGTGTGCCGTTGGCGGATGTGTTCTCCACGATGAAAGCCTATACAGGTTCCGTATATGTAAACGACTTCAATATGTTCAACCGTATATATAAGGTGTATATCCAGGCGGAAGCTCCGTATCGTGAGCATAAGGAGAACATTAACCTGTTCTTTGTAAAGGCCGCCAACGGCGCAATGGTTCCGTTGACCTCGTTGGGTAATGCATCCTATACCACAGGCCCGGGTAGTATCAAACGTTTCAACATGTTTACCACTGCCGTTATTCGCGGTTCGGCTGCGCAGGGTTACAGTTCTGGCCAGGCGATGGAGATTATGGAACAGATAGCGCGTGAGCATTTGCCGGATAACATCGGTATCGAGTGGAGCGGACTTTCCTATCAGGAGAAGCAAGCCGGCGGGCAAACCGAATTGGTACTGACGCTGGTGTTCCTCTTTGTGTTCCTTTTCCTCGCTGCGCAGTACGAAAGCTGGACAGTGCCTATCGCAGTATTGCTTTCTTTGCCGGTAGCCGCTTTAGGAGCTTATTTGGGTGTTGCCGTCTGTGGGTTGGAGAATGATATCTACTTCCAGATTGGTTTGGTAATGCTCGTGGGACTTGCGGCGAAGAATGCCATCCTTATCGTAGAGTTTGCAAAGGTGCAGGTAGATAACGGGGGAGACTTGGTGCAGTCGGCCATTCATGCCGCCCAACTTCGTTTCCGTCCTATCTTGATGACTTCCCTTGCTTTCGTGCTGGGTATGCTTCCCATGGTACTGGCAAGCGGACCGGGGTCTGCAAGCCGTCAGGCAATCGGTACGGGAGTTTTCTTCGGAATGATTTTTGCCATTGTATTCGGTATTGTACTTGTACCGTTCTTCTTTGTCCTGATTTATAAGGCAAAGGCGAAAGTGCAGCACAAGATCAAGAAAGACTGATGATTATATTGTAAACGAATTCTGATTACATACTTATGAAAAGAAAAAAAATATATATACTTCTGTTGCTCACCTCGGTTCTTTTTGCATCGTGTAAGGTAGGTAAGAGCTATGTACGCCCCGAAATGGCGTTGCCCGACAGTCTGGCGCAACAGCAGGACAGTATCAGCATTGCCGATGAGCAGTGGCAGGCGGTTTATACCGATCACACCTTACGCAGTTTGATAGCCCGTGCGCTGGAGTATAACAAGGATATGCTCATAGCTGCGGCCCGTGTAAAGGAAATGGCGGCGCAGAAACGTATCAGTGTAGCCAATCTGCTGCCTCAGTTGAATGGAAAGATAGGGGCGGAACGTGAAGTTGAGAACTATGGCGGTCATAGCCGTGATGTAGGAAACAGCTATGAGGCCAAGGCACTTTTGTCGTGGGAACTTGACCTTTGGGGGAATCTGCGTTGGAAGAAAGTCGCTGCGGTTGCCGACTATCTGCAAAGTGTGGAGGCACAGCGTGCCCTGCGGATGACGATTGTTTCCGAAGTGGCGCAGGCGTATTATGAACTGGTGGCGCTTGATACCGAATTGGAGATTGTCCGTCAGACGCAGAAAGCCCGTGAGGAAGGCGTGCGTCTCGCAAGAATCCGTTTTGAGGGCGGACTGACTTCGGAGACTTCCTATCAACAGGCACAGGTGGAGTTGGCGCGTACCGCTACGCTTGTTCCGGATTTGGAACGCAAGATTTCCATAAAGGAGAATGACATCGCCTTTCTTGCCGGGGAGTTTCCTACGCGTATCGAACGTAGCCGTTTTTTACAGGAACTGGATGTACCGGAATCTTTGCCCGTAGGCTTGCCGTCAGATTTATTGGAGCGCCGTCCCGACATTCGTGCTGCAGAACAGCAACTTATAGCGGAACATGCCCGTGTAAAGGTAGCTTATACCAATATGTTTCCCCGTATTTCGCTTACCGGTCAGTTCGGTTTGGAAAGTGATGTCCTGTCCAACTTCCTTCAATCTCCTTATTCATTGCTGAATGGTGCGGTACTGACGCCGCTTTTCAATTGGGGAAAGAATCGGGCCGCGTTAAAAGCGCAGAAGGCTTCCTTTGAAGCCGAAGTACATAGCTATGAGAAGTCGGTGCTGAACGCTTTCAAGGAAGCTAAGAACGCGATAGTGGATTTCAACAAAATAAAGGAAGTGTATCAGTTGCGTCTCAAGTTGGAACGTTCAGCCAAAACGTACGTGGATTTAGCGCAGTTGCAATATATTAACGGTGTCATTAATTATATGGATGTTCTCGATGCCCAACGTGGATACTTTGATGCGCAAATCGGCGTCAGCAATGCCATCCGTGATGAACTGATAGCAGTAGTAAATGTTTATAAGGCGCTGGGCGGAGGCTGGCAGATAGAGGAATAAACCGTAAAGCTGTTTACAATAGAAACCAAGAGTGCTCTTGCTGGTTGCGGGAGTACTCTTGTTTTGTTTTAGCGCTCACTTTTAATTATTTCCCTTTTCGGTTTGCATTTCTTGCGGAAAAGAGCGAAATTTGCGACGCTTTTAAACGAAACTTTATTAACACCTTTAAATATTGAAGAGAAATGACTAAAAGTGCATTGCAAATTGCAAGGGCTGCCTATCAGCCCAAACTTCCGAAAGGGCTGAAAGGTACTGTAAAAGCAGTGGCCGGCGCGGCTACTCAGTCGGTTGCCGATCAGGAAGATATCAAAAAATTGTTCCCTAACACTTACGGAATGCCTTTGATTAAGTTCGAAACTACCGATGAGGCTGCTAACTTCCCCGCTATGAATGTGGGTGTTATCCTCTCCGGCGGTCAGGCTCCCGGTGGTCACAATGTGATTTCCGGTATTTTTGACGGTATCAAGAAGTTGAACAAAGACAGTAAACTGTATGGTTTTATCCTCGGCCCCGGTGGTTTGGTAGACCATAATTATATGGAACTGACTGCTGATATCATTGATGAATATCGCAATACCGGTGGTTTTGATATTATCGGTTCAGGTCGTACAAAGTTGGAAAAAGAAGAGCAGTTTGAAAAAGGTTTGGAAATCTTGAAAGAACTGAACATTAAAGCGCTGGTTATCATCGGTGGTGACGACTCTAATACAAATGCCTGCGTATTGGCTGAGTATTATGCTGCCAAGAATTGCGGCGTACAGGTTATCGGTTGTCCGAAAACTATCGACGGTGACTTGAAGAACGAAATGATTGAAACTTCTTTCGGATTCGATACGGCTTGCAAGACGTATTCTGAAGTAATCGGTAACATCCAACGTGACTGTAATTCTGCACGCAAGTACTGGCACTTCATCAAACTGATGGGACGTTCCGCTTCTCATATCGCTTTGGAATGCGCATTGCAGGTACAGCCTAATATCTGTATTATCTCCGAAGAAGTGGAAGCTAAGGATATGTCTTTGGATGATATCGTAACCGGCATCGCTCAGGTAGTGGCTAATCGTGCCGCACAGGGCAATAACTTCGGTACGGTTCTTATCCCCGAAGGTCTGGTTGAGTTCATCCCGGCTATGAAACGTCTTATTGCCGAACTGAATGACTTCTTAGCTGCCAATGCTGAAGAATTCTCTCAAATTAAGAAATCACACCAACGCGATTATATCATCCGCAAACTGTCTCCGGAAAATGCCGCTATCTATGCAAGCCTTCCTGAGGGCGTTGCACGTCAGTTGTCATTAGACCGTGACCCGCATGGAAACGTACAGGTATCGCTCATCGAAACAGAGAAGCTGTTGTCTGAAATGGTAGCCGCTAAATTGGCTCAGTGGAAAGAAGAAGGTAAATACGTCGGTAAATTTGCTGCACAGCACCACTTCTTCGGTTACGAAGGACGTTGTGCCGCTCCGTCTAATTTCGATGCCGATTACTGCTACTCTTTGGGTTACGCGGCATCCGCACTGATTGCTAACGGCAAGACCGGTTATATGTCTTCCGTACGCAACACGACCGCTCCCGCCGAAGATTGGATTGCAGGCGGTGTACCTATCACAATGATGATGAACATGGAACGTCGTCATGGTGAAATGAAGCCTGTTATCCAAAAGGCTCTGGTGAAACTCGATGGCGCTCCTTTCAAGGCGTTCGCTGCTCAGCGTGACCGTTGGGCTGTGGAAACAGACTATGTTTATCCGGGTCCTATCCAGTACTTCGGTCCTACGGAAGTTTGTGACCAGCCTACCAAGACTTTGCAACTGGAACAAGGTAAATAATTGAAGTTCCTTAAGAACCCGATATTGATTTTTTTAGGCACGGATTGCGCGGATTTCACGGAGAAAGAATAAAATATAATATAATCCGTGATATCTGTGTAATCCGTGCCTGAATTTTATACTATACGCATATGCCTGCTAAAACCGATACTGTGGCTCGCCACAAACCTGCCTCTCGTCGTAAGCCTGCTTCTCGCGGTATCGCTTCTTCCCGGAAAAAGAAACAGGCGGTATCTCGTACCATGCCTGTATGGGTACGCAATTTGTTGGCTTTTTGTATTATTGCAATATTTTCCGCCGGATTTTATTGGTTCTTTATCCGTCCTTACGCTTATCGTTGGAAACCCTGTTACGGGCTGAAAGGCTATGGAGTATGTATGCCTTGCAATTACGAAGTGCATGGCATTGATATTTCCCACTATCAGGGTATTATAGACTGGGATAAGCTTTTCCATAATAAAGAAGCGAAATTTCCCATACACTTTATCTTTATGAAAGCCACCGAAGGCGGTGATTATGGCGATGAGAACTTTACCGAGAATTTTGGTCAGGCACGGAAACACGGTTTTATTCGGGGGGCTTATCACTATTTTCTGCCTAAGACGGATGCGCATAAGCAGGCTGATTTCTTTATTAGCACCGTACAATTGTCAAAGGGGGATCTTCCGCCTGTTCTTGATGTGGAAACTACGGGAAAGAAGTCACCGCAAGAACTGAAACTTGCCGTTAAAACATGGCTCGACAGGGTAGAGGCGCATTATGGAGTAAAGCCGATTCTTTACACTTCTTACAAATTCAAGAAACGTTACCTCAACGATTCCATATTTAATTCTTATCCTTACTGGATAGCCCACTATTACGTCGATTCCGTAAAATACGAGGGTAAATGGCATTTCTGGCAGCACACCGATGTGGGTGATGTCCCCGGTATTGAAGAAGAAGTCGATTTGAATGTATTTAACGGTACATTAGAAGAATTGCTTGGCATGACTTTGCGATAGTTAACTTCATGAATGCAAGAAGTTAACTTGTTATCGTTTACTAAGTTAACTTCCTTACATCTGCTTAGTTAACATCATGAGGCTTCTGAAGTTAACTTTCCGCTTTCTCCCGTTTACCTGTTTGTTATGATACAAACTTTACCGCAGCCCAACGATTCTTCTCCTTATGATGTACGAAATGCAGTCCGTTACGTTCCGCTTCGGCTTGTATTACAGGGATGTCGTCCACATAAAAACCGCTCATGTATAGTTCCGAACCCGGGTGCATGCAGCTAACATATTGCTTCATGTCGTTCAGCAGGATATTACGGTTGATGTTGGCGATAATTACATCAAAAGGTCCTTTGCCTTTCAGTGCGGAAGCGTCTCCTTGAAAAACGGAAATGCGGTCTACACCGTTTAATTCTATGTTCTCGAGTGAGTTGCGTACGCACCATTCGTCTATGTCGATAGCTGTACAGGGTACGGCGCCGCGCATACGTGCCAGTATGGCGAGAATGGATGTTCCGCATCCCATGTCAAGCAAGGATTTGCCTTGCAGATTGTTGTCCAGCAATTCACCGATAATGAGGCTGGTCGTTTCATGATGGCCTGTACCGAATGCCATTTGCGGGTTAATGACGATATCGTATTCTGTTTGAGGAATGTCGTGGTGAAAGGTGCTGTGAATGACACAGCGGTCGCCAATGATAATGGGTTGGAAGAAATTCTTCTCCCATTCCTCATTCCAGTCTTTGTCTTCCGCTTCCTGATAAGTATATTCCACCTGTGTATCGGGCAGAGGAAAATTGGCAAGAGCTTCTTTGAGGGCATTCTCACTGTATAAATCCTTTTGAATGTAGGCTGCTATGCCGTCAGCTTGCTCTACAAAACTCTCAAAGCCTACTTCACCCAACACTGCCGATAAAACATCGTTGACGACTTCCGTACAAGGAGTGGTATGAAAAGCAAATTCTAAATATTTCATTGGAATATGATTGTTTGTTAAATGCAAAAGGCAGACATAGGAGAGAAACCTATTTCTGCGTATATTTGTTTTGGATACAAAGATAGGTGCATTTAGGGAAATCCCTATAAATCTTTGGGGAAAATCTTCTGTATGGGGTAAATCCCTGCGTTATCTTTGTGACGTGGAAAAGTATGGAATTGTAAACTCGTAAACCAAATGAATATGAAAAAGATTGTTTTTTTATCGCTTTTTGCTTTGTGCCTTCCATGGGTGCTTTCGGCTCAAAGTATAGATGACGACCTTTACTACGTTCCTTCCAAGAAAAAAGAAGAAAAGACGGAGAAGAAAAAAACTCCGGCTGCCGATGCGGTTGTAGTAAAGACGAATGCGCCGACTACGGTTTATGCGTCGCCGGGCAACACGACAATTGTAGTGAAAGACCGTAAAGGGAATATCCGTGATGTAGACGAGTATAATCGCCGCTATGATTCTAAAGACTATGACTTTTCACAAGAGAATGATACGCTTTATGTAGACGAAAAGGAAGATGATGGTCTGGACGGAGAATGGGTAAACGGTTTTGACGGTTCGGAAGATGATTATGAATATGCTACGCGTATTATCCGTTTCCGCAATCCTCGTTATGCCATCAGTATCGGCAGTCCGCTTTATTGGGATGTGGTCTATGGCCTGAACTCATGGGACTGGAATGTATATACGGATGGATTGTATGCGTATGCATTCCCGACGTTTACCAACCGCCTGTGGTGGGATTGGCGCTATAACTCTTACGGTTGGGGTGGTTATCCCTATTATGGCTGGGGTTGGAACAGTTGGTATGGTCCAAGCTGGGGCTTTGGCTGGAGTGTAGGATGGGGCGGCTGGTATGGCGGCGGTTGGTGGGGACATCACCACCATTATCATCCCGGATATTATCCCGGTGGCGGACACTGGGGTGGGGGGTATTACCCGCGTAATACGTATACCTACCGTCGTTCTTCGGGAACAAGCAGTTATAGAAATCCTTCTTCCTCTTCTGCGGTCCGCAGGTCGGGTTCGAGCGTGACTCGTGGCGGTTCAAGCTCTACTGTCCGTTCTTCGGGTACTTCGTCTTACAGACGGAATGCGCAAAGCGGCGCAACGACAACAAGGCGTGTGGTAGGTACACGTTCATCCGGGACACGTAGCGGAGTAACTACACGTACGGATGCCTCTTCTACAAGACGTAGCGCATATACCCGCCCAAGCAGTACACGTGTGGGTTCCTCTGCTTCTACAGGCGTATCTCGCGGCAGCAGTGTAAATTCTACCGGAGTAAGGCGTTCAGGCAGCGGAAGTTCTTCCACTTATAATCGTGGCAGTTCCACATCGGCGCCCCGTAACTATTCTACGGGAAGCAGCAGCCGTCGTTCTTATACGCCCGTACAAAACAATTCTTCAACCCGGAGTTTTTCTTCGGGTAGCAGTAGCGGTTCACGCAGCTATTCCAGCGGCAGTAGCGGTGGCGGTTCCACTCGTTCGTCCGGTGGCGGAGGTGGCGGTTCTTCAAGAAGAAGATAGGTATAGTATTAATAGAAAAAGATTAAAAGGATATGAAGAAGATAATAACTTTGGCTGCTTGGGGGCTGCTGGCTGCAGCAGTCCCGGTGAGTGCGCAGACTGTGTACGATGCTGCTAAGATAGCGAATAAGGATTTGAATGGAACGGCGCGTTTTGTAGGTATGGGTGGTGCCATGGGAGCGTTGGGCGGTGATATTTCCACTATCGGGACAAACCCTGCGGGTATAGGCATTTACCGTAGTAATGATGCGATGATGTCATTCAGTTTTTCTTCTTATGGTACGGAAAGTAACTATATGGGAAGTAAAATAAATTCAGATAAAACAAGGGCTTCCTTTGATAATGCGGGCTTTGTACTCTCTTCAAAGATAGGTAATGCCACAGCCTTGCGTTATGTGAATTTCGGTTTTAATTACCATAAGGCTAAATCTTTTTATAAGAATATGTCAATGGGCGGTAACTTGGGAGCATACTCCCAAACCTTCCAAATGGCAGAACAAGCCAGAGGTATCGAAAGCTGGGGAAGTCATCCTTATAATGACGATAATGTAGGTTGGCTGTCCATTTTGGGCTATGACAGTTGGCTGATTTCTAATCTGACAACAGATAATACGGGTATGCCATATAAAGATGAAGATGGAAATCAGATAAAGAACAGTGACGGTACGCCGCTTTATGAGATGCCCGGTTTCTATTATGGGATGTATGAGAATGGCGATGCCACTTTCCGTTCGGAAGAACGTGGCGGTATCGAACAATACGATTTTAATGTTTCCTTTAATATAAACGACCGTGTATATCTGGGTTTGACTATCGGAGCTTATGCCATAGATTATAATAAATATACTTTCTATGATGAGAATTATACGGGAGATTACGCCGGTCAGGGATATAATCTGACTTCCTGGAATAGAATACAGGGCTCGGGATTCGATTTTAAATTCGGAGCCATTGTCCGCCCGTTCGAATATTCTCCGTTACGTATAGGTTTGGCTGTTCATACTCCTACTTTCTATAGCTTGGATTATAAGACAAGCGCTTTGGTACAGGCGGACGTACGTAATGAGGTAAGTGGAAATATCGAGCAGTATGATATTTATACTCCTGATATGATTAACGGTGATATGATTCGCCAATTCCGTCTTCAAACTCCGTGGACATACAATGTCAGTTTGGGATATACGATAGGCAATAGTTGGGCGCTGGGTGCGGAATATGAATACGAGGACTACTCGTCAATGAAGTTTAAGAATCCGGATGACGGTTTTTCCGATCTTTTCGAATACGAAAACAGTACCACGCCCATGATGAAAGGTGTAAGTACGATTCGCTTAGGCGCGGAGTATAAGGTGATTCCTCAATTTGCTTTGCGTGCGGGATATAATTATAGCACTGCCATTTTTAATAATGATGCTTATAAAGACCTGCCCTTAAATTCCATTCAGACCGATACGGATTTTGCCAATACAAAGGCGTTGAGCAACTATACTTTGGGTATAGGTTACCGTGGTTCTATGTTCTATGCGGATTTGGCATATAAGTTCTCTTCTTATAAAGAGAATTTCTATCCGTTCGTGGAAATGGAGCGCGAAGTGGAAAACGGAGTGGAGTATAGAGTACTTCAGGGTACTCCCGCTGTAACGAAAGTAAAGAACACCCGTAGTCAAGTATTGTTGACACTGGGCTTGCGTTTCTAAAAAAACATTGTTTTTCAGAGCAAAATAACCTTTCATTGCAATACCTTAGGGTATGAAGAAATCCCCGCTATGATTCCGTAGCGGGGATTTCTGTGCATAAAAAAGGACTTGCAAAATCTGCAAGTCCTTTCCCATATATCTGTATTTCGGATTATTTCTTGAAATAGCGGTTGTACAGGCCTTCGAAACCTTTACCGTGACGAGCTTCGTCCTTAGCCATTTCATGAACAGTATCATGGATAGCATCCAGATTCAATGCTTTAGCGCGGGTAGCGATGCGTTTCTTGTCTTCGCAAGCGCCTGATTCGGCGTTCATTCTCTTTTCGAGGTTGGTTTTAGTATCCCATACGCAGTCGCCCAGCAATTCAGCAAACTTAGAAGCGTGTTCTGCTTCTTCCCATGCGTAACGCTTGAAAGCTTCAGCTACTTCGGGATAACCTTCACGGTCTGCCTGACGGCTCATAGCAAGATACATACCTACTTCAGTACATTCACCCATGAAGTGGTTGTTCAAATCCTTAATCATTTCATCGTCACATCCTTTGGCTACGCCGATAACGTGCTCGTCGGCAAAAACCAACGGACCGCCTTCCTGCGCTTCTTCTACTTCAACGAATTTGCTTGCAGGAGCTTTACACAAAGGACATTTCTCAGGAGCTGCGTCTCCTTCATATACGTAACCGCAGACAGTACATCTAAACTTTTTCATTTTACTTCAGATTTTAATTAGTTGAATTAGTTATTCGTTATTTTGGTTAATTGTTCGTTTTCTAAACAGCTTTTGCAAATACCTTTATAATAATAATGGATTTCTTGCACTTCATGCCCGCCCATATCCATGTCCTCTACCTGTTTGATGTTGGCGTTGCATTCCAAATCATATATTTTTCCGCAATGCTTGCACAAAAAATGGGCGTGAGGAGTGGTATCCGCATCATAGCAGGTATTTCGTTCGTCAATTGTCAATGTCTGTGCAGCACCTTGTTCACTGAGTAACTTTAAAGTGTTGTAAACAGTTGTTTTAGACAATGTAGGAATGGAAGGGGAAAGCGCCGTATAAATCTCGTCCACCGTGGGATGCGTACAATGCTCCATCAGATAGTTCATAATGGCTATGCGCTGTACTGACGGTTTGATATTATGATTTTGCAATCGCTTTATTACATCCATATCATCTGTAATTCAAACTTGTAACAATTACATTTTTAATTCTCTTGCAAAGATAGGTACTTCTTTGATTTATCCAAAAGAAATTAGAGATTTTTTTTATACAGAATTGTAACAGTGTAAAGCGAAAAAGCTGATTATTTTGTGTTTATTGATAAATTGCCGTATTTTTGTGCTCTAATATTAATTGGATTCTTATGAATTACGGATATGTCAAAGTAGCGGCGGCTGTACCCCGTGTCAAGGTAGCGGACTGTAAGTTCAATGCCGGACAAATTGAAAAAGAGATAATCATTGCCGATGGGAAAGGAGTGCAGATAATAGCCTTTCCGGAGTTGTGCATTACCGGATATACATGTGCTGACCTTTTTGCTCAGCAACTTCTGCTTGAAGAGGCCGAAATGGGGCTGATACAAATCTTGAACAATACACGTCAGATGGATATAATATCCATTCTCGGTATGCCTGTACCCTTGAACGGTGTGTTGCTGAATACTGCGGTAGTTATACAGAAAGGCAAGATCTTGGGAATCGTTCCTAAAACCTATCTTCCCAATTATAAGGAATTTTACGAGAAGCGTTGGTTTACTTCCGCGCGTGAGGTATCGGAAACCACCGCCCGTCTGTGCGGACAAGTAGTTCCCATGGGGCGAAATCTGCTTTTTGAGACGGCGGATACCACTTTCGGTATTGAGATTTGTGAAGACTTATGGGCTCCCATTCCGCCGAGCTCTTCTCTGGCATTACAGGGGGCGGAAATCCTTTTCAATCTGTCGGCGGATAATGAGGGAATAGGCAAGCGCGCTTATCTCCGTTCGCTTATCAGCCAGCAGTCAGCTCGTTGTATTGCGGGATATGTGTTCAGTTCGTGCGGTTTTGGAGAGTCTACTACGGATGTGGTTTTTGCAGGCAACGGATTGATTTATGAGAACGGTACGTTGCTGGCAAGCAGCGAACGCTTCTCTTTTGGAGAGCAGGTGGTTATCAGTGAGATTGATGTGGAGCATATACGTACAGAACGCAGGGTAAATACTACATTTACAGCTTGTCACGCTAATTGCGCGCCGGAAGTGCCGGTACGTATCTCTACGGAATATGTTAATTCCGGAGATTTGAATCTGACACGTACTTTTGACCCTCATCCGTTTGTTCCTCAAGGCCCTGCTTTGAATGAACGTTGTGAGGAGATATTCTCTATACAAGTGTCAGGATTGGCGCAGCGGTTGGTGCATACCAATGCCAAGAGTGCAGTGGTAGGTATATCCGGCGGTTTGGACTCTACGCTGGCATTGTTGGTTTGCGTGAAAACTTTTGATAAGCTGGGCAGGGACCGTAAGGGGATTATCGGCGTGACTATGCCGGGATTCGGCACGACCGACCGTACGCATACCAATGCCGTCGACCTGATGACATCGTTGGGTGTTACCATGCGCGAAGTCAGTATAAAGGATGCCTGTATACAACATTTTAAAGATATAGACCATGATATAAACGTACATGATGTGGTGTATGAAAATTCGCAGGCGCGTGAACGTACGCAGATATTGATGGATATAGCCAACCAGACTTGGGGAATGGTGATCGGTACGGGTGACCTTTCGGAGCTCGCTTTGGGATGGGCTACATACAATGGCGACCACATGTCTATGTACGGCGTTAACGGAAGTATTCCCAAAACATTGGTAAAACACTTGGTGAAGTGGGTGGCCGAGAATGATATGGACGAGACATCCAGGGCTACACTACTGGATATTGTAGATACTCCTATCAGCCCGGAATTGATACCGGCAGACGAAAATGGCAATATCAGGCAGATAACGGAAGACTTGGTAGGTCCGTATGAACTGCATGATTTTTTCCTTTATTATTTCCTTCGTTGCGGTTTCCGTCCTTCCAAGATTTTCTTCCTTGCCGCACGTACGTTTAAGGACGTTTATGATGAAGAAACCATAAAAAAATGGTTGCAGACTTTCTGCCGCCGCTTCTTTAATCAGCAGTTCAAACGTTCCTGTCTGCCGGACGGCCCTAAAGTGGGAAGTATTTCCATCAGTCCGCGCGGTGATTGGAGAATGCCGAGCGATGCATCTTCGGAGATGTGGCTGAGGGAGATTGAAGCATTGAACGGTTAACCGTGATAATGGATAGGACGCGTAAAGTGTATATATAGAGCGGTTACGCTTAATAATCGGCTTGCCGCTCTTTAGTAGTATCTCTTGTAGATTGTCTCGTACTCTTTTCCTTTCTTAAACTTCTCCAACCAAGTATTCAGGCTATCCAAAAGAGCCGGAGATTGTTTGCTTACGCCCCACGAGTAGAACTGGGTAAAGCTGATGGCAGTGTTTATATCTATTTGCGGCAGGCTGTCGGCGGCGGCACGGGCGATGCTTTCGTCGCATACTGCGTAATCAATGTCACCATGCGCAACGAGTGCGATAAGTTGTTCGGAACCATATTTCTCTATTTCCTTTATATAGATGGTGTCGCCGATTTCGTTTCCTAAGTTGCGGATGCGCAGGATAGAAGGAGAACCTTTTACTACGTTCAGCGTCTTTCCCGCTAAATCCAGTTGGCTTTTGATAAATAGGGAGTCATCGGGAGAGGCTGTTTTTCGCTGCACCAATACCTGCCTGTTCAGGACTATCGGAGAGGTAAGGAGCAAGGAGTCCTTTAATTCGCTGGTTACCAAGATGCCATAGGCTATGACATCAAACTTACCGTCTGCCAAACCTTCCAGACGTTCATTAAAACTCATTTCGGGAGTAATGGCTACTTTCAAACCGTGGTCGCGGGCAAAAGCCTCTATCAATTCATAATGAAATCCGGACAGAGTGTCTCCGTCCACATAAAAACTGATGGAATTATATTCCGTAGCCGCGCGGAGAGTACCGTCCGCTACTATTTCGGCATAATCACGCAGATGTCCTTTACGGATTTCTTTCTTGGGCAGCAGGAATGTGGCGACAAGTGCAGCTACTGCGCCCAAAATGATATACTTCAATAGTTTGGTCTTTTTCATATAAAAGAACGGTATTAGTCATAGAAATTCCATGAAACGCCAATCTTGAACAAGCGAGGGTTGATAGGGTAGTGCGGTACTAGGAAGTAATTGCCTTTACCCATTCCTGCATTGACGTGGTACATCATGGCAAAGATACGCGTCCGTTTCAGATGCAGATTGGCGTATACGTTTACAATTGGATAACCGCCAATCTCCACCTGGTCGTCTGCCGCCTGAAGATGGAACTGCTGGATGGCGGGAGTATAGGCGGGCGCATTATATTTAGTGAAATACCGAACGTCCGCTCCAAGCTGTACGGTCAGTACTTTCTTGGCTATTTTGGCAAGCAGATACAGATTATGATATAAGGAGAGTTGCGGCAGAGGCAGTACCGTTTCATTGCTCGATTTCTGCCAGGTCACTTCATTATCCAGGTGCAGGATGCCTAAACGAAAATCTTGTTTCAGAGTGGCGGAGAGTACCTGTATGTTACCGCTTTCTTGTGCAGGCATCGCGCTTTGGTTGAAATAAGTGTAGTTCTTTATATTTTCTACGCCGGCACGCAGGTTCGTTTTCCAGCGGTCTATGTTCAATTCGCCTTCCACACGCGTACGGAACTCCTTATTCATATTCTCATTGTCCCAATAATAATGGTTGGAATGGTAATGACGCATATAGAAAGAGGGCAGCGTATTGCTTACATAACCTCTTGCATAGAAATTCACGGTATCTTTCCAAAGGCGAAAATTCAAATCGAGGTCGGCATTGACACGGAATTGTCCGAGCGCCTTGTCCATAATGCCTATTTCACCGTTTACGTTGTAGTGCAACGTTTTGCCTTGACGTTTGGCAAGTTCACCGCCTACGAATATCTCCTGTTCGTCAAAACGGGTGCGCGACAATGTATCCATTAATTCATAACGGCTGAATTTATGTGATATGTAGGCTGTCAGTCCGGCTTTGGCATATTTGTTGAAACCTTCGAGCAAGGCGAGGCCGAATACGTTCTTTACACTAAAAGCCGTAGTTGAGTCCCGGCTGGCCACTTCATCGAAATAAGCATTGGGATATTGTCCTTCCGTTTCTTTGGCGGATGAGAATTTGTGGCGCGCCCGTTCTACCTTTATGGTATGTATGAAGCTGGTGACGGGAACGAACTCTTCGGTTATAATCGTATCCTTGGGCAGAGGTACGCTATCGTTGGCCGCCGCTATACCGGGAGTTTTGGCATCTTCTACGGTTGTTGTCTCACGTGTAAAACCAAGCCGGTAACGGTGTGTCAGGTATACATAGAAATCTTTGTTTTTATTTGCCGTCTGTTCCAAATTAACGGGGATGGTGGTAGACTCGTATTCCTTCTTGCCTTCCGCCATGTCTTCCGGACGTGTGATGTAACGGTCGTCCTGAATACCGCCGTTTTCGTTCATCTTCATAATGAAGTTGTTGTACACCGCCTGCATCTGGTATTTATTGCCGATATAGCTGGCAAATATTCCGGCATTGAAGTTTGATGTGGACTGATTCTGGTAGTATCCCCGTCCGTACAGGTAGTCGATGTTGAAGCCGAAAGCCAGGCGTTTGTTGGCATTTACCGAGAAATAAGATTTGAAACGTTCTTCACCGTTGACTTTGTTTCCCGCTTTATAATAAGTAAGGTTGGTGAAAGGTACGTTACTATTGGTGAATTTTACTTCATCGGGGCGGACAAAGAAGCTGGAAAAAGGTTCCATGAAGATGGTCGGCTCATTATCTCTGCGTTCGAAGAAGATACGTGAAAGGCGGGGAGAGCCCAGGTTACCCAAATAATTGTAATGTCCGTACATGCCTTCCACCAGGTTGGTATTTTGGAAATTCAGATTGGCGGTATCGGCGGGAATAATGGTACGGTCACCCAGGGGCTCACTCAGACGCCACATATAAAGTTTGGGCGGAATACTTTGGATTTCCGTATTGGTGCTGTCTTCCAAGTTATCCGGCAGCGTGTTGGGGTCTACCTGATTGCCGAACTGGTCGCGTCCCGTTGTAGGATCCATACGGTTGAAAGGAGTCGTCTGCGCCACGGCGCCCAAGATACCTATAATAGATAGAAATATATATGTCAGTACGATTCGTCTCATAATTAGGCGCAAAGATACAATAAAAAATTATTCGCTTACGGAATTCAGCCTTTTTTGCTTCTTTTTCTTGTAAACAGAAGTGTCGTATGTTCCGAGTTTTTTATATTTGCACAGATAGTACAATCTGATTATGTGTATTGGCTTTATAATTGATTGTTAACAGCTTGATAAAATCCATTCGTTATATGAAAACACTGTTTATTCTTTTGGGAGTATTTGCCATTACTCCTTTTTTGTATGCCCAGGATGCGGAATTAGAAAAATATCAGGCAAAACTTATCAGTGCCGGGAAATTGAATAACAAAGACAGCATTGCCGCTGCATACAGCGAGTTGAGTGAATATTACTCGAACCGTTCGGTGGATAGTTGCCGTTATTATGCAGAAAAAGGGTTGGAAATTTTGCAGACCAAGAACTCCCCTTTGTATGCGTCGTTGCTATGTAATTTAGGCGACGCTTATTTCTCTTCGGGCAATCTGGATAAGGCGTTTCATTATTTTTCGATGGCTCACGATGAAGCGGCTCGCCAGAGGGATACTGCTCTTTGGGCAACGGTCAGCGCCAACCTTGGAGTGGTCTGTCGCCAAAAAGAAAAACTGGACTCCGCGCTTATTTATTATAACGAGGCTTTGGACTTGCTTGAAGGGCGCGAATACTATTCCGAGCAGGCGCAGGTTTTGTGCGGTATTGCCCTTTTGTATGCCAATCAAAGTCGTTTGGATGAGGGAATCGCTTATGGTAAACGTGCTGTTGAGGTGGCGGCAAAAAGTCAGGATTTGGATATGATATTATATGCCAACTATTCCTGTGGCAGCATTTACTTTCTGCAAAGGCGTCATGACGAGGGAATAGGCATGTTGCGTGCCGTAGTGACGGAAGGTATCCGGCAGAAGAAACCCAGATATGTGCTGAAAGCCTATACGGTGATGCTTGAGATGTTTAAGGCGTTGGGCAATCGTGATTCGTTGGACGTATATATGGAAAAAGCGGAAGCTGTCATACCGCAATTACCTGAAGAGTCAACGGAAGTATTCGGATTTTTGGAAGAACAGTTCCTAATCTATATGTCTCAAGGCAGGTATCGCGAGAGCCTGAATATTCAGAAGAATTTGTTGAAGTATCGCGGAGCCGGATTGCATCTGCCTATGGACAAACTGTATTTGATGATGGCGCGCAACTATCGCGACCTGCAGGAACCCGAAAACTCCATGTATTACTACGATATGGCTTACCGGGTGTGTGACAGTCTGCATTCGGAGCATATCAGCAAAGAGCTGTCCGATCTGACCGTGAAATACGATACCAGGGAAAAGGAGCTTGAAATAGTCCGTTTGAATCAAGTTCAGTTGGAACAGAAAGCGCAGACCATGCGGTGGATTATGGCAACCGTTGTCGTGGTCTTTATATTGATACTCTTTCTGCTTTATTATGCTTTCCGCCGTAAGCGCATTAAGAAAGAGGAAGAATTGAAACTTGCCCAAAGTTATATAGAGGGATTGGAGCGCGAACGTACGCGCCTTGCCAAGGAGTTGCACGACGGTGTATGTAACGACCTGCTTGGCATTGGCATGAATATGCAATGCATGCAGCCCACAGACGAGTCGAAACAAGAAATCCTGGCTTTGCTGGAGCAGGTACGTAGCGATGTCCGTTGTATTTCCCACGAATTGATGCCGCCTAAGTTCCGGTCTGCCACTCTTGCCGAGACGATAGAGGCTTATGTGGAACGGCTTGTCCTGCCTGCATCCGTACAACTCGCATTCAGTAAAGAGAGTGAAGAAACGCAGTGGAGTCAAGTACCCGAAGAAGTGTCTTATGAGGTGTACCGTATCATGCAGGAATTACTGTCCAATATCCTGAAGCATTCCGGAGCTACGGAGATAGATGTGACCCTCACATTGAAACGGAGACTGCTGACTCTGCAAGTTTCGGACAACGGTAAAAACTATCGTGGTAGTGAGGTGCGGGCAAAGGGTATCGGGCTTACTACCATCCAAGAACGCGCGAAGACCGTCGGTGGTTTGTTTACTGTAAATATTCAGGACGGAAGTCAAAAGTTCAGGCTTGAAATACCATTATCCATTTAATAGAAAACCGTTATGCCGGAGAGTAAAATCACTATTTTTGATGATGCCGCATATTAATAAATGCTATTTCTTTGCAACATAATTTAGAACACAAAGATAGGTTGATGAAAGAAAGAGATATACGCATTTTGTTGGTGGATGACCATGATTTGGTGCTTCAAGGTTTGAAGCGGATAGTGGAATGTTCGTTACCGGAAATAAAAAACGTATGTACTGCATCGTCGGGACAAGAGGCTTTGCTTCTTATCGCATCTCAACGTTTCAATCTTTTCGTGTTGGATATGGAGTTGCCCGACATATCAGGGATGGATATCATTGTGCGAATACGGGAGAAAGACCCGCAAGCGCGTATCATTGTGAATACCATGCACGAGGAAATCTGGTTTATCAAGAACTTGATACAGTGCTCGGTAGACGGTATTCTGTTTAAATCCATTGATTCTACAAAAATAGCCGAAGCCATTCGCCGTGTGCTGGATGGCGAAACGTACTATTGCCCTTATGCCGAGCATGTGCGCGCACAGATGAAGCGTTCGGACGAAGGGCGGCGTGAAGAGCTGACCTTGCGTGAACTCGATGTGCTGAAACGCATCTCCGAGGGTAAGAATACGCAGGAGATAGCCCAGGAACTTTGTGTCTCTACCAATACGGTCGATACACACCGGCGCCATCTGATGGATAAATTGGATGCCCGGAATGTGGCAGACCTGATTATGACGGCTATCTCCAAAGGGATTATCCCTATCCGTAAATGCTGACGACATTACTCATTTAAAATAGTTTGATATGATGAAAAAGTTTACGGTTATAACTTTGTCCGCAATGTTCTGCGGACTGGTTGTGTTGTCAGCGTGCGGTGGTGCCGCTTCGGGTTCGGCTGCAAGTAGTGATACGCCTTTGGGGCGTGTACCCGCCATATTCGTAGAGGTGGCAGCCAAGAAAAAAGCGTTGGATGAAAGCTTGCGCAAAGAGGATGATTTAGACCGTTATCAAAAGAAACTGAAAGAGTTTGATGAATATGCGGCCAAGAGTTATCAGAAGGCGGCGGAAGAGGGTGAGAAACTCGTGGGACACGAAATCGTTTGTACCGGAGACGTATATCCCGATTTTCAGGTAACAGGTGCTAAAGTGGCGGAATATCATGCCGGCAGAGAGGCGGGCAGTATAATTGTACGGGTTACGGTAACTCCCAAACGGGATATTGTAGTACGTGAAACCAAACGTAAATGCGCCGAAGGCGAATATCCGTTGAAAGACACCCGTCTGTATTTCGCCTTGATGAAAGCCAATGACCATTTGATTGAACTTGGACAGTTGAACCCTTTCAACAGTAATTCTTATAACAGTTCCTTGAAGGCAGAGTATGCTCCCGGACAGATGATTCAAGCCGGTGTGCCCTGCCATAGTGAAGGCGCTCCCGTTTACATTAACTGCCATACTTACGACTTTACGGAGTTTGCCAAGATTGTGTTTCTGGCGGAGAAAGACTATATGGCGATACGTAAACAAGCCTATGGTTTCTAAACGTACGGTTACTTAATAAAAAAAGCAGGCAAATATGAACAGACTTTTAATGACGGCGGCAGCCATTGCGCTGACCGCTTGCGGTGGCGTATCTACACAAAACGGAAATAGTACGGGCCGGGAAGGACTGAACGGTAAGGTACATAAGGTTCAGACCTTGATTTACAACGCGAAGGCGCAAGGCGATAAAATAGTAAAGAACGGCAAACCGGACGTTTATCGGGAGACGGATTTCTTTCCGCAAGAAGATACCCGGATTTATAGCGCAGCCGGACAACTCGACTCTGTAATAAGCGTGGTGGATGCCGTTAAGTACATCACAGTCTATGATTACCAAGACGGAAATGTCAGCAACGAGAAACTCTTCCGGAACGGTAAAATGGTTACCGACCGTAAGTATATCTATCAGGGCGGTAATTTGGCGAATACAATCGAAGATATGTATATAGACGGTGATAAGACTACCAATGAGTATCCGGCGGATGCCTCAAAGATAGAGTATGCGGACGGTAATCGCATAGAGCATGGAGATACGGAACGTGATTATGTAGTGAAAGACGCTCGGGGACGCGTACTTAAAGAATCCGCTTACAGTGAGATGGATGAATACCTGACCGTTAAAGAGTACACCTATAATGAAAAAGGCTGGTTGGAAACCTGCGTATCGTCCGATGATAATGAAGTTTCCTATGACTATACGGAAACAGACGACCGGGGCAACTGGACACGCATGGTGATAACCCTTAACGGGCAGCCTTATGGTATTGCGGAACGTAGCATTACTTATTACGAATAATAGAATGAAGTAATATGGAAATTTTAATCGTATTGTTGGCTTTACTTTCCCAAATATTAGGGTTGTGCGGCTTTGTTTTTTCATGCCTCTTGTTTTTGAGGTTCGGTAAGATAAAAAGTTGGTTCAATAAGAAAGCGGGCACGGAGATTGTCTCTTCATTCAGCTTCCGTTCTCTTCGTACATTGATTATAACAGGTGTGCTGGGTTTTATGATGATGATGGCGGGTTTGCTTTCCGGCGCATTGCTTTTTATGGACGAGACTCCTGCGGATACGCAGCTTTATCGGGTTGCGGGGATATGTGTGGCGTTGACCCTGGTCTATCCCGTTTGGCGCATTGTACGCCGTATTCTGAGTTGTGGCCGGGCGGAAAATAAGAAAGCGGAAACCTGGCGTCTTTTTTATGACATAGCGGTAAATCTTGCTGCGCTGTGCGGCGGATTATTGGTACTTGTCGTCTTGTCTTTTGTTGCGGTAATCTTGTCATTCACCAAATGGAGTAATTTTGTTCCCAACCGTTTGTACGAAATGTCGGGAGTGGATGTCGTGCCGGAGTCAAAGAGTTATTACTGGGTAGGTGCCGTACTGGGCGTTGTCGCGGTCTTTTCGCAGTGGCTCGCTTCGGATAGCCAGGATATGATTGGCTGGCTGGTGGGGATTTCCGCCCTTGCATTGATTGGTTACGCTTTGTATCAAATACGTAGCGCGGTACCCGAGGACAGGAAGCGACTGATGTGGCAGTGGGGTTATATGATATTGACTACGTATGCCGTTTTCACCATTACCTGGATATTGATATTTGTGGCGATCGCGCTTCTTATTCTTTATTTAGTGCTTGCGGCTACCGGCAATACAGGTGGTAAGGACAAGTATAAAGTGACTTGCGATAACCTGACAGATGATGTAATCAACGGAAGAGGAATATGTAAGATTACAAACTCCAGATGCAAGATGCGTGATACGGGAGTTTGTCCTTATAACTGATGTCGGCCATTAACGTATCAGACTTGACTATTATTATAAAACTCCCCGAATAGGCGGGTAAGAAAAAACGGATGATGTTTCCTTTAAGAAAGCATCATCCGTTTATCGTTTAGGTACTTTATACCTCTTTAATCAGCTCCATACCACGCTTGATGGCCTCTTCATTCATCGGTATCAGGTGGTGATGACGTTCGGGGAGTGTCTTTTTCAATCCCTTGATAACGTTTTCCAAAGTCACGATCGGAGCAATCTTCAACAGACCACCCAGTACAATCATGTTGAATGCTTTGGCGTTATTCATCTCATTGGCGGCATCCATAGCATCGATGCGGTAAATGTGGATATCCTTACGTGTGGGCGGGTTGATAATGCCGTAACCGTCGTAGATAAGTACGCCGCCGGGCTTTACCTTACTCTCGAACTTCTCCAGCGAGGGTTGGTTCAGGATGATAGCCGCGTCGTATTTGCTCAGAATGGGTGAGGAGATTTTCTCGTCACTTACAATCACGGTTACGTTTGCCGTACCGCCGCGTTGTTCCGGACCGTATGCCGGCATCCAGGTAACCTCTTTGCCTTCCATCAGTCCGGAGTATGCCAAAATCTTGCCCATGGACAATACACCTTGTCCGCCGAAGCCTGCTATAATGATTTCTTCTTTCATTGTTCTTCTGTTTTTAGCATCATTATTTATCTTTCAAGTCACCTAACGGATAGAAGGGGAACATATTCTCCTGCATCCATTTGTTTGATTTTTCCGGAGACATCTTCCAGCCGGAGTTACAGGTGGAAACAATCTCTACGAGGTTGGAGCCTTTGCCTGCCATGGAGTTCTCGAATGCCTTGCGGATAGCTTTCTTCGCCTTGCGGATGGCGGGAACGGTTTCCACACTTTGGCGGGTGACGTAAGCCGTACCTTCCAGTTGGGCGGCAATGTCGGCTATCTTCAGAGGATAACCGTGCAAATGCACGTCGCGTCCGTAGGGGCTGGTAGAGGTCTTCATGCCCACAAGGGTAGTAGGAGCCATTTGTCCGCCGGTCATACCGTAGATGGCGTTGTTGATGAAAACAATGGTTATATTCTCGCCGCGGTTCAGCGCATGAATTGTTTCGGCGGTACCGATACAGGCCAAATCACCGTCGCCCTGGTAGGTAAATACCAGACGGTCCGGCCACAGGCGCTTGATAGCGGTGGCAAGTGCGGGAGCACGTCCGTGAGCGGCTTCCTGCCAATCGATATCTATATAGTTGTAGATAAATACGGCGCATCCCACAGGGGAGATACCTACGGCTTTATCTTCCAGTCCCATTTCTTCGATTACTTCGGCAATCAGTTTGTGAACCACACCGTGGCTGCATCCCGGGCAGTAATGCATGGGATTATCGTTCATCAGAGTCGGTTTCTTGGCAACCAGGTTCTCAGGTTTGATAATATCTTCTTTTGTCATAATCACTTCTCCTTATCTGTTGGTGAACCGTATGAAAAACTCCATGAGCTTGACGAATATGGCAGCGCCGCAAACGTATATAAACAGCTTGAAGTCGTCTTTTGCCACAAAATATACGATGATGGCTGCCAGAGCAAGTACCATGAAGAGAATATTCAGTACGTTTCTTATTTTATCAGGATTCATTTCTTAAATTGAGAATTAAAAATTAAAAAATACAAATAGAGTTACTGAGATTTCTGACTTCTCAATTCTCATTTTTTAATTTGGCAAGCGCCGTAACAATCTCATCCGGATCGGGGACGATACCGCCGAGGCGTCCGAAATGTTCCACTTTCACTTTTCCGTTTACGGCCAGGCGGACATCCTCAATCATCTGTCCGGCATTCAACTCGGTGACCAGCATACCTTTTACTTTGTCGGCATAGGCGGCAATGGCTTTGGTCGGGAACGGCCACAGGGTGATAGGACGAAGCATTCCGACCTTGATACCCTCTTCACGAGCCAGTTCCATGGCCTTCTGGCCGATACGTGCCATAGAGCCGAACGCTACAATCAGGTATTCGGCATCGTCGCAGTGAATCTCTTCGAAACGTACTTCGTTTTCTTCGATTTCTTTGTATTTGGCTTGGAAACGGATATTGTTTTTCTCCATTTCTTCCGGTTTCAGTTCCAGAGAGGTAATGACATTGGGCTTGCGGCCGTTGGTTCTGCCGGTAGTGGCCCACGGGCATTGCTCGATAACTTCGGCATCCGTACGGCGAGGCTTCTGTACGGGGAGCACTACTTTTTCCATCATCTGACCGATTACACCGTCGGCAAGGATGATAGCCGGGTTGCGGTACTTGAAGGCAAGTTCAAAACCCAAACTTACGAAGTCCGCCATTTCCTGCACGGAAGCAGGGGCAAGGGCGATGAGACGATAGTCACCGTGACCGCCGCCTTTTACGGTCTGGAAATAGTCGGCCTGACTCGGCTGAATGGTTCCGAGGCCGGGACCGCCGCGCATCACGTTTACAATCAGGCACGGTAATTCGGCTCCTGCAATGTAGGAAATTCCTTCCTGCTTGAGGCTGACACCGGGGCTGGATGAAGAGGTCATTACCATTTTTCCGCTTCCGGCGCCACCGTATACCATATTAATAGCTGCCACTTCACTTTCTGCCTGGAGTACTACCATGCCGGTGGTTTCCCAGGGTTTCAGTTCGGCAAGTGTTTCCAATACTTCCGATTGGGGAGTAATAGGATAGCCGAAGTATCCGTCGGCACCACAGCGAATGGCTGCGTGGGCGATGGCTTCGTTTCCTTTCATTAATACAA
>ULYD01056288.1_pt1 | contig 201517 bp, 195 predicted proteins | sample 1961831 | NCBI WGS metagenome assembly ULYD01 (sample SAMEA4835854, study PRJEB28245) | human gut metagenome | biome: gut microbiome; material: fecal sample | place: Denmark | collected 2008 | reverse complement strand
ATTAACAGTCAGGTGTTCTACCGGCTGAACTATCGGGGAATTTCACTGTGGTGCTGACCACATATGCTATTATACGTTTTTAATGCGTTCTTGTCAACACTTTTTTTAAAATTTTTTAAAATTATTTTACAGCAATTTTTACAACTATTTTCTGCACTGCCGAAGGCTCATTTTCCGCATTGCAGCCGGGGCGGTGCAGCTCCCACGGAAACAGCACTGCAAAGTCGCCTGCATTTAAAACAACATAGTCTTTTTCTTCAATGTTTTCAAAAAAGAGCAGGTCGCGTTCCTCTGCGTAATCCTCAACTACTTTTACATCAGCAGTGCGCGGCGCAAAATAAATCTTTTCCGTTCCTTTGCCAAGGTACTGCACATCTATATATTTGTTGTGCGCTTCCGGCTTTTTGGTGCTGCGGTCTGCCGTGGTATAGTTTTCAACATTGGCATACATTTTTTCGCCGTCCAGCACATATCTGCCGTCCGCAACTTTGCTGAAATCGGCAGCTGCCAGATATTCCAGTGCTTTGCGGAGGTCTTCGCCTACATAAGGAAGCAGTTTTTCAATATCGTTTTTATGTCCAAATATCATCTTCTCAACCTTCTTTCGTTAAATATTTGTTATATTCTGCGTTGCCGCTAAAAATCCTTTGCAAAAAGCCTGCTTTTATTATAAAATTGTGCATATCGCTATTTAAAGAAAGGACGAAACCGTGAGTTATTTAAATGTTACCAACGTATCACATTCTTTTGGCGGCCGCCAGATTCTGGAGAATGTGTCTTTTAAATTAATGCGCGGCGAGCATGTAGGGCTTGTCGGCGCCAACGGCGAAGGCAAATCTACCTTTTTAAACATTGTTACCGGCCATACGCTGCCGGATGAAGGCAAAGTGGAATGGCCCGGCAAAGTAACCGTGGGCTACCTTGACCAGCAGAGCACGCTGCAAAAGGGCATGACCATCCGCGAAGTGCTGCGTACAGCTTTTGACGGCATGTACAAAATGGAAGCCGAAATGCTGGAGCTGTACGAAAAAATGGGCGACGCTACTCCCGAAGAAATGGACAAAATGATGGAAACCGTCGGCGAAATACAAACCGAGCTGGAACACGGCGGTTTTTATTCGCTGGACAGCAAAATTGAAGAAACCGCCAACGGGCTTGGGCTTGGCAGCATAGGGCTCGACCGTGATGTAGCGGAACTTAGCGGCGGTCAGCGCAGCAAAGTGCTTTTAACCAAGCTTCTTCTGCAAAATTCTTCCATTCTGCTTTTGGACGAACCTACCAACTATCTTGACGTTGAACACATTGAATGGCTGACAAAATTTTTGCAGAACTACGAAAACGCCTTTATTTTAATCAGTCACGACATCAGCTTTTTAAATAAAGTAGTTAATGTTATTTACCACCTGGAAAACTGCGAGCTTACCCGTTACACCGGCAACTACGACAAGTTCCAGGAAATGTACGCCATTTACAAAGCGCAGAAAGAAGCGGCTTATGAACGCCAGCAGCAGGAAGTAGCGAAACTGGAGGATTTCATCGCCCGCAACAAGGCGCGCGTGGCCACAACCAACATGGCAAAAAGCCGCCAGAAAAAACTGGACAAAATGGAAATGATTGAAAAGCCGCGCGAAAAGCCCAAAGCACATTTTCAGTTTAAGGAAGCACGCACACCGAGCCGTTACCTTGCCGTTGCCGAAGATTTGGTGCTTGGCTACGATACGCCGCTTACCCGCCCCGTCAGCTTTAAAATCGAATGTGGGCAGAAAATTGCCATCCGCGGCGTAAACGGGCTTGGCAAAACCACGCTTCTTAAAACCATTTTGGGCATTATTCCGCCCATCAGCGGCAAAATAGAACTGGGGCAGTTTTTGGAGCCCGGCTATTTTGAGCAGGAAGAACGTGAAAAGAACGAGAACACCGCTCTGGAAGATGTTTGGAACGAATACCCCGGCATGACCAACTACGAAGTGCGCGCCGCCCTTGCCGCCTGCGGGCTGACCAACGAACACATTACCAGCAAAGTATTTGTTTTAAGCGGCGGCGAAGCTGCCAAAGTGCGCCTGTGCAAGCTGATGCTGAAAAACGTTAACTGGCTGGTGCTGGACGAACCTACCAACCACCTTGACGTTGATGCCAAAGCCGAGCTTAAACGCGCGCTGATTGATTTTAAGGGCAGCGTGCTTTTAGTATCGCACGAACCGGAATTTTACGAAGACTGGGTTACAAGCGTCTGGAACATTGAGGACTGGACCACAAAAATAATTTAAAACTAAAAACAGCAAAGAAAAACCGGAGTAAACTTAATTACTCCGGTTAATTTTTTATCTCATGTTTTCGATAAAGTCTTCAAAAGCGTTAATCAAAATCGGATGGCCCGTAACTTTTAAATCGCGCAGGTAAGTACCGTAAGATTCATACCATTTTTCTTCCATTTCCATGGTAAGGCCTTCTTTTTTGTATTCTTCAATCATTTTTAAAATAAAGCGGTTGGCTTCGCCGGTTTCTTTGTTAACGTTAAGCGGAATGATGCGGGTTTCGGCATCATAGGTTTCAACGGTAACATCCCAGCCGCCTGGTACGGGCGGACGGCGGGTAGCTTTAATTAAATAGCCGGGTGCAAAACCAACATAAGCGCCGCCAAGCGAATTATAAAGCTTTGCTTTGGTAAGCGGATAGCCGTTTTTGTTGCCCCATTTTACAATTTCTTCGCAGACTTCGTTATTATGAATAACGCTGGAAAATTCAGCAGTTGCCAAAACTTCGGACATAGTTTTTACCTCCATATCACTTAATATCTTTTATTGTACTTTATCCACGCGCCAAATTCAATATGCACAGCATTTTTTGTGCCTGCTTTAATGCAATTTTTGTGCTTTTATTTTGTAAAGTTGTTTGCACTTTTGCTATATCCTATGCTAAAATAAATTAGCAACTGATTGTAAAACCATCCAAAATATCCGTTTACGGTTTTTTAACGCAAATAATACGAGGTGAAGACTAATGAGCAGGCGCATGACCACTTCCGAAGCAATCAACGAAGCAAGGCGCTGTTTAAACTGTGCCCGTCCGCTTTGCCGCACGGGCTGCCCGATAGAAAATAATATTCCGCAATTTATCCGCGCTTTAAGCGAAGGCAACATCGGGCTTGCCTACGAAATTATCTCCGAGCGCAGCAACCTGCCCGCCATTTGCGGCAGGGTATGCCCGCATGAACGCCAGTGTGAAGCGCACTGCGTTCTGGCAAAAAACAAACACGGCATTGAAATCGGCAGTTTGGAAATGTTCATTGCCGATTTTGCCCACGAAAACAATTTAAAACCGCTGCCGCCTTCCACCGGCAAACGCGGTAAAGTAGCCGTTATCGGCAGCGGCCCGGCAGGCCTTACCGTTGCAGGTGACCTTGCCAAAATGAATTTTGCCGTTACCATTTTTGAAGGCCAGTCCGAACCCGGCGGCATTTTACTGTTCGGCATTCCGGAATTCCGCCTGAACAAAGACGTAGTGCGCCGTGAAATTAAAGAACTGCTGCACCTTGGTGTTGAAATTAAAACAAATACCCTCATCGGTCCTGATTACACCGTTGACGATTTGTTCAATATGGGCTATGACGCAATATTCATGGGTACCGGCACTTCCCTGCCGCGTACGCTCAACATTCCCGGCAAAGAACTTACCGGCATTTTAACCGCCACCTACTTCCTGCGCATGGTTGTGCTTTCCGACAGCGGCAAACTGGACGAAAGCGAAACACTGCTGCATGTCGGCGATAACGTTATCGTTATCGGCGCAGGCAACGTGGCTATGGACGCCGCACGCACGGCAATCCGCCGCGGCGCTAAAAATGTTACGGTTGTTTACCACAAAACGGAAGCCGAGATTTCCTGCTTTCCTTCCGAATACGAAGCAGCCGTTAAAGAAGGCGTGCAGTTTAACTTTTTGCAGCAGCCCATTGCCTACCTTAACAAAAAACAAATGCGCGCGCTTAACGCCATGCGCCAGAAAGCTTCTGAAAGCGACGAAACTGAGCTTGCAGGGCTTTTGGTGCAGAACATTGTTAAAACGGAAGACGGGCAGTTTATTGAAGAAGGGGGCCAGGTTGCCCTGCCGTGCGACTGCGTAATTCTGGCTATCGGCCAGCGCCCGGCGGCAAGAATTGTTTCTACCACCAAAGGCATTCAGGTTGATGACCGCGGCTTTGTTATTACGCGTGAGCGCCCCTACGGCATGACCACACGCGCAGGCGTATTCAGCAGCGGCGATGTGGTACACGGCCCTGCCACCGTAGTGCTTGCCATGAAGGAATCCAAAAAGGTTGCGGCAGGCATTGCGCAGTATATCGACGCAAAAAAGCTGCTGGCCGAATGTGAAGAAGTACCCGAAAACTTAAAATAAGCAAAAAATTAACCACATTGAGCGTTACTGCCCAATGTGGTATTTTTTATGCCCATAAGCCGGTCAGTGTAAATTTATCAACATCAGCAAGGCCTTTATCGGTTAGGCGCAGGTGCGGTATTACCGGCAATGCTAGGAACGAAAGCACCATAAACACATTCAGCCCTTCCGGCACGCCAAGCTCCGCCGTCCAGTAGCGCAGCTGCTTTAAGCGCCTGTTAACAAATTCCATGCGCTGGCCGCTCATCAGCCCTGCAAACGGCAGCGGCAAAATGGCTTTTACCTCGCCGTCCAGCGCCACGGCAATACCGCCGCCTTCTTTGCGCAGCGCTGCGGCAGCCGTAAGCATATCGGCATCATTAGTGCCCGCCACAATTAAATTGTGCGAATCGTGTGCAACGGTAGAAGCAACTGCCCCGCGTTTTAATTTAAGCCCCTGTACAAAGCCAAGCCCAACATTGCCTGTTGCATGGTGGCGCTCAAACACTGCCAGCTTTAAAATATCACGCGAAGTATCGCTTACAGCCTCGCCGTTAATGCACAAAGGCTTTTCCAGGCGCGCTTCGGTTAAAATCTGCTCCGGCACAATGCGGATAACCTTAATATTTTTATCAGGCTCTGCCATGATTTTCAGCCTGCTGCTGTCCAAATCCTTAATGTTTGTTCCCGCAGCGGCGGCTTTAAGATAAGGCTCGCTCTCCCACAGCAGTTTGCCGTTCTGTACAACTTTTTTGCCGTTTTTAAATACAAACTGCGGCGTAAAGTCCTGTAAATTGGTCAGCACGTTAATATCTGCCAGATAGCCAGGCGCCAAAGCGCCCCTGTAATGCAGGCGGAAACGTTCGGCCGTGTTCAGTGTTGCCATCTGCAAAAGCATTTCCGCCGGGTAACCGTGCGTAACGCCAATTTCCAGCATATAGTTAATGCTGCCCTGCGTTACCAGTTCATCCAAATGGCGGTCGTCCGTTGCCATGCAGCAGCGGCGGCTGTTCAGTGGTGTAACGCACTGCAAAAGTTCCAGCAGGTTGTGCGCGCCGCTTGCCTCACGCAGCATTAAATAGCAACCGCGGCGTATTTTTTCAATACCCTCCTGCCAGGTTGTAGCCTCGTGGTCGCTTGTTACGCCGGCAGCAAGGTAAGCGTTTAAATCGCTGCCACTGATGCCCGGCCCGTGCCCATCGCAAATACCGCCGCGCACCAGCGCCATTTTTTTCATTACGCCTTCATCGCCATACAAAACGCCGGGGTAATTCATCATCTCGCCTAGGCCAAGCACACGCGGATGCCTCAAAAACGGCTGCAAAGCATCTGCTTCCAGCACTGCGCCGCTTGTTTCCATGCCCGTTGCCGGTACACACGAGGGCAGCATAAAGAATACATCAAGCGGCATATCTTCCGTTTCCTCAAGCATCCACTGCAAACCCTCCGTGCCAAGCACGTTGGCAATTTCATGCGGGTCGGCAAAAATGCCGGTAACGCCGTTTAACAGCAGCAGGCGCGCCAGCTCACGCGGAGCAAGCATTGTGCTTTCAATGTGCATATGCGCGTCCAGAAAGCCCGGCGTTAAATATTTCCCCGCCATGTTGTATTCTTCCGCGCCCTTGTAGCTGCCGATACCGGCAATCACGCTGCCGCATACGGCAATATCGGCCGTTTCCCACTCGCCGGTAAAGCTGTTAAACACATTGCCGCCCTTTAAAACAAGGTCAGCCTTTTCCAGCCCGCGGGCAACACGCAGCAGCCTTTGTTCAAATTCTGCGTCACGCATAATCTTACCTCATGTTAATAAACTGCAAATCTACGCCGAAATCTCCCGCTTTTAAAGTTTGTATTACGGCCTGCAAATCATCTTTTTTAGCGCCGCTGATTCTTACCTGGTCATCCTGCATCTGTGCAGTTACTTTTAATTTGGTTGCCTTAACGGCGGCAATAATAGCTTTGGCCTTTTCTTTTGGAATACCCTGCAAAATGTTCAGCGTCTGCCTTACAGTGCCTTTGGTGGCAGGCTCAACCTTGCCCAGTTCCAGGCAGCGCAGCGGAATGCCGCGTTTAGCCATGCGCGCACGCAGAATATCAATAATCGCATTCAGTTTGTATTCGTCTTCGGCAGCAAGCTTAATGCACTTTTCTTCCAGCTCAATGCTGGCGTCGCTGCCGCGGAAATCGTAACGCTGGGCAATCTCCTTTTTGGTCTGGTTAACGGCGTTGTCCATCTCCTGCATATCCACCTGAGAAACAACGTCAAAAGAACTGTCTTTAGCCATTTATATAATCACTCCATTCTTATATTGTGCTTATATTTTATCATAACATGTTCAATTTGGCACCTTTTTGCTTGCGCAGATATAAACTAACCCCCGATACATAAAGTACCGGGGGTTTAAACAGCCTTCCCTCATTTGGCCATTAGTCGATAATGTTGTGCTGATATTCGTTGTACTGAGCTTTCAGCTTCTGCATAATTTCTGCCATTTCCAGCTGCAAATTGGAAGCTGCGTCAAAATCGCCTCTTGCAAATGCTTCGCGGGTCATGGTAAACAGGCTCGGCTGCTCGGTAACGTCTTTAGCCATGGTGTTGCGCATTGCGGCGATTTTTTCCCACATTGCCGCATCATGCGTGGTATGGTTATCGTCGTCATGCAGTTTTTTCATCAGGCAGATTTCCTTATGATATTCAGGAATAATTCTGTTCAGAAGTTCCGTCTGCCAACGGATTAAAGCGCCTTTAGCGAAGGATTCGATAAATTCTTTTTTAATAATATTGCCGGTGGTAAGCACGGCAATTTTTTCCGGATAGTTTTTAATGGCGCACATGTTTTCCCAAACGGTTGCGGGCGGTTTGCCAAACAGGTGGGCGCGTTCTTCTTCGTTGTAGTCTTCAAATACGTCATGCTCGCTGCGGTATTCTCTGTCTTTTTCAAGGTAGAAGCCTTCGTCGCCCGCTTTTTTGGACAGCTCGTTTTCCATTTCCTTAAGCGTTTTGCCGGATTCCACACAGGCTTTAATGCCGTCCAGCATGGAGATGTAGAAAGCTGCAATGGCAAGGTAGGTATTGGTATACGGGTTCGGGGAACGCATTTCAATACGGGTTGCCATCGGGCTGTCGATATCGCGGATTAAGCCTGCCAGAATGGTACGGTTACGGGAAGGTACTTCCGGGCTGAGGCCGAGCGAAGTTACGATGCAGACAGGTGCTTCAAAGCCGGGTTTCAAACGGTTCAGAGAGTCGATAGTGGAAGAAATGAAGGGGTTGATTACTTCGTAGTTTTTCAAAAGCCCCATCATGGAACCGTAACCAACGGCAGAAAGGAATTCTGTGTGCATATCTTTCGGTGCAAACAGGTTAACAACTTTGCCGTTTTTCATTTTGGCGGCAATGCCAACGTGGGTATGCTCGCCGCTGCCGGCAACGCCAGGAACGGGTTTTGCCTGGAAGGAAACTTCAAGGCCGTTCAGGCGGAAAATTTCTTTAACGATAATGCGCGCCAGAAGTTCGTTATCGGCAGTTTGTACGCCGTAGCTGTATTTCCAGTCTACTTCCAGCTGTTCCATAACGTGGGTCATATGGCCGTTGTCATCAATCTGTCCGCGTACGCCGCCGCATTCCTTATGGCCCATTTCAGGCCCAAGGCCGTAGGCTTCCAGCATTTCAACTGTTTGTTCCAGCGCGGTGCGCACGTTGCCGCGGCAGCGCTGCCAGTATTGTTCCTGCATCATCTGCGAGGAGCTTAATGCTTCAATCGGAGCATCTTCACGCGGGGATTTTACCCAGAATTCCAGTTCGGTTGCGCAGGTGAAAATAATTTTTTCAATGTCTTCACCGCTGATATGTTCCAAACCTGCAATCTGAGGATGCTTTTTAAAGAGCTCCAGCAGTTCTTTTTCAACATAATCCAGAGTATCGTGCAGAATAGAGCGGGAGTCAACGCGTACGTTGTTGTGTACAAGGAAGCACGGAATACGCAGCGTGCCAACCATTCTGCCGGTGGCGGAATCGAAATGTTCGTAGTTATAGTCAATATACCAGTTTACGCTGCTGTCGATTTTCATATCAACGCGGGCGTTATTTAAAGTAGCAATGCCGGTAAGCACAACGGAGCTGCCGTCGGTCTGGGCAGCCATGCCTTCCAGAAAGCCGTCAATATCTTTCAAAAACAGGCTGATAGGCACTTTTTCGTCGGTATCGTTGCCTGCAAAATCCACACCCATAAAGGAAACGAATTTAATTTCCGGGTGCGCTGTTAAAATCTCGGTCAGTGTTTCTCTGTTCTGTTCTTCGGGGCTGATAACATAAAGCATATCGGGGTTCATCATGTCGGTCACCTGCGGCTTTGCGCCGCGCTCCTTTCATTTAATTAAAATAATTAAAACAAAAATAAAATACAAAAGACCCTGCTACTTGGGCATACAAATAGCAGGGTCTCCATTGACCACGTTTGTATTATAACAAATAATTTTCGCCGCGTCCAGTAAAATCTTTCCGGTTTTGTAAAAATTTTAACGCTTGCCCAAAAAGCGGATGAGTATTTCCTCCAGCATTTCAAACTGCCTGCCGCCGTAGCGGATATTGGCGTTAAAATCTGCCAGCGCCAGCATAAATTCCGATAAGCCGTGCGCAGTAAAATTGCGGCACTGCTCCATTAATTTTTTTACGGCATAGGGCGACATTTTTAAAACGGAAGCCGCCATTTGCTGATTCATTCCCTGCGCCGCCAGCTCTTTAACCTGCGCCAGACGGCGAACCTGAAAGGCAATCAATCCGCTGACGGCTATCGCGCTGCCGCCGTGTTTTTTTTCGTTCTGCAAAAGCTCCAGCGCTTCGGGCAGGTTCTTTTGGGCAATGGCGTTTAAAAGCGCAAAGCGAGAAACTTCAGGCAGGGAAGAAAATACCGCTTCAACATCGGCTTTTGTCCAGATGCGCCGTTTGCCGCCGTAAACGTACAGCTTTTCTATTTCCTGCTCAAGCAAAAGCAGCGGTGCGGTATCGGCTGCGGAAAGATATTCCATTACTGTCTGTTCCGCATCATATTCAAAACGGCAGCCGCGTTTTTTGGCTTCGGAATCAAGCCACGGCTTAAGCTGGTACGGTTTCAGCGGTTTACATTCGCAGGCAGCGCCTTCTGCCGCCAGCATTTTATAAAGTCGGCCGCGCTTGTCTATTTTGCTTACGCTGATAAACACATGGCAGAACTCCGGTATGTTTGCCAAAATTGCTTCCAGATTTTCTTTCTGTTTTTTTTCGGCAGCAAAAATTTTATCGTCGCTGATGATGACGAGGCTGCTGCCGCCAAAAAACGGATAAGTATTAACAGCGGCATTAAGCCTTTTTAAATCCGTATCGCGGTCGAAAACGCTGATTTCCATATCTTCATCCGCCGCGCTGCCAAAAACATATTTTTTTATGCAGGCTGCGGCTTTGCTGCGGTAATAGTTTTCTTCGCCGTACATTAAAATAACGTTGGGCAGGCTTTCGCCTTTTTCCAGCATTTCTATCAGTTTTTCCGGTGCCAGTTCCATAAAATCACCTTAAAAAAATTCTTTGTCGTACCTATAACTATACCATTGCAGGCGGTCTTCGTCAAAACATACTTTTATCGCGCCCAGTTTATCGGTGCGCAGCACTTTGGCCCCGGCGGCCTGCAAACGCTGCACGGCGTCACGCCCCGGGTGCCCGTAACGGTTATCCGCACCAACAGAAATTACCGCAAGCCGCGGCTTGGCCTGTTTTAAAAACAGCGGCGACGAAGAAAAATTACTGCCGTGATGGGCAACTTTTAAAACATCGGCCGGTTTTATTTTGACTGCTGCCGCAAGTTCTATGTTTTCATCGGCGTCGCCTGTAAACAAAACGCTGCCTTCGGGTTCGGCTATGCGCATAATTACGCTGCTTTCGTTGCCTCCGCCATCGGATTTTCCTGACGCCAGAACTTCAATGCGGCATTTGCCAAGCGTATATACACTGCCCTCCGCCGCTTCTAAAATATTTTGCGGCTTAATATAGTGCAGCAGTTTTTGTACATCTTCCGAAGGTTTTTCCTGCGGCAGCAGCAGCTTGTCAACTTTTACAAGGCGCGCAAGCCCTGCCGCTCCCCCGGCGTGGTCATGGTGCCCATGGCTCAGCGCCAAAAGGTCGATCTGTTCCACGCCAAGATAACGCAGATACGGCACAATAATGCGGCTGCCGGTATCAAAGTTTCCCTGCAAACCGCCGCAGTCCACAATAATATTATGCCCGTCTGTTGTCTGCACCAAAGCGGCATCACCCTGCCCCACATCCATAAAATGCACGGTAAAAGGCTGCGGCGTAAAAATTTTATATGCCGCCAAAACAATTATGCCGGCCAAGCAAATTGCAGTTGTGTACCTGCGCTCCGTTTTGCTGAACCAGTTACTATTAAACAGCGCGGCAAGCATTATGTAATACAGCACAAAGCACGCCGCAGGCAGATGCGGAACGTTAACTGCCGCCGCAGGCAGCGCCGCGAGGAAACTGACGGCGTTAAGCAGGGGCTGCATGAAAATTCCGGCAGCGTAAATTAAATACGTACCGGCAAAAGGCAGGCACAGCCCGGCAAGCGCGGCTATTACCAAAATTTCCATAGCAGGCACAAGCAGAATATTAGCGGCAAAGGTTACAAGCGAAAGCTGGTTAAAATGCCATAATAATAGCGGTAAGGAAGCAAGCTGCGCCGCAAGCGTAATGGCAAAACCTTCGCGCACAAGTACGGGTTTTAAAAATTGCAGCCGCTCTTTAAGCTGCGGGTAAATAAATATCAGCCCGCCGGTTGCCGCAAACGAAAGCTGAAAGCCAACGTCCAGCAGCCACAAGGGGTTGTAAATTAACAGCAGCACTGCCGCCGCGCAAAAAATATTGCCGCTTTGCGCTTTTTTGTAAGTACCGGCACCGGCAAGTGCCACCGCACTCATAATGAATGACCGCCATACCGGTGCGCTGCCGCCGCATAACAGCGCATACAAAAATAATAAAAGCAGCACCGTTATTATCTGCGCTTTGCCGCGCCTGCCGATAATTAAAATTAAAAAGCCTGCCACCAGTGCCATGTGAGTGCCCGATACCGATAATATATGGGCAAGGCCGGTTACGGAAAACGCTTCGCGCGTTGCTTCGCTTAACCCGTCATAACCGCCGAGCGCCATGCCGCACAGCACTGCCCCTGCTTCGCCGTTAACCGTATCTGTTATTTTCTGCCGCAGCCCCAGTGCAAATAAAAAGAATTTATCGCAGATATCCGCTTCGCCCATAAGCTGCAAAGCCGCCTGTTTTACAGACATTCTGCCTTGTAAGCCCTGCTGTAAATTCCAGTTTTCGCTGTTAAAGCTGCCGGGATTGGCAAAACTGTTGAGGCTTTTTAATGTGCCAGTAACGGCAATGCTGCCAGCCGTAAAATCTTTAACTTTGGCCTTCTGCACAAACACGCGTATATTGCCGCGAGCTTTATGCAAATTACCTCCGCCTGTTTGCAGCGCAGTACACTCAAGTATAAACCCGGTGCCTTTTTCCTGTTTTTTCAGCGTCAGCAAATCAATCTTGCCGTACACCGTTACATTTTGCCCGTTATAATTTTTAATATCCGCAGTGTGCGGCTGCATAGCCTTACTGCCTGCCGACATGCCGCACAAGGTAAAAAATATAAGGGCTAATATTGCCGCGCCGTGAGTTTGCGGCTTAAATTTTGCCGCCGCTGCCATAAGCACGGCAAAAACCACTGCCAGCGCGGCATAAACGCTAAAATACTGCGGCATTAAAATACCGGCGTAATCACCGGCTGCAAAAAGCGCGGCTGCCGCCGCAAACCATGTTTTCATAAATCAAGCCAGGGCTGCATTTTCTTAAACTTTGCCTGCCCTATGCCCTTTACGTTCATAAGGTCCTCAATTCTGGCAAAGCCGTGGGCAGAGCGGTATTCCACAATGCGCTGCGCCGTTACCGCGCCAACGCCCGGCAGTGTTTCCAGTTCTTCCGCCGTGGCAGTATTTAAATGCACCTTGCCCGTTAAAGCTGTTTCGCTTTCCTGCGCAGCATTGTAAGAAGCGCCACTCTGCTCTGCCGTTTCCGCACTGCTTGCAGATGTATTCGCAGCGGCAAGCCTGCGCCGTTCTTTTGCGCTAAGGCGGGGCACATTAACCTGCATACCGTCCTTACAGATTTTCGCAAGGTTTACTTTGTCCTTATTGGCTTCTTCCGTCATTCCGCCTGCGGCGGCAATGGCTTCCACGGCTCTGCTTCCGGGCGCAATTTCGTGCAGTCCCGGGTTTGCCACAGCGCCGCTTACATAAACAGTTATTTTAGCTTCTTCTTTTTCGCTTGCCGTTACGGCCTGCTGTTCAATTTTTAAAACATCAGCTTCACGCTCATGCGGCCAAAAAGCAGCCAGCAAGCAAAAAACTACTGCCACTGCAACGGCCATTATTTTTTTATTCAGTTGTGCCATCTGTTCAACTCCTGATAAAATAAAAAACTCCCCGGATTAAATCCAAGGAGTTTTTATAAATTTAACCTGTTACGGTTTTACAACGATATTAACCAGACGGCCCGGTACGCAGACAACTTTAACAATTTTGGAAGTGTCAACAGTTTCTGCAATATGCGGTTCGGCAAGGGCGAGTTTTTCCAGCTCGTCTTTGGTGGCAGCAGCAGGAACAACAAGGCGTCCTTTAAGTTTGCCGTTAACCTGCAAAGCAATTTCAATATTATCCACTTTCATGGCTGCTTCATCATATTTCGGCCATTTTTCTTCATGGATGCTGCCTTCTTCGGAAATTACGCCGTGCCACAGTTCTTCCGTAATATGCGGAACGAACGGAGAGAGCAATTTCAGCAGGTTGGAAACAACTTCGTAGATAAGGCCGGCATGCGGAGTTTTTTCTGCTTCTTTATAAGCATACAAGGCATTAACCAGTTCCATCATGGCACTGATGGCTGTGTTAAAGTTAAAGCGCTGTTCAATGTCATCCGTTACCTTTTTAATGCTGGTATGCAGCACACGGCGCAGTTCTTTGCCTGCTTCGCTCAGTTCTGCCGGGTTATATTGCGTAACTTTTTCTGCCAGCACATCCTGGTAATGGTAAACTATACGCCATACCCTGCCCAGGAAGCGGAAGGAGCCTTCAACGCCCTGGTCGCTCCACTCAAGTTCTCTTTCGGGCGGTGCGGCAAACATAATAAACAGCCTTGCCGTATCTGCGCCGTATTTGCCGATAATTTCTTCCGGCGAAACAACGTTGCCGAGAGATTTACTCATTTTGGCACCGTCTTTAATAACCATGCCCTGAGTCAGGAGGTTGGTAAACGGTTCTTTATAATCTACAAGGCCTGCGTCGTGCAGAACTTTCATAAAGAAGCGGGAATACAAGAGATGCAGAATTGCATGTTCGATACCGCCGATATACTGGTCAACAGGGGACCAGTAATTTACTTTGTCTTTCGCAAACGGTGCCTTGTCGTTTTTCGGGTCGGTATAGCGCAGGTAATACCAGGAGGAGCACAGGAAGGTGTCCATGGTATCGGTTTCGCGTCTTGCAGGCTTGCCGCATTTCGGGCAGGTGCAGTTTACGAAACTTTCAGAAGTTGCCAGCGGGGATACTGCACCGGCGTCAAATTTAACATCTTCCGGCAGCATAACCGGCAGCTGGTCTTCCGGCACAAGCACTTCGCCGCAGTCCGGGCAGTAAATAACCGGAATCGGCGCGCCCCAGTAACGCTGGCGGCTGATTAACCAGTCGCGCAGGCGGTAATTTACACGGCGTTTGCCGATGCCCATTGCTTCAATCTTGTCTTTAATTGCTTCCATACCGGCATGCAGCTCCATACCGCTGAACTCGCCGGAATTAACAAGCACGCCTTCCTTTTCTTCGTAGGCGTCGGTCATATCTTCTAATTTAAGCTCTTTATCCTTGGGGTTAATTACAACAATTTTCTCAAGGCCGTATTTATCCGCAAACATCCAGTCGCGGGCATCATGGGTAGGTACGCCCATAACCGCGCCGGTACCGTAATCGTAAAGTACATAGTTGGTAATCCAAACCTGCACTTTTTTGCCGGTAAGCGGGTGGATGCAGTAGCAGCCGGTAAACAGGCCCTCTTTTTCAGATTCGCTGGAAGTACGTTCAATATCGGACTGATTTCTTACACGGTCGCAGAAAGCTTTAATTTCTTCGGCTTTCGGGTTGTTTACGCACAGTTTTTCAACCAGCGGATGCTCAGCGGCGAGTACAACATAGGTAACGCCGTAAATCGTATCCGGGCGGGTGGTGTAAACAGGAATGCGTTCGCCGATTTCCGGAAAATCAAAGCTGAATTCCAAGCCTTCGCTGCGGCCAATCCAGTTGCGCTGCATGGTTTTAACGCGCTCCGGCCAGCCTTCAAGAAGGTCAAGGTCTTTCAAAAGTTCGTCTGCATAATCGGTAATTTTAAAGAACCACTGTTCCAGGTCTTTTTTTACTACTTCGTGGTCGCAGCGCCAGCATTTGCCGTCAATAACCTGTTCGTTGGCAAGTACGGTGTTGCAGGTGTTGCACCAGTTAACGGCCGATTTCTTTTTAACAGCCAGGCCGCGTTTGTAAAACAGCTCAAAGAACCACTGAGTCCATTTATAATAATCGGGTTTGCAGGTAGTTACTTCGCGGTCCCAGTCGTAAGAAAGGCCGAGGCGTTTCTGCTGGCGCGTCATGTTGGCAATGTTTTCCATCGTCCATTTTTTCGGCGGAATGCCGTGTTTGATAGCGGCGTTTTCTGCCGGCATGCCAAAGGAATCCCAACCCATTGGGTGCAGCACGTTAAAACCGTTCATGGTACGGAAACGGGCTACAACGTCGCCGATAGAATAGTTGCGGACATGGCCCATATGCAGATTGCCGGAAGGATACGGGAACATTTCCAGCACATAAGATTTCGGGCGGCTGCTGTCCATCTCTGTTTTAAAAGTTTTGTGTTCTTCCCAATAAGCTTGCCATTTGGCTTCAATCTCATGGGGATTATACTTTTCCTGAATCATATTTTTCAACCTCGCAAATAAAGCTATTTATATATAATACCCTTAAAATTATATAGCTTACAGGATTTAAAGTCAATTATAAATACCCTGCACCTGCATTAATATCGCCAAAGTGTAAAAAATATGATACAATCAAAGAAGATTTTACATAAGAAGGAGACAGCATGAGCCTTTTTGCTATCGGTGACTTTCATTTATCGGGTGAACCGCCTGCCAAACCAATGGAAGTTTTCAGCCCGAACTGGGAAAACCATTTTGAAAAAATACGCCGTAACTGGCTGACAAAAATTACAGAAACGGATACCGTAATTATCTGCGGCGACACCTCGTGGGCCATGTCGCTGGAGGCTGCCATGCAGGATTTAAACCGCATTGCCGCCCTGCCGGGTCAGAAAATCATTCTGCGCGGCAACCACGATTACTGGTGGACTTCGCTGAAAAAAATGCAGCAGGCCACGGAAGGCAAATTTATGTTTTTACAGAACAACTTTTTTGCCTGCGGCGATATTGCCGTCTGCGGTTCGCGCGGCTGGATTCTGCCGTCGTCGGAAGCGTTTACGGATGACGACAGGCATATTTACCTGCGCGAAGGCATAAGGCTGGAAAATTCGCTGGCCGCCGCAAAAAACGCAGGCTTTAACAAATTTGTTGCCGCCCTGCATTACCCGCCGCTGTATAAAGCAGACGAAGAAAACATATTTACGGAACTTTTTGCCAAATACGGCGTTGCGCACTGCGTTTTCGGGCATATCCACGGGCAGGACGCAGGCAATATTTTTGAAGGCGAAACCCGCGGCGTAACTTATAAGCTTGTAAGCTGCGATACGCAGAACTTTATGCCGCAGCTTGTGCTGCCGTAAGAACAGCCATTACTCCATAAAATTTTATTTCAAACCTTATTCCGCACTCATCCGGGTGCGGATTTTTTATTGCTGTTTTAAGCGGTATGCCGTTACAAAAGGCTGCAAAACGCTTTCATCACGCGCAAACGTTACTCCATCTTCAACAATCAGCCTGCCGTCGCAAAGGGCAATGCCGTTTACGCAAGCACCGCTTTTAACGGTAATATCGTATTTTGAAAGCAGCAGCGCTTTGCCGAGCACGGCATTTTTGCCTATTTCAATCTGCCCGTCGCTGATAATAACGCAAAAATCCGGCATTTTGGTGCCGTCAGCAATAAAAAGGCTCATTTTGGAAACAAGCACGCCTTCGCCTTTGATGTTTTTGGAACTTGACGCAATGCTTTTGCTGTAATTGCCATCATCATAATACAGCGCGCCGCCAAGCCCGTATTCTTCAAACGTGCTTTTGGAAGGGAAATCCATTTCCTTAAACGCGGCAAAATTTTTCACATCAAGGCTTTGTAAAATTTCACCAAGTTCACCGGCATAAGCAATGCCTTCCGGCAGATTTTCCGCGCCCTGCAAACTTTTACCAGCGGCAAGAGTATAACGTTTCCCAAGTTCCGCAATTTGCTGAGGCAAAGCTATTTGAAGTTGCTGCAAAGCAAAAGCTTCGCCTCCTGCTTCTGCCTGTACGGTGTATTTTTTTATGCCGCCGGAAGTGTTTTCTTCAAATATTCCTGCTTTAAGCGTGTAATTGCCGGGATACAGCTTCTGCGGCGGCAAATTAATTCCGCCTTCCGGCAGGCTGCCGTTTTCAAAACCGGCTTTTGCAAGTGCCTGCACCGCAAATTGCAGCTGGCGGCGCAAAACGCGCCTGCTGTTTTCTTCCGCTTCCTGGCGCGCCCAGTACGCCGCCGCATGCAGGCATACCACCGCGCACAAAATACCTGCCAGCACTGCTGTGCCTATGCCGCCGCGGCAATCCTTCAAAATTTTATTAAAAACTGCCATTTGCCAAAACATAAACTTCCGTAAATTTTTTGCTGCGCCCGCTCGTATTATCTTTAAATTCCAAGGTTACCTTAATTTTATCTGCAGCAAACTGCTCCGCTTTTATGGACTGCAAAGTAACCTCCGCCAGCGAAAGCGGGTTTACGCCGCGCGTGGAATTATATTTAATTTCGCGTGCCAGCGCGCCGCTGCTGCGGTAAAAAGTTACCTGCCTGTTGCCGTACACTTCGGTGCAAACAATTTTATCATTGCTGCCCGTTGTTATTTTTAACCTGCTGCTGTTTAAAAGCAGTTCGTGTTCAATAAAACTCTGGCTGTAACGTGCGGCACGGTATAAAAGCAAGTCGCTTTTTAAATTTTGCCACGAAGCAGCAAAGGCAGAAAGCCCGTTATAAAAAATAACGGCGCAAATACCGGCAGCGGCAAGTGCCGCACAGGTTTCCGCAAGTAAATAGCCCTTGTTATTCACCGCCGGTTACCACGCTTGCCAGTATTTTCCCGCTGCTGTTTTTAACCGTTACATAATAAAACGGCCCTGTAAGGCCGGGGCAGTAAAACTCAGTTTTTTCAACGGCAAGCCCTGCCTGCCGCAAAGCGTTTTCATCATAAGCGCCAACAGCCGCATTAAACGCATCTGCCGCCGCATTGCGCTGCACAATTAACTTTATGCCGCTTGTATATGCGCCAACCGCGCTTACGCAGACGATTACTGCCGCTGCCAGGCACATAAGAACTTCTGCCAGCAAATAACCTTTGCTGCCCTTCATTTAAACACAACCCTTCCGGTAACAGGCTGTACCTGCAGCCATTTGCTGATGGTTTTATCCTGGTGGCATTTAATAATATAGTTATTGGCTGCCGAAGGCGCTCCTTCGCCGGAAAATTTCAGCGCGTTAAAATGCTGGTCAAAATATAACCCATTTTCAAACTTTCTTAAAACGGAAAGCTTGCCGCCGTAATAAATGCGGTAACCGCCTTTATCCACGTCCATTTCCAAACGGCTTTTGCCGCTCATATCGTAAAAAGAATACTGCTGCAAAGCTGCAATATCACCGGCAAGGCATTGGGCAGCGCGTTCTGCCTGCATTTTCAACAGATACTTCTGCACGCCGCCGTAAGCGGGCACCAAAAAAGCAGCAGCCATTACCGTAAGCCCTGCCGCCGCCAAAAACTCTGCCAGCCCGAAGCCCTTATTCTTCAGCGTCACTGCTGCCATCGGACGTTACCGGTTCACCGTCCGCATTTTTGCCTTTCAAAGTGTAGGTCAGCTTGTCGCCGGAAGGAGTGTACACCAGCTCCGTTCCGGTGGCATCCTCAAACTTCTTGCCTTTGGCAATATATTCGTCCACCAGGTCGCTTAAAGCGCTCGGGCAGGTACCGTTATCCATTTTATAAAGCAAAATGGCGTTATCAATTGTTGCCAGGTCGCTTTCAAGACGGGCGTTTTTAGCGCGTCCGGCTGCGCTGTCAAGCGACGGCAAAAGCATTGCGCCCAAAACGCCTAATAAAGCCACTACCGCCAAAACTTCCAATAAAGTAAACCCGGCATTGCCGCGTAATTTCTTAAGCAAATTATAACCCCTTCCATAATCAAAATCCGGGCAGCGCGCCCGATAAGGAAAACATTGGTGCAGCCACAGCCAGAATAACCGCCGAAACAACCCCGGCCGCCACTGTTAAAAGCAGCGGTTCCAGAACTGTTTTTAAATTTTTCAGCGTATCATCAAAACGGTACTGCAAAATTTCTGCGGCTCGCATCAACATTTCCGGCAGGCGTCCCGTTTCGGCCCCCACGCCGATAAATTCCGCACTTAAACTGCCAAATAACGGTTTTGCCTTTAATGCCGCCTCTGCCGGGTTAACGCCGCGCAGCACGTCAGCGGCAAAAACTTCCGCCCTGCGGCACAGCCCGGCATCCCTCAACGCCGAACCTGCAATCTGTGCCGCCTGCGGCAGAGGTATGCCGCCGTGCAGAAGCAGCGCCAGCACTTTGTTAAAGCGGATTTCCAGATACAGTTCTTTTTGCGCTTTAAAAAACGGTATTTTAAACACAAGTTCAAGCAGCCGCTTTCGCTGCGCCGCCGCAATTACCAAAACTACTGACAGTAATACGCACGCTGCCGGCATATTGGCGGCTAAAAATTCCTGCACGTCAAAAAGCAGCTTTAAATACGGCGGAAGCTGGGCATTCATTGAAGCATATAAATCTTTAAACAGCGGCAGAACCTGCACAATAAATAAAACTGCCGTTGCCAATGAAGCTGAAAAAAGAAAGAGCGGATACAAAGATATATTTTTAAGAAAACGCTTCATCTGCACCTGCAATTTATAATATTCTGCCAGTTCTTCCAGCATTTCGCATAAAATACCGCCGTTTTCACCTGCTTCGGCCACTGCCGCAGGCAATGCGCCCCATACCTCCTGCCTGTTTTTTATGCAGCCTGCAAAACTCGTGCCCATTTTTAAATCGCGCTCAATGCCAAGGCAAAGCTGCGCCGTTTTTGGCGGCAGACGCTCTGCCAATACGCCAAGCGACTTTAAAAGCGGCAGCCCGCTGTTAAGCATCAGCGCCAGCTGGCTGAAAAACACTGTTTTTTCTTCATCGGTTAAGCTTTTTTTAGTTTTGCTAAACTTAAACAGCCCCTGCTTTTTTGCCATGGCACTTGCTGGCTTTTTCTGCTGCAAAAAGGTTAAATAACCATAATTGCTGCGCACAAAAGCCGCTGCCTCAAATTCGCTGGCAGCACTGTAAACCCCGCTGCGGCTCACGCCGGAAGAATCTACCGCTTTCCACCTGTACTGCTGCACCGCTGCACCCCTTTCCGGGTAATTGATATTCGCCGGTGCAGAAACTTTTCCCACAAATTCTGTTTTTATTTGTGAAAAATTTGTAAAATAATAAAACACTCCGTCAACGGTTTTATCCATACCAGAGTGTTTTATTATTTCATTTTATGTTTCTCAAACCAAACCCATCCATTTCCAGTATGTCGCGCCTAAAAGCATTATCAGCGCAAAAGCTATAAGCGTAAGCGGTATGCCGGATTTTACAAAGTCGTTAACTTCAAAAGTATCGGTGCCGTAAGCAATCATGTTCTGCGGTGCGTTTACAGGCAGTATAAAGCCGAAACTTACAACGTACTGCAAAATCATCGTCATGCCTACTACGTTAACGCCCGGCGTTTTAAGCTGCTGCAGTACGGAAATTATTATCGGTATAATGGCCGAAGCAAGGCCGGTGGCACTGGCAAAGCCCATGTGGATGACGATAAGGAAAACGGTCATTATAGCCAGCACCATTAAAGTGCTAGAACTTTCCAGCGCAAAGATGGAAACTATCTGGTTGGCAAGCCAGGTTGCCGCTTTTGTGGAAAGCAGCGCGCTGCCGAGCGAAATGCCCACGCCGAACAGCACAACAGTGCCCCAGTTAATTTTATTTACGGTTTCGTTCCAGTGCATTATGCCGATTTTAGGCAGCATTAAAAGTGTTATCGCCACCATGGTACTGGTAGAAGTATCTATGCTGTGCAAAACTTTTTCAGTAGTCCAGAAGAACAGCAGGCACAGCGAAATTACCAAAAGTTTTAATTCATCGGCGCTTATTTTGCCCATTTCTTTCAGCAGGCGTGTTACCGTAGCCTGTCCACCGGCAATTTCATCAATTTCAGGCGGCATAATATGCAGCATCAACTTATAAAGCGCGGCCGACATCAGCACGGCAAACGGTGCAGCGGCAATAAACCAGTCCAGCCACGAAATATCAACGCCAAGCGTCTGGCTGATGAAGTTTACCGCAACCATGTTCTGCGCCGCCGCAGTTTTTATGCCTACATTCCATACGCTGTCAACCTGCGCCACGGTAATCATCAGCATACCTGCAAAACGGCTTTTCAGCGGTACACCGAAGGCTTTAATCATGCCCATAACAATGGGGACAAGGCAGGCAACGCGCGCCGTTGTGCTCGGCACAAAAAAGCTTAAAATAAAGCCGCATAAAATAACGCCCAGCAAAACGCGGTTTGCTTTGGCTCCCACTTTGGAAAGTATCATCAGGGCAATACGTTTATCAAGCCCGGTTTTGGTCATGGCTGCCGCCAGAAACATAGCCGCCGCCACAAGGCAGAAGGCCGTTGACGAAAACCCCTTCAGCGCCATGCCGAGCCCGGCACTTGTGCCGTACAGCCTGCCTGTTGCCTCGTTAGGCGCAAACCCAACCAGAAGGGCAATTAAAACCATTATCACGCCCGCGCTTACAGGATACGAAATAGCCGTTGTTGCCCAGACAATTACAGAAAACACCATAACCCCAATCATCCTGTGCCCTGCTGCCGACAGGCCTTCCGGCGTGGGAAGAAGCACAATAACAGCCAGAACAGCAAGCGCAATATAAAACCCAAAGCGTTTCATAAAACCCGGCTCAGCCTGTTTTAAAGCAGTTTCCTTTCTCATAAAAACACATCCCCTCAAACAAAAATTAAAATAAAAAAGAGGCCTGCGTATTAAAACGCAAGCCTCTCTGCTTAAATAAATTATAACACTTACACGCCAGAAGGACAATAGTTTTTATTGTAAGTATTGTTACATTCCTTTGTTATATTTAAAGCTGTCCAGCGTGGTATGAATTTTTTTGGCAAGGCTGTCGGGCAGTCCTTCAATATTAACGTTCAGGAAGCCGCGCACAATGGTTGCCGTAGCGTCGTCCTCGCTCATGCCGCGCGCCATAAGGTACTCAATTTCTTCGGGGTTAATGCGGCCAACGGCAGCTTCGTGGCTCATTTCGGCATTGCCTGTCTGTGCGTCAAGCTCCGGAATTGCCAGAATATAACCTTTATTACTCAGCATCAGGCCGTCGCATTCCAAATGGGCGCGCACGCCTTCAACTTTGCCAATCATGCAGCCGCGGTTAATAACTTCGCCGCCGGTAGAAATGGTACGGGTAATAGATTCGGCACGGCAGCCGTCCGCGTTAAGCACAACCCTGCCGCCGATATCAAGGTGCGAGCCTTCCGGCGCAACCAAAATGGAGTTCAGGCGTGCAACGGCGTTTTTGCCATTTAAGTTAACGGTCGGGTACATCTGCACATCCTTTGCTTTTTCAATTAAAACATAGTTGGAGATATACTGGCCGCCTTCTTCCACCATGGCAACAGTACGCGGGCGCACCACAACGTTTTCGCCCCAGCTGTGAATCATGGTAAAGCTCAGCTTGGCGTTTTTGCCGATATACATTTCGCTGATGCCGATATGCATGCCGTTTTCAACTTCATGTGCCGATGTGCAGCCAGAAATAATGCTCAGCTCCGCGCCGTCCTCAACAATAATAACATTATGTACGTGCTGCAGCTGCTGGTCGTGGCTGATGCACATGCAGGCCTGCAGCGGCGTGGTAATTTTTTCGCCCGCCTTTACGCGGATAAAATAACCCTGCTCTTTTTCAAGGGCGGTTCTTGCAGTATATTTATCGGTATCGGGCTGCACAGCCTTCCACCAGTATTTTTCCACCAGCTCCGGATATTTTTCGGCAGCTTTGCCGGTGCTCATCAGCTCCAGCGGAGTTTGTTTTTTTACTTTAATTTCCACAGCATTGTTATCAAGCTGCACAAACGAAGCGCTGCGGCTTTCTTCTTCCGCCGCGCCGGTTTCAATGCCAACGTATTCCAGGCGCCCGCGCGTTGCTTCCGAAAGGTCATCCACGCTTTTAAGGCTGCCCTTATCGCTGTCGCTGTAAGAGCTTAAATCTATGTCATTGCCGTAAACGGCTTTTTTCTCAAGTGCAGCAGTAAGTTTTTTATTATCCATTATTTTTTCACCTCGCATTTGCCGCGTTTCACACAGGTTTCATAACCTGCCTGCCCAATGCAGTTCAGTACGTCCAGCGGGTCACCGCAGGCACAGGTCATTTTTCCTTCATAAAGAATATGCGCATGGCTGGCTGGCACATATTTTAAAATATGGCCGGAATGGGTAATAATCAGCCCGCTGCGTTTGCTTTCCAGCGGATTGCAATTTTCCCAGCCCTGGTTTTTAATGCAGCACGGCTTATCGCAGCCCGCGCCGCCGCACGGTTCGGTATGCAGAATATAGTTTACGGCTTTGCCGACAAGGGCAATGTTTTCCAGGTCAACGCCGCTTTCCGGTTCATCCAGCAAAAGCAGGTCGGGGTTCTGCGCCATCAGCTGCAAAAGCTCGCAGCGTTTTAACTCGCCGCCGCTGAAGCCGTCGTTAACGCTGCGGTCGAGGAAATTATCCAGCCCCATCCATTTAGCCATTGTTTCGGCTTCTTCACTGGTTGCGCCGCAAATTTCCACCATTTTGCGCAGCGAAAGCCCGCGTATCGTCGGCGGGCGCTGAATCATTACGCCAACGCCGAGCCTTGCCCTTTCGTCACAGCTCATATCTGTAATGTCCTGCCCTTTAAAATAAATTTTGCCTTCTAAAATTTCGTAACGGTTAAAGCCCATAATCGCACCAATAAGGGTGGATTTACCGGTGCCGTTAGGCCCGAACAGCACATGGACTTCGCCGGGTTTAATATGCAGATTAATATCGTTAAGTATTTTACGCCCGCGTACAGCTACGGACAAATGCTCTATTTTTAACACTTAATTTACCTTCTTTCTTCAGGATTTGCTTTGATTGCGTTATCATTATAACACAGCTTCCAAATTAATTCCATACTTTTTTTGTAGGAATTTCTCCATAGCCATTTATTCATACATGTGCTACAATAATAACAACGCTTTTATTATAAGCAGGAGGTAACTATGCATCAATATCTTTTTTACATCGGCGATTTTCCAATCCGTATGTACGGGCTGGTTTTATGTATGAGCATTTTTCTGGCAACGGGCGTGGCCTACTTTTTAGCCAAGCAGGACGGACGCTGGCACCAGCACGTTCTTGATATCGGCATTTACGGCGGTTTTGCCGGGCTTATCGGCGCGCGCCTGTGGGATGTGTTTTTTTTCGACTGGGATTACTACCAGCACCACCTGCTGGAAATTCCCTTTGTATGGCAGGGCGGCATGGCCGTGCAGGGCGGCATTATTGCAGGCGTGCTTACCGGCATTTGGTACTGCAAGCGCCATAATATCGACTGGGTTGCCTTTGCCGATATCGTTACGCCCTCCATTCTTATAGGGCAGGCGGTTGGGCGCATGGCAAACCTGCTGAACGGCGATGCCTTCGGCACCCCTACCGGCGGCAACTTCGGCATTTTGTACCCCGTTGGCACGCTGGCACACAAAACCTACGGCAGCCAGCCGCTTTGGCCTGCGGAAGTTTGGGAAGGCCAGCTGGACGTTGTCATTTTTGCCCTTTTATTAATCTTCCGCGCCTGCGGCCACGCCAGAGGGCAGGTTATGTGCCTTTATGTTATGCTGTATTCCGCCGTGCGCTTTGGGCTGGAAATGCTGCGCGGCGACTACGTGGAACCGTTCCTGTTCGGCTTAAAATCGGCGCAGGCAACAAGCTTGATATTCTTTTTAATTGCGCTTGCCGCCTTTATTTACTGCGGCGTAAAGGATAAAAAGCAAACAGCCGCTTCCAAAACTGCATCAAAAAAATAATAAAAAATATTAAACTTATTATAAATGACGAATGATTAAAAATTTTTATATGTTCACAAACTGTTCAAATTCTTGCCCTTTTTATGTCAAATATATTTTGTATAATAAAGCCATAGCAAGTGAGAACTTGCTAAACCCTTCCCATCAAATTCATCATAAACAGCTTTCCTAGAGAGCAGCGCTTGCACTAATCCCCTGCAGGCGCTGTTTCTCTTTGCGTTAAAATGCCGCCGGAGCACGGCTTTTTTTATTATGCCGCAGCATTTTACCACAGCCGTTTAAAAATGCCGGTACGCAAAACCTCCGCAGAAAATTTTTGCGGAGGTTTTCTTTTGCCGTTATTCAATTATCTGCCCAAGCGGCTTTTAAAATCGTTGTAGTTAAATTTTTTAATCAGCTTAAGCTGCCCTGATGCCGTATATGAATAAATGGCAGGCAGCGGCATGCCGTTAAAGGTATTGTTTTTGCAGGTAGTGTAAATTGCCATATCGCCAAACAAAAGCATATCGCCTTCGCCAAGCGGCGCGTCAAAGCTGTAATCGCCGATAACATCTCCCGCAAGGCAGGTTTGGCTGCCCAAACGGCAGGTATAACTTTTTTCTGCGGCGTCGCCTGCGCCGTACAGCGGCGGACGGTAAGGCATTTCTAAAACATCGGGCATGTGGCAGGCAGCACTGGTATCAAGTATCGCGATATTGGTGCTGCCGTTTTTGATTATATCCAGCACGCGCGTTGCCAAGTAACCGGCGTTTAAAGCGCAGGCTTCGCCAGGTTCCAAGTACACGGTTACGCCCCATTTTTGCTGCGCATAATTAATGCATCGTTCCAGCAGGCTGATGTTATAACCGGGGCGGGTAATATGGTGCCCGCCGCCAAAATTAAGCCACTGCATTTTGGTCAGCACATCGCCGAAACGCTGTTCAACGGCTTGTAAAGTTATTTCCAAGTCACCGGCATCCTGCTCGCACAGCGTGTGGAAATGCAAGCCATCCAGCATCGCCGCAAGCTCCGGCGTCATTTGCTCATCCCACTGCGCGCGGGTGGTGCCCATGCGGCTGCTGGGAGCGCAGGGGTCGTAAATGGCGTGCCCTTCCTGCGTGGAACATTCCGGGTTAATGCGCAGGCCCACGCTTTTGCCCGCCTGTTTGGCAGCGGCGCCGTATTTTGCCAGCTGGCGCGGAGAATTAAACACTATATGCCCCGCGTATTTTAGCAATTCGGCAAACTCGTCCTCACGGTAAGCGGCGCAAAAAACGTGTACTTCCTTGCCGGGCATTTCTTCCGCGCCAAGGCGTGCCTCGTACAAACCACTGGCTTCCGTACCGGCAAGGTAAGACGCAAGCACCGGGTATAAATCGTAGTTGCTGAACGCCTTCTGCGCCAGCAAAATTTTACAGCCCGTACGCTCTGCCACGCCCGCCAAAATTTCGCCGTTGTGCTTCAGCATCACTTCGTCCAAAATATAACATGGCGTGGGCAGGCTGCCAAAAACTTCCTGCGGCAGCTTACCGCGCAGCCCGGCAAACTGCGGGCGGCTGTCTTTAGTTAAAACGCCCATCAGTCTACCAGCACCGGGGCATAGCTTTCGCTTCTGGGCAGGCCGTATTTATCCAGCGCGTCCAGGAACGGGTCCGGGTCAAACTCTTCCACGGTGTACACGCCGGGTTTGTTCCATTTGCCGGTCAGCAGCATCATTGCGCCGCACATAGCAGGTACGCCGGTGGTGTAGCTTACTGCCTGGCTGCCGACTTCTTTGTAGCATTCTTCGTGGTCGCACACGTTGTAAATATAGTAGGTTTTATCTTTGCCGTCTTTTTTGCCGGTAAAAATGCAGCCGATATTGGTTTTGCCCTTAGTACGCGGGCCAAGGCTTGCCGGGTCGGGCAGCAGGGCTTTCAAAAATTTAATCGGCACAATTTCGTGCCCTTCAAACATTACCGGCGTGGTAGAAAGCATGCCTACGTTTTCCAGGCAGCGCATATGGTCAAGGTAGCTCTGCCCAAAGGTCATAAAGAAGCGGATGCGTTTTACTTCGGGAATGTTCAGCGCCAGGCTTTCAATTTCTTCGTGGTGCAGAAGGTACATATCCTTATGCCCAACCTGGTCAAAATCATATTCGCGCTTAATGCTCATAGCAGGAATTTCTACCCATTTGCCGTTTTCCCAATAGCTGCCGGGGGCAGATACTTCGCGCAGGTTAACCTCGGGGTTGAAGTTGGTGGCGAAAGCATAACCGTGGTCGCCGCCGTTGCAGTCCAAAATATCAATAGTATCGATGGTGTCGAACTCGTGTTTTTTGGCATAAGCGCAGTAAGCCTGCGTTACGCCCGGGTCAAAGCCGCAGCCCAACAGCGCGGTAAGGCCCGCTTCTTCAAATTTTTTGCGGTATGCCCATTGCCAGCTGTAATCAAAATAGGCGCTGAAGCCTGCTTCTTTGCAGCGTTTTTCGTAAACAGCGCGCCATTCGGGGTCGTCGGTGTTTTCCGGTTCGTAGTTGGCGGTATCCATATAATTTACGCCGCAGGCCAGGCATGCATCCATAACCGTTAAATCCTGGTACGGCAAGGCAATGTTCATTACAAGGTCGGGTTTGTATTCATTAATCAGCGCTTTCAGCTGTTCAACATCGTCAGCATCCACCTGCGCTGTGGTAATTTTGGTGGCGGTTTTGCCTTGCAGTTCTGCCGCGAGCTTATCGCATTTGGCTTTGGTACGGCTGGCAATGCACAGCTCCGTAAAAATTTCGCTCACCTGGCAGCATTTGTGGATGGCAACGGTAGCAACGCCGCCGCAGCCGATAACAAGAACTTTACTCATTTTACAACTCTCCTTTAAATTTTATTTATGCAATGCTAAAAGCAATTCCCTCAAAACTTTGCAGGCCGTAGCGGTCGATACGCCGCTGGCGTCCAGCATCGGTGCCAGCTCGTTTACGTCCGCGCCGATTACGTTGGCCGTACACACGCAGCGCAGTGCAGCCAACAGCTGTACAAAACTTACGCCGCCAGCTTCCGGCGTGCCGGTGCCCGCAAAAACGGCAGGGTCAAGGCAATCCAAATCTATCGTAAAATACACGGGCGTGCCGTCAGCCTTAAGCTGCGCCACGGTTTCTTCCAGCCCGTCAAAAGTAAATTTCTGCATTTGGGTATGTTCTTTGGCAAAGGCAAATTCTTCGCGTTCGCCGCTGCGGATGCAGAACTGATGGATGCGCCCATCGCCCACAAGCTCGTGGCAGCGGCGGATAACACAGGCATGGCTTAATTTTGCGCCGAGGTAATCATCGCGCAAATCGGCATGCGCATCAAAATGGATGATATGCAGGTTAGGATATTTTTTTACGGCGGCACGCACAGCGCCCAGCGTTACAAGGTGCTCGCCGCCCAACAGCAGCGGCAGCTTTCCGTCCGCCAAAATCTCTGCCGCGCGCGCTTCAATATCCGCCAAAGCGGCTTCCGAACTGCCGAAGCACAGCTCCATATCGCCGCTGTCAAACACGGCGCAGTCCGTTAAATCGGCATCCTGGTAAGGGCTGTAAGTTTCCAGCCCAAAGCTTTCGTGCCGCATCGCCGCCGGGCCAAAGCGCGCCCCGGGGCGGAAGCTGGTGGTAGAATCGAAAGGTGCGCCGTACAGCACTATTTTCGCAGCGGCATAATCGCTGTCACAGCCGATAAAATTTTCCACATTAGGCTTCATGGCTCAGTCCTCCACTTCTTTCAGCATTTCTTCCAAAAATGCGGGCAGGCAAAACGCCCCTTTATGCAGCCGCGTAGTGTAGTAACGGGTGTGCATATTCAAAGCGTTCCACGCCTCGCTGTCCAAATCGTCCATGGGGTGGTATTTTTTGCTGGCAAAGCCAAACAGCCAGTAACCGGCGGCATAAGTAGGGATATGCGCCTGGTACACCTTGCTGATGGGGAAGGTGCTGGCAATGCGTTTATGGCTGCGCTGCATAGCCACAGCGTCCTCCGCATAAAACGGACTGCCCTGCTGGTTCACCATAATGCCGTCCTCGCGCAGCGCGTTAAAGCAACTGCCGTAAAACTCACGCGTAAACAGCCCTTCCGAAGGTCCGAACGGGTCGGTGGAATCCACAATAATCAAATCGTATTCTTCCTCGCAGCGGCGGATAAATTTCAGCGCGTTGCCGAAATAAATATGCACGCGGCGGTCATCCATGCGGCAGGCATTGCTGGGCAGATAGGTACGGCAGGCTTCCACCACCTGCGGGTCCATCTCCACCAAGTCAATGCGGCGCACACGGTCGTAGCGCGTCAGCTCGCGCACAACGCCGCCGTCGCCCGCGCCGATAACCAAAATATCTTTAATGCCCTGATGCACCGCCATCGGCACATGGGTAATCATCTCATCGTAAATAAATTCGTCCCTTTCAGTCAGCATCACGTTGCCGTCAAGGGTCAGCACGCGCCCAAACTCCGGCGTTTCAAAAATGTCTATGCGCTGGTAATCGCTCTGTTTGGAATATAAATGCCTGTTAACCCTAATACTGTGCTTTACGTCCGGGGTATGAAACTCACTGAACCACATTTCCATTTTTTGCCGCCTCCTTTATTCCAGCACATTAATCCGTGTTAAATCCGGGTCTTCCGAACCCGTCATGCTGCAGCCTTTTTCCTTGGCATAGCCGATATGTTCCAAAATTTCGCCGGTAATGCGCTCGCCCGGCGCCAAAATAGGTATACCCGGCGGATAGCACATTACAAATTCGCTGCACACGCGCCCTTCGCTTTCTGCCAGCGGCACGCTGATTTTCGGCGCGTAAAACGCTTCCTGCGGGCTGGTAACAACCTCCGGCTCAATGTATTCCTGTGTCAGCATGCCGGTGCCGTCCTTTTGGTAGCGGCGGCGTATCTCCGCCAGCGCGCTCACCAGGCGTTCCAGCTCCTGCGGCCTGTCACCCATGGAAAGATAAGCCAAAATGTTGCCGATGTCGCCGAACTCAATTTGTATGTCATACTCGTCGCGCAGAATGTCATACACTTCAATGCCCGCCAGCCCAATATCCAGCGTATGCACGCTCAGCTTGGTGGTGTCAAAATCAAATACGGAATTGCCGTTCATCAGCTCGCGCCCAAAAGCATAATAGCCGCCCACGGCGTTAATCTCGCGGCGGGCGTATTCCGCCATATCCGCCACCTGGTGAAACACCTTGCGTCCGCGCAAAGCTAAGTTGCGGCGGCTGATGTCAAGGCTGGACATTAAAAGGTAGCTGCCCGAAGTGGTCTGTGTAAGGTTAATAATCTGCCTTACATAACCGGCGTGAATGTTCGGCCCCGTCAGCAGCAGGCTGGACTGCGTAAGGCTGCCGCCGCTTTTGTGCATGGATACCGACGCCATATCCGCACCGGCTTCCATGGCCGATACCGGCAGGCCGCTGCCGAAATAAAAATGCGTGCCGTGCGCTTCATCCACCAAACACAGCATACCGGCGTCGTGCGCCATTTTTACAATAGCGCGCAAATCGCTGCAAATGCCGTAATAAGTTGGGTTGTTCACCAAAACCGCAACGGCTTTGGGGTGTTCGGCAATCGCTTTGGCTACCTGTTCGCGCTTCATGCCGAGCGATATGCCCAAGCGCTGGTCTACCTCCGGGTTAACGTACACCGGCACCGCGCCGCACAGCACCAGCGCGTTAATAACGCTTTTATGCACGTTGCGCGGCAAAATAATTTCATCCCCGCGTTTGCAGGAAGAGAGCACCATGCTCTGCACCGAGCTTGTAGTGCCGCCTACCATTAAAAAGGCGTGCGCTGCGCCAAAAGCATCCGCCGCCAGCTCCTCCGCCTCGCGGATAACAGAAACCGGATGACACAGGTTATCCAGCGGCTTCATGCTGTTCACGTCCACGCCCACGCAGGCCTGCCCCAAAAACGCCGTCAGCTCCGGGTTGCCGCGCCCGCGCTTATGCCCCGGCACATCAAAGGGCACCACCCTCATCCGGCGGAAGTTCTCCAGCGCTTCGTAAATCGGCGCGCGGCTCTGGTCTAAACCGGTACGTTTATTCCTCAATCTTTTCACCCTCCCGGAGGTTACGCAAAACAAAAAACGCAAGCCGTGCTAATGCACAACTTGCGTTCTCAGCCAAAATTCAAGCCCTTCTGCCAACAAGTATAAAGGCAAAAAAGGCGTATATGCTTTCGGATTAAGTCAGAGTCTATATAGCAATTATACTTTTACTACTCGTATTGACCGTTTCACAAGTTTGCGCACTGGCGCATTTCAGTTATGGATAACCAACTTATAAAATTCGAGCTTTTAACTCAATCAATAGGACTGCCCAAAGCAGTCAATCGGCAGTGGACCCGGCTGTCCGTATGGCCTTAACTCTTAAAGAGTGGTCCGTAATAATCGCTTTGAAAAGACTCTTTTAACTTTCCTTTCAAATTGTAAGAATTGTAGCATATTAATATTAACTTGTCAATTAAAACAAGAAAATTATTGCCTGTAATTGCTAATCTATCTGTATCTCTGCACGGGCGTTAAAACTTCGGCATGCAGCCCGTCATCATCTTTAAGCATAACGGTAACGGTCCAAATGCCGCGCCCCTTGCCGTCCTTCATGCGCCCTGCCTGCAAATAAGGCCCGTCCTTAAACTGCAAAACGCCTTCCAGCTCCAAAAGCAGCGCAAAATCAAGGCGCTTCCACGCCGTCAAATAACGTTCGTCAAAAAAAACACTTGCCATAATAAGCTCGTCCATGCACCAGCATTCCAGCCTGTACGGCCTGCCGTCCAAAAACGTGCCCTTAACAAAGCCTATGTCGCGCACGCCTTCGTCATTGGGCTTATGCGCCGATACAATATAATTACTGCGGTCCGGTTCAATAAATTCCATTTTTCACTCTCCGTTATTTATACTGGCTGATGATTTTTTTGCAGTATTTTTTAAATTCTTTGCGGCGTTCCGAAGGCTCGCTTAATTTTACGCCGCCCCATTTAATAAGCTGCGCATAAAAATCTTCGTTAACTACGGTTTTTGCTTTTATAACAACGCCGCTGCTTTTTACTTTTACAATTTTAGCACTTGCGCCCAGGTAGGCCAGCACAGCGTCCTGCAATTCCGCAGCACATTTCAGCTCAATAGTTTCGGCGGCGCTGGCGTCTTTAGCGGCAGCTGCTTTTTCCGCTTCCGGTGCGGATTTTTCTTCCGCTTTGTCAGTTTCCGGCTGCACAGTTTCTTTTACGTTTTCTGCCGTCACTGCTTCGGGTACGGTTTCGGGCAGCACTTCTGCCGGTGCTTCCTGCGCTTCTGTGCCGGTGGCGTTATCCTGCTGCGGCATAACGGCGGCAGCAAGTTCGTTTTTAACGCTTTCCGCGTCATATTTGCTCATCAAGCCGCACAAACTTTCAATAATTGCTTCGGCATCTTCCACGCCCGCTGCTTTTAATGCAAAACCGGTTTTAACAACATCCTGCGCCTGTAATACGCGGCCGGTTAATTTATAACTGTTGGCTCGCCCGCGCACTGTTTCAATTTGCAGGCCGAATGCGCGCAGCACCTCAATATCGTCATAAAGGCTTTTGCGCTCTGCGGCAATGCCTGCTTCTGCCAGCCTGTCAACAAGCCCGGCAATGGTAATGCCGTGCTGTGCATCCGTTTCTTCCGTTAAAAATTTTTGTAAATATAATAATTTTGCTTTCTGGTTACTTTGTTTGGCCATTTCAAACACCTGCCAATGCAATATAATGTACTTATTTATTTAGGCAAAAATTTGCTATTACCTGCCTGGCGGCGAAAATTTTACGTTTATCTTTTAATTTTTGTTTACGTTACGTCTTTGTATTTACGTTATTATATTTTGATTTACGGTTTTATTCATATTACTTTTTATAACTAAAATATTAAGGTAACGTAAATTTTGCTCCTTATTCAATCGCAAAATTTGCGTAGCTTCGCTGACACAATTATTGCCTTCGCTATAACTCGGCACTAATTGGCGACTCAGCCCAAAGCCTTCGCTCCTCAAAAAAACTTAACGGCTCAGTATTAAATCAGTTTGCCACTTGCAGCGCCTGCGGAAACTCGCTTCGCTCAAACACCCTCCGGCAAATGCTGCAAGTGCCTTTTTACTTTAAGTTTTCGCCTGTTTTTTGAAAGTCGCGCTCCGCCAAAATTCGTACTTTGAAATATTATTCTGAACAATAGCAATGTTGCCGCAGGTTTTAATAAGCCAAATGCCATAATTTTCATATATATTGGATGATAATTATTTAAATCGTACAATACAAAGGCAAGATATACAAAATCGAGCAGTTAAAAAGTGCGGTTTACGCCAGAGCGCGGCATTAAAAATTTAGCGGTATTTACTAAAAAGCGATAAAATTTTCCCGGTGTTTGAGCAAAGCGAGTTCCGCGGAAAATTTTATCGCTTTCTGCGTACCGCGTTTAAATTTTTTCAGCCGCGTGACTTTTCTTTGGCTGAATCGCCAATTAGAAACAAGCTTTAAGCGAAGTTTATAATTGTGCCAGTGAAGCCAGGCAAATTTTACGACCGAACAGGAAGTAAAATTTACCCTCCAAAAATTCTTTGCTTACAAAGAATAAAGATGAATAATAAAAAGAAATAGAAGATTGATAACGTATAATCAAAGACGAAAACAAAATTAAAAGTTACATGAATAAAAAACTAAATAAAAATACAATAACCTAACTACAAAAACACAAACCATCAAGAAAATCTTTTAATGTAAAATTCCACGCAAACTTTATACAAACAAAACGCATCCCACCCTTTACCGGGCATGGATGCGTTTTTTATGTGTCTATAAATTTTTGCGGTGCTGATTAAATTCTGCCTGCCAACACTTCGTCCAAACGGCTGAACATATCGTAATATTTTGCCTTGGTATCGCGCACTATTTGCAGGGCAATGGCACTGTTATAAGCGTGCGCCACATTGTTGCGAGTGGCAAGAGCTTCCAGCCACAGCTGTTCATCATCAATCAGCCCGGCCTTATAGGCTGCTTTTAAAATACTTTTGGGCGAACCTGTTGCCGCTTCGCTAACGCCTTCGTTTACAAGCAGTTCTTTCATTGCTTTCCATGATTGTTCAAAGCAAATTTCATATAATGCCACAAGCCCAGTAAGCACAACATTGTTGTACGGTTCTTCGTAATCGTAAATATCTTTAAGGTTTTTCAGGGCGGCTTTAAAATTTTCATACTTTTTCATACAATACTATCCCTTCATCAGCAATGGCCTGCCGCAGTTCTTTCTGTACCGGTTTATCCAAATCAACAACATCAAAGCACAAAAGCGTTGACGTTTCTTCAATATCCAGCGCAAACCGCGCAGTGTTGCCGCCCGTAACGGCAAGGTCAATATCGCTTACTTTAGTAAAATCTCCGCGCGCGCGGGAGCCGAAAAGAATTACCCGCACAAGCCCGCACTGCTGTGCCATCTGGCGTATTTCTTTTATTACAACAGGATTAATGCCGGTATTTTTCATAGCAGCCTCCCAAAAAATTTCTGATATTAGTATACCATACGCCGCAGAAATAAAAAAGCAGCGGGTATGCCCCGCCGCCGTTAAACAGTTTTACGCCGCTTTTTTGCCGGGCTTAATAACAGCCACCAGCGCATAAGCGATAATACACACCAGCCATTCCATGTAAATGATGTTGGGCAGAATGCGCACTGCCGGGAAGAACTGCCACAAAATAAGCATTACAAAACCGGCAAGCAGTGTCCAGAAGCCTGCTTCTTTGCAGCTGTGCTGCGGGAAAAACAGCGCCACGATAACAATTACCGTAAACGCAGCCGTCAGGCTCAGGCCTATCATAATGGTTCCCAAAATACTCGATACCGTCATGGCAAGGCCGAGTGTCATCAAACCGGTAAGCATTACGCACAGGCGCGTCATTAAAATTTGCCTGCTGCCGTCTGCCGCAGGGTTAATGAAGCGTTTGTAAATATCGTTGCTGAACAGCGTACCGGCAGATAAAAGCAGATTGCACGCGGTGGAAACATCGGCTGCCCACAGCGCCGCAAGGGTAATGCCAGCCAGAAGCGGCTGCAAGCTTACAATAACCTCGGGCAGGGCAAGCGCAGCCTGAGCGTCCGGGTACATTGCCTTGGCGCAAATGCCGAGGAACGCCGCCAAAACGCCTACCGGCAACATGATAATGCCGCCCCACACAAAGCCTTTTTTAGCCGTTTCTGCGTCTTTAGCGCCGAGCGAAATCTGCAAAATGCTCTGCAGGGAAAGGTTTACGGTAATTAAGGTTACTACCCAGCTGGTAATGGTTACCATGCCAACGCCTTCCGTAAAGCTGAACCATGGCACACCGGCAGGCAGCGACGCAGCCAGCCCTTCCATTCCGCCAACGCGGTAAAACTGCACTACCGTTGCAATTAAAATGCCAACGTAAATTAATACAATGTTCATAACATTGGAAAGAGATGCAGACCACATGCCGCCGATGAAAGTAATGCCGATAAATACTATGGCGCTTACTATCATGCCGCTTTTAAAGTCAAATACATCCGGCATAATGGCGTGCAGAATGCTGCCGCCGGCAATGTATTGCAGCGAAATAATAACCAGCTGAATGACAATCTGGCAGAATACGCCCAGCACAACGGCTTTCATGTCGTGGTGGCGTTCAATAAGTTCCGAAATGGTGGTAATGTTCTGTTCGCGGTATTTTTTTGCCATGAACATGCCCATTACAATGGCGCCAAGTGCCCAGGCAATAGTGTACCACCCGGCGGAAAGGCCAACGCGGAAGGCGTGTTCCGAAACGCCGATAGTTGAAGCGCCGCCAACGGCAAGGCCGATAATGGTTACGGCAATCAGCGGAGTGTTGAGCTTACGCCCGGCAAGAGCATAGTTTTCGGCTTCGCCTTCGCTGCGTTTTTTAGCATACCAGCTGATTGCAAAAAGAGCCGCAATATACAATATTAATATTGCTAATGAAACTGACATTTAAAATCCTCCCCTTATTACAGCTTTCAAAATAATTGTAACATTTTAATTTTATGCAAAGTATGCACTAAAGTCAATAGAATATGCAGCAGGCTGTGCTAATTTATGCATAAAAATACCTGTTTGTTTTTGTGAATAGTAAAACAATGTACACAAAACAGCCATGCTGGCGCCGCTAAAAAAATTTTAAAAAATTTTTAAATTTATGCTTGACAGTTCCGCCAATAACCAGTATAATATCATTTGTCAGCAGCGAGAGCGATGACAAATGTGACTCCGTAGCTCAGTTGGATAGAGCGTTTGACTACGAATCAAAAGGTCGCAGGTTCGAATCCTGCCGGGGCCACCAATTTAAAATCAGCACCGCAGAATATGCGGTGTTTTTTATTTTTACTGAGCCGCCAATTAGTGCCAAGCGGCAGCAAGGGCAATAATTGTGTCAGCGAAGTTATGCAAATTTTGCAATTGAATAATGAGCAAAATTTGTAATCATATATTTATTATAAAAAACTTAGCATACTTGACCAAAAAGATCACTGGATAAAGTTTTTCAAATTTAGCAAAATGCAACGGCTTCACCGTGCGCAAACACGACTTCGTAGCGGTTTGGCGCATGAAGTTTACTAATGACATGAAGCCGCCGTTGTTTTGTCTTTAAATTTTCAAAACTTCACCCAATGATCTTATTTTATGCTTTACAACAGAACAATATAAAAGCCAAGAACAGTATATGCTGCAAGGCGATAGACAAAAACTGCGGCGGCTAAAATCAAAACGCCTATGTACGAGAGTCCGGTGCCACGCCCGGACGGAATCGATGCAGCCGCAGCATTTTTGCAGAGCCACATCAGTATATACCGTTCTTGGCGGTTAACAACATAACTTCACAAAATAAAATCTTATTATAAAAGGACGGCAGCTTACGCTTACCGTCCTTTTGTAGTTACATAATATTAATAGTTATTGTTTTTCGTAACTGGTTAAATTGCCGTTCAAATCAAAATCAGCATTATATTTTTCGCGTGTGCCTTCAACGCCCCAGCTTGCATACATGCCGTCCCTGCCTAAAATATAAACAAGAAGGTTGCTTACTTTACCGCCTTCAACGTCCTTGGCTTTGGCTTCCAGCTGTTTATACATATCAGGAACTTTAGAAAAATCTATTTTGCTCATAGGCGTTACGTTATCTTCCATACGTCCGTCACCGGTAAGCTGCACAGGGTTAGGCCCCTGCCATTTTCCGCCGGAGTATTTATAATTGTCAACATCTTCCGTGCCGGGCTTAACAATATAAATATCAACCGTATTGCCAACAGTTTCTTCGTCCGAATGCATTAAAGCAATATCCTGAAATACCAGCAGGTCATTCCCTTTAAAGCCGTCTTTGTTTTTCAGCTCGTCCATAATGCGCACAAGTTCGCCCTGCTCGGTAAACATATTTTTGCTGCTGCTGCCTCCGCCGCAGCCAACAATTGCAAACATTACCAGAACCATTGCCATCATTAATAATTTCTTCATAAAACCGCCTCCTTAAATATATGTTATCTACTTTTAATTATAAGGCAAACTCAAAAAAAAACAATTATCAATTATTTTGTTCCTGCAAATAAAAAATCCCGGTGCTGAACCGGGATTTTACTTTTATTTACTTATATAACGCCCGCAATCAGCCCATAAGGCTGCCTCCGGTGTACCAGTCGTAAATGCCTACAAGGCCGAACAAAATGAAAATAGTCGCCGCAGCCCATTTAACGGTGCGCTCCGGAATGCGTTTGCCAAGCACGTTGCCAACGATAACGCCGATGCCGTCAGCAATCATCATGCCGGTAGTGGTGCCCAGCCAAACCGGAATCAGGCTTTGGAACTGCGCTGCCAGTGCAACAGTTGCCAGCTGGGTTTTATCGCCCATCTCCGCCAGGAAAAAGGCAACCGCAACAGTCCAGAACGGGCTCATGCCGCGCTCCTTGTCCTCGCCTTCAAGTTTATCGCCGCGGATGGTCCACAAACCGAAAATAATAAACGAAACGGAAGCGGCCAGCTGAATTGTACTCATTGGCACAAACTCGGTTAAGTATGAGCCTACCGCTACCGCAAAAAGATGGTTAAAAACAGTTGCCGCAAAAACGCCTGCCATAACTGTTTTCCAGTTATACTTTGTGGCAAACGCCATTGCCAGAAGCTGGGTTTTATCGCCCATTTCTGCCAGTACTACAAAAATACATGCTGTCATAAACGCTGTCATGAAAAATACCCTCCTAAATTTCATATACATTATAAATCATCAGCGCTATGGCGTATCTGCCTGTATACCACATCCCTCATAAAAATATATTTATAAAAATAAAAAAACGAGGCACTTTAGTACAGACTTATGCCATCTGTACTAAAGGTCTCGTTTTTAGCTTGATTGCTAAAGAATAAGCCAAACCGCTGGGCGGCTAGTATGTTGACTTATTGCCGGGAACTACTCCCCTTTAGGAATGTAAAAAATTTTAACAGAAGCACTTCTTTTTGTCAAGCACTAATTTATAAAATGTACACAGGAGAAAAACAAAACAACTACCAAAACATAGATAATTATTGATATTTTCTTAAAAAAATGATATACTTTTTTCAAAGTTATATATAGCTGTATGACTGAATGATGAGGGAGTAGTTACCGCTTTAACAAGGCGGGGCATCTCAACAAACACGGAAGCAATTTGCCTGGTTTGCCTTAATTAACGAGACTCATGCGTAAATGCCATAAAGCTATGAACTTGCGCAGATCTTCAAAAAATTTTAAGGGAGGCAAAATGAATGAAATTCTATCTGGAATCTGTGGAAAACACTTTTAAAGAAGTTTCTTCAGACCCACACGGTCTTTCAGCACAGGAGGCCGAAGCAAGACTGCAAAAGTACGGCAAAAACAAACTTGCTGAAGGGAAGAAAGTTACCCTGCTGCAGCGCTTTTTAGAGCAGCTGTCTGATCCGATGCTGATTATTTTGATGGTAGCGGCCGTTGTATCGGGCATCACCAACTATCTGTCCGGTGAATCCCCGGTAGACGTATTTATCATCATGTTCGTTGTTATTTTAAACTCGGTGCTCGGGGTTATTCAGGAAAGCAAAGCCGAAAAAGCCATTGAAGCACTGAAAGAAATGTCCGCCGCAACTTCCAAAGTTTACCGCGACGGCAACCTTGTTACCGTAAAAAGTGAAGACCTCGTTCCCGGCGACGTTATCTCGCTGGAAGCAGGCGACGCTGTTCCTGCCGATTCGCGTATTATTGAATGTGCAAGCCTGAAGGTTGAAGAAGCAGCCCTCACCGGCGAATCCGTACCTGTAAACAAAAAGGTTGATACCCTTTCCCTTGGCGACCAGAAAGACGTTCCGCTGGGCGACCGCAAAAACATGCTTTATAACGGCACCGCCGTTGTATACGGCCGCGGCAAGGCTGTTGTTGTAGGCACCGGCATGGACACCGAAATGGGTAAAATCGCAACCGCTATTACCGAAGCAAGCGAAGGCGAAACCCCGCTTCAGAAAAAACTGAGCCAGCTCAGTAAAATCCTTACCTACATGGTACTGGGCATCTGCGCATTTATCTTTGCTTTCAGCGTATGGCGCGCCGACGCTATCGACACCCGTCTGGTACAGGAATCCTTCATGGTTGCAGTAAGCCTTGCTGTTGCAGCTATTCCTGAAGGCCTGGCAGCCGTTGTTACCATTGTACTTTCCATAGGCGTTACCAAAATGTCCAAACGCCATGCAGTAATCCGTAAGCTCACCGCGGTAGAAACCCTCGGCTGCACGGAAATTATCTGCTCCGATAAAACCGGTACTTTAACCCAGAACAAAATGACGGTTGTTGACCACTTCCACTTCACCAAGGACCGTCCGTATCTGGCAAAAGCCATGAGCCTCTGCTGCGACGCCGAAATTGACGATAACGGCAATGTTACCGGCGAACCTACCGAAGCAGCGCTCGTTACCTACTCCTACACCGTAGGCAACCCGAAAAACAAACTCGTTCCGGAATATCCGCGTATCGGCGAAGCTCCGTTCGATTCCGTAAGAAAAATGATGTCCACGGTGCATGAGCGCCTGAACAAAGAATACTTAAAACTTCCGGGCGTATGCGACTACGTTCAGTTTACCAAAGGCGCCCCGGGCGAAGTATTGAACCTCTGCACCCATTACCTTGATGAAAACAGCGTTATCAAACCGCTGACCGACGACAAACGCGAACTTATCCAGAGCCATATCCGCCGCATGGCAAACAACGCACTGCGCGTACTTGCCTGCGCTAAACGCGAATATGAAAAACCCCCTACGGACTTCAGCCCGGAAGCACTGGAACATGATTTAATCTTCGTTGGCATTACCGGCATGATTGACCCGGTTCGCCCCGAAGTTGTAGACGCTATTAAAGAATGCCACAGTGCAGGCATCCGCCCGGTTATGATTACCGGCGACCATATCGACACCGCAGTTGCCATTGCTAAACAGCTCGGTATCGTTGAAGATGCTTCGCAGGCAATTACCGGCGCACAGCTTAACGAAATCAGCGAAGCTGAATTCAACGGCGGCGCTGTTGAAAAATACTCCGTATATGCACGTGTACAGCCTGAACATAAGGTTCGTATCGTAAAAGCATGGCAGGCACGCGGCAAAGTAACCGCTATGACCGGCGACGGCGTAAACGACGCTCCTTCCATTAAAAATGCCGATATCGGTATCGGCATGGGCATTACCGGCACCGACGTTACCAAAAACGTTGCCGATATGGTACTTGCCGATGATAACTTTGCAACCATCGTTGCAGCAGTTGAAGAAGGCCGCCGCATTTACGACAACATCCGTAAATCCATTCAGTTCCTGCTTTCTTCCAACCTTTCCGAGGTTATCAGTATTTTCGTATCGACCATGATGGGCTTTACCATCCTGCTGCCGATTCACCTTCTGTGGATTAACCTTATTACCGACGCATTCCCGGCACTTGCACTGGGCATGGAAAAAGGCGAAGCCGATATTATGAAACGCAAACCGCGTTCCTCCAACGAAGGCATCTTTGCCGGCGGCATGGGCTTTGACTGCGCATACCAGGGCATTATGCTGGCAGGCGTAACGCTGGTATCCTACTTCGTAGGCCATTATCTGGAATCCGGGCGTTGGGAAATTGTTGACAGCCTTGACGGTATGACCATGGCGTTCATTACCCTGGCAATGGCTGAAATCTTCCATTCCTTCAACATGCGTACTCAGCACGCTTCTATCTTCTCCGTACAAGGCCATAACGTATATCTGTACGGCTCCATGATATTCAGCTGGGTACTCAGCACCGGTATCGTTTACATGCCGGTTATCTCCGATATGTTCAAATTCCAGCATATCTCCTTTGAAGAATACGTAGTTGCAATGGGTATGGCATTCTCCGTAATTCCTATTGTAGAAATCGTAAAATTCATTCAGCGCAAAATGCGTCATCAGGCCTAATGGCTGATTAACAAAAACTTAAAGCGGTATGGCGTTTGCCATACCGCTTTTATTATGCAAAACCCGCACTGCTTTTTTGCCGTGCGGGTTTTATTTATATAGCACAGTTTTACTGTTTGTTAACCATTTGCTGATATGCCCTGCCCCAGTCCGCCATAGCATCGATAATGGGGTGCATGGATTTGCCCAGCTCGCTCAGTGAATATTCCACGCGCGGAGGCACTTCCGCATAAACCGTGCGCACAACAATGCCGTCCTTTTCCATTGAACGCAGGCTGTCGGTAAGTACCTTCTGGCTGATTCCCTCCAAATCTTTTTTAAGTTCGTTAAAACGCCAGGTACGCATTTGCAGGTTGCGCATAATCAAAAGCTTCCATTTGCTGCCAATTAAAGCCACCGTGGTAGCTACCGGGCAGGCCGGGCTTGATACCTGGAAAGATTATGTTAAATCGCTCGGCAAACCCATGAACGATATCTTCATCGTTTGCCATCCTGCCGGAGCAAGCTATATTAAAGGCATGAACGTTTACGGCACGGAAGGAGCGCAAAAATCCATTGTTTCCGGCAGCACCGGTGCAACTACGCAAGGACTGTTTGCTGCTTTCGGCGCTGATTTCCACGGCGGCGATGATACAGCGGCAATTACCAATACCGTAAGCGGCAAAGTACAGCTTGCCGGTGTAGATTTTGAAGTTATTGACTGCGGCGAAAGCTACGACCTGGCAATTCCTTCGATGAACGTTGTTTACACCCACATGCTTGGCAAAACAACCCACTCCATTTTAACCAGTGCGGCACATATCGAAGCCTTCCTGCAAATGTTAAAGGAATATCAGGCAGCAGGCTACGCCATGATTTTAACCTCGCACGGCGGCCCGGAAGGACAGGATGCCGTTGCCGAAAAAATCAGCTACCTTAACAAAACCAAAGAAATCATGCAGCAGAGCAAAACCGCTGATGAATTTAAAGCAAATATGAAAGCTGCCTTCCCCGCTTATAACGGAGAAAACTACCTTGATATGACGGCAGGCTTTTTGTATAAATAATTAAAAACGGTATTAACGCAAAACAAGCGGGCAGGTTAATCCTGTCCGCTGTTTTTTAAGTCTTATTACTTAACTGTGTAAGGCTTTACCAAATATTACAAGTTTATTTATTTCACTGCTTCTTCCAGTTTTGCCAAACTTTCCGTTACCATGCCATACTGGTTAATTGCGGCATATTCGCATACCTGTACAGCCTGCGGCGCATATTCTTTAAGGGCGGCAAAGTAATTGTTCCAGTCTATATTGCCGCAGCCAACCGGCAAATGGCTGTCTGCCGTGCCGTCATTATCGTGAATATGCACGCCTACTAATTTTTTATTTAAATCGCGCAGCACATCGCTTAATTTCCAGCCGTTAACATGCGCATGCCCTGTATCAAGCAGCGCAGCAGCATTGGGGAAGCGTTTAAACAAGCCAAGATATTCCTCATATTCAAACAAGAGCGTGCCTGTTGTACGCAGGCCAACGTTTTCCAAAGCAACCGTTACTCCGTATTTTCCTGCCAGCTGCAGCAGTTTTTCAATGCGGCTGCACACAAGCTCCTGCACAGCCAGTTTTTCTCCGGCAAAATGCCATGCTTCGTTGCTGTGTACAACAACAAAAGCCGCATTAATTTTGGCAGCATAGGCAAAAGTTTTTTCGTACACTTCCAGATATGCCGTATCATTCGGGTCGGCAAGGTTTACCGCCACGCACGGCCCGTGGATGCTGAAACGGCGGCTCACGCCGTCTTTTTCCTTCAAATCCTTCAGCACATAATCCCAGTAATGGTCGGTGCCGAACTCATAAAAAATTTCAATATCATACTGCATCGGCAAGTCCTTTAAAAATGCTTTGCTGAAACTGCCGAAAGGCAAATCGCTTACAGAAAATTTCATTTTACAATCTCACCCTTTTGTACATAACCGATATTTTCTTTGGTTTCTGCGTTAAACAGGCTTACCTCGTCCCAGTTAAAGTCAAGGCCGATGTTGCCGCTAATTTCCGCGCCAACGCCCGGCAGCGTTACAAACACCGTTTCGCCGTTTACGTTAACGGTCACGGTACGCTGGTTGCCGGTGTTTTCCTGGTAGCTTACGCAGCCCTTAATTTTGCCGTCGGCCGCAGGCTTTAAATGCTCCGGCCTGATGCCAACAAGCACATTGGTATGCCCTGCCAGAATTTTCTGCCACAGCTCCGGCACATCGCTTACCACATCGCCGATTTTGAGCTTGCCGCTGCTGTAATAGCCGCTGACGATGTTCATCGCGGGCGAGCCGATAAAGCCTGCAACGAAAGTGTTGGCCGGGTGATGGTAAATAACGTCCGGCGTGCCTGCCTGCTGCAAAACGCCGTCGCGCATAACGACGATGCGGTTGGCAACGGTCATCGCTTCAATCTGGTCGTGCGTTACGTAAATCATGGTCGGTTTGTAAATTTCGTGAATGCGGACAAGCTCCGTCCTCGCCTGCTGGCGCAGCTGCGCGTCAAGGTTGGAAAGCGGCTCGTCCAGAAGGAAGTACGGCGATTGTTTTACCAGCGCCCTGCACAGGGCAACACGCTGCTTCTGCCCGCCGGAAAGGTCTTTCGGCTTGCGGTTTTCATAACCTTCAAGGTTTAAAATTTTTAAGGCTTCCGTGGTGCGCCTTTTAATTTCGTCCTCGCCCAGCTTCTGGATTTTCAAGCCGAAGGCAATGTTATCCCATACGGAAAGGTGCGGGAACAGCGCGTAGCTTTGGAACACCATTGCCACGTTGCGCTCTCCGGGAGGCACGTCGTTGATAACCCTGCCGCCCATAACAAGCTCGCCGCTGGTAATTTCCTCCAAGCCTGCAATCATGCGCAGGGTTGTACTTTTGCCGCAGCCGGAAGGCCCGAGCAGAATGAGTCTTTCGCCTTCCTTAATTTCAAGATTCAACGATTTTACAATTTTAGCGTCGCCGTAGGATTTGCAGACGTCTTTAAAAACTATGCTATTCATTAACCTTTAACCCCCGATTGCATAAATGTATTAAGGATGAACTTCTGGCAGAATACGTACAGTACCAACGGCGGCAGGCTTGTCAGCACGGCAACCGCCATAGCAATGCCCCATTCGCTGCCGCCCTCGGCGCTGATAAACATCTGCAAAGCTAGCGGCAGGGTGTACATATCTTTGTCCTGCAAAACCAAAAGCGGCCAGAAGTATTCGTTCCACGAGTTGATGAAGAACAGAATCGCCACCGCGATAACAGAAGGTTTAATCAGCGGCAGAATAACGCGGCGCAGGATGACAAACGGTTTGGCGCCGTCAAGGATAGCCGCCTCCAAAAGCGCTTTCGGTATGCCGCGCATCGTCTGGCGCATCAAAAAAATGCCCATACCATCCGCAAAAGCGGGCAGCATTACGCCCAGCGGGTGGTTTAACAGGTTCAGCTTGCTCATCAGCAGGTAGTTAGGCATAATCAGCACCGTTACCGGGATGAAAAACGTCAGCAGCATGCTGTTAAAAATCGTTTCTTTGTATTTAAAATCGTAGTAAATAAAGGCAAACGCCGCTAAAACGCTTGTAATAACCTTCATTGCGGTTGTGCCCGCGGCGATGATGAAGGTGTTGTAAATGTAGGTTAAAAGTGGGAAATCCTCCAGCACCGTTGTGTAGTTGTTAAGCGTCGGCGGGAAGGGCAGCGGGTTCAGCGTAGCCTGAAAAATCTGGTCCATATCCTTTAAAGAAGTGGATATCATAAAAACTATCGGCCACAGCTGAATAAAAACTGCAATTAAAAGCGGGATATGCCACATTAATTCTTTTTTATCAGTTTTCATAATATACCTTCTTCTCTAAATATTTGGTTCTGAACAGCAGGAACGCGATATAGCAAATCATCGTAATTATGGCAAAGGCTGCGGATTTGCCGGTCTGGAAGAATACAAACGCATACTGGTAAATGATGTACACAAGGTTGGAGCTGCCCTGGTCAGGCCCGCCCTGCGTAAGCATGTTTACCGGCACCAGCACATACTGCAAGCCGAACACCACAGTTATTGTAAATACGTAAATAGCGGTAGAAGACGTCATCGGCACGATAATCTGTTTAAAAATCTGCCAGTTGCTGGCGTTTTCAAGTTTGGCTGCTTCAATCATTTCTTTCGGCACTGCCAGCATGGCGGCCAGCATTACAATCAGGTTGTAACCGAAAACCTTCCAGCCGATGATGGTGCAGATAGCAAAAATTACCAGCCAGTTTTCCTTAAACCAGCGCGGCGATTCCAAGTCGAACCACGAAAGCACAATGCTTAACGGGCCAGCCAGCGGGTTGTAAATCCACAGGAACAGGATACTTGCAACTGCAAGGGAAAGAGTTGCCGGCATAAAAAGTGTTGAACGGTAAAAGCCCTTGCCGCGTTCAATTAAGTGCCCCAGCACAAACGAAAACAGGTATGGCAGCACAAAATTCAGCACCAGCATGATGGCTACAAACACAACCGTATTGGCAAGTATTTTGATAAGTTCCTCGCTGCCCAGCACGGCGGTGTAGTTTTCGATACCGACAAACGTCATGTTGGGGCTGACCATATTCCAGCTGAAAAAGCTTAAATACAGGTTTTGCAGCAGCGGCCAGTACGAAAATACTACAAAAAAGAAGATGCTTGGCAGCAGAAACAAAAACGCGTGCCATTTATTCTTTTCCATCTTAATTTCTCCTTTAGTTAAAAATCAGGCTGCCGCAGCAAGCAGCAGCCTGAAACTTCATCAGCCCTTATTACATCAGGCTGTTAATTTTTTCTGCGGTTTCGTGCAGAGCCTGCGCAGCGCTTTCTTTGCCGCTCAGGATAATGTCGCGGGCGTCGATGAGAAGCTGTTCAGCCTGTAAGCCGTTAGCGCCGGGGAAGCTTGCCCAAGGTACAAGGTTAGGCATTAAGGAAAGTGCAACCTGCACGTTTTTGTTGGTGTCAACCAGTTTCTTGAAGCCGTTGGGGTCGTTTTCTACGCCTTTACGCGGCGGCAGGTAACCGGTGCCGGTACTCCATTTCAGCAGTGCTTCCGGGGATTCCAGATATTTGATAAATTCAACGGCTGCTGCTTTTTTAGCATCGTCGTTGCTGAAAATCATCAAGAAGTTGCCGCCTGCCGGAACTTTCAGCTCTTTGCCTTCAAATTTCGGGAACGGAGCAGCCATTACTTCAAACTTAGCGCTCTTTTCAAAGTTGGCGCGTTTGCCGATGGTGGTGCAAACCATGCCCAGCTTGCCGCTGAGATAAGCCTGGAAGCCTTCTTCGTTGGTAGCATGCAGGCCGGTGCCTTCCTGTACCATGTCAGCCAGCAGCTGATATGCTTCGGCAGCTTCCGGGGTATCGAAGCCTGCCAAGGTTTTGCCGTTTTCTTTCTTCAGCATGCTGCCGCCGTTGGATTCGATGATAGCCTGCTGAGTCCAGTTATCGGCATATTCCTGCATGAAGAAGCCCATGTTGCCGGTGTTGTCTTTAATCTGTTTCGCAGCCGCTTTAACTTCGTCCCAGGTTTTGGGCGGATTAGCGGGGTCAAGGCCTGCGGCTTTAAAAATTTCCGGGTTGTAGTACAGTACCGGCACGCTGATGGAGTACGGCACGCCAATCTGTTTGCCGTCGTCGGTCTGCGCCAGCGCCAGTACGTTAGGCAGGAAGTTGTCTTTTAAGAAGTTGGGGTCTTTGGCGCTTTCAAAGGATTCGTTAATATCCTGGTATTTCAGGTTTTCGGCAGCATAGTTAAGGTAAGACCAGCCCATCTGCACTACGTCCGGATTTTTGCCGGAAGCAATGGCTGCCTGCAGGTTTTGGGTAAGGCCTTTATACATATCAGGGTTGTATTTTTCAACTACTTCAATATCGGGATGTTTTTCGTTAAAATCTTTTACAAGTTCTTTAACGGTCTGGCCGCCGAAGCTTTCTGACGCTACATGCCAATATTCAATTTGTACTTTTTTGCCGCTGGCGCTGTCGGCAGATTTGTTATCGCCGCCGCAGCCGGCAAAGAATGCGGTACACATGGTTGCCAGCAGTACACCGGCAATTTTTTTCTTTAAACTCATTATTAGAACCTCCGTGATTTTGATTTTCTTCATATTAACATTAAAATTTAAAATGCAATGTGCGCAGCAGGTTAAGTATTGGTTAAAAAACTTTAAATTTCATTAAGTAATTGTTAATTATGTAAAATTTTCTACACAATAAATTCACACTCCGCCGCTATGATAAAGTTGACACCAGAGCAGAGTTTTCGTTACAATATAGTTAATATAATTAAGGAGGTTAACTTACACAATGAATAAAAACTTAATGATTGTTATCGCCGCACTGCTCGTAATTTTCGGGCTTGTAATGAGCGGTTACAACAACCTTGTAGGCATGAATGAAAACATCAACGGCAAATGGTCGCAGATTGAAAACCAGCTGCAGCGCCGCAACGATTTAATACCCAACCTTGTTAATACCGTTAAAGGTTATGCTGCACACGAAAGCGACGTGTTTAAAGCTGTTGCCGACGCGCGCGCCAAACTCGGCGGAGCCAAAACCGTGCAGGAAGCAAGCCAGGCTGACGGCGAACTTTCCGGCGCACTGAGCCGCCTGTTAATGGTAGCCGAAAACTATCCGCAGCTTAAGGCCAACGCCAACTTTACGCAGCTGCAGGATGAACTGGCAGGCACCGAAAACCGCATTGCCGTATCCCGTCAGGATTACAACAACGCCGTGCAGGAATTCAACGCCAGCATCAAACAATTCCCAACCGTATTGTATGCAGGCATTTTAGGCTTCAGCCAGCGCGATTACTTTGAAGTGCCAGAAAGCGCCAAAGCAGTGCCGCAGGTACAATTTTAAAATGCGTTAAGGATTTAAACCATGATTAAGCATTTTTTACTTCTGCTGCTGGTACTGGCACAAACCCTTTATGCCGCAGCAGGGCTGGAAGCAGCGGAAATACCGCCTAAACCGCAGGCAGGCAGCAATATATATGTGCAGGACTACGCTGACGTTATTTCCCCGGCTTCCGAAAAAATAATTTATTCTATAGGCCGTGAGCTTGACAGCAAAACAACGGCACAGATTGCCGTGCTGACTGTGCCTACGCTTGACGGCGAGCCCATTGAAAGCTATGCGCTTAAAGTGCTTCGCGGTTGGGGCATCGGCAGCCGTGATAAAAATAACGGCGTGCTGATAGTTGTTGCCACACAGGACAGGCAAAGCCGTATTGAAGTTGGTTACGGACTGGAAGGCGCACTGCCCGACGGGCTTACCGGACGCTTGCAGGACGACACCATGCTGCCCTACTTTAAACAGGGGCAGTACGATAAAGGCATTGTTAACGGCTATGCCGCAACGGCAGCGACAGTTGCCAAAGAATACAATGTTAAGCTGGAGGGCGTAAGCTATACCCCACCGGCACCGCAGCAGAATGACGGCCTGCCGCTGTGGGCAGAAATTGCAATCGGCATCGGCATAGTGCTGCTTCTCGTAATAGATAACGTGTTTTTGGGTGGCTTCATTACCCAAATGCTGATTTTATCAATCTTCCGGCGCGGCGGTGGCGGCGGCTTCGGCAGCGGTGGAGGTTTTGGAGGCGGCAGCGGCGGTGGCGGCGGCTCCTCCAGAAGATGGTAAGTAAGTAAGTAAAAAGTAAACGCACCATGTTTTTACATGGTGCGTTTTTAGTTTAAACAACAAAAAAGCTGTGGTGCAAAAAGCACCACAGCTTTTAATTTACGCTATAAACTTATTTGCCTTCAATGGCGATATACTTTTTAGCTTCAACGGCTTTCGGGTCTTTTTTAGGAATGCTCAGGCTCAAAATACCGTCTTCATATTTAGCCTTAATATCTTCTTCGGTAACGGCGTTACCAACATAGAAGCTTCTTGTCATGCTGCCGCTGTAACGTTCACGGCGGATATAACGGCCTTCGTTATCTTTTTCGTCTTTATCAACGCCTTTAGCAGCCGAAACGGTAAGATAACCGTCTTCCAGATGAGCGCTGATTTCATCTTTTTTGAAGCCCGGCAGGTCAATATCAAGTTCATAACCTGTTTCGGTTTCTTTAACATCAGTTTTCATAATGTTTTTGCTGTGTTTGCCATATAACGGGTTTCTGCCGCCGAAGAAGTTTCTTTCAAAAGCATCGTCCATAAAATCATCAAATAAGTTTTCTCCAAAAATGGTAGGTAACATCATAATAAAAGACTTCCTTTCAAAACTTGCAATTTATATCAGCAGCTTTAAAGGCTGTCGCTTCTGAACTTAAGGGTTCCGCCCCTTATCGGGGCCTTCCTTCGTTCTGAATATAATATACCACTTGTTGTTAGCACTGTCAATAGGTGAGTGCTAAAATTTTAAAAATTTTTTTATCTTTTTTTATTTATAATTAAAAAACTGCCGTAAATTTGTTTACAGCAGTTTCTTACTATTCATTTTTGCAGCCTCCGGCTGTTTATCCATATAGCAGTCGCCTGTATTGCAAGCATGACCGCAAGCACAACGCACGGCATTACTGTTTTAAACAGCAGCAACCATCCGCAGGCAGCGCAAAAAGTCCATAACGCAGCTGCCCAAAGAGCAGCTTTTTCATTTTGCATGCACATTTTTTGCAGCCTGCCGCTCAGCTTTATCGCCTCTGCCAGATTTTCCGCATTGCCATCCTTAAAAACAACACTGCCTTCTTTAACGGCACCGGGGCTGTAAATATCTGCCCGCAAGGCTGTACTGTCATCGCAACGCTTAATTACGGCAACAAATTCCCCGGTTCTGCAAAAGGTTTCGGCAAGTTCTTTCTGGTGTTCCGCAGTAAGTTCCGCAACGGTTTTATCAAAACCGGCCTTACTGCCGATGTATTCTGCCCTGTGCTTGCCGCCGCTGCTGAACATAACAGTGCGCACACCGAGTTTTTGCAGACTCTGCAACGCCGGGGCAAGATTGGTATTGACTTTTTCCCCAACCGCAATAATACCCTGCAAATTTCTGCCGCAGGTTAAATAATAGGCAGTTTTGCCCTGTTTTTGCAGCTCTGCTTCATATTTGGCAAAAGCGGCAGGAACATCAGCCACAGTACGCACAAATGCCAACATGCCCATGCGGATATTTTTACGGCTGCACTGTGCCGCAATGCCGCCCCGCAGCATTACAACGCCGCTGCATACAGGCAGGTTAAGCCCAGCTGCTGCATTCTTCAATACTTTGCACAGCGGATGCCCGGCAGTTTCCGCAACGGATGCCGCCATCGCCAAAAGCTGCGCTTCACTGACAGCTGCCGTAATAATATCGGTAATTTCCACTCCACTGCCAGCGGCAAAACTTTCATCAAAAACTGCCATGCTTATTTTGCGGCTGTTATTTAATGTTTTTTTGTTTTCAAACGAATAATTGTTGTTTTGCGCATTCTGCAAGGCAAAATAATGCGGCAGAGTATTACCCAGCATAAACGCACCTGCCCCGGCTGCCATAAGCACGCTGCTTAAAACCTGCCACGAAGCAGCCGCGCCAAGCCCGTAAAACCACCAGCTTAACGCCGCCGCAAGTGCAAGGGCAAATACCGCTGGCAGCACAAACGCCGCTGTTTTATCGGCTGTAATGCCGCCATCAGCCTCCGCAGTACTAAAAATTAAACGGTTTTGCTTAAAATAGCAATTTACCAAAACGGTAAACAGTAAAACAGCAAGCGGTGCAAAACCTGCCGCTGCGGAACTGATAAAACCGTGTACCGCATTTACGCTTACAATTACACTGCTGATGATTCCAGCCACGCAGCAAACAAATACCAGCCCTTCCATTGCCGGTATGCCACCGAACAAAGTTTTTCTGCCGCTTTGCAAAACAAGCTGCGAATAATAAACAAGCGGCAGCAGCAGTAAAAACTGCGCTGCAGCAAGCACTGCCGTAAAACGCCAGTCCGCAGGCGTTACAAAAAGCGGCACCGCCGCTAAAACACATAAGGTAAGTGTCAGCAGCAGGCAAATTTGCAGTTCTTTTTTAGTTAAATTTTTATTTGCAGCCATTTTCATCATGCCGTTTAACACTTACCTCTATTTTCATCAAATAATCATCAGCATAACGCTCCGATAAATAATTGGTTATATCATTCTGATAAATACTGCCGTTTGGTTCATAGCCAAGTTCGTTCAGCTCGCAGCAAAACTTGCGGTATTCCTCCTGCAAGGCATAGTATGATGAACGTATATATTTAACGGCATAGCATCCTGCCGGTTTAACGTGCAAATAGCGGCTTTTTGCTTTTTTATCAACTCGCGAGGAGAACCATCCCGTAGCAAAACTGCCGTTTACAATATTTTCGTAAGGAATTATCTCGCCAGTAACAAAATCATCATACGCATTATGCTTTGTACAGTAATCCCATAAGCGCGAAACAACAGCAAATAATTCTTTTTCACTGTTATTTTTTGGTCTGTCGCTAATTATAAAATATTCTTCTCCGGCATCTTCAATGCTTATGGTATTTTCCTGCACATCAAACGCTTCTTTTGTCATTTTTAATGTATTGCGCAAAAGGCGGCGGCGGCGCGTCAGCACCTCAATTTTCTGCTTCAGCAGCTTGTCCTGCTCTTTTAAAAGCTCCATAAAGGCATCGGCATCGCGCTCATCCATGTAATTTTTTATTTCTTCCAGCGAAAGCCCCACTTCTTTTAAAGTAGTTATAAGGTCAAACATATAAATCTGGTTCAGCGAATAATAGCGGTAACCGTTCGCCGCTGTTTTTACCGGCTTTAAAAGCCCAATATCATCATAATGGAATAAAGTATCTTTGGTTGTATTGCAAAAGGCGGCAAATTCGCCCGTTTTTAAAAGCCTCTGCGAAATTTTAAAAACCCCCTTGACTATGGTGCTGCACCATACTTTACTATTATTATAGCGGCAAAATTACTTTGCTGCAAGTGAAAGGGTGAATTATCATGAAACATGTTTATATGCTGTTTGCGGCCATTGCACTGGAAGTTACAGGCACAACTTTTATGAAGTTTTCCGTTATGCACGAATGGTTTATCGGTTATCCGGTAATGCTTTTATTAATGGGCTTTTCGTACTTCTGCCTCAGCAAGGCAGTAAAAAAAATACCCATCAGCGTTGCCTACGCAGTTTGGGAAGGCATCGGCCTTATGGGCACCGCCTTTATTGCCTGGATTATTTTTAACGAAGCAATGCCGCCGCAAAAGCTTTTTGCTTTTGCAATTATACTAATAGGGCTGACTATGGTTAAAAACGGCACAGCCCGCACTGGGAGTGAATAAAAATGGCTTATACAACCGGCATTATATACTTATTGCTTGCTGTTGCAACTGACGTTATCGCTAATATTTTTCTTAAAAAATCAAACGGTTTCCACAACAAAAAATACGGGTTTGCTTCGCTTGCCCTTATCGGCGTCGCCTTCCTGTTTCTGGCACAGGCCCTTTTAACGCTTGATTTAAGCATTGCCTACGCAACCTGGGGCGCTTTGGGCATACTTTTAACCACTTGCGTGGATAAAGCCTTTTTCGGCCTGCGGATTAAACCGCTCGGTTTTGTCGGCATCGCCACCATGATCAGCGGCATAGTGCTTTTAAAAATGGTATAACAACCCCCTCCCTGCTCTGCCGGAACAGCTGCCCTCAAAGTTTAAGCTTTGGGGGCTTTTTTATAAATTTCATATAAAATTTTAAACTTACTTAATGCAAAACGCATAAAACTATGATACAATGAGTATATAGAATTATTATTGATTATGAAAGGGTGGTAACGTATGAAAAAATCCTTATTAACCCTCGCACTCGCCTTTGGCCTTGTTGCTGCACCTTTTACTACCGATATTTTAAGCAGCACCGCCGAAGCAAAACCGCTGCCGCCGCGCTCCGCTGCACGCGAAGGGCTTGTGCCGCATCAGGTACGCATTGATAACGAAATTGATTCCATCAGCGCGCGCTTTGGCATAGCTGAAAGCACCGTTAAAAAATTTTATAACCAGGGCTGGGGCTTTAAGGAACTGCGCCACGCCGCTTTTTTAAGCTATGCCACCGCTAGGGACATGGGCGCCGTGCTTGATTTAAAAACCGAATACAACAGATGGCCGCGCGTTGAATATATGCTGGGCCTGACCCCTAACGACATTAAAGCCGCACACGATAAAAACGACGCCGAATATTTAAGCACCGTGCTTGGCTTTGACACCGCCGTAAGCCTGCCGCTGTTTGAACAGAACTTTGGCATGGGCGACATTGCACACGCAGTGCTGATGGCTAAATATTGCAGCAGCACCCCGGCGCAGATTGTTGAAATGCACAACCCGCCCGCAACTGATTGGGACGCAGTTGCCACGCAGCTTGGCATTACCGAAGACCAGATGTACCAGGTACGTCTGGACATGGAAAAGCTGATGCCTTGATGGGTGGAAGTTGGAAGTTATTATAAATAAGCAGTTATAAGCAAAAAATAAAAGCAAAAAGCGAAGGCATAACGCCTTCGCTTTTTTTGGTGTGCAAGGTTAAGCCTGCGCTTTTTTATTTTTATAAACAAAGTAATAGAACGGCACGGCAATTACAGCTGCGCCAAGGCCCATAATCAGCTGCTGGGGCTTAGCCTGTGCCAGAAGCCATAAACTGGTAAGCACGGCAATAACCGGAATAACAGGGCCAAACGGAATTTTAAACGCACGCGGCGCATCCGGCATTTTTTTGCGGAATACCGGTATGGAAAGGCATGTGGGAATATACTGCGAAAAACGCGATACCACGCTGATGGAAGCAAGGAACGTAAAGCTGCCGGTATAGGCAATTAAAAGCGCGATAACGGTAGAAGCAATTATGCACCAGTAAGGAGCGTTAAAGCGGTTGCGCTTCGTCATAGCGGCAGGCAGCATGCCTTTTTCTGCCAAAGCAAGGCAGCTGTACGGAGTAACAAAAGACGAACTGATGCACAGCGCGCCGATAGAAACCAGTGTGCCGGAAGCAACAATGCCCACGCCGAAACTGCCTGCAATACGCCCGAAGGCTTCCTGCACGGGAACCGTTGTATTGGCAAGGTCGTAGCCCATTATGCCGATAGCGCAGGCCAGAAGCATAAAATAAATTGCTGCTACAATACAGATAACAACCAAAATGGCTTTCGGCAAATTCTTTTGCGGGTTTTCCATTTCGGAAGCGGCAACGGCGATACTTTCAAAGCCTGTAAAAGTAAAGAACAGCATTACAGCCGCCGTGCCGAAGCTGCCGGGAGTGTATTCACCGCCGGGAAACAGCGGCGTAAAATTGGCGCTGTCGATAAAGAAAACGCCCATGCCGATAAACAATACAAACGGCAGAATCTTGGCAACGGTTGCCATATTCTGGATAACCTTAAACAGCTGCACGCCAAACAGGTTCATAATTGCCAGCAGTGCAAAAATTACGGTTACAATAATGTTTTTCATTAGCGGCGTGCTTAACTCCGGCATAATGCCGCCCAAAGCAGTGGCAAAGCCAACGCCCATAGTAGAAAACGCAATAATGCGGGTAATCCATGTTAAAAAGCCAACCTCGTAGCCGATAAAATTGCCAAAAGCCTCTTTGGCATAAATGTACGGGCCGCCGTTATCTTTAAACAGACCGCTGGCTTCGGCAAAACATAAAGTCATTGCCAATACCAGCAGCATATCAAACAAAAGTACGCCAAGGCTTGCCGGGCCGATAATGCTCATGGCGTTGTTAGGCAAAAGAAAAATGCCCGAACCGATAATACTGTTAATGCCGAAAAGCACTATCGTCCAAAAGCCCATTTTACCTTTACTCATAGTAACTTCTCCCTTATTTTAAATTAAACTTTATTTTTTAGATGCGGCAACCCTGTCGATAAAACCGGCAAAAATTCTGCGCATTTCGGGATGCTCCTGCCACATATTTTCCGGGTGCCACTGTACGGCAACAATCTGGCTGCCTTCGGCGCTTTCAATTGCTTCAATAACTCCGTCCGGAGCTTTGGCTGTAACTTTTAAACCTTCGCCAACTTTTTTAATGCCCTGATGATGGCGGGAATTTACATACGCTTTGCCGCCCAGCGCTTCATACAGGCAGCAGCCTTCTTCCACCGTTACGTGGTGAGTAGGATAGCAGCCGTTTGCACCCTGCGAATGGCGGATATAAGCGTCAGGGTTCTGCGTTGCCAAATCCTGATATACGCTGCCGCCCATCATAATATTAATAAACTGGCAGCCGCGGCAAATGCCGAAAATAGGCTTGCCTGCCTTGTAGAAGGCTTTAAAAATTTCTGCTTCAAACACATCGCGTTTGTAATTTGTCATACCGATATGCATCCACGGTTCTTCGCCGAAAAACGAAGGGTCGGCATCCGGCCCGCCGGGAATAATGAGCGCGTCGAACATTTCTGCATAATCTTCGCCTTTAGCACCCGGAACATCCGGCAGCACAATGGGCAGCGCGCCCAGCTCGTTAATAATATCAACCAGCCCGCGTGCGGTAAAAGGCGCGCGCACAAGGTTAGTTACATCACTGGCGTACGGGTAAGTATCGGCAGTAATGGCAATACGTAATTTAGACATATAAACCTCCTGAAATTAAAACATTTTGCTGAAACAATAATTACAGCAGAAACTATTATACCGCAAAATTATAAAAAATTGAATTTAATAGTTAAAAATTTTTAACTAAAGTTCTGCTCACTGCACATATTTTATAAAAATTTACTACAAAAATAAAAGACCCTTCGGGCATCTGCCTAAAGGGTCTTAATTTTTAATTGGCGGAGTGGCAGGGATTTGAACCCTGGCGGGAGTTGCCCCCCCTAACGATTTAGCAAACCGTCCTCTTCAGCCACTTGAGTACCACTCCAATTGACTTACTTAATTAGTATACACTATGTTTTGCCGTTTGGCAAGTATTTAAAGCAACAATTTTAAATTTTTTCTGTGTTTCTGCGCGGCCGCTCGTATTCCACATCACCATTGGCCAGCGCCCACAGGTAAAAACTGGCTACCGAAGCATACGGGCTGTAACGTCTATGGTACTTTTCTGCCAGCGCCGGGGTTATTTTTTTATGCCCGTACAGCCTTTTAAGCCCGTTCTGAATGGCAGCGTCACCAAAACTCAATATATTTTTACGCCCAAGCGAAAAAATCAGCTGCATTTCCGCCGTCCATTTGCCGATGCCGTCAAGTTTTATCAGTTCTGCAATAACTTCTTCATCAGCCATAACCGCAAAAGCACCAAAATCAATTTCGCCATTAAGCACTTTTTGCGCCAGGCGCTTAATATACACGGCCTTGCGCCCGGATAACCCGCAGCTGCGCAGCTGTTCCTCCGTTACTGCGTCAATAGCCTGCGGCGTAACAACACCGCCAAGCAATTCCGTAAAGCGCCGCCATACGCTTGCTTTGGCGTGGCGCGATATTTGCTGCCCCGCAATGGAATTAACAAGCGATACGAAAATATCTGGGTATAATTCTCTTTGAATAATCCCTGCTTTTTCGATAACAGCAGCCAGACGCTTGTCTTTCTTTTTTAAATAATTAAGTTCTTTTTCGCCGTATTCAAAATAAAGCATAGCGCTCCCATAATAAAAAACGCGCCTTAAAAGGCGCGGTAAAATCGTGGCGGAGAGGGTGGGATTCGAACCCACGGAGGCTTGCACCTCGCTGGTTTTCAAGACCAGAGCCTTAAACCACTCGACCACCTCTCCCTGCTAATTTTTTATTATATGATAAATGTGCTTATCAGTCAAGCATCATTACTTTAAAATTTCATCAGTGCGCGCCAACACAAAGGCTTCCGTTTCCAGTGCTTTCGCCTCCAGCATCTGCATTTTTGCCGCAGCCTGCTCAACATAAGCGGCGTCTTTAATAAGCCCAAGGTTAATTTTTACGTTATATAATGCACTGCGCAGCGCTGCCCTTGCCACAATGGCCGATACCGTTCCGTCGCTGATTGCATTGGGGTTGCCGGTTACAATAATTCTGCGGGCCAAGAGCAGCACCTCCATGCTCTTTTCGGCAATCTGCATAGGAACATCTGCCGCCGCAACAGCAGCCTGCTGTATTGCAGCCGTACGCGCCGCTTTTTCTTCATCCGTTGTTTTGGGCATTTTATAAGCTGCCATAAATTTGCCGAATACAGCTGCATCATCATCTGCAAGCGCCGTCAATTCTTCACGCAGTTTACCGGCAGCGGCAATAATCTGTGCAGTTTGCTGCTCATTTTCTTCGCTGCCTGCTTTGCCCACAGTTAAATTGGCAAGCATGGCCGTAAGCGCCGCCGCAACAGCCCCGCAAAGTGCCGAAGCTGCACCGCCGCCCGGTGTCGGCGCTTTGGACGCCAGTTCTTCCAAAAAAGTTCCGCAAGTTATAGTGCTTAAATTTTCCATATTAACCTCCCGTTACTTTAAAATCAAACGCTTATTATTATAATCAAAATTTATTTGCCCTGCCTTTTTCAGCGCCGTACTTAAAACATCAAGGTCCTTGCCGCTTTCGCGGATAATTTCCGCCCCTTTTACAGATGTATAACCATCGCCGCCGGAAAGCAGAAAATCATTAACAGCAGCGCTGTAATATCTCTCAGGGCTCAGCATACTGCCGTCTGCCAACTGCGCAGATATTAACCTTCCACCTTCCGGCGCAGTTAAATCTGCCGTTACGGTAAGCCCGGCAAAACGCACCCTGCCAATTTCTTTACTGCCCAGCCCGTTCTCCAAAGCCTTTAAAATATCGCTGCCGCGCAGCCGCACAACATATAAGGTATTGTTAAACGGAAAAATCTGTTTCAGCTCTCTCATCGTAACATTGCCCGCAGGCAGGTTGGCGCGGATTGCCCCGCCGTTATAAAGAGTTATATCCGTTTGCAGTTCGCTGTTAATTAAATCCATAAAATAATCGGCAAGCGGCGATTCACCGTACTTTTCGTTAGCCAGATACTGAGTATTATAAGCCAGCACCTTGCTGTAAACGGCATCGACGCGTTCAAAATACGGCTGCAAAAACGCTGCTGCCTTGCTGTCGCGTTCTTGCGTTAAAGCGTCAGTTTCATAAACTTGGGCCTCAGCCTGTGTAATTTTGCCGGTATCAGCATCATAAAACAGTTTTATATGCCCTATTTGCCTGCCGTATTCACCTGCCTGCACTGCCGGAATGCCCTTATAAGAGCAGGCAAACACTGTATGGCTGTCGCCTGACGCCACAGCGTCAATGCCTTTCAGGTTATCCAGAACAGGCACTATTGCGCCTGTCAGCATGCCGTTTTCCATCTGTCCGCCGATATGCGCTAAAAGCACAACTATCTGCACGCCGTTTCTGCGGAGTTCCGCAGCATATTTATTTGCCGCTTCTGCCGGAGAGGTAAGTTTCAGCCCTGCCACCCGGTCTGGCTTTACTTTTTTAAACGCCTGCTCATCAAGCACGCCTATAATGCCTGTTTTTATGCCATTGCGTTTAACAACGGCATACGGCGCAAACGGTGCGGGAATATTGCCGTTTGCATCTGTAATATTAGCCGCCAAAAGCGGAAAATCAGCGGCTTTGGCCTGACGCACAATAGCCGGGAAATTATAATCAAAAGCGTGGTTGCCTGCACAATTTGCGGCAAACCCCATAATATTCATGGCTTCCACAGCGTTCAAACCGTCAAAGGTGTCTGCGTCGATGCTGCCGGAGAGCATATCACCGCCGCCAACAATAAGCGTACCTTTGGGGTTAGCTGCCGTAAGTAAATTAAGCGCAGCAGCCAAACGCGCAGCGCCGGGCGCATTTTCTGCGGCACGCAGCCTGCCGTGCAAATCGTTAACGCTGTAAATATCTATCTGTACCGACGCGGCTTCTGCTAAAAAGGCTGCGCAGCACAGCAGCATTACAAAAAATAAATTTATAAGCCGTTTCATAACATCACCAATAAAATAATTCTTCCTGCATTATTCGCTGCCGCAGGGCAAAATACCTGCAAAAAAAGCAGGGCATTAATCCCTGCTCTTATTTTGCTCCAGATATCTTTTTACAAGCACCGCCGCTGCATAACCGTCCAGCGGTTCCGGCGGCACACGCAGCCCTTCCGGCAGCAGCGCACGCCAGCCGTGCGGCTTGTTAAGCTGCCAGTACAAAGTGCGTGCCTGTTCTGTACTGTGTTTTTCGTCAATTTCTATTACCGGCACGGCAGTAAAAATCTGCGCCAGCACTTTATGCACCGGCTGCGTATTGGTGCCGTTGCCGATAATTACCGCCTGCGGCAGCCCTTTGCCGCTGCAAAGCTGGTTCAGTGCTTCCGTAAGTTTTTTTGTTTCCACCCATTCGGCGTTTAAAACTTCGCCTTGCGGCGTTACCTGCGCCACGCCGGTTTTAAAGCTGCCGGGGTCTATGCCAAGCAAAAAACCGTTATTCAGCATCTTCAACCTCTAAACGCAGCAGCACCGGGCCGGAGGTATAAATATCGCCGCGGGCATACGCCTTAAGCATAACTTTGCCGCCAAGCGCCGCCATTTTTTCGCCGGTCTGCACCATAGTTCCCGCGTCAAGGTTGCCTACCTTGCCGGTAAGCGGGTCGGGCATTACACCGGCACTTACAGCCATATGGTTAACGGAATTGAGGAACATTAAAATTTCACGGTCCAAACCATATTTAATGCCGCTTACATCTATAACTTTGCTGTAAATCAGCTCGTTGTTTTTATATACACATTCGTTATGCACCAGTTCAATAGTGCAGATTGCAGGCTCACCAGCTATAATGTTTGCCACGGCACGCAGCCTTACAAACACATTGCCGTCTGCCGCCTGAATTTCTTTTAAAGCCGCCTGGATAAGTTCGTTAGGCAGCCATAAAACGCCTACCGGTTCTTCGCTGCGGATGCCCATGCGCTGCATGGCCGCTTCGTTAGCCGCACTGAGGAACATTTCAAACTGTTTGGTATTTTCGGCATCGGCAAGCTTGCTGCTTAAAACTCCTGCATAAATTACTTCGCCGCTGCGGTATACAACATCACCCTCACGCATGGCCACAATGCCGCGGCGCAGGCGTTCGGTAGTAGCTTCCAGCGAATTAACTTCTTTTTCAAGCGTTGCCTTCGATTCCGAAAGGCTGTTTACTTCCGCACGGGCACGCCCAAGCTCTTCGCGGCTGCTGTTAACCTCATTCTGGAGATGTGCTTTTTCGGCATTAATAGCCTCAATTTCTCCGTCAAGGTCCTGTATTTCCTTGTTGCGGTCAGCAAGGGCAGCACGAGCTTTATCCATTTCTTCCGCCGCTATGGCCTTTTCCCTGTTCAGGCTGCTCAGTTCGTCCTGCAAACGTTCCATGCCAAACATTGCCGTCCTGGCGCTGTCTGAAGATATTGCCATAACGATAATGGTCGTAGCCGCAATCAGCACGCCTGTAATTACCGTCATCAGCACCGAGGTATAGTACGGCCTCAGCCCGAAAACAGACAATTTTTTCTTACCTATTTTACTGCCCAGTTTATCGCCAATAAATGCAATCAGGCCGCCGACAACAGCCAGAATAATTATCAGGCGCAACCCAAACATAAACTCACCCCATTGGTTTTACGCATTTTTCTGCCGTAAAAGATAAATACCTACCATCAGGCAAATAATGTTCGGCAGTGCGCAGGCCAGAAAAGGATTCATCGCCCCGCCTTTGCCAAGGCCCGTTGTAAAGGTCATAATCGCGTAGTAAATAAAAATAACTATAATGCTCAGCCCCAGGCCGATTGACGAACTTGTGCGCTGTTTCTGCGTTCCCAGCGGCGCGCCTATCATGGCAAAGAAGAAGCTGGCCATAGGTATAAAAATACGCATGTAAATTTCGCACCAGTGACGTGCAGTCGGCTGGTCCTGCATTTCCAGCATGTGTATGTATTCGCGCAGTTCGCGGATGGTCATTTCTTCCGGCTCTTTCTGTTCCCAGGAAATTTGTTCCGGGGCAATGTCCAGAGGAATTATCTGCTCATCAAATTTGGCAGTGCTTTGCAGGCCTGCTTCATCATGCACGGAATACACCGTGCCGTCAATCAAACGCCAGGAACCGTTTTCCCAGCGGCCCTCTTTGGCAGTCTGGATGCGTGCCAGTTTGTGGTTGTCAAACTCCTCGATGGTAATGTCCATCATTCTGCCGGATTCTTCTTCAAAGCGGCGTGCGTAAGTTAAACGCTGGGTGTCGCCGCTCATGGTTTTAATGATAACATTATCCTGCGTTTTCGGCTTGGTGTTCTTTTTAATCTGGTATTCCAAAACGCGTGTGTACTGCACTTTGGAAGCAGGCACAACTTTTTCGGCCCATACAACCGAGAACATGCTGACAATAAACGCCACTATCAGCACCGGCGCCACAATGCGGTAATAGCTGATGCCGCCGGATTTCATAGCGATAATTTCACTTGAGCCGGACAATTTGCCGAACGCCATAAGTGATGCCAGAAGCATCGACATCGGGAAAGTGTAGTTAATTACTTCCGGCAGGCTGTAAAAGAACAGCCATGCCACGCTGTCCCAGCTGGCACCGTATTTTGTCATGTACTGCGTAATGCGGTACAGCATGGAACTGGCGATAAAAATACTTGAGAAGGAGGCTATACCGAAGATGAACGGATACAGCAATTCGCTCAGTACATATCTGTCTAACAAACGTAAACGCATCTTCTTCCCCCCTACATGCTAAAGTTTTCACCAAGGTAGTATTTGCGCGCTACCGGGTCGTTGGCAATGGTCTCGCTGTCGCCGTGCAGCAGTATTTCACCATTGGCAAGAATGTATGCTTTATCAACAATGCTCAGCGTTTCGCGCACGTTATGGTCGGTAATCAGAATACCAATACCGCGCTGCGCAAGATGGGCAATCATATTCTGAATATCGGCAACGGCAATCGGGTCGATACCGGCAAAAGGCTCATCCAGCAGAATGAACGCCGGGTCTGTTGCCAAAGCGCGGGCAATTTCCACGCGGCGGCGTTCACCGCCGGAAAGTTCCGTGCCCTTGTTTTTGCGGATATGGTCGATATGAAATTCTTCAACCAGCGCATTCATTTTTTCATAGCGTGCTTTTTCCGGCACATTGTTGGCTTCCAATATGGCAAGAATGTTTTCTTCCACCGTCATTTTACGGAAAATGGAAGCCTCCTGCGGCAGATAACCAATACCGGCGCGCGCGCGCATATACATCGGCAGGCCGGAAATATCCTGCCCGTCCAGCGTTACCGTGCCGGAATCCGGCTTGATGATGCCTACTATCATATAAAAGGTAGTAGTTTTGCCGGCGCCGTTAGGGCCGAGCAAACCAACAATGCTGCCCTGCTCTACACGGATGCTGACATTGTTTACAACGCGTCTGTCCGCATATTCTTTTACAAGATTAGCTGTTTCAATTACCACTATGCTGCCTCCACTTGTCCGGTGGTTTCTGCTGCTGCGTTTTGGGCTGCAGCTTCTGTCTGCGTTCCTTCGCTGCCTGCTGCGGCAGTACCTGCCTCAGCCTGTGCGGGCTGCTTTTCAGGAACATACACAATCTTAATATTGCCAAATGCTTCGGCACGCTGTCCTGCTGCGGCATTGCCCGCGTTATTCATAATCAGGCGGTTGCCGGAAACGGTATTGCCGTCCTGAGTTGCGGTTGCGTTGCCGATAAGTTCTACTTTGCCGTCGTTATTGGTGTCGTAAATTGCTTTATCCGCCTTTGCGGTTAAATTACGCGGCGGGCTTACGATATCGACATTGCCGGTAGCTTCTGCAAGGCCGGTTTTGCCGTTATAGGTAATCTGCGCTGCTGTAAGCACACTGCCATCGGTAGAAGTCAACTGGCCCCAGGAACCGATGGTTTCAGCGTATTCAGCATCGCTGTGATAGTCAATCTGCTCTGCCGTAAGCGTTTTATCTTCTTTGGTAACAGATGCTTCGCCTACTGCGGAAACAAAATCTTCGTTATGCATTACAAAGGTTGCGCAGGTAATATGTGCATCGTCTTTATCGGCAACAACGCCGCCGGTAAGTTTGCCGCTCATGGTTTTGCTGTTAAATTCCGCAGCTGCGGCCGTAGCCTTGCCGCCGTCATGCAAAATTACCACATTGCCTTTGGCAGTACCGTTGCCGCTGGTCATATCATATTCAATTTCGTCGGCTTTAACATTAAAACCACTGCCCTGAGCCGCAAATGCCGGCACATATAAAGCAGATGAACCTAACAGCATAAAAGCCGCTGCCAGCGCCGCTACTGATTTTATTTTCATCATTACAGTTCCCCTTTCTGTACTTCGGCATGTCCGCTTAATTTAAAATGGTCAAATTTACTGCTGGTAACAATTTTATCGGCCAAAGCCGTATGTTCATCTTTAACAACCTTTACTTTGCCGGTGGCCGTAATAATATCGTCCTTCTGGTTCCAGCTGATTTCTTCGGCAGTTATCTCCCCACCGGTAGAAAGCGTTGCTTTTACGCCGCGGTCGAGAGCAAAGTTCTTATCGTCGTTATTAATTTTGCCGCCGCCGGCCGTAACGTCAATTACAGAACCGTCCTCGCGGTAAATTTTGCCCTTAACGCCTTTCATTACAGCTTCGCCGCTGCCGGAAATGCTTTCCAGCGCTTCAACCGAAAACTCCCACAGTCGTCTGCCGTCCTGCTCGCGGCTGACGGTAGTGTTTTTAACTACTGCGCTTACCGCATTGGATGCGATATTCTCCGGGTTCTTCGGCGCCTCGCCGCCAAACATCAGCCAGGCAATTATTGCTGCTGCAATGGCAATGCCGCCTGCAATCAGCAAAAGCCCCTTATTTTTCACCTTGCTTCAGCTCCTTTTCTTCCGGCGGTGTGTACGGGGTATTCCAACGGTGCTGGAACCACAGCCAGTTATCCGGGTATTCTTTTATAACTTCTTCAACAATCTGCGTCATTTTCAAAGTTACGTTATAATCATCGGCCTTGCGGTCGCCGGTGTCTTCGTAGTAAATGGGGTCTTTAACAATCGCCAGATGCCCGTAATTGCCTTCCTTGCGCACAATAAATATCGGCACAATCGGCGCTTTAAACTTTCTGGAAAAATAAGCAGGCCCGGTCGGCGTTGAAGCCATTTTGCCGAGGAACGGAACAAAAATACCGTCATAGCCGCCGTCCTGGTCGGCAATAAGCCCAAGCATGCGTTTTTTCTTCATGGCGCGTGCACACCCCAGAATTTCACTGGTACCGCGCGAAAAAATTTCCTGCCCTACGCCCTTGCGCAGTTCGTTCATAAAATCGCTGTAAATATGGTTCGGCTGCGGTTTTTCCACCGCGCTCAGCGGAAAGCCCGACAACGCCAGCGCCGCGCCCAGCCATTCCCAGTTATCCATATGGCAGGCCAGCATTACAACGCCTTTGCCTTCGCCGAGTGCTTCCCATAAAACATCGGGGCGGTCAAAGGTTACCAGCCCGCGGATATTGTTTTTATTTAATGCCGGCATATACATAATTTCCATAAAAGTTGCGCCCAGCTTGATAAACAGGCTGCGGATGGTTGCTTTGGCCTGTTCGTCCGAATAGCCGAGGCGTTCTTTTATTGTTTCTTCCGCCCTAATGCGCTGTTTTTTGGCAATTATGTAATAAAGCCTGCCAAGCCCCAGGCCGATTTTTACAACCAGCTTATAGGGCAGGTGGCTGATTATCCAGCTCATGCTTTTTAATAAATAGTAAAGCCACATTATTGTGAATCTCCCTGTCCCTGCTTCATATAAGCATTTACAATTTCATTCCATTTGCCCTGTGCCTTTAAAATAAGTTCGGCCGCTTCGCGCACCGCTCCGCGCCCGCCGTTATTTACGGCAACAAAGCTGCTGGCAGAAATTACCTCCGGCGCAGCGTCTGCCGGGGCACAGGCAAGCCCGGCATATAAAAGCGCAGGCAGGTCGTTCAAATCGTCGCCCATATAGGCAATTTCATCCTGCCCAAGCCCTCCTGCCGCGGCAAGGTCTGCCAGTATTTTTCTTTTATCTTTAATGCCTTCATAAAGCTCTGTAATGCCCAGTTCTTCCGCCCGGCGGTGAATAATGGCGCTTTTGCGGCCGGTAATAATTGCCACACGCACGCCGCTGCGCAGAAGGCAGCTCAGCCCAAGCCCGTCGCGCGCATTGAAGGCTTTAAAAATTTCGCCTTCCGCGCCGATATTGAGGCTGCCGTCCGTCAGCACGCCGTCCACATCAAGGGCCAGCAGTTTTATTTTAGAGGCATTTTTTACGTTTCTTTCCATTATACCACGCCCTGACGTACAAGGTCAGTCATATGCAAAAGCCCGATAACATGGTTTTCGGCATCTACAACCGGCAGTACCGTAATCGGTTTTGGGCGGTTGCTTTCCATGATATGCAAAGCCTGTGCAGCCAGTTTTTCTTTGGTAATGGTTTTCGGGCTGGCCGTCATAAGTTCCGTTACCGGGCGTTTTAAAAAGTCCACGCCTTTGCTGAGTCCGCGGCGGATATCGCCGTCTGTCAGCACGCCCAGCATTTTGTTGTCGTCATCAACGACGGAAACAGCGCCAAGGCCCTTGTCGGTAATAACAAAAAGTGCGTCCTGCACGCTGATATCAGCTTTAACAAGCGGGTTTTCCGTGCCGCTGTGCATAATATCCTCAACAGTAAGAAGCAATTTGCGTCCCAGAGAGCCTCCCGGATGGAATACAGCAAACTGGCTGGCCGTAAATTTGCGTTTTGAAAGCAGCGCCAGTGCCAGCGCATCGCCGTAAGCAAGCGCCGCGGTTGTGCTTGAAGTAGGCGCAAGCCCGAGCGGGCAGGCTTCTCTCGTGACACCGACATTTAAAACGATATCAGAATTTTTGGCCAAAGTGGAATTGGGATTGCCCACCATAGCAATTAATTTAGCACCTATTCTGCGCAGCGAAGGCAGTATATGCAGCACTTCGCCGGTTTCACCGCTGTTGGAAAGCGCAATAACAACGTCGCCTTCGGTTACCATGCCCAGGTCGCCGTGAATTCCTTCTGCCGGGTGCAGGTAAAAAGAAGGCGTACCGGTGCTGGCAAGCGTTGCTGCCATTTTGCGCCCGATAATGCCCGATTTGCCCATGCCGGTAATAACGGTGCGGCCGGGGCAGGCCATAATCATTTCAACCGCTGCTTTAAAATGTTCGTCTATGCGTTCAACCTGTTCCAGCACGGCTTCCGCTTCCATACGCAGAACCTGCCGCGCCTGTTCCAGCATTACATCTTCCATCAGGAAATCACTCCTTTAAATGCAAGCAGCCAATCAGCCGCGTACAATTTTATCTATGGCCAGCACGTCTTTCAAGAGTGCTTCCAAATTATCCAGTTTTACCATGTTCGGCCCGTCCGAAAGAGCTTCAGCCGGGTTATCGTGTACTTCAAGGAACAAAGCATCGATGCCTACAGCGGCAGCCGCCCTTGCCATATGCGGCACATACTGGCTCTGGCCGCCGGAGGAAGTACCCTGCCCGCCGGGAATCTGCACGCTGTGGGTAGCGTCCATTACAACCGGATAACCGAGTTCACGCATAATGGCAAGCCCGCGCATATCCGTAACCAGAGTGTTATAGCCAAAACTTGCGCCGCGCTCTGTAAGCATAATGTTGTGGTTGCCGGCTTCTTCAATTTTTTTGATAACGTTTTTCATATCCCACGGAGCAAGGAACTGGCCTTTTTTCACGTTAACAGTTCTGCCGGTTTTTGCAGCCTGGTAAACAAGGTCAGTCTGGCGGCACAAAAATGCCGGAATCTGCAAAATATCGGCAACTTCCGCCACGGGCTCTGCCTGCGCGGGTTCGTGAATATCCGTTACAATGGGTACGCCCAAATCTTTTTTAATCTGGGCCAGAATGGCTAAACCTTCTTTTAACCCCGGCCCGCGGAAGGAATTATAGGAAGAACGGTTTGCTTTATCGAAAGATGCCTTAAAAACATAGGGCATGCCGAGTTTATCTGCAATGGCTTTGGCACGCTGGCCAATCATCAGGCTGCGTTCATAGCCTTCCAGTACGCAGGGACCTGCCATAAGCAGCATGGGGCAGCCCTGCCCAACTTTATAATTGCCAACTGTTACTATATTCATGTCTGCCTCCTTTATTTACTGATAGTTATTTTTTAGTTATTTACTGTTTTTTGCCGCAAAGAGCTTGTTGATTGCTTCCAAATCTTCGGGAGTATCAATGCCGATACCCTGAAAATCACTTTCAAGCACTTTTATTTTATAGCCGTTTTCCAGCGCGCGCAGCTGTTCAAGCCCTTCCACCTTTTCAAGCATGGTAGGTTCCAGCGCTGCGTACTGCAGTAAAAAGTCACGACGGTAAGCATAAACGCCAACATGTTTATAAACGCGCATGCCTTCAATCTCGTTGCGCGGATACGGAATCAGGCTGCGCGAAAAATACAGCGCATAACCGTTGTCATCCGTTACAACTTTTACGGCAGCCGGGTCGTTGTATTCGCTTTCCTTCATCGGCACCTTCATGGTTGCCATTTTTAAATCGTCATTGCCTTCAAAGGCTTTTGCCAGACGGTCAATAATATCCGGGTCAATCATGGGTTCATCGCCCTGCACGTTAATAATTACATCAACGTCCGGATACTGCATGGCAACTTCTGCCAAACGGTCGGTTCCGCTCGGATGATCCGGCGAAGTCATTACCGCCTTGCCGCCGAAGCCTGTAACGGTATCATAAACTTTTTCGTTGTCCGTTGCTACAATTACATCATCCGGTTCTTCCGCTTCGCAGGCGCGCATATAAGTATGCTGAATCATCGGCTTACCGGCAATCAGCGCCAGCGGCTTGCCCGGCAGCCTGGTGGAAGCATAGCGGGCCGGAATTACACATAAAACCTTCATTACTTCTTCGTCTCCTTTTTAATGGCATTGACAATTGCTTTTTCAAACAAGTCCTGCCCTTCGGTAATCATAATATCCATGTTTAATATGTACAGCGGCAAATCCCTGTTGAAGTAAATGAATTCGGTCGGAATTTTAACCGCGTCTTTACCGGTTGTAATAAGCGCCACCGCTTCTTTGCTGGCTGCACGCTCACTGATGTACTGCATTTCCAGCATACCGTAATCGTGATGGTCCGGGTAACGGATGGCTTCAAGGATATCAAGCCCGATACCGGCGAGAGTCTGCTCGAAAGAGGACGGGTTGCCGATAGCGGAAAAAACCATAACTTTTTTGCCCTCCAGTTCGGAAAGTTCCAGCGTATTTTCGTGAATGCCCTTGTACCAGTCGGCAATTTCGACAAAGTTTTTCGGGTGATGGATACTTTCGATAACCGGGGCACGGTCGTTATATTTTGCAAGGTTTTTGCGGAGGTTAATACGGCTGAACTGCGAGCTCTGGTCGGTTTTGGTGAGCAAAAAGAGCCCTGCCCTGTCCAGATGCTTCAGCGGCTCGCGCAGTGTGCCGCGCGGCAGTAGGCAGCCGTTGCCAAACATATTGTAAGTATCTACCAGCACCACATCAAGGTCGCGGTACAAATGCCAGTGCTGATAGCCGTCGTCCATGATAATTACTTCGGCCTTCATTTTATCTACGGCAAACTGGCCGGTAACGGCACGGTTTTTACCGATAATAACGGGAATGCCGGGCAGGGTTTTCGCCATCAGGTAAGCTTCGTCGCCTGCCTCATAGGCCGTCATGAAAATCTTCTTGCCGTCACTTACCACGCCCAGCTCTTTATCCCAGTGAGAGCGGTAACCGCGGTTTAAGATAACAACATTATAGCCCATGCTTTTAATCATTGCCGCAACTTTCTGCGCGGTAGGTGTTTTGCCCGTGCCGCCAACGGTAATATTGCCGATAGAAATTACGCAGCAATCAAGTTTTGTCTGTTTAAAAAAGCCCACGTTATACAGCCACAATTTGCTGCAAACGCCAAATTCGTACAAATAAGAGAAGAAACGCAGCACCACTAAAAGCACGCTGCCCATAAAAGGCGTTTCCGTGCCGTGCACCATCTGATACACATACTGAATAATGTAATCTGCATGGCGCAGGCTGATGCCGCCCTCATCATTAAGATTGCGGATATTGGTCGGGTAACGCGACATAATAGTTGCCGGAACGGTAGTAATGCGCAGCAAATCTTCAAGATATTCAATACTGCGCACGGCAGCACCGCGGTTTTCCTTAATAACCTGCAAAGACGCTGCGCCCATTTTGGCACGGCGTTTATCATCGTTTATAATATCCAGCAGTTCTTTGGTAAGCTCGGGTATGCCGCTCACCATTTTGCAGGCGCCAACCTTACTCAAAAGCGAATAGGAATCTTTAAAATTCTGCATGCTCGGACCAACCAGAATAGGTTTGGCATGAGCGGCAGGTTCAAGTACGTTATGCCCGCCATGGTTAATTAAAGAACCGCCAACAAATACCACATCGCCGACGGAATAAATGCGTCCCAGTTCGCCGATGGTATCAATCAAAAGTACCGGGTACTGCGGACGTACACCGTCAATTTTCAAAAGCTTGGAACGGAGCCCAACTTCATAACCGAAATGCCCAACCAGGCGCACAATTTCGTTAGTGCGTTCCGGCTTGCGCGGAGCAATAACAAGACGCGCCTCGGGATAAGTTTCTTTAATGGTTTTAAAAGCCTCCAGCATGGCTTTTTCTTCGGTAGGATGGGTGGAACCGGCAACAATAACCGGATACGCCCCTTCGATGCCCAGTTCTTTTTTATAATTATCCAGATCCTCCTGCGTTACTTCCGCATAGGTCTGGTCAAACTTGGTGTTGCCCGTTACATAAATTTTGCTGGGGTCTGCGCCCAAATGGCGGATATAATCAGCGTCAATGCTGGACTGCATGCAAAAGCGGCTTACAGTATTCAGCATATCATCCCAAATGCTGTACAAATAGCGGTAGGTTTTTACCGATTTTTCGGAAATACGGCCGTTAACCATCATTACCGGGATATTGCGTTCACGCAGCGCACGCAGAAGATTAGGCCACAGTTCTGTTTCTACCGGCATAAAAATGCGCGGGCGGATTCGTTTTACAACGGATTCCGACACAAAAGGCAAATCCAGCGGGAAATAAATAATTGCATCTGCTTCCGGAATAATCTGGCGTGCCATATCATAACCGCCAACCGTAACTGCCGAAACCAGAATCGGAATTTCCGGCATTGCCTTGCGGATTTCCTTTACCAGCGGGCTGGTTGCTACAATCTCGCCAACGGACGCGCCGTGAATCCAAATACAGCCCTTAAGCGCAACGGCTTCAATTTCTTCATCGCGGATACCGCCAAGGCTCTGGCGCATCCTGCGTGTAAAGCCTTTTTCACATATCGAACGGTAGATGAAATACGGCACTACGAGGAAAAATGCGCCAATCATCAGTAAGTTATAAATTATATACATCGGCTACCCTCATTTCGTTTCCTTGCTGCGGTACTGGATTTGATAAAGATGGGCATACAGCCCGTTTTTGGCAATCAGTTCATCATGCGTGCCTGCTTCCACAAGCGCGCCATGTTCAAGCACCAGAATCTTATCGGCATTTTTAATAGTCGAAAGGCGGTGCGCAATTACAAAGGACGTACGCCCTATCATCAAACGGTCAAGGGCATCCTGTACAACGCGTTCGCTTTCCGTATCAAGTGCGGATGTCGCTTCATCCAGAATTAAAATGCGCGGATTTTTAAGTATTGCCCGGGCAATAGAAATGCGCTGGCGCTGGCCGCCGGAAATATTCACGCCGCGGTCGCCGAGCATGGTTGCATAGCCCTGCGGCAGCTGGCTGATAAATTCATCGGCATTGGCCGCTTTGGCAGCGGCTTTTACTTCGTCAGGAGTTGCATCAAGCCGCCCGTACAAAATATTATCATAAACGCTACCGTTAAAAAGCATGGTTTCCTGCGGCACTATGCCAACCTGCCCGCGCAGGGAATCAAGCGTTACATCTTTAATGCTGTATCCGTCAATGCGGATGTCGCCGCCGGTAACATCATAAAAACGGGGCAGCAGGCTTGCAATGGTAGATTTGCCTGCGCCGGAGGGTCCGACTATGGCAATTACCTCACCGGGGTTAACGGTAAAGGACAAACCGTCCAGCACTTCTTCCTGCGGATTGTAGGAGAATTTTACGTTATCAAACTCAACCTTGCCATTAACAGGCGGCAGAACTTTGGCATTGGGGATTTCCTTAATGGCTTCCGGCAAATCAAGCACTCCAAAAACACGCTCTCCGGCAGCCAATGCCTGCTGAATACTTGCCGCTACTTTGGTAAGGCGTTTGATAGGGTTCGCTATGTTAACAGCATAAGTCAAAAACGCTACCAGCGCACCGGCAGTAATATCGCCGTCAATAACACTGCGCCCGCCGTACCACATAACAATGGTTACGCCAACGGCAGCCACAAATTCAACCGTTGGAGTAAGCAGCGAATTTAACTTAATATTTTTCATATTGGCATAAAAATTTTCTTTATTTTGATTGTCAAATTTATTGGTTTCATAATCTTCGCGTACAAAAGATTTAATAACACGCGCTGAAGATACGCTCTCCTGCAAAACGGAAGTCAGTTCTGCCGTGCAGGCCTGTATTTCACCGCCATTTCTGCGGATTTTCTTGCCGAAATAATCCATGCACCACAAAACTGCCGGGAATGTGCAGAAGGTAAACAGCGTCAGTTTCCAATCCAGCCACAGCATGGCAGCAATACTGCCCACCAGGATAAGTCCTTCAGTAACAAATTCTACCGCTTTATCTACCATTGCCGTCTGCATGGCAGCAACGTCATTGGTAACATAACTCATAATGGTGCCGGTTTTATTTTTATCATAAAAAGACATGCTCAGTCGCTGCAGCTTACGGAAAATATCTCCGCGGACATCAATTACAACCTTCTGGCCTACCCAGCTCATAAGGTAACTTTGCCCATAGAAAAACAATCCTCTTACGATAAAAACTATTATGATACTTGCAGCGATATAATTAAGCATTACCGTATCTTTATCTACAAGTACCTTATCAACAACGTCTTTAATAATCCACGGCAAATACAAATTACATCCAGCTGCCATCATTGTACAAATAATAGCAATGGTAATTCTTATTAAATATGGACGTACATAACTTAACAAACGAAAATATAAATTCATTTTTTCTCCTTGGCTACGCGGAGCACAAGTTCCGCAACTCGGTTTACCGCACCGGGGGCGCCCAATCTTTCTCTTACGTACTCTAAATCCTGTTTCATCTGAGCATTGCGTTCAGGTTCCAAAAGATGCAGTGCTTCCTGCGCCGTTTTTTCAGGCGTAAAGTCCTCCTGCAATAGCTCCGGCAAAATATGCCTGCCTGCCACAATGTTCGGCAGCCCGATATCAGGTATGTTAATAACCCTGCGGGCAATAAATGCCGATATGGGAGAAGTTTTATACACGATAACGCAGCCCAGCCCGCACAGCGCAGCCTCAAGAGTTACCGTTCCGCTGGTGGCAAGCGCCAGGTCTGCAACGCTCATTACATCGTAAATATGCCCTTCCACAATTTTCACTTTCAGGCCGCTTTTTTCAATCATGCCTTCCAGCATTTCTTTCGGTATTGTAGAAGCTCTCGGCATGGCAAAATCAATATCGGGCTCTTTTTCAGAAATTAACTTTGCAGCGTCAAGAAGCGTCGGCAGCATTTTCTGTATTTCCATCAAACGGCTGCCCGGCAGGAGCAAAATCAGCCTGCGGCCGCTTTGTTTTCCGGCAAAATCCAGAGCCTGCTTTCTGTCAAGTTCCGGCTTTACTATATCTATCAGCGGATGGCCGACAAATTCCACATCCGCCCCTGCTTCTTTATAAACATCGTACTCAAACGGAAAAATAGAAGCTATTTTGGTAACCAGCTTTGCCACTTTCGGCGCACGCCCTTTGTTCCATGCCCATGCAGAAGGCGGTATGTACGAAACAACGGGAATACCCTTATCTTTTGCAAGTTTTGCAAGCTTCATGTTAAAACCGGGGTAATCAACCGTAACCAGGCAGTCCGGCCTGCGTTCATCCATTACCCTGCCAAAATCACTGCGCAGCTTGAAAAGCGCCGGCAGTTTTTTCACAACTTCTATAAAACCCATTACGCCATGTTCTTTTATATCAAACAAAACCTCGCCGCCGGCTTCACGCAGGCAGTCGCCGCCCATGCCGAACACTTCACATGAAGGGTCTATTTTTTTTAGTGCCTTTGTTACGGCAGCAGCGTGTACATCGCCGGAAGCCTCACCTGCAGAAATAAGTATCTTGGCCATAACGGTTCCTTTCTTCTATCTATTTTACTTTATTGCATACCAATTCATTATATATTATAACACAAAAAGGCCGGACTTTAAGTCCAGCCTTGCGTTTTTCTCAATAATTTTTCAATTATTTTGCAACAATCGTAATGCCATGTTCATCAGCAAGGGCAACTACCTTTTCACGCTCGGTTAAAAGCGTATGCCCTGCCTCAATAACCAAAGCCTTGCAGCCCGATTCAATCATGGACTGAATTGTTTTGGTGCCTACGCCCGGCACGTCAAAGCGGTCGTCCTGCGCAGGTTTGGCCGTTTTGGCAACAACGGCGTCCTTACCGAGTTTGCCGCCGCGCAAAATGCAGGCATCAGTGCCTTCTATTGCTTCCACAGCCATAACAGCCATGTTTTTTACAACAACCGTCTGCCCAATATCAAGCCTGCCAATTTCTTTTGCCATTTTATAGCCAAAATCCATATCGGCCAGTTCTTCCGGCGTAGGCTGGCGTTTGGTCAGCACACCCGGACCGGGCATCAGCGGCTTAATCAGGTAAGTCTGGTCCATAACAAAAATTTCTTCGCTTTCCAGTTCTTTCACGATAGCGTTCATTATGGTATCGTCCTTACGGTCGGGCACGGAAGAAAGTATTTTTAAAGCGCGCATATCCGGAATGATAGCGCCTTTTTTATACAAAATTTCCTTTGTAACCTTGCCAATCATGGTTACGATTTTAACATTATTCTTTTTTAAAGCAGAAATAATCTTGCCAATTTTTCCGATATGAATATCGTAGTAAACATCGGCAACCTCCGGCAGTTCCGGGTCAATATCCGGCACAACGCCGATAGCAACTATACGGCAGCCGCGTTCTTTGGCTGATTTTGCAACATCAACAGGCAAATGCCCGATACCGGAAAGCAGCCCCAGGGTTTCAGTTTCCATCAAGCCACCACCTTAATTTTTCGGGGTTCTCAAAATGCCGCGCTCTGCCGTACGCAGGAAACGCATTAAATGTTCAACCGGTTCGCAGCTGTCAAGCTCCTGTTCCATGGTTGCGATTGCTTCCTGCAAAGAAAGCCCGCTGCGGTACAGAATGCGGAAAGCTTTTTTAAGCTGGCTGCGCTCTGCCTGCGGAATACCGGCACGTGCCAAGCCAACGCTGTTCAGTCCGAATACATAAGCCGGCTGGCCGGATACAATCATAAATGGCGGCACGTCCTGATTTACATGTGCCTGCCCGCCAATCATGGCGCTGCGGCCGATTTTGCAGAACTGATGCACGGCAGCAAGACCGCCGATAACGGCACGGTCCTCAACCGTTACATGCCCTGCCAGAGTTGCCACATTAGACATAATAACATTGTTGCCTACAATGCAGTTATGTGCAACGTGGGTATAAGCCATCATCAAAAGGTTATTGCCGATAATTGTTTTGTTGCCTTCGCCGGTTGCACGGTTTACCGTGGTGCATTCACGGAAAATGCATCCGTCACCGATAATGGTAGAGCTGTGTTCTCCGGCAAATTTCAGGTCCTGCGGCACTGCGCCGATGGAACAGCCTGGGAAGAAGGTGCAGTTTTTGCCTACCGTAGTATGTTCATGGATAACGGCATGCGGATAAAGTTTGCAGCCGTCGCCAATTACAACATCATCGCCGACAATGGCATAAGCGCCGATTTCAACGTTTTTGCCTATTACCGCGTTCGGATGCACAATCGCCGTCGGATGGATTTTATGTACAGGCATTATTACCGAATTCATCATATTCACTCCTCAAAATTAACCGCTCATTTTAATCTGCAAATTCTTATAAACGATTTGCAACTTACTATTATATATTCGCAAATCAAATCTTTTTTTCACTTTCCAAAATCAGCTTTTATAAGCGGTTAACTGCAAAATACGCTGTTTTTCTTTAATTTTTTTGCAAATACAACGTATTTTATTAAATTATTTTTTAGCGTCCATAATCGCAAAGGTGCATTCACATTCGCAGGCAACTTTGCCGTCAACCCTGCCCTTACATTCGCAAACGCCCATGTTGCCGCGGATTTTGGTAATAATCGCTTCGGTAATTACCTGGTCGCCGGGAATAATCTGTTTGCGGAAACGCACATTGTCAATTTTGCCGAACACGGCAATTTTGCCGCGGTTTTCTTCAGGATAAAGCAGTGCTACACCGCCAACCTGAGCCATGGCTTCAATCATCAAAACGCCGGGCATAATCGGGTCGCCGGGGAAGTGGCCAAGAAACTGCATTTCATTCATGGTAATATTCTTAATTCCCACTGCACGTTTCATTGGTTCCAGTTCAATAATGCGGTCAACCAAAAGCATGGGGTAACGGTGGGGAATAATTTTCTGAATTTCGCTTGCTTCTAATACGGTCATTTTTCTTCCTCCTTTAACTGATAGGCCCTGATTTGTTTTGCCAGCCCCGAATTAAACGCATGCCCTGACTTAACGGCAATAACATGCCCTTTCAGCGCGCCAAGCAAATACAAATCACCGACAACGTCAAGTATTTTATGGCGGATTAATTCGTCCTCAAAACGCATCGGCGTTAAAACCTTGTCTTCATCAAAAATAACTACGTTCTCAATGCTGCCGCCGAGGCCAAGCCCCATTGCCTGCAGCTGCTTGATTTCATGCATAAAGCCGACTGTACGAGCACGGGCAATTTCCTTTAAGAAGCTTTCCTCTGTCAGCTCGATATCAAAATACTGGGTTCCCAGCTTCGGATGCGGATTAATGGAAACAAAGGAAATGCGGTATCCGTCATATGGCTGTATGGTAATATATTTATCTCCTTCGTAAACGGCAAAAGACTTCGGCACGGCGTAAACCCTGCGCACAGCCTCCTGCTTAACGCGCCCTGCCTGCAAAATCAAATCGCAGAACACTGCGGCGCTGCCGTCTGTTACCGGCGGCTCCGGCGAATTCATTTCAATGCGGCAGTTGTCAATCTGCATGGCAGCCAGTGCCGCCATTAAGTGCTCAACCGTAAAAACTTCCGCGCCGTTAGCGCTTAAAGTTGTGGCCTTTAAAGTAGAAGTTACGTTTTCTGCCATTGCCGGTATTTCCGGGCGTTCCGGCAAATCCGTCCTGACAAAAACAATGCCTGTATTTACTTCTGCCGGGCAGAGCGTCATCAGCACTTCCTTGCCGGAGTGCAGCCCAACGCCCGTATAAGATACTTTTTGGGCCAAAGTCTGCTGATATTCCTGATTCGGCATACTTTTCCTCCTGTCTGCTGTTTATTTTTTACCGGCAAAACGCTGCCGTCCGTCTTTCCAACGGTCATGCACCCAGAACCACATCGGCGGGTTTTCTATTATTTCGTGTTCCAGCACCGTAATCAGTTCTTTGGTAACATCGTAAAAATCTTTTTCCTTATCTTTGGTGCGCGGCGTGTAAAGCGGCGGATAAATCTTGGCGCGCAAAGTTCCGTCCGGATTATTGTGCATAAAAATCGGCAGTATCGGCGAACCGTATAAACGCGACAAGGCTGCCGGGCCATACGGAGTAATGCTTTTTTTGCCGAAAAGCTCTATTTCCACGCCGTCATCATTTGTGTCCTGGTCAAACAGCACGCCGAGCAAATGTTTTTCCTTCAGCATGCGGCTGATGGCCAAAAGACCGCTTTTGCCGCGGTTATAGGCCACCTTCTGCCCAACCATTTCACGGTATTCGTTTATAAAACGGTCCATCTGGCTGTTGTTCTGCTTGCGCGTGATGGAAAGCATCGGGTAACCGTGCAGCGCAACCGTAGCGCCCAAAAGCTCCCAGTTGCCGAAATGCCCGGTTGCCATAATTACGCCCTTGCCTTCTTTATAGGCTTTTTCAAGATACTCCAGCCCGTCAACGGTTACGAGCTTGTCGATATTATCCGGCTTCAATAAAGGAAACCGCATAACCTCAACAATCATCCTGCCGAAACGGTGCAGGCTGTCCTCGGCAATCTTCCTGGCGCGCGCTTCGTCAACGCCAAGACATTCATGCACGTTGGCAGCGGCCATTTTAAGCCTCCATTCAGGCGTTGCCATAACCGCAACGCTGCCCAGAAAATGCGCCACGCCATTGCGTACAAATTTTGGCGATACGCACATCAGCCAGCTGAAAAATTTAACTATATAATAAGCAATCACTTACAACACGTCCTGCAAAATCTTATTTCTTTAACTCTGCCAAAGCCTTTTCAAGCTCTTTTACTTTTTTCAGCAAATCGCCAACCTTGCGCAGGCTTGCTTCCTGTTTCAGCCATTCTTTGTACGGCTGCGCCGGGAAACCGGCACAAACGGAATTATCAGGGATGTTATGGGTAATGCCCGTTCTGCCTGCGAACTGGCAGTTGTTGCCGATAGTGATATGCCCTACGGTGCCTACCTGGCCTGCAAAAACGCAGTTATCGCCGGCGGTTACGCTGCCGCTGATGCCGACATGCGCAACAACGAGGCAGTTTTTGCCCAATACGTCGTTATGGCCGAGATGTACAAGGTTATCAATTTTGGTACCGGCGCCTACAACCGTACTGCCTGCGGTAGCCCTGTCGATACAGGAATTGCTGCCGATTTCAACCTCGTCCTCCAGCACAACATTGCCTGCCTGCAGAACAAAGCTGTGTTTGCCGGTCTTTTTATCGGTAATATAGCCAAAGCCGTCGCCGCCGATAACAGCGCCCGACTGCAAAACAACCTTATTGCCCAGCACGCAGCCCTCGCGGATAGTGGAGCTTGGATAGAACAGGCAACCTGCGCCGACCTTTACGTTTCTGCCGACATATACATGCGGGTAAATAACAGTACCATCACCGATTTCAGCACCCTCATCAATGTAAGCAAAGGGCATAACAGCAACATCTTTGCCTATTTTCGCGCTGGGGGCAATATATGCTTTGTCGCTTACAACACGTTCCACTTCAGCCCTGTGGCGGAACAATTCCAAAAGGGCGGCAAAAGCGGCACGCGGGTTTTCCACCCTGATTACCGGGCGGTTATCGGGAAGCGCAGGGTCATCAAACCCAAGCACCATAACGCCTGCCTTGCTTAAATGGCAATGTTCCACATGCGGCGGAACGGCAAAGGAAATATCGTTTGAACCTGCGTCAACAAGGCCGTTAACACCGGTAACTTTTAATTCAGGTGCATCGTTTTCCAGTTTGCCATGCAAAAATTCTGCTAATTCACGGACAGTTTTTTCCATCATACAGCCTCCTGTATAACCAGCTTATTTAAAAAGCGGACGGCCGTGCCGCCCGCCAGGTTACAGATTTTTTATTTCATTTTGGCAATTACGTCTTCCGTAACATCAACGCCGCCCTGCGGCACTGCGTCTTTAATCAGTACTGCGCCAAGGCCCTTTTCTTTGGCAACTTCGTTTAATGCGGTATCAAGGCTGGCTTTTAATTTATTCTGCGCTTCAGAACGGATAACATTCATTCTGGAAGTATAATCTTCCAGCACTTTTTTGCGTTCGTCCCCGGTTTTGCCTTCCAGGGCAGTATTCATTTCATCCTGCAGTGCTTTGCCTTTGGTTGTTACTTCTTCCTGCACGGTTTTTACAACCGCAGCTTTGCTTTCAACGGCGTGCATGTCAACAACGCCGAATTCCGCATTACGGCCGCTGCAGCCAAAAGACAACAAAGCTGTTGCAGCCAGTAAACCGGCAATAATTTGTTTTTTCATCTTTTATCCGCTCCTGTTATTTTGATTTCTTCAGTTCTTTTATTACCTCAGCGGTAATATCGTCTGCTTTTACATTTACTTTAACTTTATTAAAAACAATGGTATAACCGCGTTCTTTGGCAAGGCGCGTTACCCTGCTTTCAATATCATGGCTTATTTCCGAGGCAATTTTATCATTGCCTTCTTTAATCTTATCAAGCCTGCCGTCAATTACAGCCAGCACCTTGCTGAAAGCCTCCGGTCCCTGCTGCAAATCCTTATCGTCTTTGGCAATATCGTCCCGCAGCTTTCCGTGCAGCTCACTGCGCAGCCCGGCAGCATATTCCGCTATGCGCTGCTGCATGGCTTCACGCGCCGGCGCGGTTTTTCCGGCAATAATTTCATTGCGCCTGCGGTTTACTTCTTCCAGCTTATCCAGCATTTCGGTACGTACGCTTTTCAGCTCCGCTTCCACCTGCTTGCGGTCCTCCGGCTTCATACGCACGGTCTCAAGGCGCAGCCGCAGGTTAAACAGCCTCAGCTGATAATCGTTTTCAATACTTTCGCGCTCAGACGCAAGAATTTCATCCGCCTCGTCAGCTGCTTTTTGCAGAACGGCTTTAAATTCATGCTGCTCTTCGGCCTGCTTCGCATAAAGCGAAGTACGGTAATCAGCTTCATAATAACTGCTTTTGCTGTTCTGTTTTATCTTCTGCAATAAAGCCAGCCCGCTTATTTGCTTATGGGCAATATCGGCCTGCTGGTCACGGTAAGCAAGCAGTTTGTCATATTCGGCTTGCCCCTGCTTCAGCGCTTCGTGGCGCGGATGCGCCTTAACCGCTTCTTCCCAGTTAATATAGGCTATCTTTTCGCCGGAACCGGGAATATTTCCGCAGGCACTAAGGCAAAAAACGGCTATGAATATCAGTAATAAAATTTGCAGCTGGCGCATAATACTATCTTCCTTTCATAGCCCCACAGCAAACAGGACCCTCACGGGTCCCGTAAAATTATTTTCCGCTTTGCAAGGTTTTTGCCACTTCGTCAGTAATATCGAGACCGCCATAAACTACGGTATTTTTTTCAACTACAACTGCCAGGCCTTTTTTATCGGCAACTTTTTTAATGGCTGCTTCAATTTTCTGGAACACAGGTTCCATCAGCTCTTTTTCCTTGTTGGCGATTACTTCCTGCAGCTGCTGGTAATAACGCTGCTTTTCGGTATCGTTCATATCCTTGCTTTTTTCATCAAAATTTTTCTGCTGGGCAGCAACTTCCTGCTTCATGGCGTCCTGCACACCGGCAATATCCGGAGACTGTGCCAGAAGCATCTGGTAGTTAACCACGCCGATTGCGGATTCGGAAGCCGCAGCAGAAGCAATGCTTGTGAAAGCACCCTGCTGCAATGTTACTGCAAAGCAGCTGAGAACAAAGATTGCGGCAACAAATAAGGAAATCATTTTTACGTTTTTAGGATTGCGTAATTGCTGCATCATAATAAATATCCCTGCTTTCAAATTTAATTATATTTTTAATTATATCAGCCCTGCGTTTATCTTTCAACTAATGCCTATAAATTTCCCACAATGCGGAAATAGGGTTTGTCGTTGAAATAAACGTATTCGGCGCTCAAAAATTCGTGAATTCTGTAACGGACAGCTATTTCCGTAGTATCCGTACCGGAAAAATATTCCGTGCGCAGCCGCCACTTATTGGTAAAATCGTACTCGCCGCGGTAAACATTCTGCCCGTCCGGCCCACGCCGCATGTAGCTCAACGTTGCCTTGCCCCAGTGGCGCGCATAGCCTGCGGAAAAATCCCAGTCTACTTCGTCAAGTGTAACGCCTGCTTCGCCAAAAATTTCATCCTGCTCGGAAATGAATTTGCCGATATGCGCACGCCCGGAAATATTGTCGTCATTGCGTCCGATATCGCCGTAGCCTTCAAACCAGATTTTGTATTTGTCCGAGCCCATACCGATTTCCACGCCCAGCGTACTGGCAGGCACAAGTTTTACCGAAGGCTCCAGATTATGCCTCTGCACGGATTTTTCATTTTTCAAATCCGTTAACAGCAAATTTTCCAGTTCCATCTGGTGCTTTTTCACAAAGTCAACAGGCAGTCCGCGCAGCGCTTCCGCCTTCTGGGCATAACGCTGTTTTAAATCAAGCAGCAGCAAATTGGGTATCGACTGCGATTCCATGGAATAATTTATGTCCTGCACCAGCTGTCCGACAGGATAAATTACCATCTGCACAACGGTACGGCTGTCTTCACGCACCACATCAACGGCAGCCTTAAATTCCGGCAGTTCTTTTTCCACTTCGCTGCGCACCATACGGCGAAGAATGCCGCCCGCCCAGTCCGAAGCATCAACGGAGGAACCCATTAATATGCTTTCAATCCTGCTTTTAAGCTGCGGCAGGCGCTGCTGCAGCCACTCTGCCGTTCCCGGCTCAACGCCGGAAAACTGCAGATCCACAAAAACATCATCCACGGCCGCGCTCCATGGCGCAACCTGAATGTTAATGTTTGTTACGGCACCGGCATTAACGGAAACGCTCTGCATCTGATAGCCGGTCAGCACTCTGTCGCCTACTTCCGCCAGCAGGCGTTCATAATCGCCGCGCGCGGCATTAATACTAACGCTGTCTTTATCGACAAAAAGCTGCTCGGCCACAACCTGCATGCTTTTACCCATTCTGTCAAGCAGTACCCGGCTTGTAGCCCTATTATCGGTAATCTGCACATCAACGCGCTCTACCGGCTCGGCAAAGGCAGGCAGTGCAGCCATACAAAGGCAGCACACCAAAAGCTTTATTAACCACATAACTTGTTAATCAGAACTGGCCGCCAAAGCTGAAGTGGAACCTGCCGCCGTCATCGCCCCAGCCATAGTCAAGTTTAACCGGGCCCAGCGGGGAGTTAATGCGCATGCCGACACCAATGCTGTTTTTAATAAGGCCAAGGTCAAATTCGTCTTCAAAACGTTTATCCCATGCATAGCCGTTATCGGTAAAGAGTACGCCCTGTACTTTTTTGATAATCGGGAAGCGGTATTCGAGCGTAGCCTTTAACATACTGTTGCCGCGGAACTGGTCATCTTCATAACCGCGCAGGCCGTCATTGCCGCCCATAGAGAAGCGCTGGCTCAAAGGCATATCGCCGTCAGCCCAGCCTGCACCGAGGTTCAGTGCCCATACATTTTCGCCGCCGGCACGGTAGTAATAACGCCAATCGCCGGTGAATTTAGTGAAGTCAAAATCGCCGCCAAGGCCGGCCCATTCTACGCTGTAGCCGATACGTTTGCCTTCGTGCGGGTCATAAATGTTATCGCGCGAATCGAATACACGGCCAACGGTAATACTGCGTGTCAGACCGAAGTTTTCTTTGCGGCGTTCTGCAGCAGTTTCAGGATAATAAGGCTTATCGTAATAAGAGCCATTGAAACGATCTTCATAATACTGATTTATATCTCCTTCATATCCATCAGCCATACCTTCATAAATATCATCGCGGTTTTTCAGCGTTACATAGTTGCTGATAAATTCATTATCGGTTCTGCGGCTGAAAGTTAATTCCTGGCCGCGGCGCTTTTTATCGTAACGCGCGATTTCGTTGGCGTCGATATCATAGTCTGCATATTCGTTGGTAACATCATACAATACGATGCTGGCCTTGGTTTCCTTGTCGTCAATCCACGGTTTTACATAGGTAAATTCATAGTTTTTGTTATCTACGCCGCCGAACTCCCAGCGTACATTAACGCTGTCGCCGGTGCCGCGGAAGTTTCTGTCGCCGACGGAAACCATGCCGATAAAGCCGTCAGCGTTGCTGTAGCCTGCGCCGATACCGAAAGTACCGGTGTTCATTTCCACAACGGTAATTTCAATTTCCACGGCATTAGGTTCCTGACCCGGGTTAAGTTTAATATTTACGTCTTCAAAATAACCGAGGTTATAAATGCGCTGCATGCTGCGGCGGGCATCCTTGGCGTTAAACGGCTCGCCTTTTTTCAGCTTCATTTCACGGGTAATAACGTAATCTTTGGTTTTTACGTTGCCTTTAACCTTAAAGTCTTCAACAATGCCTTCGTTTACCAGTAAAAGCAAAGTGCCGTCCGGCAGCATGCGGATATCAGCCACGCGCGCCAGAATATAGCCCTGCTTGTTGTATTCTGCTTCAAGGCGCTGCACTTTGACATTAACGTCTTTAATATTAATTATCTGGTCTTTCGGCAAATCAAGAATTTTTTCAATTTCGGAAGTGGAAATTTTGGTATTGCCTTCTACTTCCAGTTTTTTATAAACAGGATTTTCCAGTACATGATAGGTAAGCTGCACGCCTTCCGGAACTTTGGTAAATTCCGGCTGCAAATCATAATACCAGCCCAAACCGTAAATTGCATGCAAATCTTTGGCAAGGCCTTCCTGAGTTAACTGCATCCCCGGCTTCGTGGTAACAACTGCTTCGATATCTTCGGCTTTGGTAATTTTATTGCCTTTTACGGAAATCTTCGTTACCAGCTGACCGATATACGGCGCTGCCGGTTCACTGGCACGTCTCTGCTGGGCCACCGGCATATTCAAAACAGGCTCCTGCGCCATGGCATTGGTCTGTGCGTTTTGCTGCATTGCCTCCTGTGCCGTACGTTGCTGTTCCTGCTCGGCCTGCCATTTCTGGCGTTCTTCTATCGTCATTGGGCGCAGGCTGCCGTCTGCTTCTCTAATCATCGGCTCTTTAACTTCAGCGGTCTGGCTCTCTCCGGCGGTAATCTGTCCGTCAGTTGCATTACTTACAGCAGTTTCACCGGTTACTGCCTGGGCACCGCTTTCATAAGGCTCGGAAGCTGCGCCCTGCTGTACATTTTCTGCCGCAGAAGTTTCACTGCCCTTTGCTGCATCTTCTTTTTCGATACCGCTGCCGCCTTCGCGCACAACGCCCTTGCCGGGAACGATTTCTACAATCCTGCCGCCGGATTTTTTAGTACCGCCACTTTTATAATTCGGGTCAGAAATATCTTCCGAAGGATTGTTATGCATATAATAAGTATATTTGCCGTCCTTACCCTTTTTAGGGAAAGATTTACCTGATTCTTCCTGCGCTTTTCTTGCCTGTTCCAGCGCTTTCTGGCTGACAATCTGCTCCTTGCCGCCAATGGTCATAGTCTGATTGGCAACTACATCCGCTGCGGACTGGTTCTGTTCTGCAGCCCACACAGGCGCAGCCATCAGCATGGCTGCCAGACTCAAGGACAACTGTGCATATTTTCTCTTGTTCATTCAAATCCTCCCTAACTAATCAGCATCCTGCAGAACCTGCCTGCCTGTTCTGACAAGCTGCTGCATATCTGTTTCAGCTAAATAATTTTTATAATTTGTATTGTTTTTTATATTTGACTCAGCAGGTTCCGCTGCCTTAACAGCATCCTCCTGCCGGGTTTTATCTGCCTTGCCTGTCTGCTGCATCTGCGGTTCAGCCTGCTGCACCGCAGCGCTCTGCACAACCTGAGGTTTTTCCTCTCCGTCGTGCGTAATGCCTGCATACCACCAGCCGCCGTAACCTGCCAGTACCAAAAGCACTGCCAAAGCCGCTGCCAGCTTCTGCCTGTTCCATACACTGGCCAAGCCGCGTTTTTCACGCAGATAACGGATGGACGCCTCTGCCAGCATCAAATCAAGCTCCCCGCGCAGGCCGTTGTTTTTGCGGAAGCTGCGCTGGGCATTGTCCAGGCTGCATTTTACATCATCTATATTTTCGTAAATATCTTTTGCCACCGCTAAACTCCTTTCTGCACAGACTGATAAATATATAATCTGTTTTTTCAGGAAATTTTATCAGGGCAAAATTTATTATATTTTCCCATATTCCGCCGTTAAAATCAATAATAACCTAAAAAAAGCACAAAAATACCTGTTTTCTCCGATTAGCTTCTTTTTAAATCGGCCATAAAATGCGACAGCATGCCGCGGATACGTTTTACCCCCTGCTTCTGCAAACGGTAAATATGCCCGAGGCTTACATGGATGCTGTCTGCCATATCGGCAGCGCTGCGGTCTTCCAGATAAATGCCCGTCAGCACCTGCTGTTCCTTGGCAGGCAGACGCTGTAAAGCCTGAGCCACTCTGTCTGTAATCATGCTAAGCTCCGCTTCTTCAAACGGCGTCCTGCCGGAAGCAGCCAGCACATCAGCCCAGGCTATGCCTGCCGCATTGGTATCGTCCAGCGAAAAACTTTTTGCGCCGTCCTCCACATGCAGAAAATCAAGCATTCTGCCGCGGATGCGGTGCACTGCAAATACGCTGAAGGCAATGCCGCGTTTATAATCATAACGCTCCGCCGCCTCCAACAGCCCGAGCATGCCTTCCTGCACAAGCTCCATCGTCTGCTGTTCGGGCAGCTTGAACCCGGCCGCCGTTTTAAAAACCAGCGGCTGGTAAGACGTCATCAATTTATTATACGCCTCTTTGTCACCTCCGGCATAGCGCTGCCAAAGCTCCGTTTCTTCCTCACGGGAAAGCAGCAGCGTTTTCTGCAGCTCTGCCAGATATTCTTTCAGCATGGGCATACCTTCCTTAAATATTAATTAAACATTCTTAAAATTTACTTAAAAAGTAACTTTATATTCAACGCCATACCAGTCTTCGGTGGTATCATAATCCTTATTGCGTTCATAGTTAATGCTCATATGGCGCGAAATATCATACTGGGCAAAAATGCTTTCATGTTCGCTGTCGGAACTTACCGTATAGCCGACAAGCAGATTATCCGTCAGATACTTGCTTACCAGAATATTATACTGGTCTTTTTCATCCTCGGTAAGCTCGCCTTCTTCACGCCCAAGGCTGTGCCCCGTGCGCAGGCGTCCGGAATAAATCATAAATTCATTAAGCCCAAGCGTTTCCTTAAAGATTTCTTCCACGTCGCCCAGCACCGTCATTTCCAGGCCCACCGTCATCAGGTTCTGGAAGTCATCCTGCGTTACTCCCTGGTTTGTGCCGGTTACTTCGCGCTGCAAAGTCAGCATTTTTATAATCTGGTCTTTGGTCAGCGCCGGGTCACTGCGCAGAATCATTTCCATCTGCTCAAGCGGCCCCGTAACACGCAGGAAAATATCATAGCGCCTGAAGCGTGTAGTAGCATCAAGGTTTACCGTCGGCAGCACATCGCCGGGCACCGGCCATGCCACCGAAGCATTGTGAATTTCAAACGGCGTACGCAGATAGGTTATGGTTCCCTTATCCACCTTAATGTTGCCGTCTATATTAGTATACACTGTACTGCCGGTAACATGCAATCCTCCGGAAAGCCACAAATCGTACAAATATTTGTTGTAAAGGTGAATATCAGGCCCAAGTGTTACCTTAACATCCAGCCCATAGTTGCTGCTGCCTTCGGAAAGTTCCGGTATCGTAGGCATATTAACCAGCACATCATCCAGACGGATATCTGCCTGAATATGCGGGCGGTAGCCAATGCCGCTGCGGCGGATGCCTTCTTCCGTATCGGTGCGGATAAAATAGCGCTGCGGAATAATGCCCGCCGTACCGTTAATGCGCCCGGAGAAAATTTCCGAAGCGATTTCCGCATCTTTAAATACGGCGTTGATGATATAGGTTTTATCTTCCTGTGCGCGCAGGGCGTAGTTGCCGGAAGCAGTTACCGTGCCTTTGCCCATCTGCACCGAAAATTCATTCAGCTGAATGTCGTTGCCGGTAAAGTCAACGTCAAGATTAATATTGTCAAATACCGTATACGCATCCTTCAGTTTCATTGAACCGCCGTGAAGGGTTACTTCGCCGTAAACAAGCGGTTCTTCCAGCGTACCGGCCAGAGTTATCTGCCCAAGGGTTTCGCCAACGCCCCACTCAACCATCGGGGTTAAAAGATGCAGCAGCCCAAGGCGCGCATTGTCAAGGTTAACCTTAATATTCATGGATGCTGCCGGATTGCGGCGCTGCTCTTTGCTGCGCAGCAAATCAAGCGGTATATCGCCGCTGGCACTTAATTTATAAATATCTTTGTTCAGCTGAGCGTTTTCCAGGCGCAGCGTATCGTCGGCAAGGCTCAGTTTTGCCGTCAGGGCGTCAAAGCCGATGCCTTCAACATCGCCGTCAACAAGGTCTATATCCGCATTGCCCTGCGGATTTTCCAAACTGCCGTTTAAAGCAAGCGACATATCAACTTTACCGTTTAATTTTACCGGTGCATCCATCAAGGCCGTAATTATAGCCGGGTTTGCATGCTGCGCCGAAGCGCTGATATTAAGTTCATGCGTATGCAGGTTTACCCAGCCGCCGGCATTTACGGAACCCGGAGTTTCTTCCACGGACGCTTTGCCGTTTGTTTCCGGAACGCTTTCGGTAAGTTTCAGTTCGTCAAAACTTAAAATGCCGTTTTGCAGGCGTCCTTTAAAGCGCATGGAATCATAGCTCAAATCTTTAACTTTTATCTCGTAAACGCGCATGTCGGCAAAAATACCGCTGCCCCTTCCGCGCGGGTTAATCTTCAGGTGGCCGTCTGCCAGCCCGTCAATATCAAGTTCCACGCGTGCCATTTTTAAAATGGAGCGTAAATTGCCGTAAATAAAATCGACATTACCTGTTAATGTGCGTTCAACGGCATCCAGAGAAAGTTCGGCTGCAAACCTACCGTCGGGCGACTGTTCAAACGACGCCTCCACGCGGTTATTATGCCTGCCGTCCGCAGTAAGCGTACCAAGAATATTTTTAAGTTCTTCGCCGTTAATAAACACCGCGTCACTGCTGATGCTGCCGTTAAATTCCGGATGCGTAAGCGTGCCGGTGAGGCTGCCCTGGGCGTTGACAAAGCCGTCAAGCGTCACGGTCTCGTCGCTTATGGGCAAAGCGCCCAAATCCATATCGGTTATATCAAGGGTAAAATTAAGGTTCTGTGCCGCGTCCATGGTGCCGCTCAGCGAAGCCTCGGTGGAAAGCGCCTTAATATAACCTTCCGTAAGGCGCAGGCTGCCGTCAGGCGCATAATAATAGCGTCCGCTGATTTTATCTATCAAGAAACCTTCGGCGCTGCCGTCAGTCAAAAGCAGGCTGCCTTCAATTTCCGGTGAAGATATCGGGCCCATAACGCTTACTTCGTTATCAATGTTGCCCGTAAGTTTAACACCAAGCGCCGCAGCTGCCACCAATGGCTCAGCGCGGATGCCTTTGGTGCTTACGGTTACGCTTACCACAGGTTCTGCACCGCCGATATCCACCATGCCGTTAATAAGGTTATACCCCTGTTCCATGGCAACGCGGTAATCGGTTAAGTGCAGCACACTGCCGGACATGTCAATTTTACCATGTGCTTCGGGAAATACCAGCCCTGCAATATGCACGTTTTTAACCTGCGTATTGGCGTAAAAATTAATGCCGTTCAAATCGCCGCCAAACTTAAATCCGGCCGTTGCCGTGCCGCTGCCGTTTTGCCCAACTGCCGTAAAGAAGCTGTCCAGCGGGAAATTAACCATTTTGCCGCTGCCGCTGAAAGAACCGTCAATCATAACACTGCCTGTCAGGTTCAGCGCGCCGCCGTCACCCGCAAAAGCCGCAAACTTTTCAATTTCGCAGCTTTCACTGCCAACCAGCGCTTCAAAATCGACATCGCTCATCTGCAAATCACGCCAGCCAAGGCGGTCCATATTACCGGCAACGGTCAGATTTGTTTCGCCTTTTACACCGGTCTGCCCGTGAATGGCAAGCAAACCGTCCAAATCAACAGTATCTTCTTTAAACCCTTCCAAAGCAAAATCCGTAATGCCGGAAGCGTTTAAAACGGCAAAAACTTCGCCGTCTTTAATATTGTATTCGCCGTCAAGGCGCAGATGGCCATGAGACACGTCCACACCGGCTTCATCAAGCATTATGCGGCTGTCCACAATGGTAAAGGGCAAATTCAGATTGATAAATTCTTGCCCCTGCAAAGCAAGTTTTGCCGCTTTAATTTCACCCTTGCCCTGAATTCTTTCAAGGTCGTTAAAATCTACATCGCAGTTTATCTGTGCCGTATTTCCGTCAACGGTAAGCGCCAAATCTTCAAGCTTTACCTCACGTCCGTCAGCCTCAATGCTGCCGGCAAGTTCAACAGGAAGCGGCTCCCCGCCAAGCAGTGCTTCCGCCGCAAGCTGAATGCTGCCCTTGCCGCTTAAGCTTGTATTTTCGCCGTCGTTTTCCCAGATGAGGTTAAAGCCGTCAACTTCACCGGCAAGTTTCTGCACAGGCGCGTAAGCGGCAGCAAAACCGCCAAAGTCCGTTAACGTAAATTTTTCAGTTTTTAAAGCAAGCCTCCCATGGGCATTGCTGTCTACCACACCGGCAATTTTTAATTCTTCGCCGCCGTAAGCCACAGTGCCGTCAACGGCGAAGTTCGGGTTGCCGCTGCCGTCAAGAGAAACGTTAACGCCAAAATTCCAGCTTCCGTACGGCGTTTCTACCGATACGGTACCGTCTTCAATGGCAAGATAGCCGTAAAAAGGCGTTTCCGAAGAATCGGAAGGCTTTAAAAAGTTACGCAGGTTCCACTCATCTTTGGCGTTCATTTTTAAATACAACTCAGGGCGCACCAGTTCTATATCCGACAGCGCGCGTGCAGGCGCAGTAAGAGCCTGCAAAGGCGAAACGGAAAATCTCGCCTCCGGCACCTGCGCAATGCGCTCTCCGTCCGTGCCGCTTACCTCTAAACCGTAAGCAGTAAATTGCAGGCGGCCGTTCCAGTCAAAACGCTCTACCGTAACGGTACCGTTTATATAATTTTGCGACATGGTTTTTACAAGCTCCGGCACCTGCGCCAGGTACTGCGGTGCAATAAATTTAACTGCCGCCGCATAAAGCGCTGCCGTCACTGCCAAAATCAGCAGGAATATTTTCCAAAATCTGTTCATATCTGCCTCCGCAGAAAAATTATAATTTGACAGTTTATGTATTCTACGTTAAAAATAATCTTCCTGCTGTTTCAAAACAGAAAAAGCATTACACCTTAAATTTTACAAGATGTAATGCTTTTCAATACAAATTAGTTTAATTTTATTCTGCTGTCTGTTCAGCAGCTGCCGTATTTCCGTTTTCGGCAGCGGTGCTTGCAGCATTTTCAGCGGCAGGCTGTTCTGCGTCAGCAGTGTTTGCCGGTGCCTGTGCACTGCCATCAGCTGCGTTTTCAGTTTGAGCCGCTGCGTCAGTACCTGCACTCTGTGCATCGGCGGCCTGTGCAGCAGTATCTTCAACCGGTTCGGGGAATGCCCTCGGTTCCGGTACGGGAACACCTACGCCCATGGAAGTATTGAGTGCTGCTTTAGAAGTGTTGTAGTTATAGAGAGCTTGGTAATAGTTGGTTTTGGCCTGCGTCAGGGCTTCCTGCGCATCCATAACGTCGATATTGGTACCAACGCCCGCCTGATAACGTACAACTGCGATATGGTAATCTTCTTCCGCACTTGCTACGGCAACCTGAGCGGTACTAATGCGTTTTTCAGCTTCGCGCATGCTTAAATAATCGGTACGTACTTCAAGCTCTACGGCATCTTTTATCTGGCGCTGGCTTTCTTTAGCCTGTACAAGTGCTTCCTGTGCCGCATGAATTTTCGACCACGTTACACCGCTGTCAAAAATGTTCATACTCGCAGTTACACCTACCTGCCATTCTTCGTTATCATCGCCAGGCCAACTCTCACTTGCCCATGAGTTGCTAGCGCTAGCATAAACCTTGGGCATATGCCCGCTGCGTGCAACAACCAGTGCTGCTTCCGCTGCGTCAACGCCGTATTCAGCCTGTTTCAGTTCAGGGCGGTGCTGCTCGCTGTAAGCCAGGCAGTAAGCCATATCGTTTTCATAAGGCTCATACTGCAGCCTGTCCTTCAGCAAAAGGGTAGTGCCAAGCGGTGTACCGATGATGTTATTTAAAGTTGCTTCTGCAACATCATATTCGTTGGAAGCGGTAATATAGTTCTGCTTTGCATTGGCAAGCTCAACTTCACTGCGCAGTACATCTGCACGCGCTACAATGCCTACATTATACTGGGCAATAACATTATCCAGATGTGCCTGCAAACGGTCAACCGATTCCTGGCGCAGAGCTTTCATATTTGTTGCGTTAAGCATATTAAAATAACCGGTAGTTGCGGTTTCTTTCATTTCATTATAGGCCTGTTCTTCAGCGGAAAGCATGCTGCGGTAATTCGCCTTGGCCTGGCCAATCTGCCCCTGCAGTTCGCCGCCCGTAAAAATCGGCAGGCTGGCAGTAACGGAATTACTGTGACTGTTGCCTATTTGTTTATCTGAAATCCAGGTACCCATAGCAGTGTTAAATCTTCTCTGTGCCTCAGCATAACCACCACGTCCAGTACTGTGATTCAAACTAATACTGATGCCGCGCGCACTTTTAGCCGCACTGTAATCAGCCTTGGCTTCCTTGCGCTGCGATTCTGCAATTTTCACACTCGGATTGGTAAGCAGCGCCCTCTGGATGGTTTCTTCCAAATCCAGTTCCAAAGTAGCGGCAAAGACGGACTGGGAGCACAGCACGCTTAATGCAGCCGTCAGTGCCAGCACGTTTTTTGCTTTTTTATAACTGAACATTTCATTTACCTCCAATCATTGACTGATTAGTCAGTGCTTAAATTTTATATTTTTTAACCCTAAAAGTCAACTGTTTTTTCAAAAGTTAACAAACTTTTAAAAATAGGTGCGCACACCAACATAGGTGTTACTTTTGCTGCCGTGGCGCAAATCGGTCTGCTCGCCCAAAAGCGAGAAATTATCGTTAATTTTAAGTTCGCCGCCAAGTTTTACTTTGGTATAGTCAAAATCATATACCTGCGTATAAAGGCGGAAACGGTCGGCTATATTGTAGCCAAGCCCCACGCCGAACTCGCCCTGCATGCTGCCCATGCTTACATCGGCGGCGTCAAACTGCTTGCCAAACTGTAAATCCAGCTTGTTGCTGTCGCCAAGGTCATAGCCGCCCAGGTAAAAAAAAGTGTCGTCCTGCGGGCGGAAGGTTACGCCCAGATTGCTGCGCCAGTCGCCGCCTTCCGCGCTGTGCGTAACATCGGCGCTTATTTCTGCCGTTTCCAGAACGCCCAGCATGCGGTTGGCTTTTTCGCTTGCCTCGCGTGCATTATGCAAAGTAGCTTTTAAATCATCTTCGGTCTGCGGGTCGCTGGCAACCTTTTCCAAAAGTTTGCTGGCTTCTTCAATTCTGGCACTTGTTTTGGCCATGTTCTCTACAATTACGGCAAAATTCTGCCCGGTATGCCCGGCATTAACTTCGCCGATAATATTCTGCATGCTGTCTGCCGTTGCGTTCATGCGCGCCGACATTTCGCTCAGCTGCTTAACCATGCTGTTAATCTGCTGCTGGTTGTCAACCGCCACATCAGCCATTACCTTGGTAAAAGTATTCATGTTGGCGCTGATATCTTTCATATTGATGAACCCCTCACGCAGCGACTGCTGCACTTCCGGGTCGCCAAACACATTGTCAAGAGCATCGGCAATGTTTTCCAGTTTTTCAAGCGCATCGCCGGACGCGCTCATAAAGGTGTCAAACCCGCCGCCGGGAACACCTTTAACCCTGTCGCCGTCCTCCAGAAAAGCGCTTACCGCACGCGGCGGCGGCTGAATATCGACAAATTTTTCGCCTAAAATGCCGTCGGAATTAATGGAAAACGTTGATTCCTGCGGAATGCGCACATTGTCGTTAATTTCGGCGGTAACTTCAATGCCGTCCTCGTTAACGGCAAGGCCTTTAACAGTGCCTACCTGCACACCGGCATAGCGCACCATGTTGCCCTCCATCAGCCCGGCAACCTGCGGGTAATCTATTGTAATATCGTATTTGTCACTGCCAAAGCTGAATGTTCCCAGAAAGGTTATCATCGCTGCCAAAATTGCGGCTCCGCCCAGGGTTATTGCGCCTACTTTAACTTCGCTGGAACTCATTTTATCACCTGCTCTTTAATCTCGCGCCCTTCTATAAAGGCCTTTACAATCGGGTTGGTGCTGTTTTTCATTTCTTCCGCCGTGCCTATGGCAACAATATGCCCTTCATAAAGCATTGCCACGCGGTCAGCCGCATAAAACGCCGACTGCATGTCATGCGTTACCAGCACCGAAGTTACATGCAGCTGCTCCTGCGTCTTTTTTATAAGCCGGCTGATATTGCGGCTCATAATCGGGTCAAGCCCGGCCGTCGGTTCGTCATACAAAACTATTTCCGGGTTTACGGCAATGGCGCGGGCAAGCCCCACGCGCTTTTTCATGCCGCCGCTCAGTTCCGCCGGGTACAAATCCTGCGTACCGGGCAGGCCAACCAAATCAAGCATCTGCGTTACAATGCCCTGTATTTCTTCATCGCTCTTATCAGTATGCTGGCGCAGCCCGAAAGCGACGTTTTCGCCCACCGTTAAAAAGTCGAACAGTGCCGAATACTGAAACACCATGCCCATTTTCATGCGCAGGCGGTTCCAGCCGTCCTCATCAAGCCCGCTTACATCTTCACCCTGAATAAAAATCTGCCCTCCGTTTGGCTCCAGAAGCCCAATCATCGAACGCAGCACCGTACTTTTGCCGGTGCCGGAAGGGCCAAGCACCGCCAGCGTTTCGCCCTTGTAAACGTCAAGGTCAATATTGTCCAGCACCGTATGCGTGCCGAAGGTGATATTCAATTGGCGCAAACTGATAACCGCTTCTGCCATTTAATTTACCTCATACATACAGCACTGCCGATAAAAAGTAGTTGGCAATAAAAATTAAAATTATCGAAAGCACTACGGATTCCGTCGTGGCAAGGCCTACGCCTTCGGCGCCCTGTTTGGCGCCCAGCCCCTTATGGCTTGCCACAATGGCGATAATGCCGCCGAAAACCATGCTTTTAAGCATGCCGCCGGTAACATCAAAAATATCGGCAAATACTTTAATGGAATTAACATATGTAAAATTACTGATGCCTGCGTAATAATGGGCAACCACCCAGCCGCCGATATTGCCGATGCCGTTGGCAAAAACAATAAGCACAGGCATCATCAGCACTGCTGCCAGAAAGCGCGGCACTACAAGGTATGTTATCGGGTTGGTAGCCATTACTTTTAAGGCGTCAATCTGTTCGGTTACCTTCATGGTTCCAAGCTCTGCCGCTATGGCTGCGCCTATGCGTCCGGCAACAACCACGCCGGTAAGCACGGGCACAAGCTCGCGCCCAAGCGCGATTGCCACTATGCCGCCAACGGAGGACGCAGCGCCGAAACGCACAAATTCCGTTGCCGTCTGCAGGGCAAAAACCATGCCGGTAAAAAGTATCGTCATCAGCACAATGGGCAAAGAATCGGCACCGAGCCTTGACATCTGCCGTATGGTTTCCCTGGCATCTGCATTTTTCAGCCGCGCAGCCGTATCCAGAAACAGCTGCATTATGCGCCCTGTATCGTGGCACGACCTGATGACAAAACCGCCCACGGCCGCACATATTTTTTTCAGCATCGGCCTCTTCCTTTCCCAAAAAATTTAAGTTATTTTTATATAATTCAAGATAAAGCAAAAATTCCCTGCTTATTTTAAACCGGGCTTTTTAACGTTTTTGTAAATTTTTCAGCCGGTAACTTCAACCATAATGTCTGCCGTGCCGTCCACGATAAAATTCATGGTTGTTTTCTGCTTGGCAGGCGTGCCCGCAAGAGCCGCTGCAAAGCCGGTATCCTGCTGCTGCGCTGCCATATCCGGGTCCGGCAGGGCCGCTATGTCCACAATAATTTCGTTATTCTGGTCCGCATTGTTAATATCGGCAATAAAATCTTTTAAAGTGCGGCGCTGCGGCTTTTTGGCAGCCGGTATGCCTTCTTCCTGCTGGCGTTTCATCAGTTCCTGCATCCACGCCAGGCTGCTGCCCCCGCGCACATTCAGCGCCATTTTGCCCGGGCGCTGCTGTTTGGGCACGGTAAATTTAACCGTTCTTGTAAATTTTTCCGCACGGTAAGGCTGCAATTCCACATCAATGGCCAGTTCTTCGCCTGCACGCACGTTAAGCTTCTGCGGCCGCGCGGAAATTATTTCCGCAACTTCCGGCTCGGTGCCGAGCACCACATTTGCCTCTATGTTATAAACGTCAATTTTTTCAAATTTATTCTGCGCCAAAAGCGTTGCCGCCTGCACCAGTTCCTGGCTTATCATTTTTAAAATGCCGGCATCCGCATAATACATGTTTTCGCGCTGAATTTTAATTTGTTCGCCGCCTGCGCTGCGCCCGTCAATACGGAAATTAAAACGCGCCGTGCCGCCGCCTTCCCTGTCAGCAACGCGCGTAACGGTGTTGTAGGTTACGGCGTCAACCATCGAAGGCAAAAGCGCGTCGTCGTCAATAAGCTCCGTGCGCGCACTGCCGTTAACGCCGCGCGAAGAATCGGTAACGGAAACATACATGGGTATTACCTTCGGCGGAGCGCCTATTTGGGCCGCAATACCCGCGCCGCGGTCCTGCGTTACGGTGCCTATGGTTGCCCCGAGGTTGCCGACTTTATAAGCGCTTTGCAAATTAGGCAGCGAAGCCAGAATCCAGGCCCGCTCCAGAAAATAATTGCTGTCGCCGCGCTGCATAAAGGGATGCCCGAAAGCAAGCAGGCTGCCGTCATCGCCAACCCAGGTTACAGTGCCCAGTGCGCCAAGGCGGATATCACCGCGGATTAAGGAAACGCCGATAGCGCTGCCCGGTTCGATGGGCTTATCGGAATTAAAACCGCCGCTGCCGCCAGCTCCGGTAGCCTCCAGCCCCAAAGGCGCAAGTTTGCTGTTTAAATAATCAAGCCCTTTGGTCGTAAAGCCGCCCGCCATCAGCATTGTGCTTTTGGGTACAAGCTCGGAAGGGCGCGGACTTGTTTCGTTCAGTAAATCAAGCATCCGTCCGATAGGCGTTAAAAAACAGTAATGAGGGTCGTTAAACTCTTTGCCAAAAGCAACGGCGCCAACCAGCCTGCCGTTAATATAAACCGGGCTGCCGCTCATGCCCTGAGCAACGCCGCCGCTTTTTTCGATAACGTCGCCGCTTGTGCGCACAAGTATGCTGTACCCTCCGGCTTCACTGCCGGTAACGCCGATAACTTCAACGTTAAAGTTTTCGATATTGTCGCCGTTAATAACCGTTTTGCCAATGCCCTGCATGCCCGGGCGGATATCTTCCACCGGCATCAGCGGCACATTGGCAGCACATAATAAAGGCAAACTGAATATAAGCAAAATACTAAAAATAAAAAGCAATAATTTTTTTGTGTCCATAAAGTCCCCACATCGCAAATAATGCAAAACCGGCCTGGGCATAAGCCGCACGCCGGTTTAATTCCGTTTAAGCAAAACAGCCGCACGCAGCCTTGGCATGCATGGCTATATTATACTATTTTAAAAATTTTCTGGCAAGCGTCAGCCTTTGGTAGGGAACACGCCCAAGCCTACGCTGACAGGCCTTTCCCTTCCGTCAGAAGGCGTATTTAAAATTTTTCCGTCCAGCACCATCTCGCTGCTGCCGCCGCCATCAAAATTAACGGCCTGCCATGCGCCGAGTTTTACAAGGTAGGAAGCAAGCTCCTGCAAAGTCATACCGGCAGAACTGCTGCTGCGGCCGTCCACAACCAGCAGAATAACTGTGCCGTCTTTTTTTACGCCTGCAGCAGTGCGGGGCGCACGCCCGCGGGCAATATCGTAAGCAATGTTTTCTTCCGCGCTGCGCACGTCAGCCCTGCCCTCCGCTACCAGCGAAGGCCCTGCTCCCACAACAAGTTCTGCTTCATCCGCGGTTTCATTGCCAAGCGTTTCACGCAGGCGCACGCGGTCGCCCACCTGTACGCGCTCCAGCACTTTTGCGGCCATGCCGTGCCCCGAAAGCACAACGCTGTCCTTATCAAGTTTCATGTTGCCTGCGCCGCTTACTTCCGTAACGCGCCCGTTAGCGGCAATGCGTATTTCATAACCGTACTGGTTGGTTTTTGTGCCCGGCCCGTAATAATGCGTGTAAAGCACCACATCATCGGCAATGCGGCTGCGGTTAATGCCCTTCACATCCAAAAAAGTGCCCAGTTTGGGGAAGAAAGCGCGCCCTTCATAAGCCAGGTCCTGCATAACCATCGGTTTGCCGCCGGCAACAACCAGTGCGCTGCGCGGCTGGCTTTCCATGCCGAGCCATTCGCCGTCCAGCTTTAAGTTGCCGATAATCCAGCCGTCCGAATCAAAATACGAAGCGTTAACTGCCGCACGCGCACCGACGGCTTTAGCTGCCTTAAGCAAGGTTCCGCGGCCGTTTTTGTTAACCGCGCCGCTGAACGGTTTTAAAATATAGCGGTTTTTCGGGGCAATTTCCAAAATATTTACTTCCACCGGCAAACCGTTCATGTCCTCGCGGCGGTAAATATGCGTTAATCCTTTACCCATATCGCTGCTGGTAGATTCCACGCGGATGCGGAAAATATCCAGCACCAGACGGTTGGGCTGCTTCAGCACAAACACCTTGTGCTGAGCTTCGCTGTTTAAATCAACAATCAGGCGTGTTTTATCGCCCTTTTCCTGCAAGCGGGCCTTTTTAATAATCGGGTCTTTAACCCTGGAAACAATATCGTCGTCTACTTTTGCGTCAAATTCCAGCACAAGCTGTTTTTTGGTGTTCTTAACTTCTTCATATTCAACCTTGCCGTCCAAATCCACAACAAAACGTATTTTGCTGGGGCTGCTGCTGAAGCGAAAATTTTCAACCTCCGCCGCCATTGCGGAAAGCGGCACCATAACAACAAGCAGCGCCGCGGCAAGCAGCCTGCCGAAAGTTTTTAACATAACTTACCTCCGTGAAAAAACAATACACAGCCCGTAAGCTGTGTATTATAAAACCTAACTAATCAGTCGTTGCCGACAACAGAACCCGGGCGCAGATTGTTCAGCTCGCTGAGCGCCTTGCCGGTGCCCAAAGCCACGCAGTCCAGCGGGTTTTCCGCAACCGTTGTTTTAATGCCGGTTTCCTCGGTCAGCAGCTGTGCCAGTCCGTCAACCAGCGCGCCGCCGCCGGTAAGCACCATGCCCTTATCGACAATATCTGCCGAAAGCTCCGGCGGGCATTTTTCCAGCACGCCGCGGATGGTGCCGATAATGGAATAAACAGGTTCGCGCAGCGCTGCGCGTGCATCTGCCGAAGTTACCTTAATGGTGGTAGGCCTGCCTGCAATAAGGTCACGCCCCTGCACTTCCATATCCGTGCATTTGCCGTTGGAAAGCACGGTAGCCACGTTCATTTTTATTTTTTCTGCCGTCGGTTCGCCAATCAGCACATTGTAAACTTTTTTTACATAGCGCACAATCGCTTCGTCAAAAGCATCGCCGCCAACGCGGATGGAAGAATCAACAACCACGCCGCCGAGGCTTAAAATGGCAATATCTGTTGTGCCGCCGCCAATATCAATTACCATGCTGCCGCTCGGCACGCTTATGTCAAGCCCTGCGCCAAGCGCCGCTGCAAGAGGTTCTTCAATTAAATAGGTTTTGGAAGCGCCTGCCTGCATGGCAGCTTCCAGCACGGCACGTTTTTCTACCGAAGTAATACCTGTCGGAATGCACACCATAATGCGCGGCTTGCTGAAAAAGCTCTTGCCGGCCACACGTTCCACCACAAATTCCAGCATTTTCTGCGTTACGGTATAATTGGCAATTACGCCCTCTTTAAGCGGACGGATAACGGAAATGCTTTCCGGAACTTTGCCAATCATATCGCGGGCTTCGTTGCCCACAGCCAGAATTTTATTTTTGCTTCTGTTAATTGCCACAACGGAAGGCTCGTTAAACACGATGCCCTTGCCCTTGATGTACACCAGAAGATTAGCTGTACCAAGGTCAATGCCTATATCTACACTGTTAAAAAACATACTTTCACCTACTTTTAATCTTTCGTGCCAACGCGCTTAATATCCGCGCCGAGCCTAGTCAGTTTAGCTGCAATTTCTTCGTAGCCGCGGTCGATATGGTAAATATCGCAGATTTCCGTTGCCCCTTCGGCTACAAGCCCCGCAAGTATCATTGCCGCACCGGCACGCAGGTCAGTTGCCCTTACGGTGCAGCCTGTTAAATGGGCCGGGCCGGTAATAACGGCGCTGCGCCCTTCTGTTGTAATATTTGCCCCCATGCGGTTCAGTTCAACCACATGCATAAAACGGTTTTCAAAAACAGTTTCGGTAATTTTGCTGCGCCCTTCCGCAACGGAAAGCATGGCCATCATCTGTGCCTGCATATCCGTAGGGAAACCCGGGTACGGCAGGGTTTTAATATCAACGGCCTTCAGCCTGCCGCTGCCAACAACGTGAATACGGTCGATATCTTCTTCAACCAGCGCACCGGCCTCACGCAGTTTGGCAATCAGCGGCTTCTGGTGTTCCGGCAGTACGTTTTCAATAATCACGTCGCCGCCGGTCATTGCCGCCGCAATCATGTAAGTTCCTGCCTCAATGCGGTCGGGAATAACGGAATGCTGCACGCCGTGCAGTTCGGATACGCCTTCAATGGTAATAACGTTGGTACCGGCGCCGCGCACACGCGCCCCCATCTGGTTAAGATAGTTGGCAAGGTCCACAATTTCCGGTTCTTCGGCCGGGTTTTCCAAAACCGTAGTACCATTTGCCATTGCTGCCGCCATCATAATATTTTCGGTTGCGCCCACACTCGGAAAATCAAGGTAAATATTGGCGCCGGTCATGCCGTCAGGCGCAGAAGCTTCAATATAGCCATGCCCCTGTTCAATTTTAACACCCAGTGCTTCAAAGCCTTTTAAGTGCAAATCAATCGGCCTTGTGCCGATAGCGCAGCCCCCAGGCTGGGAAATACGGGCATAACCCTTGCGTGCCAAAAGAGGCCCCATAACAAGGAACGAAGCGCGCATGGAACGTACAAGCTCATAAGGCGCTTCGCAGGAGGTAATTTCCCTGCTGTCAATTTTCAGCGTATGCGGCTCGGAAGCGTCAACCTTGATGCCAAGGCATTCCAAAACAGCGCGAATTGTGCGCACATCCTCCAGCGCAGGAATTTCATCCAGCCTGCTCGGCGAAGTACCAAGAATAGAAGCGGCAATAATAGGCAGCACGGCATTTTTGGCGCCGCTTGTTTTTACTGTGCCTACAAGGCGGTTGCCGCCTTTAACTATCAATCTTTCCAACTGCAAACTCTCCTGTTCTTAAAATCCATTCTATCAAAAGGGCATACTTTTCAAAATAAATATTTTCTGTAGTAGTTTATCACTTTTTTTACAGCTTGGCAATCTCTGCCGGATAAAAAAGCGCCTGCCGTTTTTCTTAACGGCAAGCGCTTTTCAAAACAAATTTTCAGGCAATCAGATACCGCGGTCCTGCATTTTCAAACGGTCTGCCAAAATATTGTAATGGGTTTCCATTTCCATAATTTCTTTTTTAATACCGGCGATTACATCCGGGTCTTCTTCAACTTTCAGGCGTTCGCGCAGTTCTTTTATGCCCTGCTTCAACTGAAACATTTTATTTCCGGATACAGCATTAATTACATCAGCCACAGTAATCAACTCCCATCATTCTTTGTATTTTTATTATACCAAAATATGGGGCTGTAAGCAAAGTTTTATTCAAACGATTTTTATTAAAATTAAATATAATTTCACAAATTCCCATAAGAAGGATTTATGCGGCTTAAATATTTAAATTTTTTATTGACCTTTAATTTCGTTTTTGCCAAGCAGCAAATTTTAAACCTTGCTGCTTACGGCTCGGCATTTTATACAGCTGCTGCAAGTTGAAGTTAGTTTTAATTAGACCTGCGCGGAGATACAAAAAGCGGATGGCTTGTGCCATCCGCTTTTAAAGCTTTCCTTATTAAACTTTGTAAAGTTAAGATTAGAAAGTGAAGTACAGTTCGGTGAACATGGTGTCAGCGTCTTTGCTGCCTACTTGAGATTCGAAGTCATAGTAGTTGAATACGCCAACGATGTTTTTAGCAAAGGTGTAGCTTGCGCCATAAACAAAACCTTTATAACCGCTGTCAAAAATATCGCCATCAGTTACAAAACCATCGGTAGTAGGTGTGATGTATGCATTAGAGGATTGATCGAAGTAACCTACATGCAGACCATAGGAACCAGGTTCATCAGCAGTAGCGCCCTTCCAAGCGAGGTCTGCATACCAGCCGTCTTTGCCAGCACCATCAACATATTCGTCATCACCGCGCATATATTCAGCAGCAAGAGTAAAGTCAGGAGCGAAGTTGTAGCTTACGCCAACGTTCCAGATGTCTTTACCTTCATTAGCGTCAGTAGTAAAGTATGCAGCATAAGCATCAACTGCACCCATGTCAGCAGTTACGCCAGCAACATAGAGACGGTCTTCAGAATCAAGAAGATACTTAAGATTATCATTGTCTGCACCTTTAGCAGCCATACCGAATACCTGTACTTTGTCGCCATAAGCAAGTTTCACGCCATCAATGTTAGTATCAAGGATGTTACCAGTGAAGGTTACTTCATTCCAACGGCCTGCATGTACTTGTACGCCGCCAACACGACCGTCAACATATGCACGATTCAATTCAACAGTATCTTCTGCATCTTTATCGGTCCAAGTCTGAGTATTCTGGAACATACCAGTGTAGGTCCAGTCTTCGTTAACCTGGCCGGTTACCCACAAACGGGTACGGAGAGCGCCTTCATTACCGTTTTCATCGCCGTCAACATCTTTGTAAGAGAAACGAGCCTGACCGGTGATTTTTACGTTGTCAGCTTTTTTCTCAAGGTTAGCAACGCGAACGCCGAGGCTGTCGAGTTCGTCAGCAAATTCAGCAGCTAATTTATCAACGTTAGCGCCTTTTGCCATTGCTTTAGCAACAATCTGAGCCATTTCATAACGGGTCATCAGTTTGTCGCCGCCGTAGGTGCCGTCGGGATAACCGTCAACAACGCCTGCTGCAGCCAGTTTGTTTACAGCGTCATAAGCCCAATGACCAGCCGGTACATCGGAGAACGGATTTGCGGCATAAGCGCTTGCAGTTACGCCAAGAGCCATAGCCATTGCGAGAACTAAAGATTTTTTCATTTTGCCATTCCTCCAGGGAAATAATTTTTTACCCTTTCAGAAACCTTTTGCGCCAAACTTTCCGTTTCGGTTTTTTTATGCGCGAGTTGCCGTGTTTCCTCTGCAGCCAAACCAATACAGTCCGTAAATTGCAAACGGTTTTTAAAAGGATGTGTACACTTTACCATAATTTCACAATGCCGTCAAGAACATTTTACAATTTTTAGTGAATTTTTATCAGTTTTTTCTGCATAGAAAAACAGGCAGCGCATAAAGCACTGCCTGTTTGTAAATAATTTTACATTATTTGCTGAAAGCGTCCGTTAACGGAGGCACAATCTGTTTTTTGCGGGAGAGTACGCCCGGCAGATAGTAATGGCCTTCTGCTTCCGGTTTGCCGAAAGCTTCCGTAACTTTTGCCTGGTTTACACCGGCAACCAGAAGGTCGGTAGCTTCGGAAAGAATGTCTGTTACCATCAGGAAGGACAAATCAAAACCTTCGGTTTCGCGCATGGCTTCCAGTGCCGCTAAAAGTTCCGGCATTTTATCCAGGCCCTGCTGGCGGCCCATAATGTTAATCTGCGCTACGCTGGCTTTAATTTCGCCGAAATCAAATTCTTTCAAATCGGTGCGTACCAGTTCGTCCGCGGTTAAGCGGGCAATAACGGAGCCCTGTTTCAATTCTTCCATGGCATAGGCTTCCAAATCTTCAAGCCCGGCAATTTTTTGCAGTTTTGCCGCAGCGTCCTTATCCTGCTGAGTGGTGGTCGGGCTGCGGAAATACAGAGTATCGGAAATAATTGCCGATAAAAGCAGGCCGGCAATTTCGCGCGGCAGTTCCACTTTATGTGCTTCTGCCATGCTGGTAATAATGGTTGCCGTGCAGCCTACGGGTTCTTCGCGGATATAAATAGGAGCCGCGGTATGCAGGCCGCCCATGCGGTGATGGTCAATTACCTCAATGATTTCAGCTTCTTCGCTGCCTTCAACGGCCTGTGCGCGTTCGTTATGGTCAACAAGAATAAGCTGGGTTTTGTCGGGTTTCAGCAGGCGTACCTTGTCAATCATGCCAATGTAGCGGCCGCCTTCCACAACCGGGTAGGAGCGGAAATTTGTATCGAGCATGGCATTTTTAACATCGTCCAGAAGTTCGTTGTTGTTGAAGGAAACAACGCTTGTAGTCATTAAATCTTTAACAGGTGCGTCCAGCAGCTGGCTGTAATCAACAGCGCCGGTTTCGTTTTCCTGTGCGCAAAGTTCTTTATAGAAGCATTTGGCAAGGTCGGTTACGGTAACAACGCCTTCAATGTTTTCCGGCGTGCCGACAGGCATGCAGCGCACACCGTAGTCGGTAAACAAATGGCTTACCTCACGCAGTTTGGTTTCGCCGTTAAGCATTGGCACTGCAATAAGTTCCACATCTTTCAGGCGGGGGTACATATCCTCAATTAAAACCGGTTCTTCCACGCCGAAATAATTAAGAACATACTGTGTTTCAGGGTTCAGCGCACCTGCGCGAGCCGCAACGGCATTAACGCCAAGCTGCCTTTTTAACCACGCATAGGCAACTGCGGAGCAGATAGAGTCCGTATCCGGGTTGCGGTGGCCGATGACATATACTGGTTTATCCACGTTCAGCACTTCCTTTTTGCAGGCAGACTTGGCTGCCGTAATGATTTTTAGTGTAATAATTATTATATCATAAAAAACTTTAAATTACCGCTGAATTTTTGTTTATTTGGCACGTTTATCGCCCAGCGTTGCCAAAAGTTCCGCCGGGTTAATGTTATGGTAGGCCAAAAGCACAAGGCAGTCGTACCACAGGCCGCTCATTTCGTCCAGCACTTCCGTCCTGCTGTCATTTTTAGAGGCAATAATGGTGCTCGATGTATCTGCGCCAAGCTGTTTTAAAATTTTATCCTGCCCGGACATAACTAAATGCCTTGCAGCGGAATTATCGCCGCCGGACCGGCGTTTATAGCAGATTAAGCGGTAAATTTCGGCAAGTACGCCGTGAATACCGTCAGGCTCAGGCACGGGCAGGCTGCCGCTTTTCCATACCGGCTGCGTAAATACGCCCAGCCCGCTGCGCCCCGGCAGCGCTTTTACCAGAAGCACCGTACCGTTTTTGCCGGCAGTAATTTCCGTAACCGAAAAAGCCGCGCCGTCTTCCGCGGCATTATAAGCCTTTTTTGTTTCCGGGTCATACAGCCACAGGCTGCCGTTTTCCGCTGTGCGCGCCAGTGCTTCGCCATCCATTTTGGCAAGCGCCAGTACCTCGTCCGTACCGGCATCCTGCACTATGGCGTTAATATAGCCGTGAACATTAAATTTTAAAGCTGCAAAATCAATTTTCATCTTTTCCGCCTTCTCTTAAAATGGGCATTACGGAGTTATACCCGTCCGCTCCGTATACCAGGCAGCGCTTTACGCGCGAAATGGTTGCCGTGCTGGCGCCTGTTTTCTCCACGATTTCTTCATAAATGCAGCCGGCATCAAGCATTCTGGCAACCTCCAGACGCTGCGCCATTGCTTTTAATTCGGTAATGGTACAAATATCTTCAAAAAAGTTTGAGCATTGCTGTTCATCTTTTAAACTTAAAACAGCCCTAAACAGCTGCGCGGTTAATTTATCCCTGGTTTTTGCAGGCATGGCTGTCCTCCTTGGTTAACACCCGTAAAATTTTAAATTGGATATTTTCTATCCTTTCTTACTTTAATACTTTATTTTATAAAAAGTCAAGTAATTTTAACGGATTTTAAGAAAAATTTTATTGACAGATTTGTAAATAACGTGTATTATTGGTACATCAACTTCATACAAACATTCATCAAGAGTAGCCGAGGGACTGGCCCGATGACGCTACGGCAACCATCCTTAGTGAAACGGTGCCAAATCCAACGGAACATTCCGGCAGATGAAAGAGGTCTTAAAACTTGTACCCTTCACCTGTTTGTGAAGGGTTTTTTAGTACCTTAGAAAAGAAAGAGGAACACCGCATGATTGAATTAGTAAATGTAGAAAAAACTTACCACACATCCTCGGGTGACATTCACGCCTTAAAGCGTACCAGCCTTACCATTAACCAGGGCGAAATTTTTGGCATTATCGGCCTTTCAGGCGCAGGCAAATCCACGCTTATCCGCTGCATTAACATGCTGGAAGTGCCGACCGCCGGGCAGGTTTTTGTAGACGGCGAAGAACTTACCGCCATGACGGAAACGCAGCTGCGCAAAGCACGCCAGAACATCGGCATGATTTTTCAGCATTTTAACCTGCTTGCCAGCCGCACCGTTTTTGACAACATTGCCTTTCCGCTGGAAATTCAGGGGCTTGGCAAAGATGAAATCAAAAAGCGCGTGGAACCGCTGCTGGAGCTTGTACAACTGCAGGACCGCGCCGACCATTACCCCAGCCAGCTTTCCGGCGGGCAGAAACAGCGCGTAGGCATTGCCCGCGCCCTTGCCAGCAACCCGAAGGTTCTTCTGTGCGACGAAGCAACAAGCGCGCTCGACCCGCAGACCACCAAATCCATTTTGAACCTGCTGCGCGACATCAACCAGCGTTTAAACCTTACCATAGTAATGATTACGCACCAGATGGAGGTTGTAAAGGAAATCTGTGACCGCGTAGCCGTTATTGAAAACGGCAGCATTATAGAAGAAGGCAATATGGTGGATGTATTTACCAACCCGCAGAACCAGACTACTAAGGACTTTGTTAAGAGCGTCGATAAAAATACCCTTCCGGAATCACTTAAAAGCACGCCCGTCAGCAGGGAATACTTTGAAGGCGCAAGCCTCGCCGTGCGCTTGTCCTTCTTCAGCGGCAACGCCGACAAGCCTATTGTTTCCGGCATGATTAAACGCTTCGGTATAGACGCCAACATTATTTCCGGCAACACCGACCAGCTTAAAGACCGCATTTACGGCAACCTGCTGATTGTTATTGAAGGCCCGCAGAAAGCCCTCGAGGACTCGCTGGATTATTTAAACAGCCAAAATCTGCAAGTGGAGGTAATTGGTTATGTCAAATGAAATGATTGAACTTTTAATAAAATCCTTTTGGGAAACCGGCTACATGGTTGTTGCCTCCACCGTGCTGGCAAGCCTTATCGGCATACCGCTTGGCATCATCCTTACGGTAACGCGCAGCGGGCACATTCTGCCGAATGCCGTTATTAACTCCGTGCTGGGCGTTATCGTTAACGCCACCCGTTCCACCCCGTTTATTATTTTAATGGTAGCCATTATTCCGCTTACCCGTATGCTGGTTGGTTCTTCCATCGGCACTACGGCCGCCATTGTGCCGCTTACCATTTCCGCAGCGCCATTTATTGCGCGCGTTATCGAATCTTCGCTGCTTGAAATCGACCACGGCGTTATCGAAGCCGCACAAAGCATGGGTGCAAGCCCGATGCAGATTATTTACAAAGTTCTGCTTCCCGAATCGCTGCACTCCATCGTGCTCGGCATTACCCTTGCGGTTATCGCCCTTATCGGTTACTCTGCCATGGCGGGCGTACTCGGCGGCGGCGGCCTCGGCGACCTTGCCATCCGCTACGGCTACCAGCGTTTCCAGCCGGATGTAATGATTGTTACCGTTGTTATCCTGATTCTCATGGTACAGCTCATTCAGTTTATCGGCGACACGCTCAGCAAAAAACTTAATAAAACCAAATTATAATGTTAGCAATTTATTTTAATTTTAATATTTTAGAGGAGGATTACTATGAAATTAAAAAGAATTTTGGCCGCACTGGCGGTTGGCACTCTGGCACTCGGTATTTTTGGCTGCGGAGGCAGCGAGAAAGCAGCGGATACTTCCGCACCCGTTAAGGTAGGCGTTACCGCAGGCCCCCATGCCGAAATTATGGACGAGGTTAAGAAACTGGCTGCCAAAGACGGCTTAAACATAGAAGTTGTGGAATTTAACGACTTTGTAACGCCGAACATTGCCTTGCAGCAGGGCGAAATTTTTGCCAACAGCATGCAGCACAGACCTTACCTTGATGCCACGCTGAAAAAAGAACCCGGTTTTGAACTGGTTGAAGTTTTTAAAACCGTAAACTTCCCCATGGCGGTTTATTCCGATAAAATCAAAAAAGGTGAAGCCATTCCCGACGGCGCAACCATCGGCATCCCAAATGACCCTTCCAACGGCGGCAGAGCGCTTTTGCTGCTTGCCGAACAGAAATTAATTGAAGTTAAGGACATTAACGACGTTACCACCTCCGTTGCCGATATTACCGGCAACCCGCATGGCTATAAATTCCTTGAGCTTGACGCTGCCACCATTCCACGCAGCCTGCCGGACGTAACCGTTGCCGTTATTAACGCCAACTACGCGCTGCCTGCCGGGCTGAACCCCATGACGGATTCCTTGATGGTTGAAGGCGCTGCTTCCCCGTACATCAACATTTTTGTAACCAAAAAGGAAAATGCCGCCGACCCGCGCATTAAGCAGCTGCAAAAAATTTACCAGTCCGCCGAAGTTGAAAAATTCATTAACGACCACTTTAAAGGCTCCGTTACTGTCGGCTGGAAATAAAATATTAAAAATAAAAGCGTCCCTTGCGGGCGCTTTTTGTTTAAGGTGAACCATGAAACGTATTTTACATTTATTAGTTTTGCTTATAATTACACTGTGCTTTATGCCCGCCGCTTACGCGGAAAGCCCCGTTGACCGCCCCGTAAACACCAGCAAGCTTGACGATGTATTTGCACGACATGGCGTAAACGGCACCCTTGTAATTTATGACGTACAAAAAAACGGTTACTGGCTGCACAGCGCCGGGCGTGCGGCAGAGCGCTTTTACCCCGCCAGCACTTTTAAAATTTTTAACAGCCTTATCGGTTTAAGCGAAAGCGTTATTAAAGATGCAGACGAAGTTTTTTACCGTTATAACGGCGAACCGGTGTACCTTGAAAGCTGGAAAGCCGACGTCAGCCTGCGCAGCGCTATAAAACTCTCACAGGTGCCAGCCTATAAAGAACTGGCGCGCCGCATCGGTACGGAACGTATGCAGGCCAACATTAAAAAGCTGCACTACGGCAACGAAAGCATCGGCAGTAAAATCGACAGCTTCTGGCTGGAAGGGCCGCTTAAAATAAGCGCGCTGGAGCAGGTTAAGCTGCTGACCAAACTTGCCCAGTGCAGCCTGCCCTATCCGCAAAAGGCGCAGCAGCAGGTTTGTGACATAACCGTTTTAAAACAGACCGATGCCTGCACGCTGCACGGCAAAACAGGCTGGGCAACGGACAATATAAAAACCCCGGTAGGCTGGTTTGTTGGCTGGGCCGAAACCAAAGACAACCTGTATGTTTTTGCCATGAATATGGATTTAACCGACGCCGCAGATTTGCCGTTAAGAGAAAGTATAACCCTGGAGTGCCTTCGAAGTTTAAAACTTTTATAAAGCAGTTTATAATTATACTAAGCAGTAATTGAAAGAAGGGATACTATGGCATATTTAGGCGAAAATATTAAAAAACTCGGTTTTGGGTTGATGCGCCTGCCGAAAACCGGCGAGGCCATCGACATTGAACAAACCAAAAAAATGGTAGATATGTTCCTGGAAGCAGGCTTTACCTATTTTGACACGGCGTGGGCTTACCCCGGCAGCGAAGACGCTATCCGCCAGGCGCTGGTAGAACGCTACCCGCGTGAAAAATTTCAGCTGGCAACCAAAAACGCAGCCTGGATTAACTGCAAAACGCGCGAAGAAGCAGTTAACCAGTTTGAAACCAGCTTAAAACAAACCGGCGCAGGCTATTTTGATTTTTACCTTCTGCACAACCTCGGCGAAAGCCGCACCAAATATTTTGACGATTACAATATGTGGGACTTTGTGCAGGAGCAAAAAGCCAAAGGGCTGATTAAGCACGTTGGTTTTTCGTTCCACTCCACGCCGGAAGAACTGGACGCCATTTTAAACGCCCACCCCGAAATGGAATTTGTGCAGCTGCAAATTAACTATGCCGACTGGGATTACCCGGCAGTACAAAGCCGCCGCTGCTACGAAGTGGCGCGCAAACACGGCAAGCCCGTTATCATTATGGAACCAGTTAAGGGCGGCATGCTCGCCAATCCGCCGGAAAGCGTACAGAAAATTTTAAAAGACGCCGAGCCGGAAATGTCCGTGGCAAGCTGGGCCATCCGCTTTGCTGCGCATCTGGAAGGCATTATTACCGTGCTCAGCGGCATGAGCAATGTTGAGCAGATGCAGGACAACCTTTCTTACATGAAGGATTTTAAAGGCCTTACCGCCACCGAAGAAGCAACGCTGAAACAGGCGCAGGAAGCGCTGGCAAAAATTCCGCTCATTCCCTGCACCACCTGCAACTACTGCGCCAAGGTCTGCCCCATGAATATCGGCGTAAGCGGCAGTTTTACGGCAATGAACTATTACACGCTGTATAAGGATTTGGCCGCTGCCAAACACCAGGAAAACTGGCTGGTTACGGGCCACGGCAAAAAGAAAGCCGCCGAATGCATTAAGTGCGGCGCGTGCGAAAAAGCCTGCCCGCAGCATATTAAAATCCGCAAAGAACTGGTAAAAGTTACTGAAACCCTGGGCTGATATGTTAAAACAGAAGCATCCGTTTTATAAACGGGTGCTTTTTTATGTGCTTCGGCAGAATTTTGTGATATAATGGGAACGCTTAATAAATTTTACCCTGTTTTAAGGAGCAGCTATGAGCCGTAAACCTTTTGTGCCAGCAGCCCTTTTGGGCAAGCTGTGGCGCTGCATAATAGAATTTGAAATGCTGAAGGAAGGCGACCGCGTGCTGATTGGCTTAAGCGGCGGCAAAGACAGTATGTTTTTAACGGCCGCGCTGGCCGAAGTGCAGCAGTATGCGCCTTTTAAGTTTGACCTTGCCTGCTACACGGTTGATACCATGTTCAGCAGCGATTTTCCCAAAGCTGATTTGGAAAGCTTCTGTGCGCAGTACGGGCTTAAACATTACAGCAGCAAAGTTGATGTTACCGAAGCGTGGCAGCACCGCACCAACACGCCGTGCTTTACCTGCGCTTATTTCCGCCGCGCAGCCACCAACCGCACGGCGCTGGAGCTGGGCTTTAACAAAGTTGCCTGGGCGCACCACCATGACGACGCCGTGGAAACCTTCTTTTTAAACCTTGTTGCCAGCGGGCAGCTTAAAACCTTTCTGCCGGTAACACCGCTTTCGCGCACGGGGCTTACCTTAATACGCCCGCTTTTATATTACCGCGAGACGGAAATTATCAGTATGGTTGACGAACTTAACCTGCACCCGCTGAAAAACCCCTGCCCCTACGACGGCCACACCAAACGCCAGGAAGCCAAAGAACTGCTGCGCTCGCTGCAGGGCTTCAACGCCGAAGCGTACGACCATCTGGCGGCAGCCATGCGTTTTGCCAATGCCGAACTTTGGCCTGCCAAATGCGGAAAAACGGAACTGGCAGATAAATTCCACGCATTTTGGCAGCAAAAGCGCAAAAACAGGCAGGAATAACGCCGCCCGCAGCGAATATAATTTTTTGTATGACATTTTGACCGGAGGTTTTTTATGACAGTAAAAGAGTTTAAACATGATTATTTCAGTTTTAAAGGGCGTTTGAACCGCAAGCCCTTTTTAATGCGCCTGATGATGCTTGGCGCCATCAGTATCTTTTTTGTTTTAATCGTTATCAACGCCGAACCGCACCTTAAGGAAGACCCTGCGCATTTTGCCACCAACGTGCGCAAATCGCTGGTATTCTGGGTTTATTATATTCCGCTGATTATCGCCAGCATTTCGCTCGGCGTGCGCCGCCTGCACGACCTTAATTTAAGCGGCTGGTGGATGCTTCTTGGTTCCGGCGCGCTTTTAAGCACCGTAAACACCGGCAACACCGCCATTGACCTTGCAGCGGCAATTTTATTTTACATTGCCCAGCTTTTCAATTTGTTCCTGATTTTCTTCCGCGGCACCAAAGGTCCTAACCGCTTCGGCGAAGACCCCGTACCCCAGCCCGTAAAAGAAAAGAAGAAAACCAAAGAAGAACGCCGCGCCGAAGCCAAGGCACGCAAAGAAGCTGCCGAAGCAGAAAAACGCGCCGACGAAGAACTGGAACGCGAAATTGCCGAAGCGCATCCCGACTGGGACGAATACGACCGCTACGACGCCATGCAGGAGGCCAAAGCCAAACGCGAAGCCGAAAAAGCAGCGGCAGAAATTAAAGACGGCACCGAAAACAAAGAAAGCAAATAATTGTACAAAAAAATCCCGCCAAAAGCGGGATTTTTATTTTATGCGTATTTTGTTTTAAACTAATGTATATATTTGATGCTGCTGCGCCTTACCAGGCCAGTACTTCCACGCCGGTATCGGTAACAAGCACCGTGTTTTCCCACTGGGCCGACATGCTGCCGTCCTGCGTATAAACAGTCCAGTCGTTTGAAGCATCAATAAACACATCACGGCGGCCGGCGTTAATCATCGGCTCAACCGTAAATACCATGCCAGGCACCATCAGCATGCCGGTATTTTTTTTGCTGTCGTGGCACACAAAAGGTTCTTCGTGAAAATCCACACCAACGCCATGCCCGCCAAATTCCGTTACCACGCTGTAACCGTGCTTGCGTGCAAACGGGGCAATAGCAGCGCCGATATCGCCGATAAAGGCCCACGGCTTGCAGGCTTCCACGCCGCGGCGCATACATTCTTTGGTAATGGCAACCAAATCCTGATTCGGTTTGGAAACCTTGCCAATCATAAACATGCGCGAAGCATCGGCATAATAGCCGTTGTAAATAGTGGTTACGTCAACGTTAACAATATCGCCGCTTTTAAGCACCGTTTTATCGGGAATACCGTGGCAAACCTGGTCATTAACCGAAGTGCAGATGCTTTTCGGGAAGCCGTAAAAACCGAGGCAGGCAGGAATACCGCCGCTCTTGGTAATAAAATCATACGCCAGCGCATCAATTTCTTCCGTTGTCATGCCGGCTTTAATTTTTTGGGCAATCAAATCAAGGCAGGCATTGTTAATTTTGGCTGCCGCACGGATGCCTTCAATCTGTTCCGGCGTTTTTATCATATCCATATCGGGAACTTCGCAGCCTTTGGCCTTGAATTCGGCTATTTTTGCTTTTATTACTTCAATATCCATAAAAATCTCCTTTAATACAAATTTAATTTTATAGTGCTATTATAACACATATAACATAAAGTGACAGCACAAAGTCAGCTTATGCTTACAAATTATTTTTCTATTATTTTTTGTTTCTTTATGTTAAAATATTGTTAGTTTTTGTATAAGGAGGAGCCGATGGAAGCTATTTATTCCAACATTGCCGATTTTATCCTGCATTTTGACCGTTACCTGCCCGTGGTTATGGAAGCCTACGGGCACTGGATTTACGCATTTTTGTTCATTATTGTTTTTTGTGAAACAGGGCTTGTGGTAACGCCGTTTCTGCCGGGCGATTCGCTTTTGTTTGCCTGCGGCGCGCTGGCAGCATCCGCCGAAGGGCTCAGCCTGCCGCTTCTGGCCGTTATTTTCCTTGTAGCTTCAATTACCGGCGACGCCTGCAACTACGAGATAGGCAAGCACCTGGGGCATAAAATACTTGCCGCCAATTCAAAGCTGATTAAGCCGGAGTACGTAAAAAAAGCCGAAGATTTTTACGCAAAGCACGGCCACAAAGCTATTTTTCTGGCCCGTTTTGCCCCGATTGTGCGTACCTTTGCGCCTTTTGTAGCAGGCATCGGCACCATGCACTACCGCACCTTTGCCATTTACAATGTCAGCGGCGCCTGCACCTGGGTATTTTTATTCCTCGGCGGCGGCTACTTTTTCGGCAACATTCCGTTTATCAAACAAAACTTTTCGTATGTAACCATGGGCATTATTCTGTTTTCGCTTACCCCGATTATTTTTGAGGTTATCCGCAGCAAGCGTGCCAAATAACGAAAGAAGGCTGAAAGATGTATTATTTTACCAGTGACTACACTACCGGCTGCACGCCGGAAATTTTAGAAGTTTTGGGAGCAACCAATCTTGAAGAAACAGCAGGCTACGGCGAGGACGCATACTGCGAAGCTGCCCGCGCGCTGATTCAGAAAGAATGCGGCCGCCCGGATGCGGACGTTTATTTTATGATGGCTGGCACGCAGACCAACCTGACGATTATCTCCGCCTCCCTGCGCCCCTTCCACGGCGTTTACGGCACCGCGCGCAGCCATATTAACACGCACGAAGCCGGCGCCATTGAACGCAGCGGCCACAAAGTGCTTGTAGTGCCCGACCAGGACGGCAAAATTACCGCCGCCCAGATTGCCGCCGAACAGGAAAAATACCTGCACGACCCCAGCCGCGAGCATATTGTAATGCCTAAAATGGTTTACATTTCGCAGCCTACGGAAACCGGCACGCTGTACAGCAAAAAAGAACTGGAAGATTTATACGCCGTATGCAAGCAGTATAATTTATACCTGTTTATTGACGGTGCGCGCCTCGGTTACGGGCTTACTTCGCCCGCCTGCGATTTTACAATGCAGGACATTGCCAATAACTGCGACGTGTTCTACATTGGCGGCACCAAATGCGGCATGCTGTTCGGCGAAGCGGCAGTTATTTTAAACCCCGCCATTAAAGAAGATTTTATTCCGCTGATGAAACAGTGCGGCAGCGTACTTGCCAAAGGCCGCCTGCTTGGTATTCAGTTTGAAGCCATGTTCACCAACGGTTTATACTACCGTATCTGCAAACAGGGCATTGATACAGCCATGCAGATTAAAGCTGTACTTAAAGAATGCGGCTTTGAATTCTTGACTGATTCACCCACCAATCAGCAGTTTATCATTATCACCAAAGAAATGTACGAAAAAATAAACAGCCATTTTAAACTCGGCCTTTATGAAAACCTGCCGGACGGCAAAGTGGCTGCCCGTATCTGCACCAGCTGGTCTACCTCGCAGGATGCGGTTGACAAGCTGTGCAAGTTTATCAAAGAGCTGTAAGAAAGTAAATATAGCAATAACTTTCTGGCAAAAGGTTTATATTAATGCGGTCATGCAAAAATGCTGCGGCTTCTCCGATTCCGTCCGGGCTTTGCGGCCGGACTCCCGAAGATTGAAACTAAAAATTTCAGCCGCCGCAGTTTTTATTTATGACCTTATAATATAAACCTTTTGCCCTAACTTCACATCACCGCATCAAGATAAATATTTTGTTTGAACGAATGTAATAAGCAGAACAATTATAAATAAAACTTATAATTATACGCAAAAACACCGCTGTAAAAGCGGTGTTTTTTATTTGCAATGTATTTTGTTATTATATTTTACTGCACTACTTTTTGCTCCACAGCCATATTTCGCGGCACAGCCAGATAATGAACACGCCGCAGAAATCAAGCACAATATCGGTAACCTGCGCCGTACGCCCCGGCACCGAAAGCTGAATGTACTCATCCGCTACGGCAACGGCCAGCCCCAAAAACAGGATATAGCCGGACGCCACGCGGTTGGACACACGCCAGCTGATAAAGGTATTAACCATAATCATTGCCAGAACGGCAAATTCCACAAAATGTGCCAGCTTGCGCAGGCGTGCTTCCAGACGGTCTACCGGCATCGGGTCGCCGATAGCGGCATACAGGCTGTCAAGCCACTGGGCAAGCAGCCCGCTTGCTTTGTATGAAGTTTCCGCAGGCAGCGAAGAATTGAAAAAGATAAAACCTGCAAACAGCACTAACAGCAGCAGCCATAAAAATTTTTTCATTTATACGCGCCGCCCTGTTACTGATTGCGTGTAAGCAAATCCATTACCATCATATTGCTTACAACGCCAATGCCGCCCGGCACCGGAGTGTAAGCCGAGGCTTTGCCTACAACGGCAGGGTCAACGTCGCCCATCAGTTTGCCGTCAACAGCGTTAATGCCAACGTCTACAACAACTGCCCCTTCTTTAATCATATCGGGCGTTACAAAGCAGGGCTTGCCTACTGCCGCAACTATAATATCCGCCTGGCGGGTAATTTCGGCAATGTTTTTGGTTTTGCTGTGGCAAATGGTAACGGTAGCATTTTTGTTTAAAAGCAAATTGGCAACCGGTTTGCCTACAACATTGCTGCGGCCGATTACAACTGCATGCTTGCCTTCCAGTTCAATGCCGTAATGTTCCAAAGTTGCCATGCAGGCACGCGGCGTGCAGGGCGACATTTTGCCGTAGCCAAGGTACATATCGCCAACGTTTTTCACGTTCAGGCAGTCCACATCCTTGCTGGCGGTAACTGCCGCGCCGATTGTATCGCTGTCCAGCGGTTTGGGCATCGGCATCATCGGCAGTACGCCGGTAACGTAACGGTTGTGGTTCATGCGGGCAATGTCGCGCAGCAAATCTTCCTGTTTGGTATCGGCAGGATATAAAAGTTCTTTAACATAAATGCCCATGCTTTCAGCAAGTTTCATTAAACGGTCTTTGTAAACGTGCGAAGCCGGGTCATCGCCGACAACAATAATTGCCAGCGTTACTTTACGCCCTTTGCCAAGCGCATTGGCCACACGCTGCATAATTGTTTCGCGGTAAGCATCGGCAACGGGTTTTCCCCTCATAATCAAAGTTTCCATAACAGTTCTCCTTAAAACAGTCCGCTTATTACGCCGTCATCGCTTACGTCAATTTTTTCGGCGGCAGGAACTTTCGGCAGGCCCGGCATGGTCATAATATCGCCGGTTAATACTACCACAAAGCCTGCACCGGCTGCGATACGGCAGTTTTTAATGGTAATTTCAAAGCCTTCCGGGCGGCCCAGAAGCGCCGGGTCATCCGAGAAGGAGTACTGGGTTTTTGCCATGCAGACAGGCAAATGCCCATATCCCATTTTTTCAAAATCCTTCAAAGCATTGTTTGCTTCTTTGGTGTAGTTTACGCCCACTGCACCGTAAATCTTTTTGGCAATGGTTTCAATTTTTTCCTTCAGGCTCAGTTCTTCGCCGTACAGAAGTTTAAAATCGGCTTTGCCGCTTGTTGCCAGCGCCACAACTTCTTTCGCCAGTTCAATGCCGCCTTCGCCGCCTTTGGCAAATACTTCCGAAAGCGCAACGTTTACGCCGTGTGCGGCGCAGTGGCTGCGGATGGCTTCCAGTTCTTCCGGGGTATCCTGTGCAAAGGCATTAATGGCAACAACCAGAGGCAAACCGTACTGCTTAATGTTTTCGATATGCTTTTCAAGGTTGACAATGCCGCGTTTTACAGCTTCCACATCCGGTGTTGCAAGGTCAGTTTTCGGCACGCCGCCGTGCATTTTAAGCGCGCGTACGGTTGCAACCAGCACAACTGCGTCCGGTTTTAAACCGGCATAACGGCATTTAATGTCAAAGAATTTTTCAGCGCCCAAATCTGCACCGAAGCCTGCTTCCGTAATGGTGTAATCGGCAAGCTTGAGCGCCGTTTTGGTTGCCATTACGCTGTTGCAGCCGTGGGCAATATTGGCAAACGGGCCGCCGTGGATAATGGCAGGCACATTTTCCAGAGTCTGTACAAGGTTCGGTTTTACAGCGTCTTTTAACAGTGCTGCCATTGCGCCCTGTGCTTTAAGCATACCTGCGGTAATGGGGTTGCCGCTGTAGTCGTAAGCCACAATAATTTTGCTCAAACGTTCTTTTAAATCGTGCAGGCCGGTTGCCAGGCACAAAATAGCCATAACCTCCGAAGCTACGGTAATATCAAAGCCGTCCTGGCGCGGTACGCCGTGCGCTTTGCCGCCGAGGCCGACAACTATGTTGCGCAGCTCGCGGTCATTCATATCAACAACGCGTTTCCACACAATGCGGCGCGGGTCGATGTTAAGAGCATTGCCCTGCTGAATATGGTTGTCAAGCATGGCTGCCAAAAGCATATGGGCAGATGTTATGGCATGGAAATCGCCGGTAAAATGCAGGTTAATGTCCTCCATAGGCACAACCTGAGAATAGCCGCCGCCTGCTGCGCCGCCTTTAATGCCCATGCAGGGGCCGAGCGAAGGTTCGCGCAGGGCAACGATAACTTTCTGCCCGATTTTGGCAAGCCCCTGTGCCAGGCCTACCGTAGTGGTGGATTTGCCTTCACCGGCAGGGGTCGGGGTAATGGCCGTAACCAGAATAAGTTTTCCGTCAGGCTTATCCTGCACTCTTTTAATTAAATCCATGGAAAGTTTTGCCTTGTAGCGGCCGTATAACTCAATATCTTCCTCACCGATGCCGAGTTTTGCGGCAACCTCAGTAATGGGCAGCATATGCGCCTTTTGAGCAATTTCAATATCCGATAACATCTTGGTACCTCCCTTTTCTGCACTTAAATAACTATATCTTTATTTTATTCTCTGCCGGAGTTCCTTTTTCCTTCCGGTAGAGATAAATTATTCGAACCATATTTCCAGTTTTGTGCCTTCCGCGGCAACAGTCCCCGGCAGCAGCGACTGCTTTTTCGCCCTGCCGCTGCCGTAAGGCACCAACACCAGATGCCCGCGCTGCACCAGTTCTGCCGTCTGGCGCATGTCAAGCCCGGTAAAGTCCGGTATCTTTACTTTGTTGTCCGGCAAAAATTCCATTACCGGCACTTTAACGGCTTTGGCCCTGTCTTTGGCATCTTCCTCAAACGAAGGCAGCCCCTCGTGCGTGCTCGGCTGAATGCCTTTGGCAACAAGTATCTGCTGCAAAGTATCTTTAAATACCGGCGCCGATACCTGCGAACCGTAAAACGCGCCCTGCGGCGTATCAAGCATTACCAGCATCGCATACTGCGGATTGGCTGCCGGTACAAAGCCTACAAAAGACGCTATGTATTCGCCCGGGGCATAGCCGCCCTGCTCGGCAAGTTTTTCTGCCGTGCCGGTTTTGCCCGCAATCTGATAACCTGCAATATGCGCCGGTTTGCCGCCGCCTTCGCTGACAACCTTTTCCATCATCATGCGCATATGTGCGGCAACGTCTTCGGTAATAACGCGGCGCACAACCTTCTTCTGCCCCTGGCGCAGCACGCGCCCGTCGGGCATTACAATTTTATCAATAATGTAAGGCTCCAGAAGTTCGCCGCCGTTGGCAATGGCGCAGATGGCGCGCAGCATTTGCAGCGGCGTTACGGCAATGCCCTGCCCGATAGCCATCGTTGCAATATCAGGCTCGTACATATCTTCCGGCCTGTACAAAATGCCGCTTTCCTCGCCCGGCAGTTCAATGCCAGTCGGCTGGCCGAAGCCGAACTTTTTGCTGTAATCAATCATCTGGTTTGCGCCGAGCTGCATGCCCAGCTGCACCATGCCGGTGTTGATGGAGTATTTAATAATATCCTCAAAGGGCACCTGCCCGCGCCCTTCACCGTCCCAGTTGCGGATAACGCGGTCGGCAATTTTAATGCTGCCCTTGTCCTCAAACACGGTCTGCGGCGTAATGATGTTTTCACTCAGCCCCATGCACCCTACAATCGGTTTAAAAACAGAACCCGGCTCGTAAATAATGGAAATTGCCCTGTTCGTCCAGGTGGAAACCGGGTATTCGCCAAAATCGTTAGGGTCAAAGGTCGGGCGCGAAGCCATGCCAAGTACCGCGCCGGTGTGCGGGTCCATCAAAATGGCTGCCGCCGCGCGCGATTTGGTTTCCTTCATGGCGCGGTCAAGCGCGTCCTCCAGCACAAACTGAATTTTGCTGTCGATGGTAAGGTACACCGTCGGCATATTCTGCGGGCGCGAATGGTTCATGCCCGCTTCGCCCATCGGACGTCCCAGTGCGTCCACCATTTCTTCCTGCTCGGTTTTGGCGCCTTTAATTACGGAATCAAGCGCCAGCTCAATACCGGCGAGCCCCTTGTCATCCGTGCCTACAAAACCCAGAATCTGCGCGGCCATGCTTTTTTTAGTGTAATAACGCTTGCTTTCTTCCAAAAAGTGCAGGCCCGGCAGTTTGTTTTCTTTAACTATGCGCGTTACCTCGTCCGCCTCTTTCGGCGTCAGGGTACGCTTAATCCATATAAAACGTGCTTCCGTAGTAAAATCGCTGTACAGGCTTTCGGCACTGATGCCGAGCGGCCCTGCCAGTAAATCTGCCGCCAGACGCTTAACGTTGCGCCCGCTTTTGGCAGCCGCACTGTCCGGGCGGTCCTCCATTTCAACAGGGTCAACATACAGCGATTTTGCCATAATGCTTACGGCAAGTTCTTCGCCGTTGCAGTCTACAATCGCCCCGCGCGGCGAATACATTACGTCCGTGCCCATGGCCTGTGCCATCGACTGCCGCGCCATTGCGTCGCCGCGTACAATTTGCAGCCACACCAGGCGCCCGATAACTATGGCAAAAACGGTAAAAATTAATGCAAACAACCCAAAAAAGCGTTTTTTGCTACTGTAAAACTTAAATTCTTTTCTCATCTGCGCCACCCCCTGCGCCTTAAATCAGAGGTTGGCATAATGGGCGGCATACCGGCATCACGCAGCAGTTCTTCGCGCTTTTCGCGCTTAACCTCCGCCTTGTAAACCGAAAGCGCCAGCCCCAGCGCCGTAAGCGATACCACCATGGAAGTGCCGCCGTAACTTATAAACGAAAGCGGCACGCCGATAACCGGCAGGCAGCCGCATACCATCAGCATATTGGCCGCAGCCTGCCCCACAACCAGAAGCGTTACGCCACTGATGAGCATAAAACCCTCCTCGTCACGGCAGGCAGCCGCCATGCGGAACAGCGCAATGCCCAAAAGCGCAAACAGAAAAATTAAAAACACGGCGCCGCCAAAGCCCCATTCTTGGCAGTAAATGGCAAAGGCAAAGTCGGTATGCGCCTCCGGCAGATAAAAGAATTTGCCGCTGCCCTGCCCCCAGGGCACGCCCAAAACACCGCCGCTGCCGATGGAAATCAACGACTGCACCATCTGGTAGCCTGCGTTGGAAGGGTCGCTCCACGGGTCGTACCATACAAGAACCCTTTGCAGGCGGTACGGCGCAATGGCAATAAGCCCCACTACGCCCACAAAGCCCCCCGCCATTAAAAGCAGCAGCATGCGCAGCGGAAGCCCCGCCAGAATATACATGCCCACGGAAAGCGCAACAACAATCGCCGCCGTGCCCATATCCGGCTGTTTCAAAACCAGAGCGCCGTATATCAGCGCCATTACCATCGTTTTGTTACCCGGGTAATCAAATAATGCCGGGCGCAGATGTTTTTTCAGCCGCTTGCCAAGCTCGCCGGCGCACACCATAATCACTGCCAGCTTTGCCAGCTCCGAAGGCTGCAAGCTGAACGGCCCTATATACAGCCAGCGCTGCGCGCCCTTGGTTGTAACGCCAACCGTATCAACGGCAATCAGCAAAAGCAGTACCGAAAAATAAATAATATTCAGCCAGTGCTTGCTCAGCCATAAATGGTAATCAGGGCCGCGCAGCCCCAAATACAGCATTACGGCAAAGCCGGCTGCCGCAAACGCAACATAGCGTTTTAAATAAAAATAGCCGTCGCCGAACATATCCGTCGCTTCAACAAAGCTGGCGCTGAAAACATTAATGCAGCCAATCGCCAAAAGCATCAGCGTAATCCATATTACTGCGTCACGCGGATTGTCCCAGATAAAAAAGTGTTTCTGCATAAATGCCTCTACTTAAACACAACTTCGCAAAAATTAATGGGCGTGCCCAAAGCGCTGAACTTCTGCTCATACTCCGTCTGCACTTCGTTCTCGTACTCCGAATGGTGCAAATCGTAGCTCAGGGCAATAATTTCCAGCCCAAACTCCTTAAACTCCTCTACCGAAAAATCAAACAGAGCCCTGTTGTCCGTTTTAAAGCGCAGGTGCCCGCCGCTACCCAAAAGCCTCTGGTACTTTGCCAGAAAGTTTCTGTGCGTTAAGCGGCGTTTGGCGTGGCGTGCTTTCGGCCACGGGTCGCTGAAATTCAAATACAGTTCCTTTATTTCGCCCGGCTCAAACCAATCCTCCAGCTGCTCTGCGTTAGCGCAGATAACAACGGCGTTTTCCAGTTTGTTATCCATAATGTACTTGCCCGGGTAATACGAAATATCGTGCTGCGTTTCCACGCCTATAAAAGCCTTTTCCGGGTGCAGTTCCGCCATGCCGGTTAAAAATCGCCCCTTGCCGCAGCCAATCTCAAGGCACAGGCGCTTTCCTGGGAAACGCTCCTGCCAGTGCCCTTTATAATCCTCCAGATTGTGCATCAGCACATATTTATCCTTTAATTCTTCCATTGCAGTTTCAATCCATGGCTTTTTTCTTAAACGCATAACTACCGTCCTTTATAAAAATTTACATCTATTAATTATACCATATCTTAACGCATTTTTTGCATAAAACATTTTAATTTGGCAGGCACATCCGCCCCTGCGGATATTTGACGAAGCGCCGCCGCGGTGCTATATTAAATTTGTAAGGGCATACGCCCCCAAAGGAGGTTTTAAATATGAACGAAGCAATGAACAACCTTTTAACCAGAAGAAGCTGCCGCAAATATAAACCCGATATGCTGCCGCAGGAAGTGCTGGACGAAATTTTAAAAGCAGGCACCTATGCCGCCAGCGGGCATGGCACACAAAACCCCATTATGATTGCCGTTACCGATAAAGAAATGCGCGATAAATTAAGCAAGTTAAACGCCAAAATTTTTGGCAAACCCGATATTGACCCGTTTTACGGCGCACCGGTTGTTGTTATTGTACTGGCCGATAAAAAATATCCCACTTACGTTTACGACGGCAGCCTTGCCATGGGCAATTTAATGCTTGCCGCCCACGCGCTAGGCGTTGCCAGCTGCTGGATTCACCGCGCCAAAGAAGAATTTGAACTGCCCGAAGGCAGGGAAATTTTAAAGCAGCTCGGCATTGAAGGCGATTACGAAGGCATAGGCCACTGCATTTTAGGCTATGCCGATTGCCCCGAACCGCAGGCTGCACCGCGCAAGGAAAACCGCGTTTATTACATTAAATAGCCTTTGCAATTTACCCAAAATTTACAAATACCCGGCACGTTTTAACGCCTGCCGGGTATTTTTTGCCTTTAATACCGCGAAAAACGGCTAAAAAACAAGTTACGCCCCTTTACAGTGGTCAGTGCGGAAGCATTGGCAAACCAAAGCCCAAAATTACCCCATAAACGCCAATTTATGCCGATATAACCTTTTGAACGCGCCCGAATATATGATACAATTAAAAAAATATTGCTATTAGAGCGGAGGTGACTGTTTCCCAAGCGGAAACACATTATTTGGATTATTTCGTGATAATTTTAAACATTATTGTAATTTTATTTCTGGTAGCGCTTAACGGCTTTTTCGTGGCATCAGAATTTTCTATCGTTAAAGTGCGCCCTTCAAGGCTCGACACTTTAATTAAAGAAGGCAGCAAAAGCGCGGTTTACGCACGCCAGGTAACGGAGCACCTTGACGCCTACCTTTCCGTAACGCAGCTTGGCATCACCCTTGCCTCGCTCGGCCTTGGCTGGATTGGCGAACCTGCCGTTGCCAAAATGCTGGCACCGGTATTTGCCCTGCTTAAACTGCCGCCGCAGCTTGAGCACACGCTGGCCTTTGTAGTAGGTTTTTCCGTAATTACCGCCCTGCACATTGTACTTGGCGAACTGGTGCCGAAATCGCTTTCCATACAAAAAACGGAAGCCATTGTTTTATTTGTTGCGCGCCCGCTGATTATGTTCGACAAGCTGATGTACCCGGCCGTATGGTTTTTAAACCATGTTGCCAACTGGACTTTGCGCCGCATGGGCATCAGCGCCGCCAGCGAAGCGGAAGAAGCGCACAACGAAGAAGAAATCCGCATTTTGATGGAAGAAAGCTATAAATACGGCTATATCGACAAAAGCGAGCTTACCTATCTCGATAACGTTTTTGACTTTTCCGAACGCAGTGCCGGCGAAATCATGGTGCCCCGCACAGATATGATTTGCCTGTACCTTGAAGACAGCTTCGATGAAAACATCAAAACTGCGCTGACGGAACGCATGACGCGTTACCCCATCTGCAACGAGGATAAAGACCATATCATCGGCTTTCTGCATATTAAAGATTTACTGCGCGCCCTTAACGACGGCCAAAAGCCTGACTTAAGCACACTGGCCCGCGACGTGCTGGAAGTACCTGTTTCCATGCCTATCAGCAACCTGCTGCGCCTTTTGCAGAAGGAACGCAAACAGCTTGCCATTTTAATTGACGAATACGGCGGCACTGCCGGTATGGTAACTATCGAGGACATTCTTGAAGAAATCGTCGGTGAAATACAGGACGAATTTGACGAAGAACGCCCCGAAGTGGAAGAAGAAACGGATAAAAGCTATTCCGTTGACGGCAAAATGCTTTTGGAGGACGTTAACGACCTGTTCGGGCTTGAACTTGACGACAGCCAGTGCGACACCATTGGCGGCTGGGTTTACACTCAGCTTAACACGCAGCCGCAGATAGGGCAGACCGTTAAACTGCCCAAAGCGGAAATTACCGTTGAAGAAGTGGAAGCCCTGCGCATTACCCGCCTGAAAATAAAACTCTTAAGCGCGCTCAACAGCGTTAACCAGGGCATGCTGGACGAACATTTGAATAAGGATTAAGACCTAATAAAAAAACGGTACCTTTTTACGGGTACCGTTTTTTATTGCTCTTATTCAGCTTTTATAATTTTATTTTTTCTTTTCTGCCGAGGCAATAACGGCTTCGGCAAGCTCTTTAAGGGTTATGCGGCGGTTCATGCTGTACTGGCGCATTTTGCTGTATGCTTCGTCCTCCGTAAAGCCGTGTGCCGCCATTAATATGCCTTTGGCACGGTCAAGCAGCTTGCGTGTTTCAAGGCTTTCGCGCAAACCGGCAAGTTCGCTGTCCATCTTCTGGTATTCCTTAAAGCGGGCAATGGCTACCTGCATGGTTGCAAAAAGCTGTTCTTCGCGCACCGGCTTAACCAGGTATGCCATTACGCCGCTGCTGTTGGCGCGCTCAACCACATCCTGCTGGCTGTAAGCTGTTAAAAGAAGCACGGGCGCAATATGCTGGCCGGTAATAATTCCGGCTGCCGTAATGCCGTCCATCTTCGGCATTTTTACGTCCATAATAACCAAATCAGGCTTTAAACGCCGGGCAAGCTCCACGGCTTCTTCGCCGTCAGATGCTTCGCCAAGCACCGTATGCCCCGCTTCCGTCAGCATTTCGCGCAAATCCAGGCGGATTAACGCTTCGTCATCGGCAATAATAATTTTTAACCCTTCCATTTTTATCCCCCCAAAGGTATTGCTACTTCGGCGCAGGTTCCTCCCTGCGGCCTGTTTTCTATTTTAAAAGTTCCGTGTAAATCGGCTTCGGCCATAGTTTTAATAATGCGCAAGCCCAAGCTGCTCTGCGGCACGCCGTTAAAACCCGGCGGCAGGCCGTTGCCGTCGTCGCATACGGTAAGGCGGCAGCCGTTTTCTGTTTTTTTCAGCTCCACGCTGACGGCGCCCTGCGTACGCCCTGTAAAGGCATGGTCAAAGCAGTTTTGGAGCATTTCGTTTAATACCAGTGCCATGCTGGTTGCTTTTTCCGAAGGAATAACGACATTATCGGCGCTGAATTCAGTTGTAAGGCGCAGTTCCGGCGCAGCCATGCCGCTGAGCACCGCTTTGTAAATTCCCTGCGCCACCGCTGCCATATCCACCGTGCCGCTGCCCTGCTGCGCTAAAAATTCGTGCACAACGGCAATGCTGTTTACGCGGCTGATGCAGTCGCGCAGCACGCTTTTGGTTTCGTCCGCTTTGGCGCGGCGCATTTGCAGCCGCAGAAGGCTGGCAATGGTTTGCAGGTTGTTTTTTACGCGGTGGTGTATTTCTTTAATTACCGCCGCTTTAACAAGCAGTTCTTCATCACGCTTTTTCAGTTCGGTAATATCGCGTAAAATTACAATGGCGTAGCTTGCTTCCGCAGTGCCGCCGACAGGCACCACGCGCATGGCCAAAAGCATGCCGCGCAGGCGGATTTCCTTGCCTTCGGCCGTGCCTGTTTTAAGCACCATGCCGACAAGCGGCCAGTTAATTTGTACGCTGTTGGTACGCAGGCCGATTGGTGTTGTGATGCCCACCACCTGAAAAATATGCCGTGCGGTGGAATTGGCCGCTATTATTTTTTTATCCGCATCAACCACCATCAGCGCATCACCCGGGGCAAGGCGGCGATAAAACTCGCTGTCCTGCTCGGGGCGTGCCGGTGTTTTTAAAAATTCAAACGCCACGTTAATAAAAATATCGTCAACGCCGCTTAAATCAAATACCACGGCAGCAAAGCATTTGCCGCGCCTGTCCTGCACGGGGTACACGCGCACGCCTGCAAACTGCCCGAGGCTCAGCTCGCGCTTGCCTTCAAGCGGAACATTGCGCTGCAGACAGCGGGCAATCAGCGGTTCTTCGCTGATGCGTACCTCACGCCCGGGCGCCAGTTCCGGCTGCTGCAAAAACTGCGTTTTGGGCATGGACTGATGGTAAACGCGCAAAAAACGTTTGTCATCCGACGCAAGGTACACTGTAATGCAGGCGTGGGCAATATCGGCTGCAAAATCCATGCCCTGCCTGATTGAAGCCAGTATATTTTTCTGTTCACTGTTAAGATTTTTTAACATAGTGTTAATTTATACCCCTCATGTTATGCGGCTTTTCAGCACTTTTGTTAGTAATAAGTTAGTAACGATAAAACAAACACAGTAACGCACAATAAAATTTTACTTGTTTAATTATCATTATTTTTTACACTATTATAACACAAAATGCCTGCCAATATATAAATATTGCCAGGCAAAATTAGTTATCTATTATTGTAAATACATCCTATCAAACAGCCAGCCACGAAGCCCCAAAAAGCATTTTGCTTTGCTTTAAGGCTGGCTTTTTTCTTTTCCTGCTGTATTTGCTGCTTCAATTCGCTGCATAATATCGAGAGCTTTTCTATTTCCATCGATGCATTCTTCAACGAGTTGTTCGATGCGGTTAATTCGTTCTGTGCTGTTTTCAGCTGCCGTCTGGCTTCGTTCAAGCTCATCATCAGCTCGCTGGATGGCTTTTTCAGCATTGCTATTTCCTCTTGCAGCGTCAGCAATGTTGCTTGCTGCTGTTCCAGCCGAGTCTTTAATTCTGCCCACTGTTGCCGTGGAACTGTTATCACTCCCTGATTCGCTTCCGCAGCCGCGCACCGAGCAATAAGCCACGGCGCAAAGCACCAAAGCAATGATAATAATGTAAATACGGCTATGATTATCAGTTTTTTTCTGCTCATTTTCCATTTTTTACCTCAATGCGGCAATTTACTTATAAAAGCTGTACTATATCCAACTAATATCCCAATAATTAAAGCAAGCATATTCGTAGTTACATACGATGCTATAAAACCTATTAAATTATTGGCAGTAAATGTTAAATAAGTAATTACACAATACAAAATAACTAAAATACCTAATATTATATGTTTCTTTTTCATAGTTTTCTCCTTATTTTCTTTACACCGCCATATTTGGCGCATACGCTGTTTTTAGCGGTTTTGCATAAAAGTATAAGCACGCTAATCAAAAACAAGCGCAAGCGCCAAACAAACGGGCGGTTTTTAATCAGAATACACCGCCAGCAATGCAGCCAACGATAACAGCCAGTACAATACCAGCAATAACAGCCATCTGAGTTTTATTCATTATTTTACACCTCCAATCCTTAATGATTCCTGTACCATTCCGCATTACCGCGGATGATATCAAGTTTGTTATACAAATTTTTGCCAGGACAAGCAGTGTTATCTAAATCACGATGCCCAACAATAACATTTTTAGCGGCAATCAATCCATAACGTTTGCAAATATCTGCTATCAGCACTGGCAGACTGTTTAACTGTGCTTCCGTAGGTTCAGCAATTTCAAAATTACCGCAAATGTGAATGCCAATGCTTTTGCCATTATTCCCAATCGCGTGGGCACCAATACAATTTTCTGGACGGCCGCGTTCTATTGTGCCATCCTTTCGAATAACGTAATGATAGCCAATACCAGCCCACCCTTGTGCCTGATGGCTTACATGAATTTGTTCAGCAGATAAGTCATCGTCAACTGGGTTGCCTGTATGGTGAATTACAATTAAATCAGTTCTGTCACGTTTTAAAAGTTCTGTAAAATGCAAGTTATATTTTTTTACTTTCATCTTTCGTTCCCTCCTGTTTGGATTGCAACCTTGCCAATGCGTTGCGGATGAAAGCAGGTATGTGTTCACCCCAACCAGCTCGGTCGATGTTTTCCACAATACTGCCCGCTTCGTTAAGGGCATAAGCACAGATTGCCATTTGACGCAAAGCATGCGTATCCATTGCCATATCAACGGTATTACACAGAGCAACAACAGCCAAAATAACTGCTTTTTTAGCCAACCCCACAAACCCAGTACTGCTGTCCCACTGCCCGGTTTTAAACGCTGCAATCATGCCGGTGGTATAGTCCAAAATCATTAACGCGATAAGCGCATATATCATTTTATCCATACCTCCTACCGCTATTGAAATAAATAGTCCGATTGCAGCTCCTATAGCCATTAAATACTGTTCAGCTCCTGTCGGCACAAGATTTTTAAAGAACTCAGCACAATCATCAACAATTTGTAATAAGGTATTCATAATATACCTCCTATTTTGTTGGCGTAGCTACGCACGCATCATAAACAGCCTGCAATTTTTCTTTGCCATCTGTTTCTGTTACGGCATTTATTTTTGCCTGTGAGCTTGCCAGCCACGCATAAGCTGAAAGCTGGCTTTCGCGCACATAAGTATATGCCGCCTGCATATCATCAAAGGTTAATATTACAAGGCCTTTTTCCGTTTCCGATTTCCAAACTTTATAACCAGTTTCTCCACTGCCGGCAATTAAAAGCGGCGTATACGCAGCCATAAAGTTTGAAATATCTTCCACGGCACAGTCGAAGCCATACCTGTTGCCGCTGGGCAGGTTTATCCAGCGCACTGCATCACGGCGATTAGCAAATTCTGCGCCAAGCGCTGTATATAAACGCTGCTGCATGTAAGAAAATGGTTCAACATCAGTATAAATATCACCAAGTTGATTCCATGGATAATACTTTTTTTCATTATTCCCCTGTGGGAAATCTATATTTATTATGTTAGTAATTGTATTTTTATCTACAACGCAAATCATCAACTTACCCCCATTTCTTTTATCAGTTTGAATCCTTCACCGCCTTTAGCACCAGCCGCTCCGCCATTATTCCCGCCGCCGTTACCACCATTCGCTGTAATTATACCTTCGGTAACCAAGTTGTTACATATTACTAACACAGTGCCACCACCACCGCCTCCTCCCCCTCCTCCGTTTTTGCTCGAGGCAGCACCGTTTGCACCATTTGCGCTTATGCTTCCGTCATTTTTAAAATCCATGCACGTGATTCGAATTTCTCCTCCGCCGTTGCCACCGTTTCCGCCATTTGTAGAATTAGAATATCCACTGTGACATCCACCACCACCGCCGCCGCCGCCAATTCCAATTTGGCTGAGCTGTTTTGCACATAACAATTTAGCAACATCTTCAGTAACACTCATTCCTTCTATACTTCTTCCACCACCTGCGCCACCACCTGCGCCGCTGCCGCTTCTACTATCTCTACCTTTGCCACCTGCGCCACCTGTTCCAGCTACACCAGAGCTTCCTGCTTTACCGCTGGTGTCAGCACTTCCACTTCCAGCGCCACCGCCAGCGCCTTGCCCAGCAGCAGTAATAGTGCCTTTATTCACAAACGATTCAAGGCACAATATTGCAGCATAGTTTCTCACCGTCACCGTCACACCTGTCGGTATAAACACACTGGTGTAATTTTTTTCGCCGCTGATGGTAGTATCACCGGACGGATTAAACGCGCCATCGCTCCCATCGCCACGGTCCAGCCACCAAGCAGGATAACGATTGGTTTTTACACCAGCAAGCGTACCGGTTGCGGTATAGCTTACTTCGATAATCTTTCCGGCGTCAGCGGAGCTGAACTCAATCAGCCCGGTGTTCCAGCTGGTATCATCGAAGGCGTTAGTAGAATAATCCGGCCGGAATTCACCCGCGCCGGGCGTTGCCGCTACTTCCGTCAATGCGGTTTCCGTGGTCTGGCCAGTAGTATCATCAACATAAAACATCTGCATATTAGAAGGGTCTTGTTTTTCCGGCACTTCGTTCAGGCGCACCACAAACGGGCTTACCGATGGAACAATGTGCCGTTCCGTTAAATTTACATAGTTTGTTGCGTTATTAAAAGGGTTTACCCTTATATCACTGGGTCCCGGCATATTTTTAACCTCCTTTTAACTGTTCATTTGCCGCCTGCTGCAAAGCTTCATTGTTTTTAGCATTGCGGTGCAGTGCAAGCAGATAATTACTAATCGGCGGGTCAGGCTGTTCGCCCAGCTCCAAATCGCTCTGGATTCCTTTATCGCCGTTAACGGTATATTTAATTTTCGTAATCGGATAAGTTCGCAGCGTGCCGTCAAGGTCAGTAATGGCCGCCTGGCCTTCAGTGGTTAAGCGCCGAACCGAAAAAACTCCGTCCGGTTTCGGATATGCCAAAATAAGACCGCCAAGCTTTGCAGACAGTTTGGGGTCTTTATTTTTATCAATTTCATACTGTCCCCAACGCGCCGCATCGGCGGCATCATATGCTGACGGCAATGTCAAAACCGTTTCGGATAAGCCGTACAATTCCTGGCTTTCAGCATCCTGCACTTCCGCCAGCCAGCTTTCGCCGTTGCTGTCGATAGCGCCGCCTTTGACCTTTGCATAGTTAATAATTTTATCAATCGACTGCGACGGTTCAAATTTATTGCAGTGCACACCGACCCAAATACGGGCCTCCTCATTAATCTCAGAGTTTATGGCTTTAAAATAAAATTCACGGTAGCTATCAACGCCGTAAACAAAATCCAGCGCGAACTCCGAAAGCTGGTCCAGCGCTTCTTTTGCCGATACGCCGTCAAATTTGATATGCGTAACGGTATAACCTACGTTGTAAATTTTGCTGGCGTTAAAAACGATGCCGGTTTTACTTTCAACATTGCGGGCAATATCGCGCACAATATCTGCTACTTCCATGTTTTTATATTCCTTGCCGAAAAGCTGTACTTTATCCAATCTCTCATACAGGCCATAACAGGTAATTTCAAACTTGCTGGCTGTACCGCCGCTGTCAGGCCGCGTAAGGACTGTACCACTCCACCACGGGTCACGGCTGCCGAATAAATACACATCTATGCGCTGGTTATACTGTATTTCCGTAAATGCAGGAAAGGTGTTAAACACCAGCTTGCCATCGCCGCAGCCGTTTTCCGTCAGCTCAAACGTAAGCTCTTTAAACGGCAGCTCCTCCGTATCATTGCTGAAGATGGCTGTTTTAGTACCATCACGGTTAAAAAATATAACCTGCACCAGTCCAGGAATATAGGTATCATCGCCGCCCGGAGTCGGCCCTGGACCGCTGCCGCTTGTTCCGACATTGCCGGCCCAGATATAGCGCCCAAATTTATAACGTCCGAAAATAAGGTTCATACTAACCACCTATCCGTCAGCTTCACCGTAACCGTTCCCGGTGCACAGGTTACAAGGTATTTATTTTCACCCGGCAGCGCCGTTAAAAACTGCCCGCTGAAAGCATTAATGGCATTGTAAGTGTTACGCCTTACTGTACCTTCCTTAGTGTTAACCGTAAGTGTTGCAGGAGTTGTCAGAAGCGTATCAGCAATACGCATACTTTTACCGGTCGCCGGCTGGCTTACAATAATGTTATTCATCGTTGCAGCAGGTGCAAAAGTAAATGTCAGCGGTGTTTCTACACTGCCGCCGTTATAAATACTTATTTCCGCTTCACTTGCCGCTTCCGCAAAACTTTGCGTTACCGTAGTTTCCGCATCCGCATAGCGGAACGGGTCGCAGAGCAGCAAAGAAAAAGTCCAATCGCCTTTCTTAAACTGGTACGCGCCCAAATATTTGCAAGTGGTTTTTTCAAGCGAAGTAACATTCCAGTAAGTAATGCCGCCCACTGAAAGCTTGTAATCCTTCTGGTAAAACAACTTGCACAGCGCGTTGCTTTTCTCCAAAAAGTCATCATAACTATTCGCTTCCACCGTGATAGTTATTTTAATTTTTTTGCTGTCAATATATCCATCGCCGCTGTTGGTAGCACCGTGGCTGTAAGCACGCTTTTCGGCTTTGGCGCGCACAGTAAGGTCACCGCTGGTTTCAATCTGGTATTTATAAGGCAGCGCAACACCGTTAATGTACAGCGGTTCATCCGGGCAATTCGTCACATCCGGAAAGTATTCAGGGTTTATAATCATACCGCAAACCTCACTCCCCTCGTGCCTGCCGCCACGCTGGCAGCAATATCGTTCATAAGGTTGTCATAATCACTACCGTTATTGATGTCGCCGTAATTATTTACGTTAACAGTAACTTCGCCGTCCGTACCAGTGCTTTGCATACCAGGAATGAGATAAGAAGCCAAAGATTCCAACACGCTGCTTCGCAGCGGAATAACAGCTTCATCATAGCTTTTCTCGCCGATAACGCCGATAGTTGTGCCAGTAACGATGCCGCCGTTGGCAAATCCAGGAAAATAACTATCAGCTTGGTCAAAGGTACTTGTTCCTGCCCCTACAGATAATCCTGTTTTGCTAACATCACCGCCGCTCCCACCACCGAGCGCACTAAGGCTAGCTAAAGCTAATTTCATACTAGTTGCTGCCATAGGCGCCAAGGTACCACCAGAAAGCATATTCATATATAAAGCAGCTTCTCGCGTACCTTCTGCAATAGTCTTGCCCATAGTTACGCCAAGCGCAGCACTTTCAAGCATTCCTGCTTTAACTAAAACCTGACTCATTAGCTGTTGGGCTTTCCATTTAATAAACATAGCAACTATTTCCTTGCCAAGATTTTGAAGCGTCTTGCCCAAGTTCTGCCCATTAACAATAGCATTTGCAAACCCTTCAGCTAATCCACTTTTCAGCGTATTAGCCGCCTCTATTGCAAAAGTCATATAAGTACTTTCTGCTTCCATGCGCCACTCCTGATATGCAGACATCATTTCCTGCATTTCGCTCTGCTGCTGCATAAAAGCCGCTTTTTCAGCATCAAGATAAGCCATATAGCCTTCAAGGTTGCCTTGCCTATATAACTCATCCAGTTGTGCTTTATAAGCCTGCGCCTGAGTAGCTGCCGACATTTCCTGTTCCAAAGCCTCCTGCGCAATTTGCTGACGCATGGTCTTCGACTGCTCTAAAGCAGCAGCTTCATCAGCCTGCCTTTGTGCCAGCATTTCCTGCGCACTGGCCAGTACATTGGCATCACCGGTTTTCATAGCCCGCTCATACATCTGCTGCGCTTCTAGCGTGGCGTTATTAAATTTAGCCATCCACTCATCAACAGAAGCAAGTCGCTGCTGTTTTTCTTTATCAATATTCGCATAAACTTTTTCAAATTCAGATAGTCCCTCAATGCGCATATCCAAAGCAAAATTATTAAACTCACTCTGCAAATCCAGCGTTTTATCTTTGGCTGCATTGATTTCCGTATTCAACCTGTCAATTTCACGGTTTAATTCAGTAAACATACTCGTACCGCCACTGCCACCGGAAGAAGTACCGCCAACACCGGCAATGTTTTGCAAGCCAAGGTTATTAATATCAGCAGAGGCAAAGCTGCTATCCGTTTTCGGTATGCTTTCGGCATATTTTTCACGGATTTCGTTCAGCTTGCCAATTTCCATATTATCTGCCGTCATACGCAGCTCCGCAGCTTCTGCCCTTATCTGGTTGGCAAAACTGCGCATACCGCTGCCGCTTTCTTCAAAGCCAAAAATGCCGCCCAGTTTATTGGCTGCCCACGCCGCACTGCTGACTAAATCAGCAATCAAATCCTGTATATCGGCCACACTGGTTGCTATTGTGTGGTCAAAACTTACCCAAAAGGTATCCCAAAACTTGCCGAGCGCCTCCCAGTTATCCCAAATAAGGTAAGCGCCTGCGCCTATCGCCGCAACGGCAATACCTATCGGCCCTGTTATACCAACAAACGCCAACGCTGCTTTTGCCGCTTGTGCCGTTAAAAGAACTATTGCCGGAACTGCTGTCGAAGTTATAACAGCCGCTAACGCTCCGATAGCCATACCAACTTCAGTCGGTACCATCTGACGCAGTGCTTCGCCTATGCCGCTTTGTTTGGCAATGGCAGTAAACTCTCCCAGCGTATCCTGAAATTCCGCCGCTGCGTCTTTCAAATTAAAGGCTTCGGTAATCTCTTTACCAACCACGGTGCTCAGCTGGCCGATGCTGTCCTGAATGTTTGACATCATGCCGTTCAGCGTCTGGCTTTGTTCTGCCATCATACCACCAAATTGTTTATTCATGCCGGTAAGGATAGCCTGCACGCCGGTAGCACCGTCAATCATGCCCTTGCTGGCCATATCCATAGCCTGAGGCACCGTTGTACCGATGGTATCTGCCAAAAGCTGCCAGGCAGGAATGCCGGTTTCATTTATTTGGTTCATTTCCTCCGCACTTACCTTATCCTTTGCCTGTATTTGCCCAATGGCAATAGTAAGACGGCTGATACCTTCTTCTCCCATACCCAGCGCAGCCGCGCTGTCGCCGATAGCAGTTAAAATAGGTATTACCTGCTGTGCGCTGAACCCAAACGCCAGCAAACGTTTAGAAGCATTTAACAGCCCCGGCAGTTCAAACGGCGTGGCCGCAGCAAAGCGTTCCAACTCTGCCAAAAAATCTTTTGCCAAATCTGCGCTTTTCAAAAGTGTGGTAAAGGCTTTTTCAGTCTGTTCTATCTGTGCCGCGCTGCGCACTGCAACAGCGCCCAACCCAGCCAAAGCTGCACTTAAACCAGCCACGCCGGCAATCATGTTTTCGCTTATTTCAATGGCGTTACCGCCCAGCTTCTGGCGGATAGTTTTCTGCACATTGGCAATTTCTCTTTGCAAACCTTTTGTATTAGCACCTATAAGTACTTGTAAACTTGCTACTGTTGCCATATTTAACCCCCTTCCTGCTGCAGTCCAAATTCAGCCATTATTTCATTTAAAGTATTCTGCTTTTCTTTTTTAGTCTGGCGTTTTTTGCGGTGCGTTAAAAGCTGTTCCAGTTTCAACCGTTTTTTAGGATTAGCTATCTGGTATTGCGGGTAAGCGTCCCACGCTATAAACAAATCTTCCAGCCTGTCATAACGTCTTTGCCACCCTTTCAGCATATAATCTATTTCCACCGGGCACAGTCTTTCAATTTCCCACGGTTTTAATGCCAGCTCACCATAACACCACGGCAGCACCGTTTCCAGCCATTCAGAAAAGCTTATTACTTTCCCGGTTCATTTTCCGCTTCATCAGCTTCTGCATTTTCAGCATTACCAACAGCACCGGCTTTAACCATGGCGTTCATAATAATTTTTTGTAAATTAATCAAGGTATTGTTTTTCAGCCAGTTTTCCGTAATCTGCATAGCTTTTTTCGGCGTTACGGAAGGTTGTTCAGCCATCAAACCAACATACAGGCAGTTAACCGTGTCTGCATGGCTAAGCGGCGGGTTTCCCATCATTTTGGTAATATTTTTCGTGGAAATAAGTTGTTCCAGCGTAAGCAGCGCTTTAATGTCAAATTTCAAAGTATACTGTTTATCGTTAACCGTTAAAATAACGGATGTATTCACTTTCATTAGTATCGCCTCCATATAAAGTAAGCCAGGGCTTGCGCCCTGGCTTTATTTAATTTTTCGTTATGCAGTTACTGTACAAAAAGCTACATTACTGTAACCGTTCTGTGCGCCGCCATTTACTTTTAAGCGGAAGTATGTTACACCGGCTTCAAGCCCGCTAACGGCCGCTGTTGTAGCACCGTTGGCAATAGGAGTTGCATTATCGGTAAAATTAATGCCGTTAGTACTGGTTTGCAGTACAATGGCAGTTGCACCGGTAATTTTGGTAAAAGTAAGGTTAGCCTGTCCACTGCTGCCAGCTTCCGCCGCAAGGTCAGTAATAGCTCCATCAGCCGCTCCAGGGTCCGGCTCATTTGTGCTGAACTCCGGTGCACCGATGCCGCTGAAGGTAACAGTTGCAGTTGCAACATCATCATGCGGGTTATCGTCACTGAACTCTGTAATATTGGCAAAACCTTTAACGGCATTGCCGTTTTTATCGCGGCGCATCAGGTATACCGGAATATCATTCAAAAAGGCATAACGCATAATATCAAAGCCGTTATCGTTAACTTTATATACGCATTCCTGTTCAATACTCCAGGTTTTGGTACCCTGCAGCGTTTCACCCCAGCCGCCGGAGCTTTTATCACTGGCGTCGATTTCGTCAGCGCTCATGCTAAGCGGAGAATTACGCTGCCCGCCCACAAGGTTCCAAATAGGGTCCTCAACTGTTGCGCCTTCACCGTAAGCGATGTAAAGCAGGAGGTTTTTGCCTGCCATACTCTGGCTGGCATTAGTATTTTTAGGAAAATAATCCGGGTTAATGCTTAAAGCCATTTATAACACCCCTTTAATATTTATTTTGTTCTACAGTAATAGCTACACGTACAATACCGTGCTGCCATACTTCGTCATCGTTCCAGTCTTCCGCACGTGCCTCCACGCTTTCAATGTTAAGCATAATCAGGCTGTAACCTTCCAGTGGGAAACTGCCATTTTCAGCAACGCCGGTTAAGACTGTAACTATTTCATCAACAATTTCATTTACACGCTTTTTGCCTTTATAGCTGCTGTATACATCCAGCGTAGCCGTGGTCTCCCAAAGCGCCGTATTGGCTTTGGTTCCCTGCGGCACAGCAGTAATACTGCCTATAATAACAAATTCCTCACCCGGCATCTTGCCACTTTCAAATGGCGTACTGTCATCCATAATCGGGTAACCGGTAAGGTTATCGTTCAGCGTTTTATATACCGCCGCCTGTACGGCGGTTAATGGTACAGTTCTTATCATGGCATAGTCCTTAAAATCTGTTTTATTTCGTTTTCAACTTTCGGTTCTTCCGCCCGGAAGGCAGGCTCCATAAAAGGCTCAGCATGGCGTTTGGGTATTGTCACTGCACCGCGCCGCACAAACACATTGCCAGCGGCATTTTCCATTTTCATGGCTTTTTTCTTATGCGGCTTAACGGTTGTCGCCTCAACGCCAAATTCAATTAAATGTGCATGTGGTGCTTTGCGCCCGTTGGTTTTTACAACAGAAAGCATACCCCTGCCGTTAAACCTAGCGGTAATACTGTCGCGCAGCGTACCGCTTTTTACGGGCGCCCTGCTTTTAGCACCATCGCGCACGTTTCTGCCTGCTTTGCTGACAGCCTTTTCAATACGCTTGCGGCTGTTGGTATCATATACCTTCAGCTTTCGCATAGCCTCATCAAGGCCTTTAACCTCCATTGAAAACGTCATGCTGTTTCCTTTTGGCATCAGCTGGGCTTTAACTCCTTAGTTTCAATTTCAAGATACGCTGGTGCACCCTCAAGCTCCGTGATATTAACAATATCGAAAGTATGGCCATTATACGCTATACGCATATCCGAAGTTACCTCGTTATTGCTGCACGGTTTGCGAATTGTCCAAAAAACAGGAATGTAATTTACATGGTCACCCATGTAATCCTTGCGGCTGGCCGCTTTGGCGTTTTTTGCCGCCCATGCACCAAACATTTCCTTCCAGCTGCTCACATCTTTTCCACCAAGATTGTCGCGTGTTTCCTGCGCCTTCAAAAAAGTAATCCGCTTATTCAAGCTTCCGGGATTCATAACGTAACCACCTCGCCCGGAGCCAACAGGCAGCGGACGGAAAACGGCATTTCCGCTACGCTCTTTCCGTCCGTAACCGGCAGGCGGTTTTCATACCAATGGCACGCCAGCTGCATAATAGCCAGCCGCACCATCTCATCCACCTGCTTTGCGTTGTCAGTCCCGGTAATATATGTAGCCGTCAGCTGCCCATCGCCAGCTTTGTCAAAAACAAGCTTATAATTTAAATCCGGCTTAATTATATAGCCGCTCACAGCATTGCCTTTGCTGTCCTTCAGGCTTACCAGCTCTTTAAAAAACTCACTGCGCGGCAGTTCAGTTTCTTTATTCCAGCTTGTCGTAACCTCAAGCGTCTGCGTCATATAAGCCTTGTGCTGATATTCTTCCGCCGTTTTCCTTGCGGCGGAAATAAGCTGTGACAGTAAGGAATCCTCGCTGTCACAGTCAATATGCAGGTATTCTTTAAGCTCATCAACGTCTACTGGTTCATCCGCCGGCGGCTTTATTACCCGTATAAGCATTATTCTTCACCAGGAACAGTTACACTGGCCGCATTGGATACACCGGCATTAGTGCCGCCGTAAACTACGATTTTATAGCTGTAACTGCCGTCAGGCACATTGGCATCGCTGTAACTTGCCGCCGTTCCGGCTAAAGTTACCAGATTAATGCGGTTAAACGTTACGCCGTCATCACTGCGCAGCACGTTAATTGCATCCGCTCCGGTAGGAGCAGTCCAGCTTAATGCCACAGTATTTCCTGTTGCATCACCGGATAAATTGCTTACAGGAGTAGTTGCTGCAGTTGTAGCGCCAAGAATTACATACGGAGATACTTGCGTTGCACCGCCTTCAAGAATGTACGGTGCGTTAACCCACGGCTTGCCGTCCACATTGCGGAACGCTTTAATAACTGTCTGGTTGCTGGTAAATTTAACATGTTCGCTCATGGCAACATAAATGCCGCTGCCGTCTTTAATTAAGTATTTTTTAAGGTTAACCAGCTGAATATCGCCGGTCTGGCCAACAGGAGCATTCATGCCTGTTAAGAACAGCGGCAAGCCCATCAGCGTAGAAGGAACGCCTTTCGTAAGGTCGCCCTGGATAAAAATAAAACGTCCGGAAGCATCCTGTAATTTAATCAGGGAAGGCAGCGTGGTAGTATTGGCAATAAAGACGGCTTCGCCCAAATCCTCTGCCGGAAAAGCGCCCATCATATTTGCAATATCATCCGTGCTTACCTGATTTGCGGTTTTGCGGGTTACAACAAGGCGGCCTTTGTTATCGGCTGTTGCGTAACCCAGCGGTTTGCCATCACCATTACCGTTAATAAATGCACGGTCTTCAGCGCGCACGATTGCATTGGTCAGCAGCTGCCCAAAAATTGCAGACGCGGCCGGCGCATTGCGCAGCAAAGTATCGTTAACGGTAATAAATGCAGCCACTTCTTTAGGCTGTAATTCAACATTACGGAAGCTGGCGCCGGTTTCAGGCTTTTCTGCGCCTTCATCAATCCACGCCACGCTTACGCCGCCGTCCTGCCCGGCAGAATAATCAAGCGCAGGCATATTCATTTTTGCATCAGGGAAATCTCCGGCCGGAATTACAAATGCATGAGGACGGATAAGGCTCTGTTTTGCGCCGATAGTCAAAAGCTCATCGCTGAAAAGTTCCGGCACCAGGTATCCGCCGGAAGCGCCATCAGTAGTGCTCTGGGCTTTTAAATGTTCCAGGCGGCCTTTCTTATCGCCGTATTTAATGGCATGCAGCACTTCGCCGAGGGATTTAAAACCGCCGTTATCCTTGTCGCCTTCTTTAACAGGGTCCACCACGATGCCGGGGCCACCGCCGTTAAATACGCTGCCGGAAGCAGGAGTGTTTGCTTCATTGCCAGCAATTGTCTTCTGCATTTCAATGGCAGTGTTAAGCTGTTCAATTTCCGCCTGTAATGCGTCAAATTCTTTTTTCTCATCTTCGCTGATGCCGCCTTTTGCACTTGCGACAATGCTTTTCTGCTTATCAATTAAAGTGGCCCTTTTCTGAAGCATTTCCTGTAAATTCATAACATTATACCTCCATATTTTCATTTATTTGCACCTGCATCTGCATTTTAAGCAAACTGTCAGTATGCATATCAATAACTGTTTTATCCTCCCGCAGCAGGGCGTAAATCTTTTCGGCAGTTTCCTGCGGCAGGTACGGCATAGCGCCGCTGCTTTCCAGCGCTTTTTCTGCAAGCCTGCGCGCGGCCGTTACATCAATGTCAGCAGCCATTGCTTTAATAAGCGTTGCTTCCGGGTTGGCCGGAATAGTGCAGCAGCTGTATTCCAGCAGTTCCTGCGCCAGAAAATCAATACCCCACGGGCGCGTTTCATCTTCCACATACTTCCATTCTGTAGCACGGAAACCGCAGCTGACAGCATTTAAAAAGCCGTTTTTATACATCTGGCCAATCATATAGCCAAAATCGTATATCTCACGGCTTACAAACTGCGCACGGCCAATAAGCTGTCCGTTTTCAACACGTTCTTCCAACGACTTAGCCACCGGCGGGTCATCCCATTCATGGTCCCATAGCACCACCGGGTTTTTGCGGTAATTCTCCAAATTCCAGCCGTCAGGATTAATGGTGTCAAAATCCCTGTCAATGCTGCCGTTAGAGATTACAAAGTCGCAAACCAGGATGCCGTCCTTTTCTTCCACAACCTTAACTTTGTCAAGGTAAGCAGTTTTGCGGCCGCAGATTGTATCTGCCACCGGACCCGGTTCCGGGAAGGTTTGTTTTTTTATAAACTCCCTAAATTCCGGAAGTTTGTACATCGGCATTATTCTTCACCTGCCTTTTTGCTTGCCGCAACAGTTACCGGCACCATATTGCCGTTTATAAAGGCAATTTCGCCGGTTCTGCCCGGCAGCGGGTTCATATTTTCTTTAGCTCTCCACTCATCAGCGGTAATAACGCCATCCTGCCGCATAATGTGCAGCATTTCCGCTCGGCTTTTGCTGTCGCCGCGCAGCATGGAAAGCAGGTCAAACTCAACGTAATAACCATCAGCACGCTGTTTTGCCGTCAGCAGTTTCATATTGGCAAACTGCTCCCAGCGGCAGAACCAGGGCAGCATTGTATTCTGGTAAAAATCAAGTGATTGCTGCTCAATGTTGGAGAATGTAGCCTTATCCAGCATCTGTATCAAATGCAGCGGCACACGGTAAAAGCGTGCAATTTCCTCAGCCTGGTATTTGCGGCTTTCCAAAAATTGTGCTTCTTCCGGGTCGATGGAAATTTTAGAAAACTTTACGCCGCGCGGCAGCACCATCGTTCCGCCGCTGTTTTGCACGCCGGTGTAAGCATTGTTAAAATCATCCCGCAGCTTTTTAAAACCAGCGTCATTAATAGCTTTTTCCGTTTCCAGCACGCCGGAAGCCAAAGCCCCGTTACTAAAAAATCTGTTTCCGAAATCCTCTGCGGAAAGGCCAAGGCTTACAGCCTGCCTTGCCATGTAAAGCGGCGAATAACCCAGGATACCGTTGTAACCAAGCCCCGGCACATGAAAGATTTTATCTGCCGGCAGGCGGTATAATTTACCCCTGTCGTTTACATCATAAAATATCTCCCCTGTATTCCAGTCCTGATAAGGTCTGACGTTTTCCGGCATTAAAAGGTTCAGCCTTTCAACATTGCCGCGCGCGTCAAACACGATTTCCGAATAAGTATTGCCGCCGGTAAGAATATGCGTCATAGCAGTTTCTTTAAAATAATAGGCCGGCATACCGGGAGCAGCCACGGAATTAACTACATCGTGAAGTGGATTTTCAACCGCTTTTACGCGATGGCCGTTAGCATCCTTCCGGTACAGGCTGCACTTACAGCTGGCAAAGGTTTCTGCCAGCACATGAATACAAGCCCATACGGCGGACAGCTGCATAGCGCGGATGTTGCTAACACCGCCGCTAAGCCTCATGCCCGGCGTAAGCACCGCAGTAGTTTCCCCTAAGCTTTTTGCCATTATCCCGTTATTTTCTCCAACCAGCACGTTCTGCAAAGCCCCGGCAATGCTTTTCAGCACAGCCGGGCTTCTTATCGTCAGCTTCAATCATTTTCACCTCCCTTCACAGCAATTAAAAAGGTACTTGCAAATGCAAGCACCTTTTATTCACCATCAGCTTCAGCCGCATTTTTGTTCGGCCTGCGCCAGGCAGCATAAATTAAAAGCCCGCCCAGTACCACAAGCCCAAGCGGCAGGCTGTACAGGGCGCATCCTGCGCAAATACAGCCCATTCCGGCAACAAGCATTATCAGCCTTATTTTGTTTTCCATTTTTACACCTCACAGCACATGAATTGAAAAATCATCATCGCCGTACATCTCGTTAAAAGCCGGCAGTCTGCTCATGGCATTTATGCAGGCTGCTACCATATCAATGCGGCGGGTATCATCTTTATTTTTCTTGCTTAATTTCATATTATCGTTTATATCAGTGTACGCATAAGCATTGCCCAGGCACCAGTCAAAAGCAGCATTGCCTTCATGCACTATCAGGCCCTGCATAACCAGCTCTTTAAAGCGTTTCGTAGGTTCAGAAAGGTTATATACATTCTGCCTTACCTCTACCACCGTTGCGCCGTCAGCTTCCATTTTCTGCATAAAGTAATCGGCATTCCATGTATCAAAACAGTGCTCCACAACATCCAGCACAAACTGTTCTGCCGTGCTGTAAGCCCATTCTTTCATAACATCATAGTCAACAACAGCGCCCGGCGTTACAGTCATCCAGCCGCGCTTTTCCCATTCACGGTAAGCAACGTTATCCTTCTTTTCCTTGCGTTCCACGCTGTCTTCCGGTATAAAACCGTGTGACAGAATAGCAATCCTGCCGTCATCCAGCGGCACAATGAACGTTGCGCCCGTAAGGTCAAAACGTTTGGAAAGGTCATATCCGCCTATCGCCTTGCGGCCTTCAATCAATTCCATAAGTTCGTCATGCGTTACTTTCAGGCTGTTCCATTTATCCATCAGCCCGTCCATATATTTAAACTCGCTGCCGCTCTGCCAGATATTACAGCGTTTTGTTAAAAAAGCCCGTATCTTTTTTATATCACTGCTGCCGTAAGCTTCATCGCGTTCCTTCATAATTTGGCTGCGCAGGTTGCGGCTATAAGCGTCATCATACTGTAAAATAGGGTTCGCCTTAACCCAGCATTCCGGGTCTTTCGGGTCATCTTCCGCCTCCAGCTCGCGTATCATACAAAAGTAGTTGTCCATAGGCGTTTCCGTTAAGCCTTCCAGTATCCGGCAGCATAAATCATATTCAGTTTTGCAGGGATTATTTTCCGCATCACTGCCTGCCGTTGTAATAATGCACAGCAGCGACTGCCAGCGCTTACCGAAACCGTTATACAGCGTATCGACTATATCACTGTTCGGGTGCGCATGGTATTCGTCAACAATCACCAGACACGGTGCGCCGGAGTCTTTGTTTTTAGTTTCTTTCGAGAGAGCGCGCATCCAGCCCCCGCGTTCACGGTGCACAACTTTGGTTTTAAGTATTTCAAGCCGCTCTGATATATCCGGCGACTTTTCGCCCATAGCACAGGCATCACCCCATACACGCTTTGCCTGGTCACGGTCAACTGCCACGCACTCAACTTCCGGTGCTTCCTCAAAACGTTGCAGTTCCGGTTGCCCGGGTGGGTAAATAGCATCGGCGCACATACCGTACAACGCGATGCCGCTCATCTCCGTGCTTTTTACATTGCCGCGTGCACGGAAGTTAAAACTTTTGGTAAAACGCCGCGCGCCGGTATCTTTATGCACCCAGCCGAACAGGCAGCCAAGGTCGAAATACTGGAACGGCAACAGCTGTATCAGCTGTCCGGCAAACGGTCCGCGCACATGGTAACAGCACATTTCAAACCAGTCAAAAATCCTGTCAGCGCGGCTTTCGTCAAAAACATAAGGAAAGCCTTCTGTACCCTGCCGTTCCAAGTCGCGCAGATGCCGCCGGCAGGCCTGCACTTCGCGTTTGCATACTTTGCGCAGACCGCTTACCACCTCAGCCGCATAACGGTGGGTAATATACATACCGTCAAGATTGTACTGCATCAGCCGAACAACTCTGCTTTCCTGTCGGTCTTTTTGCCATCATCTTTAGCGCGGCTCACCACAAGACGGGCACGGCTGGTAGGAGTAAGTCCCAGCTTTTCGGCGTAAGTCATTTTTAATTTGCCAAGGCGGTCTATATCTTTTGCATACGGCATGGTGCGCATTGTGGCATCCTCATACTGAACGCAGATGTCGCAGTAGGTTGCCAGTATCTCGCTGTCACAGTTGGAAAACAGTTCAATATCGCGCACACTGTTCAGCGTCTGCGTCCAAATCGCGCGAGCGCGTTCCTTTTTATCCGCCTTCAGCCATTCCGGCATTTTCATTTTCAGCTGGCTGCTCTTTAATTTTTCGGCTTCCTGCGTGCGGCGTGCCAGCTCCGCATTAGTCCAGTTTTTTCCACGGCCTGCGGCGCGGTTCTCTCTTATTGCATCAATGCTGATAACATTAGCCCCCAACTCCATCACCTCCATTCAGTAATCTTCCAAAAAACTTACATTGGGGACATTTTCAAACAAACGAGGGGGCGGACGGTACTACGTTCAGCCCTCCAGGGATTTTCACCCCCCTGCCCTAAATGCTTACAAAATTATCAAACGGGCAGCTTTTAAAATTCAAAAACCATTTTTCAGCCAGTTTTATGTATTGGCTTTCATGACCTTTATATTCACAATTATTTTTTATATTCAAACGGCAGCGCATCCAGTCCGTGCTGATGACATAAACCTTTGCATCAAGTTCACTATGCAGCTTGCGCCGGTCATCGGGGTTAGCAAACAACCCTGTAATCCAGCAGGCGGCATACTTTTCTTTATTATCATGCAGCGCGTTTATCATCCTGTCACGCAGCCAGTAAGCCGCAACAAGATACGGCACACGGTTAACCTCATAAGGATTTTGTCCTGAAAGCCGCCGTATAATATCATCCAAATCTATAAGCAGTTCGCCATTCTTAATATGCCTGGCAACAAAGAGGCTTGTGCCGCTGCCGGGCGCACCGGCTACAACATACACAGGTACGGATGGCTTTAGATACCTGCGCTTTGGCAAGCCGCGCAGATAACCGGGTATTATCCTTCCGGCAGCTGCACAAACCTCCTGTATTGTTTTCATATCATGGCATTGCTTGCACAGTGCCTGATGGTTCTGCCCGTCCCAGAACAGGCGCTCATCACCTTTGTGCGCAACAATATGGTCAACTACCGTAGCCGCGCGCAGAATTTTTTTGCTCAGGCAATCCTCGCAAAGCGGATGGTTTATTAAAAATTCCTTGCGGTATTTTTCCCACTGTGCATCATAGCCACGTTCACGTGCACTCTTGCGCCGCTCATCACCGGCTGCCCACTTTTCTTTTTTATGCTGCTCGCAGTACCCGTCTGCACTATCTGTAAGTGCATGGCAGCCAACCTTTTTACATTCGCGTTTCCTTCTGCCCGGCATAGCTTCACCACCTTCAGGGCAAAATAAAAGCACTGTGCAAAACACGCACAATGCTTATAAAAAGAACTGCAAAGGAAACCTCAGCAGTTCAAACCCTTTTTCTGTTTATATCATTATAACACATTTAAAATCAAGAAAGTGTCCTCATTTTGTCCATTTTTGAGCATTCAGCCGAGCGCTATTTTAAATTTATTAAGTGCGCGTTTATAAATATTATAAATTGCTTGCCGCGATGAATAACCGAGTGCTTCCGCGATAGCTGATATTGATATACCGTCAACATCACGCATGACAAGCACCAGGCATTCTTCTTTATTAAGTACGCTGAGTGCACCTTCAATTTCTGCAACTTCCAGCATATAACCGGCTATCGTAGTATTGATGTCCGCCAAACGCTGCAAATCATTCAGCGCGTCCGGATGATTTTTAGATACTGTTCCGCCCGGATTATCTTCAGGCTTTACCGTAACGCTTTGTGACGGGCCGCCAATACGCAGCGGCAGCCTTAACAGATTATTTATGCGGTTTATGTTTGCACGGTACATGCTCAGCCGTTGGCGTGCTGCTAACATTTCTTTTTCCGGCATATACATCAGCTCACTTCTTTTTGCTTTTCAATAAGTTTATCAATATACCATTTGGCCTTTTCCAAATCCTGTACGCCGTTTTTAAGTTTCCAGCGCCACAAGTATTTTATAGCATTGGCAGTGCAGATTGCCTCTATGCCGCAAAGCCCGGTTGTCGCTGATTCCAGCGCATCAATACATTCTATTTGCCCTGCGGTATAGTGCGTCGGATGATTAACTGCATCCGTGCGTTTTTTCTTAGGAGATGGTGGTTCCGGCGCAGTAAATCCGTTTCCAAACATTTTTTCACAACCTTTCGCATTTCTTATACTCACGGTTCCAGGCAATACACATCCGGCACACTCTTTCATTGCACTCATCATACATATCGGCATCCAAATCATATCCGCTGCGCAGCTTATGCTTCGTTGCCCAGCTTTCCAAAAAGTTTTGCGCCACCACCTTGCTGGCAGTGGCGTTCTGCATAAACGGCAGGCCTTTAACAATATACAGCCCTGCCGGGCAGCGCACCACTTTTAAAGTTTCCATTCCGTCATTGTAGATTTTCATTGCTTTCCCTCTTTCGCATATAACACGGCACCATCACGATTGTAAGCTCGCCTTCCGGCTTTTTGTTCCGTGCCGTCAGCCTGTAACCGTATGTATGGCAGCGGCGCGCGCTGCCACAATTTTGGCAGCTTCTTTTCTGTGCATAAAGCATACCGATAGCCAGCCAGTTTTCTAAAATCCAGTCTTCGCAGGCATCCGGCCACACTTCCTTTGCATACTGCATTATTTCGGCTTTGCCCTTGGCAAGTAGTTCCGCATATTTTTGCGCGGTTTTAAAATCACCCTGTTTAGCCGCAGCCACAATGGCCTCAATGCGTTCGTCCCGCAGCTTATTATACGGAACAGTTTTTTGTACTGGTGCCGGTTCACTTTCAACTTCAGTTCCACCGTCAGCCAGAGCGATAAATTCAAACATTTCTGAAAGGGATGGATATTTTTTGCATTTTTTTAAGGCAATCTGCACAGCCTTTTCAAACACTTCTGCTTCCAGCCCATCAAAAGCGTCCATCCATTCGGCACACATATTTTTACGCATCATAACGTCCAGCGAAGGCGATAAATTACCGTTAATATCCAGCACCGGCAGCTTTTGGCAGTCAAACCGGTAAAAAGCTTTTAATACATCCTGTTCAGTTATCGTTTTCATTCAATCACGCCCGCTTCCCGGTAAAAATCTTCCAGTGTTTTCTGCGCTCCCAGCCTGTCATTCGGCAAGCCGTCATTGAGCCAGTTAACTAAAATCCCAAACAGATAGCTTGCCGGATAGCGAACCTTGCGTATTTTATCAATCGCCTGAAGCTCTTTCACAGCTTTCAGCAGCCAGTCAGGCTTTGTCTGCGCTGCGTAAGCAGCCAAAACGTCAAGGCATTCCGCTTTCAGGTTATCCCTGTTAGCCGGAAACGCTTTTGCAAATTCTCCAACAGCAGCGTTAAACTCCGCACTCGCTTTAACCTCCGCAAGCAGCTTAGTGTCTGTCTTGTTTAGTTTATTTTTTAATAATATATAATTCTTGTTATGTGTGCCCTTTCGTGTGCCCAAAGGTGTGCCCGGCGCATCAAAATTATGCCCGTCAGGCGGCTCTGCGTCTGGCTTTCGAGGTGTGCCCAAAGGTGTGCCTTTTGGTGTGCCCTCACATTGATATACCTGCCAGTTATTTATCCTGGCAATGGTACCTTCCTTTTTGCATGTAACAGTTAAAAAATCCAATGCTTTAAGGCGTTCAATTTCATTGCGCAGCTTTTTTACTGTAACCCCGCAGCTTACGGCAAAGTTGCGGTAACTGATAAACAGTTCCCCCGGCTTAAGTACGGCAACTTTATCACCGGGAAGGGTCCAGGTAGTCGCTGTATGGCACGCGCGCAGAAGCAAAGTAAGCAGTATTACCTTGCCATCGGCATCCGCGCCGCGCCACACCTGGCTTTGCAAAATTTTTCTGTGTAACTTTATCCAGCCGTCCACATTACACACCGCCTCTGCGGCTCATCAGCAGATAGTGGTTAGGGCTGCCGCTGGAAGCTATATAATAAGCGCTCATTTTACCTGTGCTGGTAATTGTAACGCTGTCGCCGGGGCAGTTATAAACTATGCGTAACAAAGCCTGCGCGTTTAAATAATTAACACTATCGTCCTGCCCTTTTACATCGCTTGCGGCAAGGTATTCCAGCCCATTGCCACATATACCCGAAGCTTCAAGCACAAGGTCATTATTTAGCGTATAAAGCTGTATATTGCCGTTATCACCGGCAACAACACAGCAGCGGTTCAGCGCGGCCAGCAGCTCCTGCTTGCTAACAGATATCCGCTTTAATTCCTTAAATTTTGCCTGCATAGCTTCACAATCCGGAAACACGCCTTGCAGGCAGAAGCACATATAATCAAAGCGCAGCGAGGTAAAATAATTGCCGTTAGGCGTGCTTATAAGCCTTACCTCGTCACCATCAGCAAGTGCAGCAACTCGCTGAATATCTGCCGGAAGCAATGTAATTTCAAAGCCTTTTGCACAACCTGTTGACTGTACTGCATATCTTGCGGCGCAAAAACTTTGGAAACCCCAGCAGACGGCACTGCCATCCTTTTCCACCTTAAATTTTATGCCACCGCGCACGCCAGGAGCGTTTTTATCAATCACAGGCGCGCAGTGCTTCATAGCATCCTCTAAAAATTTCGCACTTATTTCCACACCACCATCGGGTACCTTCAAATCAGGCATTTTAGTAACAACCGTCGGCAGCTTGTATTCCGTACGCCCAACCGTTAAAACAACTTCATTATTGCCAAATGTAATATGCACATCTCCGCTAAAGGTTTTGGCTAGAGCAATAAAGCGCTTGCCGTCAACATAAGCATCCACCGGCTCATTACTGTTCCTGCTTTTACCTTCCATTCGGTACACAAGCTGCTCCGCCGCACCCATACGGCAAAACATCAGCATATAACGGTAATCTCGTTTAGGGCTGACCGCAGTAATGCGCATAGCCCCGGCAGTTTCGTCAGTATCCTTTTTCTTAAGCCCGGCCGCGCCGATGAGCGCCATATATTCCAATGTCTTTTTAAGTTCTTCCGAACTGACGCAAATTTCAACAGACATCTGCCTCTTCACCGCCTCATCCTGTTTATATACCATTTACTGTAATGTCTTTTAAGCCATTTGCGTCGGTGCCATTTAACGGAGTGTATAAGAGTGCAGTAGCGAATTTTATATTCCCGCTGCTGATAAGCAGCGGTTTTTTCTCTTAACGCCTTGTAAAAATGACTCTTAGCGTCTTCCAGTTCTAACGGCATTACTTTAAAATGTTCTGCCGCATATTCCCGAAAGATTTCGCGCGAACTATGTAATATTACAGTAAAAGGGTTAGGTGTCCAATATAAATGACTATTTATACATTTCAACACCCATGACGCAATACAGTCAAATACCTTGTCTTTTGCCATAGCCACAACCTACTTTCAACTTGTTCAAAAATGGAACAAGTTCACTTTTTTATTTTCCAAATTTTACTTCGTGCCGGTGCGCGGTTATTCCAGCGGCAGTTAACACACGCTTTCATTTTTCTCCTTGCCTTCGATTCCATTCTTTCACCGCATCCGTGCGTGTTCTGCAATCACGAGTTTTCAAGCCGCAGCCAACACAGTAAACGTAATAAAATCTTTTAGCCCTCATTTTTGTGTCAAACGATATGCCTTCATCTAAAATTCCGAATGCACCGCATTTACGGCAATTTTTAATTTTCGGAAGCATTATCATCACCTTCTTTTTCATACGCTCGGGTATTCCACAAGGCAATAGCTCCGTTTTTTTGTTTCAGCCGCGCCGGAAACAGCAAAGCATTTATTACAGCACACCCAACGCAAAATCGATTTTGTACCGGCAGACATAACCCGTATATTCATTTTTTCGCCGCAAAAAGGGCACGGCTTTAGAGCAGTTTTTTTAGTCATTTGCTACATCTCCCATCCATTCCGGCGGAACCGGCTGGCCAATATAATTAAAAAATTTTTCAGGTATAATTACATAAGTCCAACGCTGCCCACCGTTTTGCTGTACAGCAAAGCCTATATCAAGCTTGCCTGCCTTCATGCCTTCACGAATTGCCTGCGGATTTATATTGCAGTACGGACGGATATCATGTGGCCGCATTATTTTAGTACGCATACATTTGCACCTTCCTTTGCAATATTTTTATCTACCAGCACTTCCAGGTCGATATAAAGCCTTTGCCCCGGATAAATATAGCGTCCAATATTATTTTTCTTTTGCGCGTAATAGCTAATCTCTTTATAATTGCGCGTATCGCCGTATTTTTCTGCAAGGCGGATGCAGATGCCGTCCAGTGTGTCACCGGTATAAACCACTGCCGGTACCGTTATTGTTTTGGTATCCGGCTCCAGCGTTTTGGCAATATAGCAACCGGCTGAAACGGCCAGCGCAATAAAAATTACTGCAATCAAAATTTTTTTCATTTGCAAATCACTTCCATTTCAGGTAAAATGAAAGCGGATACAGCCCATTCAGTTATATCCGCTTTTAGAACGTCTGATGTTCCAGCATCGGGCGTTCTTTTATTTTCACTTTTCATTCAGTCCACCTTTCCTTTAGTTTTTTCAAATTTTTCAACTTCCGGGTTATCACCGGACGCCGGCATAATCTGTCATCCGCGCACACATAACCTTCCTCATATTCACTGTACAGATAATGCCAGTGATACATCACCCGGCCGCAGCGGATACAGCGCAAAATCCTTACCTGCCTTTTATTTACAGCATCCATTTTTGTCCAAAATTACCACTCCTCCGTTATCACAACCATGTTTAACTTTTTGACTTATAACAGCCGGTCTGATAAGATAGAATTATTAAAGAACCACCAATAACACCCCATCAAACCAGACCGGAGGTTAACATATATGCGAATATACGATATTTACGACTATTCAAATCTAATTTGCAACCCTCTGCAATCAATAAATTCGGCTAAAGCTGCTCTTGAACTATCAAACAGTTTTAAAAGCGAATTTTATGCGTTGCAAAATATGCCGATTGTAAACTCTGCCAAAGCTTTATCAGAAGTCTACAACCAATACTTTCAAAACACCGAAATCGTATCAGAAATAAAGCGTTTATATAGTAATCCTGTTTTAATGGACCTTAATGCCCAAATCGTTCAACAACAAGCTTTTATCAGAGAATACATTCATCCGCTTATCAATCCCATGCAGGAGATATATTCTGCTATTTCTTTGCAGAAAAAAGCTTTTGAGGAATTGAATTTATTATATTCAAATTACATCGACTCTATTCCTAAAAATAACTTAGACAACTTAACCGAAAGCATCCAACAAGCTTTTAAACCGCAATACACAATTCGCATTTACGATATTCCTTACCGAAAAAGGTCAAAATTTGTCGAAAAAGAACTAAACAAGCTTTCAGTTTTTACATCTGACGAACGAAACTATATTTTCGCCGGAGCTGAAAGTATCAGGAATAACGGCATTACTGGTGTTGATTTTGATTTAACAGATAAAATCAAAGTTCTTGCCGTTAAATACCTTCCACAGCTAAGCCTGAAAAATATTGAAGCTTCAACAGTAATGGAACTTATCTCTTTAATAGTAGGTATCTGTATGTTTTATTATTCCCACACAGATGCCATTATTGCCCATCAAGATGCAGTACAAGCGCATCAGGATGCGTTGGTTCAGCAAAAGCAGGACGAGCAAAAAATTAAGCTGTTAACAGATATATCAGAGCAACAAAAAGAATTGCTAAAGGTACAAAAATCCATAGCGAAAGATGCTCATTCCAACCGCACAGAAAATAGTAAGCAATAATATGCAAAACCGCAAGAATATAAAAAATCGCATCTGAATAAGTGTGCAGCATTAAATTTTGAGTTAGGATAGCAAAATAAAGTGCTTTTAAATCGTTTCTTTTCATTTTTATAAATAATCAAGATACACTTACTAAAATTCAACCGTATGGAGGTAAAAATATGCGCGTTTATAGAACTGCTATGATTTGTCTTAACGGCCATCTAATTACAGATAATTACGAAGACTATGGAATCGAAGATAGATTTTGCCGTAAGTGTGGCGCAGCTACAATTATTAACTGCCAATACTGCAATGAGTCTATACATGGCCGTTACACTGCTAATAATTTCGGCTCTAAACCTTTAAAGGAATTACCAGCCTTTTGCCACAACTGCGGTAAACCATATCCATGGACCGAAGCTTTCCTGAAAAACGCTGATGAAATGGTAGATATGTTTGACGAGCTTTCTGCCGAGCAAAAACAGCAACTAAAAGAAACCTTCCCCGATTTGATTGTTAAGAATCCACGTTCCGAACTTGCTGCATTAAAAGCCGCAAAACTCATAAACGGTTTAACATCCTTTGGTAAAGATATTTTTGTCAAATTGCTTCAGGACAATGTCGTTGATAGTCTTTTTGCTCTTATGCATCTCAAATCTTGATGCCTTTTAACATCTCAAGCGCACAATTAAGAAGTTTAAGGTTTTCAGGCGTTGCTTCTGCGTTGAGCATAAACCTATGTAAAAAATATTTGTAAGCAACCGGAATACTTGCATCAAGCATTTGCATAAGGTTATGTTTCGCATCCTCGCAAATATTTTCAAAATCAATTCGCCCTGCTTCAAAGCGGGGCTTTTCTTTTTCCATCCCCATCACCTCCCTTCAGCCGGTTTTGGCTTCAGTGTTGGCCAGCGTTGTCTGCAACCAAAAATCAATATCGTTTTAATTTCAAACTCCTCCGTGATATAATATTTAAAAATGCCGATGCCGTTCGGATAACCGGATGCCGACTTCGGAATATCAATGAAAGGAGAAAGCCAGGTATGATTAACTACCAAAAGCTAAATTTTGCCGTTAATAATTTAAAAGCTAAATTAGCTGTTATTAAAATCACAGCGCCTAAAGCAATTCAAGAATTAAAAGAAGCTGGCATAGAAGAAGTATTTGGAAGCGACACAGAAAGTTGCATCATATACACTATTTCTAAAGCCAACAAACAACCTTTAAAAAGCTTGATAAGATTTCAACCAATGCCAGAACGTATAACAGAAGAAAGCTATCGGGCTTTGATTGAAGAAAACGAAATTTACCGCCGAGCTGCTGAAAAATTTTTACTACCAATAAAATTTGATTTAGCTATTATAGCAGCAGAGCTTAATTTGCCAGAACTGCAAAATTTATGTTCCGATGACGATATCACCGATGAAAATTTAGACAAATTAGAAATTATAGCAGATTATTTTAAGAACTTCTAATTTAGCAGCCCATTAAGGGCTGCTTTTTTATACTCTGGCAATTTGCTGTATTTTTCTTTCAACTTCATTAAAAACTGCTCTAACACTACCTACCCTTATTTTGCAGGTACGTAATACAGCAAGAATTTGTAAAGCTGCATATTCAATATTTTCTTTATCGTCATTGCCATAACAAAATTCCTTATAAATATTTTTCAATTCTTCTTCATAACAGGGTGCCTTTTTCTCATCCATCCCCATCACCTCCCTTCAGCCGGTTTTAACCTCGTAGTTTTCAGCGTTAGAAACAACAAAACGTTTTATTCCTAGCATCTCCGTGTTAAAATTAAAATATCTGCAAAAAGGAGAGTTTTATGATTGAACTAACCGTTTACGATATTGAAATTTTAGAATTTATTGCTTCCAACAGTTCAATAAACGAAGATACCATTTTGCAAAAGTTTCCTCCTAAAAAGTACGGAACTAAAAGCAGATTGGAAACGTTCGAAAAGCACGGACTTATTAATTTCCCGACCGAATTTAAAAACTGGGAAAACTTCTGCGGTTTCTTTACAACTGGAGAAATCCTAATAACTGATATCGGCATAAAAGAATTAACCGATTATAAATTAAAAGAAAAACAAAAAGAAGCCGCACTTAGTCAAAAACTAAAACTTCAAATAGCAGCAATATTGTCCGGTTTAGTTGGTGCAATAATTGGTGCTGTTGCTGCTCTATATAGTAAATAAACATTCTAAGCAACAGCTTTCCAAAGTACAGCAACCGTCAAAATAAGCAATAACACAAAAAGCAGATTATGAAGCAATTCCCACACAGTATTACCGAAAGCTCTTACATTCGTTTTGGCGTATCGCCAATCAGATATTTGCACCGACAATTCATTAGTGCTTTGCGTCAGCTTACGCAAAAGTAAACTCTGACATTGTAATTCCAATAATATTTCGGCAAAGCATACACTGTCAGCATCAATACTTTCACCTTTTTCTTTGAGTCGCTGTTGTTCTGTCAGAAAAGCCATGCGCATATCCCGCTCATCTCGTGAAAGCTTTTGCGTCATCATGATGAGTTTCTGGTCCATCTTCCATCCAACCCCCTTCAACCAGTTTTAGCTTCATGGTTATTAGCATTATCTACTGCAAATAACTCTTTTAAATCGTATTCAGGGAAGAATGTTTCTTGAATTTTTACTGCTTCTTCATATAAAAACGAACTTTTACCACGTAATTTTAGTGTTAATGTGATATAATTCTTCCCAATTACCTTTGCAATATCATTTTTCGATATGTTATGACGTACAATTTCTGCTTCTAAATTTTTATACATAATCCACCTTCTTTTGTACGGAATACCGTTTACATTTTTATAATAGACTGTTTTAAGTTCATTGTCAATCTATTTTTACTGTTTTCCGTAAATTATTTTCGTTTTTTCGCAAACATTTTTATGTTTTTATTGAATTACGTTACCGTTTATGTTATATTAAATTTGCAAGGAGTGATTTTTGTGGACGATAAATCCGAAAAATTAAAGAAAATTATAAAATCACAATATAGAAGTATTAGAGCTTTTTCCGAAGCAACCGGCATACCGAACACAACAATCGTAACCGCTTTAAAAAATGGTGTTGGCGGTATGGCAGTAGAAAAGGTTATTGCTATTTGCGAAAAATTAAATATAGATGTTAAAACTTTTGAGCCATTACCTGATGCAGCTATAAATGCAACCTTAAGTCACAATGAGACTTTATTAATAAAAAAATACCGCCAGTTGGACGCTGACGGTAAACAACGTATTGAAAACCAGTTAAATTTTGAAGTTGAACAGCTTAAAGATAAAGAAAGCGCTCCATCCGGCGCGCAGGTAAGTTGATTTTTTTAGATTTTAAAAATAAATAAAATGCTGTATTACACTAAGGAGAGGATGTTTTATGATGAAAAAACTTTTAATATTTTTACTGACAGCTTTAATGCTTATTGTAAGTGGTTGTGGTTCAAGCGATAAAAGTTCTTCCACTACCTCTACTCAATCAACAACGCCCAAAATTACGCTGGAACAGAAAAAGCAAGCTTCAGCAGAAGTAATGCGTATTTTAACTGCAATGCCGCAAGAAACTGACGAAGTAGAAAAACTAACATGGTACAAACCTTATGAAGGACAAATTCAACCACATGATGCAATACATTGGTATGCAGGGAAAAAAGGAGACCTTGTTTGGATGCGTGCACAAATTATTAATTTCACATCTGATGTTGGTTGGGTTTTCTGGGATAAATTAATTTTCTCAACTTCTGAACGTAATTGGGAATATCAAATCAAAGACTGCTTCGCTGGTCAAACCGGTGGCGGCAAACGTACACAAGTAGTTTATGGTGGCAAATATGAAATGCTGGACGTACCTTTTGATGAAATACAAGAAGGTTATAGGCTTTTTGTAACTGGTAAAAATCCAATATTAAGATTGCAAGGCAAAGAGCATTATTATGATTATCGCTTAACCGAAAGCGATATAAACCATTTACAAACTGGCATTTATGTTTATGACCAATTAAAAGTTTGTGATAACAAAATAGTTCAATAAGAAAATAAAAAATGCCGCCCGGTGCTGCCAACACCGGACGGCTGTGCAATACCCCACTGTTCTATAAAAACAAGCTGTATTAAAGGAAACCATTATGAATGATTTTGATAATAAAATTACATTTGCCAAAGAAACTTTAGATCGTACTTTAAATTTAATTAATAATTGCGATTTAAAAGCAACTACTATTTTAGCTCTCACTGGAGTTTGTTTAACTTTATTTTGTGCTGATGGAACCTATAAAGACATATTACTTAAATCTTTGCAATTAATTTCTTCAACAAATTATATTTATAAATTTCTATGTATCATCGGATATTTAGCGACATGCTCTTACTTATATGGTTTATATAAATTAATCAGAGTGTTAGTGCCTCAGATAGATATGAGCGCATTAAAACAACATTCCCCACAATTAACTGATAACTCTTTAATATTTTTTGGAGATATTTCAAAAAAATCGTACGAATGGTATAAAAATGAATTTATTTCGCTAGATAGCAATGCTTATTTCAATGATTTGATGTCACAAGTTTATATCAACAGTCATATCTGTTCAGTAAAGTTCACTAATTACACAACTGGTTTAAAATATACATCTATTGGAATAGCAACTTTAGTTGTAGTTATAAGTATTACAATTTTATTCAGTTTATAAGGAGTTGTTCATATGACATACGACTACAAAGAAGGTAAAAAAAGAGTATTAGAAATTTTAAATAATAAATTAAAAATTGAAAAAAATAACAAAATACCCGATGAGTCAAATTTTACTTACGAAAATTCGTATTATGGATGGGTATCTGCAATTTTTGTTGATATCAGAGATTCTACAACACTTTTCACCAAATATGATAAAGTTACCGTATCAAAAATCATTCGTTCTTTCACATCTGAAATAATCGAAATTTTAAGACCCTACGACAATTTACGTGAAATTGGCATACGCGGAGATTGCGTATATGCAATTTATACAACGCCATTTATAAAAGATATTTATAATTTATATATTATGACTGTTTATATTAATACTTATATGAATATGTTAAATTCATTACTAAAATTAAAGGATTTTCCTGAAATTAAAGCAGGTATAGCTTTATCAACAGCACAAGAACTTGTTGTAAAAGCAGGCCGTAAAGGCAGCGGAATAAATAATTTAGTATGGATAGGAAACGCTGTTACTTCTGCTGCAAATTTTTCATCGCTTGCTAACAAAAATAGTAATGAGCCTTTAATATTTTCAGAATGTGCTTATAATAGTTTTTCAAAAGATGAAAGATTTAAAAATAATAAACCAACTTGGTTTAAACAAAAATCAAGTGATTACGGAACTTACTATACAGCATGCCTTAGTATAACTGATTATAATAATTGGATAAAACAAGGAATGAAATAAAAATAGCGCTCCATCAGGCGCGCAGGTAAGTTGATATTTTTAGATTTTAGCAACAGATAATAAAGGAGAACTTATGGACAAAAACCAAATAACCAATTTAAAAATTACTTTTGATGAATTAGCGCATACCGATGAACAAAGTGGTATAGAATTTTGGTATGCAAGAGAACTCATGCCCCATTTAGGATATACTCGCTGGGAAAATTTCGCACAGGTTATAAATAAAGCTATGACTGCATGTTATAACAGTGCAAATAATGTAGAAAACCATTTTCGTGACGTCACGAAAATGGTTTCAATAGGTTACAACGTACAACGTGGTATTAAAGATATTAAATTAACACGTTACGCCTGCTATCTTATCGCTCAAAATGGCGACCCGCGCAAGGAAGAAATTGCCTTTGCCCAAAGCTATTTTGCACAACAAACACGCAAGCAGGAACTTATTGAGCAGCATATGCGCAGCCTTCAACGATTAGATAACCGTGAGAAGCTGCGCGAATCCGAAAAACGCCTGTCTAAAAATATTTATGAGCGCGGCGTTGATGATAAAGGCTTCGGCCGCATCCGCAGTGCCGGCGATGCTGCTTTATTCGGCAAATCAACACAGGCCATGAAAGAACAATATGGCGTTAAACCAAACCGCCCGCTGGCAGATTTTTTGCCTAACCTTACCATTGCCGCCAAAAATCTTGCAACAGAGATGACCAATTACAACACCGAAGTTAAAGATTTATACGGCGAACTCAGCATTACCACGGAGCATGTGCAAAATAACAGCACTATCCGTAAAATGCTTGGCGAACGCGGTATAAAACCGGAAACACTTCCACCTGCTGAAGATATTAAAAAGCTGGAACGCCGTGTAAAATCTGATGAAAAGAAGCTTGCTAAAAAAGGCTTTAAAAATGAACACGAACAACTTGATTTATAAATAAAAATCCCCCGGTGCGCTAACACCGAGGGACTGTGCAGGCAATGCCGCAAACATTGTCTGCTGAAATAACAACCCCAAACCCAAAAGCAGAGCTGTTATTAAATAATTATACCATTTTTTAATCAGCTCTGCCACTGCATACGCAAAAACAGTAAGGAGCTGATTTTTTATGCGTTTTCCCAATGGATACGGAACGGTTTATAAGTTATCAGGCAAACGCCGCCGGCCGTACGTGGCCGCGGTGCCGGTTGGCTTTAAACCTAACGGCAAAGTAATACAACAGGTTTTAGATTATTACCGCACCCGACAGGAAGGGCTGGCCGCACTTGCCGATTACAACGAAAAGAAAAAGGGCATATCTGCCTCTGCCGATTTTAAGGAATTTAAAAAAGTACAAATTACCAGCCATTACACTTTTGCACAGATTTATGATTTGTGGACTGCTCAGCGCTACGTTGATAAAGGACACAAAATACCAAGCTGTTACAGCGCCGCATACGCCTGGTGCAAAGAACTTTACAGTTTGCCGTTTGCTGATGTACGGCAAATGCACCTGCAAAAAGCCATAGATAATTGCACCAAAGGATATGCCACCAAAAAGAATATGAAAACTCTCTTTAATTTTTTATATAAATACGCTATTGGTAACGATATAGTAAAAACGATGTATTCCAGCTTGATAGAGCTGCCGCCGTTAGCGGATTCGGATATACACAAGCCCTTTACGGACGAGGAAATGCAAATATTGTGGGCAAACAGTGCCAGCATCTCCGTGCAGACGGTTCTTATTATGGCTTATACAGGTATGCGGCCATCTGAATTTTTAAAAATTAAAACAGAAAATATTGTTTTAAAAGACCGTTATATGAAAGGCGGATTAAAAACCGCTGCCGGGTTTGACCGGATTATACCAATCGCGGAATGTATTTTCCCTTTTATTAAAGCAATGTATAACCCGGAGCGCAGGTATTTGTTTCCGGATGAAAGCGGCAAAGAGCTATCATACAACAATTATTGCCGCAAATTTTTTGAACCGGCAATGATAAAACTCAATTTGGACCACTTGCCGCATGACGGCAGGCACACCTGTGCCAGCGCGTTGGACCGTGCCGAAGTCAATCCGGTAATAATCCGGCGCATACTTGGCCACCGTGCCAAGGACATTACCGAGAAAGTTTACATACACAAATATATTCCGGAACTTGTTGAAGCTGCGAACAAACAGGCGGTTTTCTCTTAATATTTGTTAGTAGTATGTTAGTAATGTGTTAGTAATAGAGTAAAAAACATAGATAAGCACGAACAACAAAAGCCAGTGAACATCATGTTTCACTGGCTTTTGTTCGCTCAATTCCTTAACATAGTGTTAATACCAAGTTTTCAAAAAATTTACAACATTAGTGTTTTACACTGTAATTCACAATGTTATCCACATTATGCACAGAGTTTTCCGCAATCATTAGGTGCAATTCTATGCTTTTTCACAGAGTTTTGCACGTTTTCCACAGTTTGGAGTTCACATTATAGACAGTGTTTATCCCAATTTTAACGATGGAACAGCGTTCAAACCAAGGGGACTTTTCTCCCCGTTGATATACATAAAATAACCGCGGCAGGCAATCATCACGGCATTATCCGTGCAGAGTATCGGAGTTGGGTGAACCAGGCGCGCTCCGGCGCGTTCTGCCGCCTTTGCCAGTGTATTCTGCAAGGTTTTGTTGGCCGATACGCCGCCTGCAAGTACAATTTCTTTCAAGCCAGTTTCTTTAAGGGCGTGCACGCTTTTCTGCACCATTGCGTCCACAATGGCATATTGAAACGACGCTGCAACATCGGCGCGGTTTACTTCTTCGCCCGCCTGCTGTTTATTGTGCAGGTAGTTGATAACCGCCGATTTTAAGCCGCTGAAGCTGAATTCAAAATTGTTGCCCAGCTTGGCACGCGGAAAATCTATCGCCAGCGGGTTGCCGTCCAGCGCCAGTTTTTCCACCTCCGGCCCGCCGGGATAAGGCAGCCCCAAAACACGCGCCACTTTATCGAAGGCTTCACCGGCGGCATCGTCGCGGGTCTGGCCCAGAAGTTCAAAACTGTTGTAATCCTTTACAACCAGCAGCGCCGTATGCCCGCCGCTTACAACCAGTGCGAGAAACGGCGGCTTGAGGTCTTTGTCGTTTAAAAAATTGGCAAAAACATGCCCTTCCAGATGGTTTACGCCTATCAGCGGCTTATCTGCCGCCCAGGCCAGCGCTTTGCCTGCCGAAAGGCCTACCAGCAGTGCCCCTACAAGCCCCGGCCCGTAGGTTACGGCAACGGCGTTTATTTTCTCCAGCGGCACCTGTGCTTTGGCAAGCGCTTCATCTATTACCGGCAGTACGTTGCGTATATGGTTGCGCGAGGCAATTTCCGGCACTACGCCGCCGTATTTGCGGTGAATTGGCACCTGCGAGGCAATGATGTTGCTTAAAACCTCGCGCCCGTTTTTTACAACGGCAGCGGCAGTTTCGTCGCAGCTTGATTCAATGCCGAGTATATAAATGTCTTCACTCATTGGTTTCAGCCTCCCTGTACAGCCACATAATTACGGCGTCTTCGTGGTTATCGGCATAATAGCCGGGGCGCACGCCTTCGGCGCGGAAGCCGCAGGTTAAGTACATTTTCTGCGCGGCTGTGTTGCTTTGGCGCACCTCCAGCGTTATGGCGTCGGCGCCTTCATTCCACGCAAGGTTTATCAGCGCCGCCGTAAGTTTTGTGCCCAGCCCGCGCTCGCGCTCTCCTGCGGCAACGGCTACGCGCGTAATCTGCGCTTCGCCTGCCACCAGCCAGTACCCGGCATAGCCTGTAACCTTGCCATTTTCTTCCATAACAATGTATGTTGTAAGGCTGTTGTTAAGTTCGTCCAGCCACATGCTTTCGTTCCAGGCGTCAAAAAACGTGCTGTTTTCTATTTTGCAAACCTCTGTAATATCGCCGGCAGAAAACTGGCGGATTACTGTTTCCCGTGCTTCTGTTCCCATAGTTCTTCTGCCTCCGATTTTCTGATATAGTAAGGTTCAAGCCCGAAGATGCCGCTCTGCGTTTCGGGGTTATAGGCTTTAAGCGCGGCAAGGGCGGTACCTGCTGCCTGCGGCAGGCGCAGATAATCCGGCGCAAGGCTGCACCACTCCGGCAGTTCCATGCTTTCCAGCTTGGCGCATTCGCCCAAAATAACCGCCGGTTTGCCCTGCAAGGCAAGGTTTTCCAAAAGCTGCTGTTTATTTACTACCTGCACGCTTTGCAGTTCAGCAACTTCGCCGTCCTGCCATTCATACAGCGCCTGGTAATAGTTGCCCTTTTGCGCGTCCAGAACGGGCGAAAGCACTATGCCGCTTACCGGCAGGTTATAAGCCAGTGCCAGCGGCGTTGCCACTCCCTGCAAAGGCTTTTTCCAGGCGTAGGCCAGTGCTTCGGCCGTTGCCAGGCCAATGCGCAGCCCTGTAAAAGAACCCGGTCCCATGCTGACGGCAATTAAATCAATATCTGCCTTCTGCACGCCGGTGCGCTCCAAAAGCTGTTCCAGCTGAGGCATCAGCCCTTCGGAATGGGTCATGCCCATATTTATTTTATATTCGGCCAAAATCTTGCCGTCACGGCATAAGCCGACGGCGCAGGCTTTGGTTGCCGTATCAATTGACAGTACCAGCATTTTTTTCCACTTCCCCGCAAAGTTTTTCGTAGCGCGCTCCGTGCGGTTCAAAAACGAACCTGCGCCCTGCGCCCTCCAGCTCCATCGTAATATGCAGATATTCTTCGGGCAGCTCGTCAATAAACAGTTCGCCCCATTCTATTACCGTCAGCCCGTCGCCGCCGCAGTATTCGCCAAAGCCGGTGTTATAAAGTTCATCGCTGTCCTTTATGCGGTACAAATCAAAATGGCGCATTTCCAGCCTGCCGCCGTACACATTCATTATGGCAAAGGTAGGGCTGTTCACTTCGTTTATATCGGCGCCAAGCCCGGCTGCCATGCCGCGGCTTAACAGCGTTTTGCCCGCGCCAAGCGTGCCGGTAAGGCAGTATACATCACCGTTCTGCGCCAGTGTGCCAAGCAGCCTGCCAAGCGCTTCCGTTGCCGCACTGTCTTTGCAGTAAATTTCCATGTTTCATATCCTTTCGCTAAGTTCTTTGTAATGCCAAAAAGCAGTACCGGAACTTGCCGGTACTGCCTTTGTTATTTTGCTATAATATCCGTATCGCGCTCAAAGGCGTCCATCAAATCAATATGCCCTTTAATGCTGGCTTTTTTCTCGCCTTCTATTAAAAAGTTTACCTTTTTAATTTCCGGAAACTCCGTCAGCGTATTGGTTATGGCCGAGGTCAGCATCATTTCGGTATAAGAACCGGCTTCAATATTGTAAATGTCCTTGCTTAAATTTACAACGGCCACGCCTTTGTCAACCGTAAGGCTGATTATTTTTAAACCTTCCGGAAAAGCGTTAATAAGCTTATCGCTTTGCGGTTTGGTGTTTATCAGCGCTTCCAGTGCCAAAAGCGGCAGTTCTTCCTTATCGCCTTTAACGCTTACTTTTTCGGCATACATTTTTTCGGTGCCGTCAGCAGGTACGCGGTAAATTGTTACCGTATGTTCACGGCTGTCTGCAACAGCATTGGCGTCCGGCATCACGGCGCTGTTTTCCTGCGTGCAGGCCGCGGCAAACAAAGTCATCAGTACCACGCAGAGTACTGTTAAAAATTTCTTCATCATTTTAAGTACCCTCCGTTATTTAAAATAATCTTCAATGCCATCGGCAATGGATTTTGCCAGTTTGTTGATATACCAGTTGCTGTTCATCAGTTTTTCTTCTTTGGGGTTGGAAATAAATGCCAGTTCCAGAAGGGTTGACGGCATGCTGCAGCGTTTGTTTACATAAAAGTTTGCCTTGCGTATGCCAAGGTCATCCAGCCCGAAGTTTTTAACAAGCCTGTCCTGCACGGCCTGTGCCAGACGGGCGTCGTTATTTGTTTTGGGATAATAGTAGGACGAGAAGCCGCCTACGCTTTTATTGGTGGAAGAATTGATGTGAATGCTTACGAAAGCATCGGCGTCGTTGTCTTCCGCCACATCAACGCGGGCCTGCAGTTCCTGAGAATCGCTGGCGTTAGGGCCGTAAACATCGGTATCGCCGGTGCGCGTCATGCTGACTTTGGCGCCTTTTTTCTTCAGCAGCTCCTGCACTTTTTTGGTAATTTTAAGCGTTACGTCTTTTTCGCGCGTGCCGTTAGAGCCGATTGCCCCCGGGTCGCTGCCGCCGTGGCCGGCATCAAGCGTAATCTTTTTGCCTTTCAGCCCGCCATCAGTTTTAAAACTGCTTTTGACAGTTTTCTTTTCTTCGGTTTTAACAGCCGTTTTTTTAGGCACAGTTGCTTTAGCCGTAGTTTTAGGCGTTGTTGTTTTAGGCACCGTTGTTTTTGCCGTGCTGGTTTTAGGCACGGTTACGGGCGCTTTGGCCTTTTCGGCAGATGTATTTGCTTTGGGAATAACCACGCTCGGCGTTGCCGTTTTATCGGCAGTAATATCCACAACCAGGCGGTTGGGCCGCTTTGTTACAGGGTCATTCTTTAAGGTAAACGCGTTGTAATCCTGCGTGCCGATAGTGCGCGCAAGAGGCAGCTTCAGCACCGTATTGCCGCCGCTTTCTTCAACGGTCATGGTTGGTGCAAGCGTGCTGCGCATTTTAAAGCTGCGGGTTACTTTTTCATCAAGTTTGGCGTTAACCGTTACCAGCATGGTCTGCCCCTGAAAGCTGATATTGTAGCCGGGCGGCGAATCCAAATCCACAACGAGGCGAAGCACATTGAACCTGTCCAGCCCCCAGCGCACATCCGTTACCTCGGCCGCGTAGGCGGAGACACAGGCAAAAATACTTATTATAAACAAAAGGCAGCAGATGATTTTTTTATGCAAGCCCCGTCACTCCTTTTTGCAAAGTTTAACTAAATAATTTTATCATTTTTATAAAGTTCTGTAAACAAAAGCGCAGTTTGCCAAGGCAAATTTCACTTAAATTTCGCCGTTTTCCGCCATCCGGCGTGCTTCCGGCACAAAGGCTGCCAGTTCACCGGCAGCAAGGCCTATGCAGCCGTCTGCTGCAAGCTCGCCCGCCAGCCCGTGCAGGTACACGCCGCACGCGGCGGCAGCTTCCGCTTCAATGCCCTGCGCACACAGCCCGGCAATAATGCCCGTAAGCACATCGCCGCAGCCGCCGGTTGCCATGGCAGGCGTACCCGTGGTGTTAACATACACCGTGCCGTCCGGACAGCCGATAACCGTCGGTGCGCCCTTCAGCACCAGCACGCAGTTCCATTCTGCGGCGTATTTTTCCGCAAGTTCAATGCGTTGCACATCAACCTCGGCTGCGCTTAAACCGCACAAACGCGCCATTTCGCCCGGATGCGGCGTAAGTATTTTAGTGCATTTAAGCTGCGGCAGAATTTCTGCTTTGCGGCTTAACGCCGTCAGCGCGTCTGCATCGATAACCGCCGTGCCTTCGTAGTTTTCCAGAATGTTTAAAATCACTTCGCCGGTTGCTTCGCTGGTGCCAAGCCCCGGGCCGATTGCCAAAACATCCGATTTTGCCGCTGCGTCCAGCACTTCGGCTGCTGCGCCGCCGCCCAGCACGCCCGGCATACGCTCGATAAGCCCTTTTACCATTACTTCCGTAAGCTTAACCGCCAGTACCTCGCGCGAGCACAGCGGCGTGTAAAGGCTTACCAGCCCCGCGCCTGCCTTAACGGCAGCCTGCGCGCACAGCGCCGCCGCGCCCGTGTAGCCCGGCGAACCTGCCGCCACAGTTACGCGCCCCGCTTCGCCCTTATGGCAGTTGCCGCTGCGGATGGGCAGAAAATCGCGCACAATTTCCGAATCCAAAAGATATTTATGCCCTTCCGCCTGCTCCGTTAAAGCCTCCGGCATGCCAATCGGCGCAACAACAACCTTGCCCGCCAGTTCCGCCGCCGGGTATAAATAAAGCCCGGGCTTAGGCAGCTGCATGGTTACGGTTGCCGCTGCCTGCACTGCGTTTTCGTCCGCTTCGCCGGTATCTGCCTGCGCTCCGCTCGGAATATCCACCGCCAGCACATCAGCACGCGCGCCGTTCATCAAAAGGCAGGCACGCTTGTAATTGCCGCCAAGCTCACCCTTAAAACCGGTGCCAAGCAGCGCGTCAATCATTAAATCCGCATGGGCGGCGGCAATTTCCGCCACGTTCCAGTCACATTCTTCTTTCAGCTCCGTAACGGAAAGGCCGCTTTTGGCGCAGATTTTCAGCTGTACGCCTGCCGCGCCGGTAAACTCAGCCGCGGGCGAAGCCAGAAATATTTTTACGCGCGCACCTCCGGCACTGAGCCAGCGTGCTGCCACCAAACCATCGCCGCCGTTATTGCCCTTACCGGCAAACACAACCACGCTTTTGGCGTATACATCGCCGCCCAAAAGTTCCGCTGCGGTTTCTGCAGCTGCACGCCCAGCGTTTTCCATTAAAACCGCCGTCGGCAGATAAAACTCCTCCGCCGCTTTTTTATCAAGCGCGCCCATTTCATGCGCATATACAAGTTTCATTTATTATCCCTCCAGAATTACCTGCGCCATTGCCAGCTCTTTGGTATGGCTTAATGTTAAATGTATTTTTTCTGTGCCAAGCCCTTTGGCGTAATCTTTAAAATAACCGTATAAAACAAGCTGCGGCCTGCCAAGCGCATCGTTTATAACCTCAATTTCGGTCAGCCGCCCGCCGCGCAGCCCCGTGCCAACAGCTTTTACAAAAGCCTCTTTGGCGGCAAAACGTGCGGCAAAGCTGGCGTATGCCTGCACTCCGCGCGCCATGCAGTAATCCTGCTCGCGCTGGGTAAACACACGCGCGGCAAAGCCCTTCATGCCGAGCGCTCTTTTAATGCGGCTTACCTCTGCCAAATCGCAGCCGATACCAATAATCATATAAACTCCTTTTAACTCAACACATCATTTAGCGTAAACTAATCCATATTATGCTTATTTCCATTTTTACCTGTAAAATCCTGCCCGCAAAAGTGAACTTTATGCAAAAACGCCGGTGCAGTTTCTTTGCAGGCAGCCAAAATTGCTGTATAATTGTGTTGCAGTAATTTTAAAGGAGGCTTTATTTTGTTATATAAAACCCGCGGAACCTGCTCCATAGCCATTGACGTGGAAGTAGAAAACGGCATTGTAAAACATGCGCAGTTTATTAACGGCTGCCCCGGCAATACCGCAGGCATTTCGCAGCTTGTGGCCGGTATGCCGGCAGAAGAAGTTATCCGCCGCTTAAAGGGCATTAAGTGCGGCAATAAACCAACCAGCTGCCCCGACCAGCTTTCCCTTGCGCTGGAGCAAGCGCTTAAAAGCCAAAACTAAAACCAAAACGCGCAAAACAAAAACGCCATGCGTAAAGCACGGCGTTTTTAATTTTAGTTTATGCGTTTTTTAATTGAAGCCTTTTATTCCTTGCCTGCAAGGCGTTTGTAGGTTGCAAGGCGTTCTTTGGCGTCATGCTCTGTTTTTTCAAACAATGCTTCTGCCTGGTCCGGGAATTGTTTTAAGAGTGCGGAGTAACGTACTTCGCCCATTAAGAATTCGCGGAAGTTGCCGGTAGGCTCTTTGCTGTCGAGAATGAACGGGTTTTTGCCCTGTTCTTTCAGTTCCGGGTTGTAACGGTAGTTAGCCCAGTAGCCGCATTCAACAGCGTGTTTTGCTTCCAGCTGGCTCTTGCCCATGCCTGCCTTCAAACCGTGGTTAATGCACGGCGAATAAGCAATAATCAGGGACGGGCCGTCATAAGCCTCTGCTTCGGCAATGGCTTTAAGGGTTTGGTTTTTATCCGCGCCCATGGCGATTTGCGCTACATAAACATAGCCGTAGCTCATGGCCATCATGCCGAGGTCTTTTTTGCGGGTACGTTTGCCGCTGGCCGCAAATTTGGCAATAGCCGCAGCCGGAGTAGCCTTGGAGGACTGGCCGCCGGTGTTGGAATATACTTCGGTATCAAATACCATTACGTTAATGTTTTCGCCGCTGGCAAGAACATGGTCAAGCCCGCCGTAGCCGATATCGTAAGCCCAGCCGTCGCCGCCGAAAATCCAGTGGCTGCGTTTTACAAAGTACTGGCCGAGGCCCGCAATTTCTTTTAAGAGCGCGTTATCGCTGCTTTCGGCAGCCAGTGCCGCTTTCAGCGCTTCGGCACGTTCGCGGGTGCCGTCGCTTACGTTCATATTGTCAAGCCAGTTCTGCATTGCTGCTTTCAGTTCTTCGCTTACGGGCAGGTTCAGCGCTTCTTTTACGCGGTCAGCCACACGTTCGCGGGTATGTTTAACGCCCAGGTACATGCCAAGGCCGTATTCGGCGTTGTCTTCAAACAGGCTGTTTGCCCAGCTCGGGCCGTGGCCTGCCGCATTTTTGCAGTACGGCATGGAAGGTGCGCTTGCGCCCCAGATAGAGGAGCAGCCAGTTGCGTTGGCAATCATCATGCGGTCGCCAACAAGCTGGGTAACTAGTTTGGCATACGGGGTTTCGCCGCAGCCTGCGCACGCACCGCTGAACTCAAACAGCGGCTGCTCAAACTGCACGCCTTTAACGGTGTTTTTATTCATCGGGTTCGGTTTGGGCGCAACCTTCTTCATTGCGTAATCCCAGTTTTCAGTTTTGGCAAGCTGGGTTTCCAAAGGTTTCATTACCAGGGCTTTTTCCTTAGCCGGGCAAACCTGAGCGCAGTTGCCGCAGCCGGTGCAGTCCAGAGGAGATACTGCCATATGGAATTTTAAGCCTTTGGCGCCGATAGCATCCTTGCTGAGCATGCCTTCAGGAGCGTTCGCAGCTTCTTCCTCGGTCATCAGCACAGGGCGGATAACAGCGTGCGGGCATACAAACGCGCACTGGTTGCACTGAATGCATTTTTCCATCTGCCATTCCGGAACGTTGATGGCAATGCCGCGTTTTTCGTAAGCAGCGGTGCCGCTCGGGAAAGTGCCGTCCTCATGGTCTTTAAACGCGCTTACAGGCAGTTTGTCGCCTTCCATGCGGTTCATCGGCACAAGAATGTTGTCGATAAAATCATTGCCGGATTTTGCAGCTGCTTCGGTATCGGCAGCGTCAGCCCATGCAGCGGGAACGTCAACTTTTACAACGGCGTTAACGCCCATGTCGATAGCGGCGTTGTTCATGTCAACAACGTCTTTGCCCTTCAGGCCGTAGCTGTGTTCAACAGCTTCCTTCAGGTATTTAACCGCATCCTCCAGCGGAATAATGTCGGCCAGTTTAAAGAACGCCGACTGCATAATCATGTTAATGCGTCCGCCGAGGCCGATTTGCTGTGCAATTTTCACAGCGTCAATAATATAGAAGTTAATATCATTTTTGGCAATATAGCGTTTAATCTGCCCGGGCAGATGTTTTTCCAGTTCTTCTGCGCTCCAGTTGCAGTTAAGAAGGAAAGTGCCGCCCTTTTTCAGCCCTGCGGTAACGTCGTATTTATCAACGTAGGACTGGTTGTGTACGGCTACAAAATCTGCAGCGTTAATAAGGTACGGAGCGCGGATGGGCTCTTTGCCGAAACGCAGATGCGAAACGGTAATGCCGCCGGATTTTTTGGAATCGTAGGAGAAATAGCCCTGAGCGTACATATCGGTGTAATCGCCGATAATTTTAATTGCGCTCTTGTTGGCGCCAACGGTGCCGTCGCTGCCGAGGCCCCAGAATTTGCAGCTCTTGGTGCCTTCGCCGGTAACGTCAATTTCGCGGCTGGCTGCCAGAGAAGTATTGGTAACATCATCAACAATGCTGATGGTGAAGTTGTTTTTCGGGTTTTCGGCTTCAAGGTTTTCGTAAACGGCCAGAATGTCGGTCGGGGTCAAATCCTTGCTGCCAAGGCCGTAGCGGCCGCCGATAATCAGCGGATTGCGGCCTGCGTCATAGAACGCGCCGCGCACATCCATGTACAGCGGTTCGCCGAATGCGCCCGGCTCTTTGGTGCGGTCAAGCACGGCTATGCGTTTAACGGTTTCCGGAATTGCCGCCATAAAATGCTTAACGCTGAACGGACGGTAAAGGTGAACGGCAAGTAAGCCAACCTTTTTGCCTTCGGCGTTCAGTTTTTCGGCAACGGTCTGAATAGTTTCGCAGGCGCTGCCCATGGCAATAATGATGTTTTCGGCATCCGGTGCGCCGTAGTAGTTAAACAGGCCATAGTTGCGGCCGGTAATTTTGTTGATTTCGTTCATGTAGTTTTCAACAATTTCCGGCAGCGCGGTGTAATAGCTGTTAACTGCTTCGCGGGTCTGGAAGTAAATATCCGGGTTCTGCGCCGTACCGCGGATAACAGGGTTGTCAGGGTTCAGTGCGCGTTTGCGGAACTCTGCCAAAGCCTCCCAATCCAGAAGCCCTGCCAGTTTATCGTAATCCATCAGTTCAATTTTCTGAATTTCATGCGAGGTACGGAAACCGTCAAAGAAATTCAAAAACGGCACGCGCCCCTTAATTGCCGATAAATGTGCCACACCGCCGAGGTCCATAACTTCCTGCACGCTGCCTTCGGCAAGCAGGGCAAAACCGGTCTGGCGTGCTGCCATAACGTCCTGATGGTCGCCGAAAATGGAAAGGCTGCTGGTTGCCAGCGCACGTGCGGATACATGGAACACTGCCGGCAAAAGTTCACCGGCCATTTTATACATATTAGGAATCATTAAAAGAAGGCCCTGAGAAGCTGTATAAGTGGTAGTAAGGGCACCGCCCTGCAAAGAACCGTGTACAGCGCCGGAAGCGCCTGCCTCGGACTGCATTTCCTGAACCTTTACAGTCTGCCCGAACAGGTTTTTCTTGCCCTGGGCCGCCCATTCATCAACAACTTCCGCCATAGGCGAAGACGGTGTAATGGGGTAAATAGCTGCCACGTCGGTAAACGCATAGGATATATAAGCCGCAGCGGTATTACCGTCCATGGTTTTCATTTTTGTCATGTGGTTCCCTTCTTTCTCATCGTTATAACTGCTGAATTGTGTGAGGATATGCAAAGTGCATATATAATTAGTATACACTATTTACAAGGGTTTGTAAATTTAAAGGCAGTGTATACAACAGCCTTTGTTAAACAAAAAAGGCACGGCAAAAAACCGCACCTTTTAAGCTGTAAATTAATTATACAATTTTTTCGCCATGATATTCTTCACCGCCGCCATCGGGAAGTTCGTTGTAACGGCGGGTCCACAGGTTTTCGTATTTAACTGCCTGTGCATGGGTTGCATCGGTGTTTTCCGGCAGTTTTTTAATAACTTTTGCCGGTACGCCTGCTACCAGGGAATACGGCGGAACGATAGTGTTTTTGGTTACAACCGCGCCGGCTGCCACAATGGAGCCTTTGCCGATAACAGCGCCGTCCAGTACGGTGGAGTGCATGCCGATAAGCACATGGTCTTCAACCGTGCAGGCGTGAAGAAGCGCGCAGTGGCCTACGGTTACATAGTCGCCCAGAATGCAGGCATGGCTGTCGGAAACGTGCAGCACGCTGTTATCCTGAACATTGGTATATCTGCCAACTTTAATTTCATTAACATCGCCGCGGATGGTTACGTTATACCATACGCTGCTGTATTCTTTAAGTTCTGCTTTGCCGATAACTACTGCGGTTTCGGCTACAAAAGCCTTCGGGTCAATTTTCGGCGAATTGCCTTCAAATTTTTTAATAAGCATTGTAAAATTCCCCCTTTTATGCTGCTTACAGCTTTATTGTATATTGTATACAAAATTTGTCAAGCTAAATCAGGGGTTTTGCCCCCTTAATTTTAAAGCTTTCACAAACTGTTCAGTTTTTAACAGTTTGTATGTTTAAATTTGCTAAAGTCCTGCATTCAGGCCTTCTGCGGAACGCCGCGCACTTTGGTTAAATAAGTGTAAACACCGGCGCATACCAAAATTGCGCCCGTTAAAACAAGTATCAGGCGCGTCGGCAAAAAGCCGCCTAAAAAGCCGCCCAAAAGCGGGCCAACCACGCCGCCGAACTGCTGCGCGCTGGTTACAAGCCCAAAGGCCTTGCCGCGCACGGAAGGGTCGGTAACTTCAACCAGGCGGGCGTTAATGTTAGGCACCGCACCTGCGAGGAACAGGCCGTAAATAAATGTTACCGCCGCATACTGCCAGATGTTGTGCACAAAGAACTGGCACATATTTATTGCGCCCGCGCAGATAAACACCATAAAAAGCGTTTTGGTATAACCGCGCTTCTGCCCGCGGCTGCCCCAGTACGGCCCGGCGATAATACCGGCAATGCCCGCCAGCGAGAAGATAATGCCGGCAGTTTTAACAACGTCGTCGTTAACAACGCCGCCCAACAGGTACGATACGTACATGGTAATCAGCGGCTGCACAATCATTACGCATACCTGCACCAAAAAGAACATGCTCATTACAAACAGCAGCCCTTTATTTTGCAGTGATGCCTTTAAATCCGCCCAGATATGAATAACTTTGCCTTCGCCCTTTTCGTGCTCCACATCGCGCACAAAGGCAATAACCATAATGGTTGCAACAAACAGCGCCCCCGCCGCGATATAAAACGACATGCGCATGCCGAACCAGGCGCTTACATAACCGCCGAGCATCGGCCCGAGGATGCTGCCGGAGGCAACGGCCGTCTGCATAAGCCCCATGCCCCAGCCCATTTTAACGGCAGGCAGGGTTGAAGAAACCAGCGACAGCGACGCCGGCACAAAGCCGCTTACAAGGCCTGCCAAAAGGCGCACGCCAAAAAGCTGTTCCGGGCTCTGGCACATGCCCATTAAGGCATAGGTTACGGCAAGGCCGAAGCCCGCACGTATTGCCATCAGGCGCTGGCCGATACGGTCGGCATGGGCACCCCAGTAAGGCGCCATAATGGCCGCCGTAAAAAAGGTAACGGAATAAATAAGGCCCGTCCACGAATTGACATCAGCCTGGATTACGCCCAAATGCTGCAAAAGATATACCGGCAAAAACGGCACGCACATGGTATAGCTTGCACAGGTAAAAAACACGCACACCCATAAAACATACAAATTAAGCTTCCAGTGCAGTTTGCCGCCGCCGCGGTCCTCAAAAATATTCATCTATATCATCTCCGCACGATAATATCCTATATTAACATTTTAACATATCCTAAATATTAGTTGTGACATTTGTGTAAACTCCGCGTTTTAAACCGCTTATTGCGGCATAACCACGGATATTGTATAATTAATTTATTACATTAATAAGGATGTGTGACCGTGAAAGGATTTAAAAAGCAGGAACTGGAAGAACAGGGTTTTATGGGCAGGCTGTTTGGCTCCAAACCTCAGCAGAACGCCTTTGCAGAAATAAATAATATTTTAACCGAAGCCAAAAGCGCGCAGGAACTGACAAAGGACGCAGCCGCCGCAATTTTTAAAAAGTGGGGCTGCAAATTCAGCAACACCAGTATGGACCAGCGCAGCGCCATTTACCGCAAGGTTGCCGACAACGCTTTTTCAAGCGCGCAGAGCAAGGACGACCCCATTTTAAATGACCGCGCCCATATGGCGGAAATTTTGGAAATTCCCGAAAACCTGTGCCGCCTTGCCGATAACGGCGCTAAAAAATCCGCCTATTTTTCGCGCTGCCGCGGACTTGTAACCGGCGAGGAAAACCTTACCATCGCCGCCATTAACGAACTGTTCGGCTATGATTACGAAGACGGCTTCGATTTCCGCAAGCAGGTTTTTAACGATTACTTTAACGGCGAGTTCGACCGCATTGCCGACGCCAAACGCTTTACGCCGGAGGACGAACAGCAGCTGCGTGATTTATGTGCCAAGCTGGATATTCCCTACGAATTTAAAGCCAATATCGACAACGCTTTAACCAAATACCGCTATTTGTGGAACGCCGAGAACGCGCCTTTGGGCAATGTTAAGGTAGATTTTCCGCTGGAGGACGGCGAAATTTGCCACGCAGCAGGGCAGGCCGCTTTGTGCGAAGTTAAAACCGTTGCCAAAGAGGACAACTACTATCAGCTGACGCGCAAGCTGCGCATCGATGAAACCATTTCCTTTAAAGGCGAGCATATCGAGCACCCGCAGGTTATGGAAGAAACTGCCGTAATTATCGACGCCGGGTATTTGTTCTTAACCAACAGCCGCATTATTTATTTAAGCAAAAAACTGGCCAAGCAAATCCGTCTGGACGATTTAAAAACGGCCGACCTTTCTACCAATATTATAGAAGCGCACCAGAATGACGGGCAGAGCCTTTCCTTTAAAATGCAGGATGACGCTGCCGAAGTTATGTTTGCCATTCTGCGCCGCATTTTAAAAGACAGGAACAAGAAATGAAAGATTTAATCCGTTTCGTCCGCAATCAGGACGCCGCACGCATTTTAGAAATTTACGCGCCGTATATTACGGATACCGTTATCTCGTTTGAATACGACGTACCGACCCCGGAGGAATTTGCCGCACGCGTTGAAACCATCAGCAGCCGCTACCCGTACCTTGTGTATGAGCGCGAAGGAAAAGTTCTCGGCTACGCTTACGCTTCCGCCTATAACGAGCGCGTGGCGTATGATTACACGGTAGACATGTCCGTTTATGTGGACGCTGCCTTTTGCGGGCAAAATATCGGCGAGTGCCTGTATGCCGCGCTGCTTGATATTTTAGAAAAGCAGGGTTACTATAACGCCTACGCCTGCATAACGGCAATTAACCAAAATAGTTTAAACTTTCATAAGCGCATGGGCTTTGAGGATGCCGGTACGCACAAACTTGCCGGGTTTAAGCACGGCCGCTGGCTGGATGTATGCTGGTACAGCAAGCGCCTGAAGGCGGATACCGAAGCACCGCAGCCGTTAAAGCCTGTCAGTGCGTTCAGCAATAACGATTTATTGCAGCCGCACGAAACCTATAAAAAATAAACAGTTTAAAATTATATAAAAAACCCGGGAGTTGCCGCTCCCGGGTTTTTCTTTTGATGTGTGCCTAAGTGAACAACATCAATCCCATTTCGTGTTTTCATTATAGCACGGCTTAATTTAAAAAGTAAACAGATAAGGCCTGCAACAATACGTTTTTTGCCGTATTATTTTCTGCACCCTTTGCATTTATCAAGGTATTCGCCAACAATTTTCACGGCGCAGTAATCGCCGCACATTGAGCAGGCTTCGTCGTCCGCTTTATTCTTTTTATCGCGGTAAGCCTGCGCTTTAACCGGGTCAATGGCAAGTTCAATCTGTTTTTTCCAGTCCAGGTTTTTGCGCGCTTTCGCCATTTCCAAATCCCACTCTACGGCTTTGGGCAAGCCTTTGGCAACATCGGCCGCATGGCCTGCAATACGCGCTGCAATTACGCCTTCGCGCACGTCGTTAATATCGGGCAGGCCCAAATGCTCGGCAGGCGTTACATAGCACAAAAAGTCCGCGCCGCTCATGGCTGCCAGCGTGCCGCCGATAGCGGAGGTAATATGGTCATACCCCGGCGCAACGTCAGTAACGAGAGGCCCCAGCACATAAAAAGGCGCACCGTGGCACACGCGTTTCTGCAGCTGCATATTGGCGGCAATCTGGTTGTAAGGCACGTGTCCCGGCCCTTCCACCATTACCTGCACGCCTTTTGCCCAGGCGCGCTGCGTCAGTTCGCCAAGGTTCAAAAGCTCCTGCAATTGCGCGCGGTCGCTTGCGTCGGCCAGACACCCGGGGCGCAAACCATCGCCCAAACTAATGGTAACATCATACTCGGCGCAGATGTCCAAAATTTCGTCATAATATTCGTACAGCGGGTTTTCTTTGCCGTTGTGCAGCATCCAGCCGGTAATAAAGCTGCCGCCGCGGCTTACAACGTCCATCACACGCCCTTCGCCGGTCAGCATGTCAAGCACGTTTTTGTTAATGCCGCAGTGTATTGTCATAAAGTCTGCGCCGTCTGCCGCCTGCTGGCGGATAACTTCAAACAAATCTTCTTTCGTCATTTCCACAACAGCGCCGCGTTTTTTTATGGTTTCCACCGTTGCCTGGTAAATAGGCACCGTGCCCACCATAACCGTGCTTGCACCGATAATGGCCCTGCGCGAAGCGTCGATATTGTCGCCGGTCGATAAATCCATCACGCTGTCGGCGCCCGCTGCAATCGCTGCCGCCAGCTTTTCAAGCTCCGGCTCCGGGTCGGGATAGCTGCTGGAGGTGCCGATATTGGCGTTGACTTTAACGCTCAGCCCCTGCCCCACGCCGCGCGGGGTTACGTTTTTATGGTTTATATTAAGCGGTATGGCAATAGTGCCTTCGGCCACGCCCTTGCGGATAAATTCTTCCGTTACGCCTTCGTAGGCTGCCACCTGCTTCATTGCTTCGGTAATAATGCCTTTTCGGGCAAGCTGCATTTGTGTTGCCAAAAAATCACTTCCTTTACTGTTAATATTTCTATTATACAGTAAATCAGCGCAATACTCTACCGTTTTATGTTAATTTTCAAAATTAGTTTATAAATTTATTTAATAATAATTTTTAATTTTTCACAGAAAAGTCAACTAAAGCTAACCATTATGTGTTATAATAAAGGCAGTTAAGAAAACAGGAGGCGATTACATGTCACGCTTTACTTTACCACGCGATATTTACTATGGGCCGGGCGCCCTTGATGAATTGAAGGTTTTGGCAGGCCACAAAAAAGCCATGATTTTCACCGGCGGCAGCTCTATGCGCCGCGGCGGCTTTTTGCAGAAAACCGAGGAGGTTTTGAAAGCTGCCGGACTGGAAACCGCTTTATTTGAAGGCATCGAACCCGATCCTTCCATAGAAACAGTTATGAAAGGCGCACAGGCCATGCGCGAATTTGAGCCGGACGTTATCGTTGCTATCGGCGGCGGCTCCCCTATCGACGCAGCCAAAGCCATGTGGGTATTTTATGAACATCCAGATAAAACCTTCGAGGACATTAAAACACCGTTCACCATGCCCAAACTGCGCAACAAGGCAATTTTCGTAGCCATTCCGTCCACCAGCGGCACCGCTTCGGAAGTAACTGCCTTTTCGGTTATCACCGATTACTCCAGCGGCATTAAATACCCGCTGGCCGATTTTGAAATTACCCCGGATATTGCCGTGCTTGATACCGACATACCGCTGACCATGCCGCCCAAGCTTACCGCACATACCGGCATGGACGCTTTAACCCACGCACTGGAAGCCTATGTTGCCACTGCGCGCAGCGATTTTTCGGACGCTCTGGCACTGAAAGCCATCGGCGATATTTTCGACAGCCTTCTTGACAGCTACCACGGCGACAAAGAAGCACGCGGCAAAATGCACATTGCCCAGTGCCTCGCAGGCATGGCGTTCAGCAACGCGCTTTTGGGCATTGCCCACAGCCTGGCACACAAAACCGGCGCAGTATTCCACATTCCGCACGGCTGCTGCAACGCAATTCTTTTACCGTCCGTTATCCAGTACAACTCCCGCGTATGCATGAACCGCTATGCAGCAGTTGCACGCTATCTCGGCCTGCCCGGCGGCACCGACAAGCAGCTTACCGATTCGCTTGTTAAAGCCATCTGCGCATTAAACAAAGAACTTGGCATTGAACAGACCTATCAGGCTAACGGCGTAAGCGAAGAACTGTTTAAGGAAAATGCAGAAGCAATAGCCCACAACGCTGTGCTTGACCCCTGCACCCTTGCCAACCCGCGCCCGATTGACGACGAAGCCATGCTTAAGGTTTTAACCTGCGCATACTACGGCAAACCTGTAACTTTCTAACTTGCAGGCTCATGTCTGATATTTAAACACTAACCGCTGCTTTTTACGGCAGCGGTTTTTTATTTTGCAAACCCCTTACACCCATATAAACGGATTTTATGGCTTAAAACTTTACCTGCGCGCAAAATTTATTTTTTGCTGCTGCCGGAAATTTTTGCTTAATTTTTTTGCGCATGGTTAATTTTTGCCCCGCTTTTGCCGTTTATATGGGTGAGTTTCTTTTCTTTTCTCTTTTTTTCTTGTTTTTTCTCTTTATCTTTTCTTTGCCGTATTACGTTCTTACCTTGTTCCCAATAAACCGCAGGTTTATTATTATAATTATACCTTGTTCCCTAAGTACTACCGTACGTAAGCAGTAGTACCTAAAATGCCCGCGCAAAACAGGCACTATCTCCAAGCAGAGATAGTGCCGCAAAAAGTAAACTCCACCCCTTCATGCGCAAAATAAAAAAAGAGAGCAGCGCTGCCCTTACTGATAAAAAATGTATATTAATTAACTGTTTATATGTATTTTATAACTATTGCCGTTAGTTCTTCACCGTGTAAACTATTATGCCCTCACAGCCTACATAACAGCAATTTACGCTGTTTTAGCAGCAAATTATGTTAAATTAGCAATATTTCACATTTTTTTACGGCTTTTCGGTTGTTTTTTAAGGCGATTTGTGAGAAAATATAATAGTACTTGTGTAAAAGCGGACAGAATAAAGTTTTATCAGTTAGGAGTAGTTTATGCATGGAACCATTAAAACGACAGCAGCGTAAAGTCGATAACGAATATACGATTATGTTCATTCCCCACCGCGGCAAAGAACCGAAAAGCTTCAGCTTCCGCGCAAGCCTGCTGAAAAAAATCGGCATTTTCTGCGGCATTCTGCTTCTGGCAGGCATTGGCATTGCAGCAAAATCTTCCATGGTTGTTTACCAGGCACACCAGGAACAGAACGAACTTATAGCTTACCGCAACGATAAAGCAGCGCAGGACCAGAAGCTGGCCGAACTGCAGAAAGAAAACGAAAAAATGCAGAAGGACATGGCTGAGCTTTCCGCACTGGAAAACGAAGTGCGCAAAGCACTTGGCAGCAATGTAAGCCAGCAGCCTTCCCGCGGCGGCATTGACCGCAGCCAGTACATGGGCAAAGGCGGCCCTTCCGCACCGGCGGACATTAAAATGATTGATGTTACCGCAGCCCAAGCTAAAAACCTTCAAACAGAAATGCAGCAGAAAAAAGCAGTGCTCGGCGATTTGCTGGCACAGCTTCATGAACGCAATGCAAAGCTCGACGCTACTCCGGACATCTGGCCTACGGCCGGCGGTGAAATTACTTCCCGCTTCGGCGGCAGAGCCAACCCGTTCAGCGGCACCGGCTACGATTACCATCCCGGCATTGATATCGGCAACGACTACGGTGCGCCGGTTTACGCAGGCGCAACCGGTTATGTGGAATACGCAGGCTGGTACAGCGGTTACGGCCGTTATGTAAAAATCAGTCACGGCTACGGCTATGAAACCGCTTACGGTCATATGTCGTCTATTGAAGTTTCTTCCGGCCAGTATGTGGAAAAAGGCGACGTTATCGGTTATGTGGGCAGCAGCGGTTACAGCACCGGCCCGCACCTGCATTACGAAGTTATCATTAACGGGCAGGATTCCGACCCGCTTAAATTAATCAGATAGTTTTAAAGGAGCAAGACAATGTTTGGTTCTTCAAACAATAATAATGCAAAAACAAATTCCGCCCTGCCTAAAGTGGCAGTAGATAATTTTGAAGCCTATATCGGCAAAAGCACGCAGATTACCGGCAACATTACCGCGCAGGGTTCCATCCGTATCGACGGCACCTTCAGCGGCATTGTGTTTTCGGAAAGCGATGTTGTTGTTGGTGAAACCGGCAATATCAAAGCCAATATTTTTGGCGCCAATGTAACGGTTGCAGGCAAAATTGAAGGCAACATTGTTGCCAAGGGCACGCTGGAAGTGCTTGCCAGCAGCGTTATTACCGGCGACGTGCGCTGTGAAAAGCTCACCGTTGAAACCGGCGCCGTACTGCGCGGCAACGTAGGCGGCCTTGAAGATGCAGCAGCACCGCAGCTTGAAAGCGCAGAAACAAAATAATAACTAACTTCACCCGCCCGGTATTTACAGCCGGGCTTTTTTATTGCCTGCGCTTATTTATAAGTTATGCTTATTAATTAAATAAGTTCAGTTTATTTATAAGCCTGCCTTATTAAACAGGCGGCTCGTATTTTGTAAACTGCGTTACAGATTTGCCGCGTTTTATTTTAAATTTTATTTTTTGCCGTTATTTTGTTGACAAGCCCCCCAAACCTGCTATAATAGCCCTATAAATTAATAACAGCAACACGATGATGGAGAAAAAGCAGCAACAATGCTTTCAGAAAGCCGCCGGAAGATGCGAGGCGGCAGCAGCGTGCAGCAAGTTCCGCTCCGGAGATGCGGGTGACGAATCCGCCGGGCAGCGCCCGATACAGCGTTACTAAAGATGGCCGTAAGGCAATTTGGGTGGCAACGCGGGTAACTCTCGTCCCATGTGGGATGGGGGTTTTATTTTTTACCAGCACTTTGCCGTTTGCCTGCGCGCTGAATTTGGGTGGCACCACGAGAAAGAGAAGCTCGTCCCAAGGACGGCTTCTCTATTTTTATTTTGGAGGGATATTATGAACAGAGTTTACAACTTTAACGCCGGGCCTTCGGCCATGCCGCTGGAAGTTTTGCAGGAAGCCCAGGCAGAATTTTTAAACTATAAAAACACCGGCATGAGCATTATTGAAATGAGCCACCGCAGCCCGGAATACGCCGCCATGCACGCGGAAACCAAAGCGCTTTTGCGCCAGCTGATGGAAATTCCCGAGGATTACGAAATTTTATTTATACAGGGCGGCGGCAGCTTACAGTTTTTAATGACGGCGGCCAACTTTTTTACCAACAAGCGCGCGGCCTATGTCAACACCGGCGTATGGGCAAAAAAGGCCATGGCAGAAGCCAAACGCTTTGGCGAAGCCTACGAAGCCTGCACAAGCGCCGACAAAAACCACAGCTATATTCCGCAAAAGCTGGAGCTTAAACCGGATACCTCATACCTGCACATAACCGCCAACAACACCATTTACGGTACGGAATGGCAGGACTTTCCAGAAGTTGACGTCCCCATTATCTGCGATATGTCGAGCGACATCCTCTCCCGCCCGATTGATGTTAAAAAGTTTGGCCTTATCTACGCCGGGGCGCAGAAAAACCTCGGCCCTGCCGGAGTGGTAATTGTAATTGTTAAAAAGGCGTTTTTAGAAACCGCCCGTGCGGATTTACCGCCGATGCTGAGCTACCGCAACTATGCGGATAACGATTCACTGTACAACACGCCGCCGGTATTTGCCATTTACATGGTTAACAAAACCCTGCACTGGATTAAGGCGCAGGGCGGCGTAAATGCCATTGCCGCGCGCAACCGCGAAAAGGCGCAGTTTATTTATGATGTTATCGACGCCAGCCGTGGCTTTTACCGCGGCCACGCCGAAAAAGCAAGCCGCAGCCTGATGAACATCACCTTCAACCTGCCCACGCAGGAACTGGAAAAAGACTTTATCGCCGAAGGCAAAAAGCGCGGGTTCATAGGCATTGGCGGACACCGCCTTGTAGGCGGCTGCCGCATATCGGCCTACAACGCCGTAACACCCGAGGCCTGCCGCGCCCTTGCGGATTTTATGAAAGAATACCAGGCAAAACACGAATAAACGGAGGAATAAATGATGAGAATACTTGTAAGCGATGACGTAAGCGAAAAAGGCGTGGCCCTGCTGCGCGAACATTTTGATGTAGACGTAAAAACCAATATGCCCACGGAAGAACTTCTGGCGTGCATCGGCGAATATGACGGACTTGTAACCCGCAGCCAGACGCAGGTTACCAAAGAAGTTATCGACGCCGCCAAAAACTTAAAGGTTATCGGCCGCGCAGGCGTTGGCGTTGATAATATCGACATTCCCGCAGCGACGGCACGCGGCATTGTAGTGCTTAACGCGCCGGAAGGCAACACCATTGCCGCCACGGAACACACCGTTGCCATGATGATGGCCATGACGCGCCACATTCCGCAGGCACACGCTTCAATACAGGCCGGCAAATGGGACAGAAAGAGCTTTGACGGCATTCAGGTACAGGGCAAAACGCTTGGCATTATCGGCGTTGGGCGTATCGGCAGCCGCGTTGCCCTGCGCATGCAGGCCATGGAAATGACCACTATCGGCTACGACCCTTACATTACCGAAGAACGCGCGCAGCAGGTTGGCGTGGAGCTCGTTCCGTTTGAAGAACTGCTGGCCAAATCCGACTACATCACCATTCACACCCCGCTGACGAAAGAAACTCACAACATTATAAACGCCGAAGCCATTGCCAAAATGAAAGACGGCGTGCGCATTGTAAACTGTGCCCGCGGCGGCTGCGTGGATACCGAAGCACTTGCAGCAGCCTTAAAAAGCGGCAAAGTGGCCGGAGCAGCCATTGACGTATACCCCGAAGAACCGCTGACGCCGGAAAACAACCCCTTTATCGGCATGCCGCAGGTTGTGCAGACCCCGCACCTTGGCGCCAGCACCATTGAAGCGCAGATTGGCGTTGCTGTTGACGTTGCTTACGGCGTTATCGATGCGCTGGAAGGCCGCCCCGTTATGACGGCCGTTAACATGGCGCCCATCCCCAAAAGCGTTGCCAGCGTTATCGCGCCGTACTTTAAACTGGCAGAACGCCTCGGCACCATCGGCATTTATCTGGCCGAAGGGCCGATTAAAGCCGTGGAAATTGAATACACCGGAGAACTTGCCGCAACGGAAACGCAGGCGCTGACCACCGCCTTTTTAAAAGGCCTTTTGAACCCGATTCTACAGGACAGCGTTAACTTTGTAAATGCGCCGGGCATTGCCAAAAAACGCCATTTGCAGGTACGCGACGTAAAATCGCACCGCACAGGCTACTTCAGCACCGCCATTAATGTAAAAATTGCCACCGAAAAAGGCGAGCACACGCTTACCGGTACCCTGTTTGCAGGCAAAGAAGCAAAAATTGTGCAGATTGACCGCTTCCGCCTGGATTTTAAACCCGAAGGCTACCTGCTGCTGGCACCGCACCTTGACAAGCCCAACATGATTGGGCAGATTGCCACCGTGCTCGGCAGCGCAGGCATCAACATCAACGGCATGCAGGTTGGCAGCACTGCCATTGAAGGCACCAACTTAATGGCTATTGCCACCAGCGGCGACATTCCTAACGATATTATGCTGAAACTGCGCGGCATAGAAGGCATTATCGACGTGAAACTTATAAACTGCGAGGGATAATATGGTACGCATTATTTTAATACGCCACGGAGAAACCAACTGGAATTTACAGGGACGCTATCAGGGGCAGGAAGACACACGCCTGAGCGAAAAAGGCTTTGCGCAGGCAGGGCTTTTGGCGCAAGGGTTAAAAAACGTACATCTTGATTTATGTATTTCAAGCCCTTTAAAACGCTCGTTTTTAACCTGCAAGGCCTGTGCCGATTTACACCATTTGCCGGTACACAGCGACAAGCGCCTTACGGAAATTAACCACGGCGCGTGGGAAGGCGAACTGGCCTGCGAAATACAGGCGCATTACCCCGAAGAATTTAAAAAATGGCATACTGAGCCGCACAAAGTGCAGATGCCGGGCGGTGAAAATCTGGAAGACGTACGCAAGCGCGCCCGTGCCGCTTTTGACGAATATGCAGAAAAATACGAAGGCCAAACAATTCTTGTTGCCGCGCACGACGCCGTCAACAAAGCCATTATCTGCGACTTGCTGGGGCTTGATATGAGCCACTTTTGGCACATCAAGCAGGATAACGCCTGCATTAACGTGTTGGAATATAACGAAGGCGTATGGCGCGCCGTACTTTTAAACAGCACCACGCATTTAGGCTACCTTTTCAGCGGCGTAGAACAGGCAGGATTGTAAGACACTATAAACATAAAAAAATCCACAGAATTTTGTTCTGTGGATTTTTTATACGGCCAGCAAATAAGTTAATTATAAACTTTACTAAAATAAGAATTTAAAAACTAAAATCGCGCTGCGGCGCAGATATGCTTTGTTTTAACACAGCAAAATTTGTGTTATAATATAAATTAGTTATATCTCCGCCAGGGCGGATTTTACGATATTATTTGATTGTGAGGTAAGAAAATGCAGAAAATTATTTTAACGGGCGACCGCCCGACCGGCAGGCTCCACGTTGGGCATTACGCCGGTTCTTTAAAAGAACGTGTGGAACTGCAAAACTCCGGCCAGTTTGACAAGGTATTTATTATGATTGCCGACGCTCAGGCGCTGACCGATAACGCCGAGCACCCCGAAAAAGTGCGCGAAAACGTGCTGGAAGTAGCTCTTGATTACCTTGCCTGCGGCATCGACCCGGAAAAATCCACCATTTTCATTCAGTCTGCCGTACCGCAGCTTACAGAGCTCACCGCATATTATATGAACCTTGTAACCGTATCGCGCGTGCAGCGCAACCCGACCGTTAAAACCGAAATTAAAATGCGCAATTTCGAAGCCAGCATTCCCGTAGGCTTTTTTGTATATCCCATCAGCCAGGCGGCCGATATTACCGCCTTCCGCGCAACAGCAGTGCCTGTCGGTGAAGACCAGCTGCCGATGCTGGAACAGTGCAAAGAAATTGTTAACAAGTTTAACAGCGTTTACGGCGAAACATTAACCGAGCCGGAAATCATCCTGCCGAGCAACAAAGCCTGCCTGCGCCTGCCCGGCATTGACGGCAAGGCCAAAATGAGCAAATCGCTGGGCAACTGCATTTACCTCAGCGACGAAGCGGACGTTATTAAAAAGAAAATTATGTCGATGTTTACCGACCCGAACCACGTGCGCGTGGAAGACCCCGGCAAGGTTGAAGGCAACCCGGTATTTATCTATCTGGACGCTTTCTCCCGCCCCGAACATTTTGCGGAATTTCTGCCGGAATACGCAAACCTTGACGAACTGAAAGCGCATTACCAGCGCGGCGGCCTGGGCGACGTAAAAGTTAAAAAATTCCTCAACAACGTAATGCAGGCAGAACTGGCCCCCATCCGCGAACGCCGCCATATGTGGGAACAGCGCCTTGACGAAGTAAAAATGATTTTAAAACAAGGCAGCGAAACCGCGCGCGCAGCGGCAGCCGAAACCCTGCACGATGTACGCGCCGCCATGCAGATTAACTATTTTGAAAACTGGCATATCTGATGGCTGCTGCAAAAAGTGAAATTATCAGCCTGCTGAACGCGGCAGGCATTGCCTTTAAAGTTACTGAACACCAGCCCATTTACACCGTGGAAGAAGGCGAAGCCTTAAAGCTGCCCCACCCGGATGCGATTGCCCGCACCCTGTTTTTGTGCGACGACAAACACCATAACTTTTGGCTGGTAACTTTGCCGAAGGACAAAAAGCTGGATTTAAAGGCTCTGCGCGCACAGCTCGGCAGCCGCCGCTTAACCTTCGCTGCCGCGGAAGAACTGGACGCCATGCTGAACCTGCCGCCCGGTTCCGTTACGCCGCTCGGCGCGTTAAACGACGCAGATGGACGCGTGCCGGTTATTATTGACGCAGCTTTTAAAGAAAGCCTTATCGGCGTGCCGCTTTTAACAAACACCGCCACCATCTGGCTTAACGGCGCAGATTTGGCGCGCATGCTTACGCAGCAGGGGCATAAAGTAAACTGGCTGGCACTTTAAAAACAAAATACAAGGCAGCAAAGTCTGCCAAGGCATAAAAAAATCCGCCCGTAAAGGCGGATTTTTTATTTTGTATGTTATTACAGGGTTTTGCCGTAAGCGTCGGCATCCAAAATGGCCTGTTTGAATTTTTCGCGGGTCATTTCGTACGGAGTCTTTTTCCATTCGAGAATTGCCGGTGCGCGGTCAAGGATTTTTTCAAGGCCAGCTTCGTCAACTTCCAGTTCTTTTAAGGTTACAGGCAGGCCCAGTTCCTTATTGAATTTTGCAATCTTGTCGCGCAGTTCAAACTGCTTGTCGCAGGTTAACAGCACAATTACACCAAAGGAAACCACTTCGCCGTGCATATGACGTTCTGCACAGGCAAGGCCGGTGTAAGCGTTGTAGAAGCAGTGTCCCAGCGAAGAATTATAGTAGTAATCGTTTTCAGTGGTGGTAAGGTTGGAAACAATGCCGGTGCTCATGATGATATCCAGCGCAACTTCCTGAATTGCTTCGGAAACAACATTGTTTTTGCAGTCTTCCAAAGCCTGTTTGCCGTATTCAAACAGCGGTTTTGTGCAGGCACCTGCCAGAGCGCGGCCCAGCAGCGGGGTATTTAAAAGTTTTTTGCCTTCGGTGGCAATCAAAACTTCGCATTCTTTGCTGAGTGCGTCGCCAATGCCGGCCCACAAAAGTTTTTCCGGTGCTTCGGCAATAATTTTGGTATTGATAAAAGTATGTTCTGCACAGTGTTTCGGATAATAGTAACCGGCGAGGCTGCCATCCTGTTTATACATAACGCAGATAGCGGTGCAGGCAGCGCAGTTGGAAGCAATGGTCGGGAAAGTGAAAACGGGTTTGCCCATTTTGTCTGCCATGGTTTTGCAGCAGTCAACAGCACGGCCGCCGCCAACGGCAAATACCATATCGGCTTCCTGAACTTCTTTGGTATTCATCAGCATATCAACATTTTCATAGGTAGAGTTGCCGCCGTACCAAAGCACAGCCGTAACATCAAGGTGCCCTTTTACAGCTGCAAGAATTGCATCCTGGGCTTTGCTCAGCGCGGTTTTGCCGCCGATAATAACAACCTTTTTGCCATATCTTGCCGTTACGGACGGAATTGCTTCGTAGCAGTCCGGCCCAACGCTGTAATTAGGTAAATAAACACTGTATGTAGTACTCACTTCAAACAACACCTTTCATTAAATATCAAATATTATGATACTAATTATAAACATTTCCGGCTAATTCGTCAACACAGTGTAACATTATAATATATTTTTCTGTTAAAATTACTGTAAAAAACTTAAAATAGTAAACCACAACGGCGGCACTAAAAGCGAAGGCAGCATATTTAAGGTTTTGCAGTCGCGCAGCTGCAAAATGCCCACGCCGCTGCTCAGCAGGAAAATGCCGCCCAAAAGCGAAATTTCCGTCATCATGCCCGGCGTTAAATACGGCGCAATAACACCGGCAAACAGATAAATACTGCCCTGCCAGCAAAACAGCACCGCCGCCGCAATGGCAATGCCGAAGCCGTAAGTAGAGGCAAAAATCATGGAAGATACCAAATCAAGCGTTGCATTGGTAAAAAGGTAAGTATTGTTGCCGTTAAGGCGGCTTTCGATAGGCCCTAAAATGGAAAGCGTGCCGATACAGAACAGAAGTATCGCCGTAGAAAGCCCTTCCGCCAGCTTGCCGCCGCCCTTGCAGTGCGCAAGCAGCGCGTTAAAACGCCCGCAAATATCAAGCCGCGTGCCGATAATGGTGCCAAGGGCAAGGCTTGCAATAAAAAGCACCGGGGATTCGCTGTTGGGCAGGTTATGCACAACGGCGTTGGCGCCAAGCCCAACCGTTGCCAGCCCCAAAGCATCAAACAGCGCTGTTTTATATTTTTCGCTGATGCCGCGGCTTAAAAAGCTGCCCACAAAGCTGCCTGTTAAAATAGTGCAGGTATTTACAATCGTTCCTAACATAAACCATCTGCTCCCTCAATAAAAAATAACGGATATTTTTATTATAAAACTATCGCGTAAAAATGTAAAACGGGCATAAAAAAACATCCTGCCAAAGCAGGACGTTGAATGCTGGTGCGGATGACAGGAGTCGAACCTGCACGCCGAAGGCGCCAGATCCTAAGTCTGGTGCGTCTGCCAATTCCGCCACATCCGCATTTAAATTGACTTTATTATTATATATTAAGCGGCTCAATTTTTCAACATTTAAATTTTACATAAGTCTGATAGATAAAATAGAATCTGTTCTATATAATAAAATTAAAGTAATTAACTTAAAATCTATGTTACCTATTATGACAGTAAACCCGCGGAGGCAATTATGGAAGAAAAAACTACCTCCTTTAAAAAGAACGCCAACGGCAGTTACAGTAAAAAAGGCGTTGTACGCCAGACGCCCAAAGACGGCTTTGTGGAGCATGACGGGCCGGGCGGCTTGGAATACCGCAAAGGGCACGGCGTCTGGTGGACTTATGAAACAGACGACCCTAAAGTTACACGCCCGTTTTTATATATTTTTTTCGCTCTTTTTATGGGCCTTTGGAATTGGATTTTTTATAGCTGTTCACAGGGTATGGACCCTACGGGGCGTATGTATGTGGCAACTGTTGGTTTGGGCATAAACTGCTTTTGCCTTTATGTTTTTTTCGGCTGCCTGCGCGATATACGCAAGCGTGAAAAACAGCAGCATGAAGCCCTGCAAAAAGAAAGAGAAGCAAAGCGCCGGACGGAAGGCTAAAATAAAATACAGCAGAAAGAAACGCCGTGACACAAGCCGCGGCGTTATTATTTTTACCAGTTATTCTCCCCACGTTGCTCCCAATACACTCTGATTGGTTGCTCCAACAGAAAACACAAAAACGCTGCACCTGCATTGGTACAGCGTTTAACAGATAAAAAAATGGTGATCCACCCGCGACTCGAACGCGGGACACCCTGATTAAAAGTCAGGTGCTCTACCGACTGAGCTAGTGGATCACGTTATTTGGCTGGGGCGGCTGGACTCGAACCAACGCATGCGGGAGTCAAAGTCCCGTGCCTTACCGACTTGGCTACGCCCCAAAAATATGGGGTGACTGGAGGGATTCGAACCCTCGCGTAACGGAGCCACAATCCGCCGTGTTAACCGCTTCACCACAGCCACCATTTTACCAAGATACGCTTGGCGACGAATGTAATTCTATCATAGCAGACAGGTTCTGTCAATATTTTTTGTAAAAATTTTTAATATAAAATGTCATTAATTTTACAAAACCGCTTTTTGCGGCTATTCGCGTTCAAACCACGCTTTGGCCCACGCCAGTGCCGTAGGCGTTTGTGCCAGGCCGCCGTCAGCAGTTTCGCGCAATGCGCAGGGCATAGAATCGCCCACCCATTTCATGGCGTCAATAGCTTCGTCCGCCGGAGTAAAGCTGCCAATGCCTGCCAGCGCAATTTCTGCCGCCAAAAGCGCCTGCACTGCCGCACCGCCGTTGCGTTTTATGCAGGGCACTTCCACAAGCCCTGCCACAGGGTCGCACACCAGCCCCAGCATGTTTTTAAAAACAATGCTTACGGCAGTACCTGCCTGCGCAGGAGTGCCGCCCAAAGCATCAACAGCCGCTCCTGCCGCCATGGCCGCCGCACTGCCGCATTCTGCCTGGCAGCCGCCAACCGCACCCGCAAGCGAGGCACGGGCTGCAATTACAAGACCGATTTGCCCTGCCACAACAAGCGCGCGTGCCAGCTGTTCTTCCGTTAAATTGCAGTGCTTTTTTAAAGCCAGCAGCACGCCGGGAAGCACGCCTGCTGCACCTGCCGTGGGAGCCGCCACAATTCTGCCCATGGCAGCGTTGCATTCGCTTACGGCAAGGGCATAAGTTACGGCGTCCGTTGCAAGAGCGCCCAAAAGTTTATTAAAACCGGGCTGCGCTGCCGCGTTTTGCAGTTTAAGCGCACTGCCGCCGGTTAAACCGCTGTGCGAGCGCACGCCAGTCAGCCCATAGGCTGCGGCTTCTTCCATTACTTTCAGCATCTGCGCCATTTTGGCAAGCAGTTCTTCTTCCGTAATTTCCAGTTCAGCAGCGCTCTGCGGCAGCAAATAAGCGTTAAGGCTCAGTTTTGCCGCTTCTGCTTCTTCTATTAATGCGTTTAATGAAATTTTGTCGTTTGCCATCTTTCACCTCAAAGCACGCTGTCTACAAAGCGCACCGTGTCAATAGGCGGCAGCGCCGCCAGCAGCTGCACTATTGCAGGCTGCACTTTCTGGTCGCATTCCAGCACCATGGTTGCCAGCCCGCCTTTATTTTTGCGGAATACGCGCATGGTTGCGATATTTACGGACGCACTTGCCAGCGTGCTGCTTACAAGCGCAATCACGCCGGGCTTGTCTGTATGCGATACCAACAGCGCAGGCAGCTTGCCGTCCAATTCAACCTCCGCGCCGTCAATGGCAGATACCTTAACCTGCCCGCCGCCGATGGAGGAGCCGATAACCTCGCAGCTTTTGCCGTCTTTTGCCGTCAGCGTAAAGCGCGCTGTATTGGGGTGGGTTAAATCACCAAGGTTTACTTTGGCAAAATTATATTCAAGCCCTGCTTCCGCGGCATATTTACGCGCCTGCGGAATACGCGCGTCATCAGGCAGCCAGCCCATCAGCCCGGCTAAAAGCGCCACATCCGTGCCGTGCCCGCGGTAGGTATGCGCAAAGCTGCCGTGCAAATCAATCTGTGCTTTAACGGGCGGCGCGCCCAAAATACCGGCAGCCAGAAGCCCCAGCCTTACCGCGCCCGCCGTATGCGAACTTGAAGGGCCAATCATTACAGGCCCGATAATGTCTATAATATTCATACTGCTCCTTTATTCTTCACTTGCCAGTGAGCGGTGCCCCAACGCCACGCACAATTCGTCAAGGTTCAGCACGCCCACCGCCATATATATGGCAACGCACAAATGCTCGCCGCTGCGGGCAATGCCAATTTTGCCGCCCACGTTAAAGCCTGCCGCCTTCGTCACAAGCTGCTCCAAAGCAGCGTGGGCAGCGCCTGCAACCGCGCCCGCGCCAACGTGGGTTTCCGTAACAATGCCCTGACGCTGCGCCGCAACAACGGCACGCTCCACAATTTTAACAACGCTCGGCATAAATTCGCCGCCAAAATCTACCGCCGTGCTGCGGATGCCCTTTGCCGCCAGCTGCTCTTTAATGCGCTGCTCCTCCGCACGGTTTTCGGTAACGGCAATACGCAGTGCCGCACGCCCTATTTCAATGCTCGTCAGTTTCTGTTCTGCCATGGTCAGTCTTCCTCCACCATTTCCGGTTTTTTAATAGGTGTTTTGTCAAACACGGCTACAATAAGGAACACGATAATGCACAGCAGCCATTCAAAATAAATTACATGCTGCAAAACATGCAGCGCTGGTACAAACTCCCATACCACAAGGCCCAAAAGCCCGGCAAGCGTAGTCCAGAACGCGCTGCTGCGGCGGCACAAACCGGGCGCAAACACCGTAAACAAAAATACGCAGGTCAGCGCCGTCGTCATCGAAAGCCCAGCCACCATGGTTTTTAAAATGCCGGCAGCATTAAAAGCAAACCATAAGGTTATAATGCCAACCGCCAGAATCGTCAGGCGGTTAATTTTAACAAAGCGGTCGTCCGTTACGGACGGATTAATAAAGCGTTTGTAAATATCCTGGCTGAACAGCGTACCTGCGCCCAGAAGAATTGTGCAGGCGGTAGATACATCCGCTGCCCACAGCGCCGCAAGCGTAGTGCCCGAGGCAATGGGGTCAAGCGCCATAACAACTTTAGGCAAAGCCAGCGTTGCCGAAATTTCCGGGAACTGCACCTTGCCGATAATGCCCAGAAGCGCGCACAAAAAGCCTACCGGGAAAATTAAAAGGCCGCCAAGAATAAAGCCGTTGCGCGCGGTTTTGGCGTCACGCGCGCCGCAGGCAATCTGCACAGGGCCCTGCGCCGTAATGGCCTGCGTAATCATAACAATAAACCAGCCGATAATAACGGCCAGCGGAATGCCTGCAAACGGGTCAAACCAGTCAAGCCCGGCCGGAAGCTGCGCCGCAATGGCATCAAGCCCGCCGCTGTGGTCCACCGCTGCCACGCAGGAATATAAAATGCCCGCGTAAATTAAAACAACGCTGACGATATTGGACAAACCGCTCGACCACAAACCGCCGATAAGCGTAATGCCGATAAATACCACCGCGCTCACAATCATGCCTCCGCGGAACGAGAAATATTCGGGCAGAAGCGAAGCCAGAATCGCGCCGCCGGCAAGATACTGGAGCGCCGTAATAACGGACATGATAATTACAAGCCCAACCGCGCTAATAACGCGGCCTTTGGTATCGTAATATTTTTCAAAAAATTCCGGAATGGTGGAAACCTTCATGGCACGCAGCTTGCCCGCCGCCACAAGGCCCATAATAATGGCGCCCGCGCTCCACGCCGCGTTGTACCAGCCTGCCGCCATGCCAACTTTGTAAGCGTTTTCAGCAACGCCAACGGTAGAAGCCGCACCAACGGCAAGGCCCGTAATATTAACGGCAATCAGCACCGGGCCAAGTTTGCGCCCTGCAAAAAGATACTCCGCAGAGCCTTTATCCGCCCTGCTTTTAACGTAAAAACTTATTGCGAACAAAAGCGCAATATACACAACAACAATAATCAACTGAACATTCATCCTGCTGCACTACCTTTCTTCACAAAAAATCCGCTCTAAGCTACAATACTACCCTCCTGCTTTTAAAATTAGTTATATTATATCAACAATTTTTATTAAAGAAAAGTAAAAACTCTGCCCCTGCAGTTTAAAATTTTGTAAAAAATTTAACTAAACAGCCCCTTTAACAAGGATTTTGCGCTTTTGTGCCGAATATTTAAAAGATTGCAGAGTGAATTAAATTTACAGCCCCGCGCTGCGGCTTTAATTCACATTGCAAACGGAAGGAGGGACCGCCAATGTACAGAATTATGAAAAGCACCAATAACGGCATGGACGAACTGGAACTGGACAGCCTGGAAAAAGGCTGCTGGATAGACATCGTCAGTCCCTCACCCGAAGAACTGCACGAAGTGGCGGACGCCACCGGCATTCAGATGGACTTTTTAAGCGCCGCGCTTGACGATGAAGAAAAATCCCGTATCGAAACCGAAGATGACCAGATACTCACCCTTATCGACATCCCTGTCCTGCGCAGCAACAAGGATTACGACACCCTGCCGCTCGGCATTATCGTATCGGCAGATTACATCGTTACCGTCTGTCTGGAACCTAACGCCGTTATAGCCGATTTTTCTTCCTACAACTATAAAATGTTCAGCACCTTTAAAAAGACGCGTTTTCTCTTTCAGATACTCTATAAATCGGCAACATTATATCTGAAATACATCCGCATTATTATCAAACGCACCGACGAACTGGAACAGCACCTGCGCCAGTCCATGGAAAACAGCGAACTTTTTAACATGCTGGACTTACAGAAATCCTTAACATACTTTACAACCTCCCTGCGCAGCAACTACATTGTAACCGAAAAACTGCTGCGCCTGCGCTCCACCAACCAGAGCGCGCACCTCATCAAACTGTATGAAGAAGACGAGGATTTGCTGGAGGACGTTATCATCGAATACAAACAGGCTATCGAAATGGTTGAAATGTACAGCCACATTTTAAACAGCATGATGGAAGTATTCGCCTCCATTATCAGCAACAACCTGAACCTTGTAATGAAATTTCTGGCATCCGTAACGATTATACTGGCCATACCAACCACCATTGGCGGCTTATGGGGCATGAACGTGCCAGTGCCGCTTTCCGACAGCCCGTACGGATTTCTTGTAATAGGCGGCACCTCGCTTCTGGTTGCCGGGGTTACCGGCTACTGGCTGTGGAAACGCCGCATGTTTTAAGGAGCAGCAATGAGCAAAATTTTAGCGGAACAGTTACTTGCAGGCATTATACTTGCCGACAACGACAACAGAGAATACATTTACCTGCCCGGAGGCGAAGTTGGCAGCGAAGACCCGCATTGCGTATTTGAAAAAAACGGTGAGCGCGCCGGCGACCTGCCACTTGAAGAAGCGGTGGAACTTGCCAAACACCTGCACCTATCACCGGGACGCCATCCGGAGCTTGGCTCACGGGCGTGGTAAAGGAATGCTGCCTGCGTAAAACCAGCAGTGCAGCTGCCCGGCTTTACATTTTACTAAAAACTTTTTGAATACTACAAAAAACACCTGTGGAAATATCCACAGGTGTTTTTATTTAACACACTACTTTTAAATCTCCATGCCGCCATCTACAAAGTTTACTTCTGCTTTGCGTTCACGTAAGTCTTTATTGCGGTCAAACGGAGCATCGTTAAAGAGGTAGTTCCAATGCGAAGACGGGTCATTATCCAGCTCAAACGGCGAATATACAAGGCTTATATCATAACCAAGGTTATTGGGGTTAAATAAGCCATTAATATTACTGCCAAGAATCTGCTGGGAATACAGCCAGTTGCCGGAATTTGCCATGGCGTCATCAGCCACGCCCTGGATTAAGCCGTTATTGTTATTAAATGCGCCAAAACCATCCGGTGCAGAAATTGCGCCAATAGCAATAAGCGCTTTAATGTCATCCGCAGTAATCTGATGTAACTCGCCATAATGTTTAGCACTGAAATACTGGTTTACAAGGTGCTGGTCTACAACCGTTACTTTTGTTAAAAATACACTCAACATCGGGTTGGAATAACCGTTATAAATCTTCCAGCCGTTTGCTCCCCCAGCATAAGAACCTTCTTGCTTCCATTGGTCAGAAGTATCAATTACATAACCATTTACAGCGTCTGTGCCACTGCCAATTAAATTATTCGCAACACCGTAAACAAATTTTACTTCACCAGTATTTGTACCAACAAGGTTGCCAACAATACCATCTTGATTTGTAGCAACAACATTACTTGTATTATAAGCATTAGTTATTGTACCTGTATTATCACCTACCAAGCCGCCAACATTTGTGCCGCCGGTAATAGTTTGATTTTGACCATTTTCCGTCATTACGGTGTTAAATACCTGGTCAATAGTGCCTGCGTTGCTGCCTGCAATGCCGCCAACATTTGTGCTGCCGCTTGCATTGATTGCACCGGTGTTATAGCCTGCGGTTAAGCTGCCCTGGTTATCGCCAATAAGGCCGCCGATATTAGAACCTGTACCAACTTTAAATTCATATTCACCGTTTTTGCTATTATAAATATAAGCCCCTACATTAATAACACCGTTGTTGTAAATTTTATTAATATACATTCCGGCATCTTCATCTTCAACTGTATCTCTGCCGCCAGTAATATCAGCTTTATTAACACCAATTAAACCGCCTACGTTATTCGTGCCAGTTACGGTTCCTGTTGCCTCATTGATAAGACTGGAATATGTAATATCTCCTTTTTCATTATTAGTACCAATCAAGCCACCTGTACCACTGCCATCATTGCTATTATTGCCATGAACTTCACCTCTGTTTATCATAACAGTATTTGTAATAGCAGCATTATTTTCACCAATTAAACCACCGGCACCACCTTTAATTGCAATAACAGTACCTTCATTGGTAATACCTACTTGCGCATTGTCTTTACTGCCTATTGCAGCATCATTTTTGCCAATTACACCACCAACGTAAGATCCACCAATAACAGTACCTTCGTTACTATTGCCCATGCCAACAAGTTTGCCTTGTGATGTGTTCCAGCCAACAATACCACCAACATAAGATGCATCAGGCGCAGTAATTGTATTAGAATTTGTAGCATTTTCTATAACGCCATCATTTACATTAGTTCCATCTGTGCCATCTGTACCGTTTTGACCAACAATACCACCAAAATATTTTGCTTCATTACCAGCAGCTGTATTTACATTTAATTCAACATCATTATTAGTATTAGTAATAGTACCAGTATTCAATCCGGCAACACCGCCAACATACTGATAACCTGTAATAGAACCTCTATTGATAAGATTATCATTATTTTTGTCGGCTGTAATTACACCACTATTATTTCCGGCAATGCCGCCAACATAATTTACACCAAGTATTTCTGCTGAGCTATCATTAACAAGATTAGTAAGTGTTGCACCTTGCGTATTACTGCCAACCATACCGCCTACATACTTAACACCGGTAATAGTACCGTTGTTGCGTCCGTTGGTTACGCTGCCGCTGTTTACACCAACCAAGCCGCCGACATTATCCTTGCCTTCAACACCGGTTGCATTAACAACATTGCTTACAGTTTTTCCGTATTTGTTTTCACCAATAATACCGCCGACTTTATCATTACCGCTGACGATGCTTTCGTTATAGCCGCTGTACATATTGCCATTGTTAATGCCGATAATGCCGCCAATATTACTGCTGCCTGTTGCACCGCCGTTAGTAACACCAAGGCTATCCACATACTGAACATTGCCGTTGTTTATGCCTACCACGCCGCCAAGGCCAGCACTTGTACCACTAGTAACATTTGTATCTACTGTTACCGCGCTGTCGCTGAAGCTGTTGGCAAGGCCGCCATTATTTGTACCAACCAAACCACCTGCAACGGCATCAGAACTGCCTGCGATAACACTGCCGGTGCTTTCAACATCGTAAATGCCGCCAGTTAATTCGCCATCATTTGCATTATTTTCAAATGTGCCGCTATTATTAACACCAACAATGCCGCCTGCATTGCTTACATTGCTATTATCTCCCGTAACGGTTACAGTGTTGCCAAAGGTTACAATGCCTTCAATGCGTCCGTTGTTTACGCCTGCAACAGCACCGGCAGTTGTTGTACCAGTAAATGTGCCGCTGTAAACATTAAGGTTTTTAACAGTACCGGTATATGTAGTAGTTGTACCGTCATTATTATTTACAGTATTCGTTCCAACGGTGCTGAAAATGCCTGCATCATCGCCGCTAACATTCAAACCGATAATGCGGTTGCCGCGTCCGTCAAAAGTGCCGGTAAAGCCAATCTCATTACCAGATGCATCTTTATTACTACCAGTACCGATAGCAACATAATCTTCTACGTCACTGGCGTTAATGTCGCCTTTCAATGCAAAGTTATAGCTGAGAATACCTGTACCACCTTCATCCTTTTTATGAGCATCATAATAAGTTTGAATACCTTTTAACTGCTCGCCGCTGCTTACCCAGATATAAGTTACTTTTTGGACTTTATCAGTATTCTCAACGCCACCATCAGTATCAAGTGTTGAAGCAACAATATTTAAATTGTTCAATTCATTTAACAATGTATGATTATTGGAAGATGCTGTATTTTTTTCATCATATTTGGTTAAATCATAAGTTTCTGTAACATCATTCCACATATCAATGGTAAGTTTTGTATTTCCTGACTGCCCAGCGTTAAGTGTGATTTTAGCATTTCCTGCCTGTGTTCCATCACCAAACCCTACTTTACTAAAATGGTGCATAAATTCATGGAAATATTCTAAACTTTTTTCATCACCAAAATCTTCAAAAGAACTGTTTATTAAACGAGCAGCCAAACGTCCTGCTTCTTGTTGGTCATTAGTAATACCTGCTTCAAGAATTGCATTAATTATATTTTCTCTATTACTATTTGTTAATTCAATTCCTCTAACTGCATCTTCTAAGCGTGAAATATACTCTTCTCCACGTACCTGTCCAATATTGGTAATGTCAAGCACAACTTCGCTGTCTGCGCCCGTACCCTCAAGCGTTAAATCGCCGCCGATGTCAAGGTCGCTGTCAACATAAACATCGCCAGTTCCGGTTACAGTTAAATCGCCGCCGGTTGTAATAAGGCCTTCCTGTTTGTTACCATAATACAGGTTTACGTTACCATTACCAGTAGCATTTTGACCTGCATTAATAGTTATATTGCCTGTTTCTGAAGCTGTTACTTCGTGAGCAAAACGATCGCCAACATTTGTTACGGGTTTTGTTTTATCTGTAATATTTTCAAAATTAAAGTCTGGATTTACACTACCAGCAATACCACTTATTTGAATTTGTTGATCTTTTTTAGCAGATGTTAAAGCGCCATAAACATCTACTTCGCCAGCATTAATGCTAATACTGCCAGTTGTATCATTATTATCTTTTTTATTACCAGTTGCAGTTACATCACCGTAAATGGTTACTTTGCCATTAGTACCAATAGTGACATCTGAACCATAAATCTGTGAAGCACTGCCAAGACCAATATCACTGCTACCTTTAAGATTTAAAGCGCCATCCGCATAAATGGTACCGCCAAAATAACCAGTGCCACCTGTTGCTCTAAAATTATTTAAAGTAACTCCATAGCCGTATACTGCAAGACCAGCATCATTGTTAATCCCAAGTTTCTCCCAATCATATACTAAATCTTTATTAGCATTGATAATGGTTAATAACGGATTATAGGCAGTACCATATTGAATTTTATCAATACCAGTATTAATACTATTTTCACTACCAGCTGAATAATGACCTTCATTACCAAAATGATCTTTGGAATTTGGCATAAAGGCATTTAAAATAGGAGTTGTTCCATCATACACACGCCATAAATCCAAGGTTTGACCTTCATTATTAACATTAGATTGTTGAATAAAGTTATTCCAAACATTAGTAGCCGCTTCACTCGACCCATAAATACCGGTTACTTTTGTTGCGCCTTGTAAATTTCTATCTGCAACTTCAGTAAAATCATTATTACTTGGTGTTATATATACAGCATTTTGTATAATAGGATTAGTAACATTATCCCTGCGACCACCATATAATACGCCTACGGTAGTTTCTCCGCCCTCAGAATATAAATCACCTGTTGTATAAACATTTTTAATAGTTAAATTACCTGCATTTTCACCTTGAATACCAGATGTATAATTTACAAGATAGCCAACAATACCACCAACATTATGTTGTGTTTTATCTCCATTAAAACTTCTAATAACGCCAAGGTTATAAGCATTACTAATATTTACATTTCCACGGCCTATATTAGCAGCACCAACCAGACCACCAAGTTGTGTACCTAAATCTTCACCGTCATTATTTTCAACAGTAATATTACCAGTGTTGAAAACATTTTCAATCTTACCAGCAGATAAATACCCTGCAATGCCACCTGTAACGGCAGCACCATTATATATTGCACCTGTGTTATAAGCTTTTTCAACAACACCGCTTAAACGCCCAACAATACCTCCAACATGACGGCCTTTATATTTAAATGCTTCGTCACCAATTTTGCCTTTATTGTACACATCATAAATAAAAGCTCTAGCATTAGAAACTTCTGTTGTATCACCAACAATACCACCCATATTAAGAGGAGTTTCATTGCCAGTTGCAACACGTGTACTTCTAATTTCTCCGAGATTGTATGCCCCTGCAATTCCGCCATTATACATCATACCGGCAATACCGCCAATTGCGGTAAAGCCACGTACATCACCAGTATTATAACTGTTTGAAACAGCGGCATTTACATATTTTTCACCCAATTCATTTTTGTCAGTAATTTTACGACTACGGTCTATTTTGCCAACAATACCGCCAACATTGGCAGCCTCACTGGCATCACTAATGTTATTTCCATCGCTAATATCAAGAGTATGTACAGTTCCACGGTTCCCGCTGGCATCAATATGAACATAATCACCTTCCATATAACCAACAATTCCGCCTATATTACCTATTACATACTTACCATCGTTATTAGTAGCATCATAATCTTTTCGGATAGTTTCAGTTACTACTGCTGTTATTCCATTATTTGTATAACGTGCACCGGTAGCCATAATATCGCCGCCGTCGTTAATACCACCAGTAATTCTACCAGCTCCACTAAAATAACCGGCTACGCCGCCTACATTATGTGCGCCACGTACTTCATTTTCTTTATTTGTTGCATTGCTAATATTAGTATCAACAGCACTGCCAACAATACCACCAACATTACCGGCATCGTAATAATAATTATTATTTTGTTGTTTGCTGCTAACATCTGCTGTATTTAAAACATCAGTTATAGTACTGTTAGCAGAAGCCGTACCGGCAATACCCCCTACATTAGCTAAATTAACATCAACAGTTTTTATTCCATTACTGCTATAATGATTAACGGTATAATCTGTATGGAAAGTGTACTCTCCATTATCATACCCTGTCGCCGATACAGTGCCGCTGTTTTCGGCGTTTTGTACGGTGCTGCCTTCCATATTGCCGACGATGCCACCGACATTGTAAGCGCCGGTAACGTCAAGGCGGTTGTAAACGACTTGAACATTTTCGACAGGTTTTCCATCTACTACCGAAGGATTACCAATAGTAGAATTTACGGCATGGCCAACTAACCCGCCAACATTGTAGCCGTTGCCGGATACGTTGCCGAGGTTGTAGCTGTTGCCAGTTAACTGGCTATTTTTTTGACTATCACCAGTCATACTGCCAATAAGACCGCCTACACTGCTAACAGTACCACCTTTCTTATCATCGCCACCATCGCTATGTACACTACCTGTATTTACAATATTTTCAACTATAGAATTTGTTGACGCACCAATAAGCCCGCCAACATTTATATCACCGTTAACTTCTGCACTATTAACAACATTAGTAATAGTTGAATTAATAGCATGACCAACTAATGCTCCTGTATTATTTCCCCCAGTAATTTTACCACCAACCAATGTAACATTGTTGATAGTAGCACCATTTGTTTCTCCAAACAAACCCGTGTTAGATTTATTATTGTTGTCAATAGTTAATCCGAAAATATTGTAATCTATTCCATCAAACTTACCTTTAAAAGCATTATTATCACTGCCTATAGAAGTAAAACTATTTCCTGCCGTCGCTGTTGAAGTAGCATCAATACTATTTCTCATTGCATAGTTGCCTTCAAGATTGGTATTAATAGCTTGCAGCTGCTCAACATCTTCTACCCACATGTATCCGTCTGCTTTGGTTAATTTTTCACTGCCGTTTAATGTAACAAGTTCTTGAGTATTCTTAACATTGGCGTAAGAACCTTTTTCATAAGCGTCATAGCCAATCACTACATTATTTTTATCTTTAGTATTAACAAAAATCTTATCAGCAGTTAATTTTTCCGTACCAGCAACGTCCTTTAAACGCTCACTATCAATAACAATTCGCCCATCGCCTTCAAAGATAACTTTACTGGCGTTGATATTGCCAAGGCTCATTAACGCAGCGTCAGCAGTTTTTGTTGCATTAATCATTTCCGGTGTAATTGTGCCGGCAAAAGCGCCTAATTTACCTTCATTAAGATACTTATTCGATACATACAAGCTGCCAACATTAATCTGTGCGCTATTGCCAATTTGTACGCCTGCCGGATTAACAATAAAAATATTACCATTATTATTAGCATTAATGGTGCCATAAATTTGAGAAGCCGCACCACTGTTGACATAGTTTAAAGTATTAAAATCCTGCGGTCCTCTAAAATTAACGGTTGCACTACCACCAATATCAAAACTATCCCATTTTATAACACCATTCTGGCTGTTTTGAATAATATTCATTTCAAGATTTCCAGCAGGATTAGTTCCTCCAGGACGTGCCCAATCAGGTATTTCTATCTGCCCAGCCATAACCTCGCCACCACTCGGCAAAGTATTATTACCAATTACGCTTGTTGCTGCATGCAGCGGCAGGGTATACATTACGGCAGAACCGGCCAGCAGGCATATTAAAAGGTTTCGTTTAAGATTCTTTTTACTGTTCATTATATTTCCCTCCGTAAGTTTTTAAAGGAATTTTTAATGAGTTTATTACATATTTGTTAATATTAATCAAAACATTTTATAAAGCTGGAACCACAGCCTGCTGTCATGGTCATCGCGCTCAATGCGGTCGGGGCGCGCGTCAATCTTGCGGGCGTAATCAAGCTGGGCATACCAGTCGCCGGGTTTGGCGTAGCGTAAACCAACGCCCCAGCCTGCCAGGTGGTCCATGGTGCCGTCGTATTTATTTTTAACGGCGCCGCTGTCGATAAACACAGCCGCCTCCAAACCTTCAATGCCGGTTGCGCGGCGGATTTCAGCCGTTGCCAGGTAGCCAAGGTCGCCGTAGCCATCGCTTGCGCCATAGGCACGCACGCCGTTAATGCCGCCAAGGTAAAACTGTTCGCTGCCGTCCAGTGCGCGGCTTGCCATTTGCCCGCTGGCTTTAATGCGGTAATTCCAGTCGCCGTCATACCAAACGTTCAGCAAGTCACCGGTCAGTTTATGGTAGCCGCCGTCGTAATAAGCGTCCATTTTTTTGGTGTTAATATCTCCGTACCAGTAAATTAAGCTGTACTGCGTAAACTGGTTTACGTTGTACTGGCTGCCGCTGATGCCGATATGCACAACGTCGGCGTCTTTTTCGGTTTTCATGCGTCCAAGCTCGTTAACGCTAAAGCGCAGTTCGTCTTCAATGTCGCGGTGGTCGTAACCGTAAATAGCGGTAATGCGATTAGAGCGGTCGCGGTAAACGGGCGTCATGCCGTAAAGGCTGATGCCTTTGGATTTGCCGAGCGTATCGTAAAAGCTGTTGGTGCTGAGTTCGTAACTGCTCTGGCTGTAAGCCACGCCCATACGTGTGCCGCGGCTGCCGATTGGCAGTTCGTAACGGATGCCGTAATTTTTAACGTCGTGGCTCGAAAGCATTCCGTTTAAAATAAATTTGTCGCCAATTTTGCCGGGGTTGTTGATTTCGGTATTAAAGCCATAGCGGTAACGCCCGCTCCAATAACCGCCGCCGTTATCAACAAACACATAGTTATTCCAAACCGGCCTGCGCGTTGCTTCAACATCAAGGCTGGTTGTGCCCGGCTCGCCGCCCGGTTTTAAAACAGCGCGTGCCTGTACGCCCGGAAGGTCGTTAATATTGTTAATCGCGTCTTCCAGCTTGCTGTCGGTAATGGTGCTGCCCGGCTTTAAACCGCTAAGGTAGTTATTCAGCACGCCGGTAGCAATATCGCTGTCATTCTGCGTAATATTTATTTTATCGTAATTGGCTACATACACTTTTATTTCAAGGCTGCCGCCTGCAACTTCCTGCGGCGGAACAACCGCCTGTGCAACCGTATAGCCGCATTCTTTAGCGTATGCAGTAATCTCTGCCGTTAAATTATTCAGTTCCGCAACTTTAACGCTGCGCTTTTGGTATTTGTTTAAAATTTCCTGAAGTCGTCCAACCTTATCCGGCAGTTCAAAGCCGGTAAGCTTAATGCTTTTAACATAAAAAGCAGGGTCATCTTTTGTGCCGGTATTACCGGGGCGGAATTCTCCGGATGGAGTTTCGTCTCCACTGATAACGTCCTGCTGACCAGTACGGTTGTACGGGTGTGGCGTAACAGCTTCCTTGTCAAAAGTAGGTATCGGCGACTGTGCTAAAGCACTGCTTGCCACTAACAGGCACACTGCCGCCATCCCAACGGTTTTCTTCATAACTATCACTCCCCAAAAAATTATAAACACAAAAGTTCATCTTATTTTAATAACTTTACATTAATTGATATTAATATATTTTAACATATTACAGACAAAACTGACAAGTAGGGTTATAGTTTGTTTTTTAGCTGTAAGAGTAATATTTTTATTATTTATTAAAATACACAATGCCATTCAGCAGTCTTTTTTATAAATA